>Ga0187821_10000025_pt1 | contig 21047 bp, 20 predicted proteins | sample NC_wetland_sal_i_20_FD_132442 | JGI IMG/M metagenome (GOLD analysis project Ga0187821, IMG submission 132442) | Wetland sediment microbial communities from Neuse River Estuary, North Carolina, USA - SourceSoil_1 | ecosystem: Environmental > Aquatic > Freshwater > Wetlands > Sediment | place...
AGGTCCATCCTTAATTCATATACCCCGCGCGACCCGCGGATCAGCCCGTCCCAGTTCCAGATCGAGGGAGGCAGCGGCAGCGCACCAATCACTTCCGGCTTCACGCCCTGAAATTCAGCGAACCTCTGAATCCGCTCCAACGCGCGATGGTGCGCAACCACCGTCAGCGCCACATACAAGCTGGCCGCGACAAATCCCGCGCGGTTCCACGTCGCCAAACGCAGCCGCGATCCCCATCCCAGGAACGCCGGCACCAGAAACAGCGCGGAAAAAATCGCTATCGCCGCAAAAATCGCCGCGGTGGAAATCGGCGCGCCGACAATTCGTCCAATCGCCGCAATCCCGAACGTCACTGGCACAAACAGCAGCCACATCATCACTGCGCGCCGCCGCGCGTGCCCCTCGTCGCGATGCGCCCATGCCAACAATTGAGGGACCAGCAGCAGCCCGGTAAACGTAAAGTCCACGATAAATATCAAGTCCCACGCAGGCCGCGAGTTTGCCAGCGGCGTCCACACCATCGTCCCGAACGTCGTGACCAGGTCCAGCAGGATGTGGCTTAAAATTCCGATGGCATAAATTCCCGTCAGCGCCGCAGACGACGGCGCCTCCCATGCGAATTTTCGCGCCGCCCATCGCGTGATCGCAGCCAGCGCCAGCGCGTATAGTGGCAACAGCAGCAGCGAATGCGTGTAGCTACGGTGCCAGGTAATCATCAGCATCCGATTCCGCGACACAAAATCCCGCAGCACATCGCTGTCTGGAAACACCGCTCCCAGCATCAGCGCCCAGGTCACGATCCGCGCCCGGCTCATCGGCTTTACCGGAAACATGCTGTCGCCTGAAAAAAACGCCTTCCCGATCAGCGCCCCCGCAATCCCGTGTGTGATCGTGTCCATCGCGCGCGACTTTTCCCTGTTTTGGATTTATTTCGCGTAAAGCAGTGGTGATTTTTTGCCAACGATATTTCCGACTCGAGCTGCCGTTACACCGCGCCGCTGCAATGCACGCACCGCCTCATCCGCGGCATCGGCGCTGATCGCCACCAGCAGCCCTCCGGATGTTTGCGGATCAAACAGCAGATCCCGATATTCCTGCGAAACGTTCGCCGCGAAGTCGGCGCATTCGCCCACAAATTCGCGGTTATTTTTCAATCCGCCGGGCAAATGCCCCTCTTTTGCCGCTTCCAGCGCGCCTGGCAAATACGCAAACGCCGCATGATCCATCTCCAGCGAAACCGGCGCAATTCCTTTTTCCGGATTGCCCAGCGCCATCTCCCGCGCGTGCCCCAACACGCCAAATCCCGTGACATCCGTGACCGCATGGATCGCGTCGCTCCATTTTTCCCGCGCTTCAATCTCATGCAGCGCTTCCGCCGCCGCCCAGTTCAGCATGCTCATGGAATGAATCGCCGCCGCTACGGATTCCTCGCTGGCTTTCTCTTTTTTCAGCGCGGTGGAAATCACGCCGGTCCCCAGTGGCTTCGTGAACAGCAACGCGTCACCGGTGCGCGCGCCGACATTCTTCCAGACTCTTCTTGGATCAATAACGCCTGTCACCGCATATCCGAACAGCACATCTTCATTGCGAACCGAGTGCCCCCCAATCACACTGCACTTGGCTTCCATCATTTTCGCCAAGCCGCCCTGCAGAATTTCGCCCAGGATTTCCGCGTCGCCCTTTTCCGGAAATCCCACAATCGAAAGCGCCGAAACCGGCCGCCCGCCCATCGCGTAAATATCGCTCAGTGAATTCGCCGCGGCAATTTCTCCAAAAATTCGCGGCTCATCCACGATCGGCGTAAAAAAATCGACCGTCTGCACCAGCGCCGTTTTTTGGTCGAGCAGATACACCCCGGCGTCGTCGCTGGTTTCAAATCCGACCAGCACGTTAGGGTCAGTTTGCCGCGGCAGTTGCCGCAAGACAGAGTCCAGCGTCCCGGGACTCAGCTTGGCTGCTCAACCGGCAGCCTTGGCCATCGACGTCAGCTTGACGCGATCGCCCATGAGGGCCTCCTTGTAACCACACTTGCCAATGCCCCGTCGCTGCCTGCGTCGCCGCATTCGCAACGGTTCCCGCATTATAGAAGATGCGGCTCCTCCGCGCCGGTCGCGCCTGGCAAAAGTTGCGCAAACACAAGCCGCCGTGCTTTCATCTCCGCATGCCTTGGGACTTCTGGCTCATCTTTCTGGTTTTGGGAGTTCTCTTGCCCTGGCGCGGCTACGACCGTATGCGCCAGCTCATGGCTCTACCGGAAGTCACCGGCCGCGACCGCATCAAACTCTATCTCGCGACAATTCTTTTTCAGTGGCTCCTGACTTTCGTCATTGGTTGGCGCGCGTTTGCCCGCGGCCTCACGTGGCACGACCTGGCGGTCTCTGGCGCTTCCCGAATTACCGTGCTCGCCGTGTCGATCATCGGCGCTCTCCTGATCGGCGCCGCTCACTGGGCCAATGTCCTCCGGATGAGCCGATCCAACCATCCGAATTTACAGCGTCTCCGCGCCCTTGGCTCTCGCCTGTTTCCGCGCACACCCACCGAAATTACCTTGTTCATGCTGCTCGCCCTCACCGCCGGTATTTGCGAAGAGTTTCTCTTCCGCGGCTTTGTCATGGCCGCGTTGCTTCGCGCCGGCCTCGCCACCTGGCTCGCGGTCATCCTCTCCTCTGCGATGTTCGGCATAGCCCACCTGTATCAGGGCAAAGGCGGTAGCCTCGGAACCGGCATCCTCGGAACACTGTTCGCGCTGGTACGAATCGCGTATCATAGCTTGCTTCCCGCAGTGGTCTGGCATGCCGTTCTGGACGTGGTCGCCGGAATCGCCGGTGCGAAGTTCCTGATCGCGACGCCGGGCGAGGAGCAAGCCGAAGTTTTGAGCGAAATCCACAGGTGATTTACTAAAATGACAACAGGGAGCCCGCCCGCCCCTTCTTCCGCCGCGATCCAACGCGCTGCCGGCGAATTCCAACTCAAGCTAAATGAAGTACAAGTCCAGCAAATTCAACAATATACAAGACTTCTACTGGACTGGAATGACAAAGTAAATCTTACCGCCATTCGCGACCCTCTGGAGATACTTTATCGTCATTTTTGCGAGTCTATGTATGGATCTTTCCTACTACCTGTGGAAAACTGTCGGCTCGCCGACGTAGGTTCCGGCGGTGGCTTCCCCGGCCTGCCTCTCAAGATTATCCGACCGGATTTGGACGTGTACCTTATCGAATCGAACGTCAAGAAGGCCACGTTTATTGCGGAAGTTATTCGTGAGCTTGGACTTACGGGCGCGCGGGTGCTGGTCAGCCGGTTTGAGGAGTTGGGGGAAGAGGTCGCTCCATTAGACGTGGTCTGCTCCCGGGCTCTCGGCGATTTCGGTCCATTCCTCTCTTGGGCCGCCTCTCCTCACGTCGCTGCCAGACAGATACTTCTCTGGCTCGGCGGCCGCGATCTCGAAGAAGTACGGTCTCTGCCCGGGTGGGCCTGGGACGCTCCGAAGCCAATGCCCCACTCCCTTCAACGGATCTTGTTGCTCGGCACACGCACCGAGGCGGCAATCGCCGAAGCTGCCACACCTGCTTCGTAAGTAATTCTCCGAGGGCGCAGGCTTCCAAGAACCGTCTGTAAATTAAACAAAATAAATATCTTATTGTCGGTTGGCCGACCCAAGGGAACGCCAGACAAGGACAGGTCGCCGCGCCCCATAGTTCCCTCCCGTTATCCGCTCGGAAAATGATCCGCGAAATCTCTAGCGTGTTTTACTTGATGCCGCAGCAAAAGTGTTCCACGTGAAACGCCTCGCTCACTGTGTAACGTGGGGGTAGGCGCAAAGTTGTTCCACGTGGATCGAACGCGCCGGGGGGCATGCCATATTCGCAAGCCCGGGCAAATCTGAGGGCACGCATCCCCAGCTGCTGAATCTGTTCCGCGTGGAACATTCCGTCTGTCAGCCTTTGAATCGAAACCGAAATCGCAGAATGTTCCACGTGGAACATCTGCCAGGGACGAGCCGCAGCCACCAAAGGGGCAAATCTGCCAAGTTTGCCTCCTGAAAGCCACACGAATCTTCCACAGGCCTCCCATAGTTCCACGTGAAACATCTTGCGCCCACCATAGGACTTTGCTAAATTTTCGCCAGTCGCAAGGCTTTTCGCACGAGGGACCCGTTTGGCTCGCATTATTGCCGTTGCAAATCAAAAAGGTGGGGTCGGTAAGACCACCACCGCTGTGAATCTCGCCTCCTGCCTCGCTGCCGCCGAACAACGGACGCTCCTCGTTGACTGTGACTCGCAAGCCAACGCTACGGCTGCTATCGGCTTTGCCAAGGATCCATCCCGTCGCACGCTCTACCACGCTCTCATTCTCAACGAGCCTGCCGAGAAGATCCTGCAAAAGTCACAAGTGGACGCGTTGGATGTCGTCCCCGCCGACAAAAACCTCGCTGGAGCCGCCGTAGAGCTGGTCACTTCAGAAAATCGTGAATATCGCTTGCAAGGCTTTCTGCAGCCCCTTCTGCCCCAATATAAGTTCGTTGTTCTGGATTGTCCCCCAGCACTGGATCTGCTCACGCTGAACGCACTGGTCGCCGCCAACTCCGTCCTGGTTCCCATACAGTGCGAATATCTTGCCTTGGAGGGTGTCTCTGAGCTGCTGGACACGCTGATGCGCATCCGCCGCACGCTCAATCCCAGCCTGGAAATCGAAGGCATTCTCTTGACGATGTATGATGAACGCACCACGCTTTCTCGCCAGGTCGCGACGGATTTGCGCAGTTTCTTTGGCGCCCAGGTCTTCCAGAGCGTCATTCCGCGCAACGTGCGGCTGGCCGAAGCGCCAAGCTTTGGTAAGCCTATTATTTTCTATGACATACATAGTAAAGGGGCGGAGGGCTACACGCAGCTCGCCCAGGAGGTAATTGTCAATGCCGAGAAACGCCTTGGGACGGGGGCTCGGAGCGCTCATTCGGGAGCCTGAGCCGGCCCAATCTACACCAGAAACTCACCAGCCTGTATCCCCCGTTGCCGTGGCCGGCGGAGCTGCGGTCGCCCCTGCCCGCGAGCCAATGGCTCACGGTCCGCAGGAAATCGACATTGATCTGATCGAGCCGAGCCCTTACCAGCCTCGCACCCGGTTCCGCGAGGAAGGTCTCGAGGAACTCGCACGTTCTATTCAGGCCAGCGGTATCATCCAGCCTATCGTAGTCCGTCCGGTTGCCAACCGGTATCAGCTGATCGCAGGTGAACGCCGCTGGCGTGCGGCCCAGCGTGCGGGCCTGCAAAAAGTCGCTGCCATCGTTCGTCTGGTCAGCGATGAGCTGGCCCTGGAAATGACCCTGGTCGAGAACATCCAGCGCGAAGACCTTAACGCCATGGAAGCTGCCCGGGCCTTTGAACGTCTGATGGATGAATTTCAGCTTACCCAGGAGTCCGTTGCCGAACGCACCGGCAAAGACCGCGCTACCGTGGCCAACGCCATTCGTCTGCTCAAACTGGAACCCACCATCCAGGACTGGATCGAAGAAGGGAAGCTAAGTGCAGGCCATGGCCGGGCACTGCTCGCGGTAATCGATCCTCAACTGCGTATGCGTTACGCGCAGCGAGCCGCCCGCGGCGGCCTGACCGTGCGGCAGATCGAGCGCTTGGCATCGCGGCGCGCCCGCGGAAACAAAGAAAAAGCCGAAGGCCACGTCGATCCCAATGTACGTGAAGCGCTGGATGAGTTGCAGCGCCATCTGGGCACCAAGATCTTCTTACGGGAACGCACCAAGCTCCGTCCGGGCCAACTGGTCCTCGAATACTATGAGGACAGCCAGTTGATGGGGCTCTACGATCGCTTGATGAAGTAAATTCGTAGCCCGAAATTGCTTGAGCATCGCCACGCGACGACTGTCCTTGCGTTCAGTCGCGCATTCGACAACTTTGTCGCAAATTTTCGTACAACGTTCTTTTCCCAAGCGACGCATCCCGCTACAGTGTGCATGTTGATCGCCTGACGAATTTTTCCAGCGACACCGAGGTACGGTTATGGCGTGGAAGTGGCCCGGCAGCACCAGCAACGGCAGCAACGAAGAGTGGACAGGTTTCATTGATCAGGGCGTGACGCTTGAAGGCACCATCACGGTCAAAGGTACATTCCGCGTGGACGGCACCGTGAAGGGCAACATCATTTCTGAGCAAACGCTGATTCTTGGCGAAAACGCCAAGGTCGAAGGCCAGATCGAAGGCAACAAGGTAGTCATTGCCGGCCGCTACGACGGAGTAATTTTCGCCAAAGGCCGCGTCGAAATTCAGGCCAAGGGCGTAGTCACCGGCGAAGTCCATTCGCCTTGCCTGGTCATTGATCCCGGCGGCATTTTTGATGGCCGCTGCCATATGCTCGCGGCTTCCGACACCTCCACCGCGCCCAGCGTTACCATTCCCATCCGCGCGCTCAGCCAGGCTTAAGCTTACAGCGCATTTCAGCGCCGCAGTTTCGATTCTTATCTAAATAGGCCGCGCGACCAAGCATTGACACTGGCGCAACCCGCGTCTATCGTCGAAGCTGAAATTTTTCGCGAGGAACTCCGGCATTCCCATGAAGGTTCTGGTGATCGGCGGCGGCGGCCGTGAGCACGCTCTGGTCTGGAAACTGCGCGAAAGCCCGCGCGTCGAAAAAATCTGGTGCGCCCCGGGCAATGGCGGAATCGCCGCCGACGCCACCTGCCTGCCCGTGGAAGCGGGCGACTCCGTGGGATTGGCGGCGCTGGCGGAAAAACTGCGCCCCGATTTACCGGTAATTGGCCCAGAACTTCCTTTGGTTAATGGCGTCAGTGACGCACTGCGCGCCCGCAACCTCGCGGTGGTTGGCCCTTCGCAAATAGCGGCGCAGCTCGAGGGTAGCAAACTCTTCGCCAAGAATTTCTTGCTGCGCCACGGCATCCCCACGGCAAAAATGTACGGCGAATTTTCCAGGCCTGATGAAGCCTATGCCATTCTGCCGCAGCTGCCCTACCCGATGGTGGTCAAAGCGGATGGTTTGTGCGCGGGCAAAGGCGTGCTGATCGCGCAGTCCGCCGCCGAGGCCAAAGACTTCATTACCCGAGCCATGCTGATTGAGGAGTTCGGACCGGGGGGAAAGCATATCCTCCTGGAAGAAGCGCTGGAAGGCGACGAGCTTTCGTTCATCATCGTGACCGATGGTGACAAGTACGGCGTCCTGCCACCAACCCGCGATCATAAGCGCGTCTTTGACGGCAACCGTGGGCCGAATACCGGTGGCATGGGCGCCTATTCAACCGATGAGCTGATGCCGGACGAGCTACGCACCAACATCGAAGAGAAAATCGTCGGACCGACTTTGCGCGGACTAACCGCTGACGGTATCCGGTACCACGGTTTCCTTTACATAGGGTTGATGCTGACTGCCGAAGGTCCCCAGGTATTAGAGTTCAATTGCCGGTTAGGCGACCCGGAGACGCAGGCGATCCTGGCTCGGACGGGTTTTGATCTGGCTGAGGCTCTCGCCAACTTGGCCACGCGACGGTTTCAACCGGAAGAGTGGAGATGGAGATCCGGCGCAAGTGCTTGTATTGTAATCAGTTCCGTAGGCTATCCGGGCAAGTTCAGTACCGGAAAGATCATTGAGGGGCTAACCGGTGTAGACCAGATGTCCGGTGTTAAAGTGCTCCATGCCGGCACCCGCCGCACGGGCGACGCCCTTGTTACCAGCGGCGGCCGAGTTCTGGGAATAACCACTTTCGATGCCACTTTAGTCGAAGCGCTGGCCAAGGCCTACGCCGCCGCCGGCCAGGTTCGCTTTGAAGGCATGCACTATCGCACCGACATCGGTGGGGGCGGCGGTCGCGCGCAATCCGCAGGGGACTGACGATGCCAATCGTGGCTCATCTTTTTCGCGCCAAGAAACGTGGTCTGCCAATGGAAGAAATGGAGAGGGCGGAGGCGGTCGCCAACCTGGGCTTCTCCACCTGCCGCCACGCGCGTCTGGGCAGCAACCGCCAGGTGCTGATTGTGGATCAGGAAACACTGGACGCCATGAATCTCGAGCCTGGCATTATCCGCGAAAATATAACCACGCAGGGTCTGAACGTTAACGGCATGACGATTGGGGAGCGCTTGCGTTTCGGAATGGCGGTGCTGGAAGTCTCCATGGTGTGCACGCCTTGCGACCAACTGGAAAAAGTTCGATTGGGGCTGCGGCGTGAGCTTTACGGCAGGCGCGGAATGCTATGTCGCGTGATAGCCGACGGCGAGATCAAGCGCGGCGACTCGATTGAGCGTGTGAGCGTCGCTTCTTCGTGACTTCGTAACCACTCTGCCGCACGCTGTAGAGTAATTAATCGGGCATTACCGGGGAGGTTCAACGCGACGCCGCAATGTTGGCGCCTCAGCCGGCCGGTTCTTGTCTTCTTGTCCTTTTTGCGCCTTCTCCACCGGCTCTTCCGGGGGCACCAACCATTGAAAGCCGTGCTGTTCTTCAAAAGTGCCCATCACAAACTGTTGCCCCGGATAGAGCAGCGGTATGGCCGCGCGCAGGAAAGTCGCAAACTCCGCGGTGGACGCTTTTTGTGCCTGGCCCTTGATGATCAGGTCCATCGCTTTCGCGGTCTTTGGGTCGGCACTGATCGGTTTGTCGAGTTCCGGATAGTTGGCTTCCAGCAGTTGCTGCAACGTCTGCCCTTTGCAAGCTCCCGGATAGCAGGTTTCGACCAGCTTGTGCGGCTCTTTTTTTTCCGGCGGGTAAATCTGCTCAAAGCGCGGTCGCAAAACGCGGGTCTGCCAGAAGTCGCCGCGACTCCCGATCATAGACTGCGTCATGCGGTATTCCACCGTCCACACTTCCGAGCCGTAATCACGCGGACCGAATCCAATGATTACCAGCTCAAACAGCGGCTGGTCGGAGGGAAATTCCAGTTTGTGGTGCAACCTCGCCGCTAGCGGGGTCAGCTTTTCCAGGAACGCTACGCCGATCGTTTCCAGATCGGGTTCGGCCTCGCCATTGTACGTCCCGGCATACCTCGGGTCAGCGGTGGAGATGCGGGTCAACTGCTTGTCCAGACGGATGGGATTGGGCTCGGCAGGAATACGCCATTCGGACGATCCGAGCAGTACGCCAACGTGGTGGCTATCCAGCGAAACCACGCGCGGAGTAATGTTGCCGTTTTCGATCGGTTCGTTGATGACCGCGAAGGTGAGGTCCTCGTGCGTTCCATGCACAATCACGCGGCCGCCGGCGAGAGTGGCGACGATTTCGTCGTCCTGATCCTGCGCTTTGACGCGGGGAACCATGGTAAAAGCAAAAAACACCAGCAGCGCGAAGCCGCAACCGCGCCCCAAGCCCATAGTCCGACTCATAGCCGCATTCTACTCCTATGCGGCATTTCACAAGAGCATGGAGATTTCCACTCGCCCGGCGCTTCCGGTAAAATAGAGATACTTCAAGAATTGAGGAATTACAGCATCTATGGGACTTAAGAAGACCAAAAGCATCACGCACGGCGGCAAGCGGGTGAGCGAAATTCTGGAAGCGCACGCGCTCTTTTTTTCCGGCAAAGACGGTGGTGCGCGCGCCGATCTTTCGGGAGCCAACCTCAGTAGCGCCGATCTCAGCTCGGTCAACCTGAGCGGAGCAATCCTGCGCGGTGCCAATCTGGAAGGCTCCGACCTGCGCAAGGCGAAGCTGAGCGCCGCTGACCTTTCCGGCAGCAATCTACGCAGAGCCGATCTACGCAATTCCGACCTGACGGAGGCCAGCCTCGCCGGAGCCAATCTGGAAGAAGCGCAGGCCAGCGGCATCGAATTTTTCCGCTGCGACCTTTCCAACGCCAATTTCCAGCGTGCGCTGCTGCGCAACGCCAATTTCCGCCTGGCCGACGTGCACGGAGCAAAGTTTTCCGGCGCGGATATGGGCGTGGCGATTCTGCGCGAGACCGATCTGACTGGCGCCGATCTCTCCGGTGTGGACCTCTCGACCACACTGCTGCCGCGCAATTATCCGTCCGGCAAAGCGGCGCCCAGCAAAGCGGACGGCAAGTCCGCCTGAGCAACTGACTGCACACGTTCATAGAGGTTGCGCAAAACCGTGGTAGCCTCTCGGTAAAGCCGTTCGGGAGTGCCGTGGCCTCAGCCAGCACACAAATCGACGCTTTGTCAGCGCGCGAACGCGTTCTGGCGGTCTTGCGCGGCCTGCTGGTGGAGCTGGGCAGTGAAGGCGCGCTGCCGATGCTCGGACCAGGGTCTCATCTTGATCGCGATCTGGGGCTCGGCAGCCTGGAACGGGTGGAATTGCTCACCCGGCTGGAAGCAGCCTTCGGCGTGCGCCTGCCCGACAGCGTCGCCGCGGAAATCAACACGCCGGAAGAATTGACAGCCGCGGTGCTCGCGGCGCCTGCGATGGATTCTCTGTTGGACGAAGCGCCGTCGGCGTTACGTGCCTCGGCCACCGTCCAGCGACTGCACCGCGATGCAACTGACCAAGGCGTCTTCGCGGCACAATCGCTGATCGAAGTCCTTCGTTACCGCGCCCTGCACGACGCCGAACGCGCCCACCTGCACATTTCCGAGGATTCCGAGGGTGGAGACAGAACACACACGCTGACGTTTGGCGAACTCTATGCCGCAGCGCAGCGGTGCGCTGCCGAACTGGCGCGCCGCGGCGTGCCAGCCGGCGGCCGTGTTTCGCTGATGCTGCCTACTTCCCGTGCATTTTTTGTTTCCTACGCGGGAATTCTGCTGGCCGGCGCAATTCCTGTCCCCATTTATCCCCCCTTTCGCGCCGATCGTATCGAAGAATACGCCGATCGCCAGACGGCTATCCTGGATAACGCTGGTGTGTGCCTGCTGCTGACGTTTCGTAGCGCCGAGGCAGTCGCAAAACTGTTGAAGCCACGCGTGCGCTCGTTACTCTCGGTGGTGGACGCGGAAAAACTTCTCGAAGCCGCCGATAAAGCGCCACCGCCCGCTCCGGGCGCGCTGCCCGCGCATCTTTCCGGCAATCGCGTGCGCAAAGGCAGCGACATCGCACTGCTGCAATATACCTCCGGCTCGACCGGCGACCCCAAGGGCGTCACGCTGACGCACGCCAATCTCCTGGCGAATATTCGTTCCATCGGCGAAGCAGCGCAGCTCACTCCGGAAGATATAGGCGTCAGCTGGCTGCCGCTATATCACGACATGGGCTTGATCGGAGCGTGGTTGACGCTGCTGCATTTTGGCATCCCGCTGTCCGTAATGTCGCCGCTGGCCTTTCTCACAAGGCCGGAACGCTGGCTGTGGGAGTTCCACAAACATCGCGGCACGATAACGGCTGCGCCGAATTTCGCTTACGAACTTTGCGTGCGCAAAATCGCAGACAAGGATATCGAGGGACTCGATCTCAGTTCGTTGCGGGCGGCGCTCAATGGCGCCGAACCAGTCAATCCGGAAACACTGGAGCGCTTCGAACAACGTTTCGCAAAATACGGCTTTCGCCGCGAGGCGCAGCTTCCGGTGTATGGGCTCGCCGAAGCGGCGCTGGCGGTGACGTTTCCACCGCTGAACCGAGGACCGCGCGTGGATCTGGTGATTCGAGATACATTCACCGCGCAGGGCCGCGCGGTGCCGGCCCCCGAAGATCCCGCCGCTATCGCATTTGTTTCTTCCGGCATGCCCATTCCGCGCCATGAAGTGCGCATCGTGGATGATTCAGGGAGGGAAGTGCCGGACCGCACCGAGGGTTTCCTGTGGCTCCGCGGGCCTTCCGCGACTTCTGGCTACTTCAATAATCCAACCGCTACGGAAACGCTATTCCCTGCGGGGCCCGCGCCGACCGGCGAATTTCCCTGGGTGAATTCGGGCGACCGCGCATATCGCGCCGAAGGCGAAATTTTCGTTACTGGCCGCGTCAAGGACATCATCATCAAGGGCGGCCGCAATTTGTACCCGCACGAAGTGGAAGAGCTGGCGGGGCGCGTGGATGGCATTCGCAAAGGGTGCATCGTCGCGTTTGGATTGAAAGACGCCGGCAGCGGCACGGAAAAACTGGTGGTGGTGGCCGAATCGCGCGAGATGGATGCCGCTAGGCGATCCACGATCGCCGCGGCCATTACGCAGGAAGTTTCTGCCGGACTGGGTATTCCCCCCGATCGCGTGGAACTGATTCCGCCCGGCAGCATTCCGAAAACTTCCAGCGGAAAATTGCGCCGCGAAGAGACGCGGCAGCTCTATGTGGCCGGTACACTGAGCGCGAAAAAACCGCCGGCTTGGCTGCAGATTGCGCGGTTAGGAACCTCCGGCACCATCAAGAACATTTTTCGCGACACGGTGCGCTTGTTGCGCCGCGGTCTGGAAGTTCTCTACGGGGTGTATTTCATCTTGCTGTTCGGGGTGTGGATTGTTCCTTCGTGCGCCGGCGTGCTGCTTTTCAAGGATCATCGGGCCGCGGGACGCTACACGTCCGCTGTTCTGAAAATCTTATTTTTTCTAGGTGGGATTCGCGTTCGGGTGATCGGCAAGGAGCACATGCACACGCCCGGTGTGAAAATTTACGCTTCCAACCACACCAGCTATTTCGATGTGCTGCCGCTGATGATGGGGCTCGGCGTTGGGTATCGCTTCGTGGCCAAGAGCGAAGTGCGCAACATGCCGTTCATTGGAACTTTTCTGCAGAAAATGAAACATATTTCGTTTGTGCGCAGCGATTCTAATTCGCGGCGCGAAGCGGTGGAAGAGATGGAGTCCATTCTGCGCCAGGGCGAGTCGGTTTTCGTTTTTCCGGAAGGCACGTTTGTTTCGGAAGACGGCGTGCGCCCGTTCCAGTTGGGCGCCTTTCATTCAGCGGTGGTGACTGGTGTTCCCATCGTTCCGGTATCGCTGGCAGGGACGCGGCAATTTCTACGCGACGGCACCTTCCTGCCGCGCCCAACCTCGGTGACTATCACGCTTTCGCCTGCCGTGCTGTCTAATCCTGCTGTCGCTGCTTCCGATTGGCACGAAGTAGTGCGCCTGCGCGACACCGTCCGCGAAGAGATCGCGCGGCATTCCGGCGAACCTCTGATTTGAAGCGCCCGGATTTTCGATGAAAAGGGCCCGCGTATCAGACACAGACCCTTGCACCTTCATGCGATCCGCCGACCTTGCCGGCTGCTCCTTAAGGGAACTCTCACTGCTGGTTTACCGTGTACATCACAGTGATGAACGTATCGATTTCTACGGGTTGCCCGTTCAGCATCGTTGGACGGTAGCGCCACTGCCGCACCGCGTCCAGCGCCGATTGAATGAACAGCGGATCGCCGCTCACCACCTCCAGCGATTGAATCGAACCGTCAGTTGCGATAATCGCGTGCAGCTCCACTTTGCCGCTGCGCCGTATCTGCCTGGCCAATGGCGGAAAAACCGGTTCAACCCGGCGCACCAGCATCGCAGGATCAACACTGCTTCGGTGGACGCGTGTCGTCTGCCTCGGCGGCTCCAGCGGCCGCTCCGGCTTTCGTGAATCTTCGATCGATATTTGATTCTCAGCTCCCGGTATGGTGCTCGTCCCAGGAATGTTCGGCGCCTCAGGACCCGGATCGGGTGGCCCAGGTGGGCGCGAAATAATCTGCTCAATTGGCGCAAGGTGCAAATAGTTGTCAACCAGGTGCCTGTGAGGAATCTCTTGAGTTGTCCGTTGCGGATGCCCTTGCGGTGGATGTCCGTACGGCGGAATGGGCATCGCAGTAACCGTTCTGATCTCCGGCGGTTTGGCAAACATTGGCGCGATCACCAGCGCTCCCAGCGCCACGGTTTGCAGCGCCACCGAAACCGCAATCGCCCTCCGCTTGATTTTCTTGCGCCGCGCCTGCTCTTCGGGGCTTCCTCCCACCAGACACTCGGCAAAATTCCCTAGGCCAGCTTGCACCTTTGTAGGATTTTCTTCGCGGCTCATCACACACCTCCTCACAGGATTGCAGGGCTTGAACAGCCCTCAGCCAAGTCAAATTGCTTTTTGGTTATCCCTGAGAGAGGCCCCGCGAGCCGCAACTTTGCCGCGCCGGCCGCTGCAGGTTGCCATGCAGTTGCCGGCGCGGCGCTCGCAGGGATGTGAGGTTGCGCGCGTCCTCAAGCTCTTGGACACCGGGATGCGCGCGGTGTTCCCGCGGGCGAAAGTGTTTTTCGTGCCGCCACTAGCGGCTGAGGGACCGGCGTTGCGCTGTGGCCGGTCCAGTACCCAACAACTAAATTATTTCCAATCTACTAAGGGTTTCTGTAACCTTTCGGCTGCTCGCAGCATCTTTCTTTTCGGACGTGGATCCGATGGGTGACCGCCCCTGGCGGTCGCCGGAAAGGCTCCCCATGGAACGCCATCCCGAAACCATCGGGGTGCGCCGTACCGGATGGGCAGCTCTGGACCGCGATCCGCAGCAGGACACCGTCGAATTTGTCTGTCCCCACTGCGGTCACCGCGACCAGAAGAACGCCCGCCGCGAACGCACTCTGTATCACTTTACGGACGGTTTTATGCAGGACCTGCAGGGCGAAGTCACGCAATGCCACTCCTGCAAGCGTTATCTTCGTGTCGTGCCTATAGTCATGCTGCACGACCAGGACGAGACGCGCCGGTTCGCCGCCGTGTTTGACGACGAACTGCTGGCGGTCCCGCACTGATCCGCAGCTGCTGTAGCAAAGCGCACTCATAAAGAAAAGCGCCCCGGTTGACCACCGGGGCGCTTCTCTTTTTCGAAATCAGTTTTTTTGCAGCTTATGGCTTATCGGTAGCGCCAGCAGTGGAACCGCGCATCCCAGAAGCGCACGCGGGGCGCAACATACGCGTAACGCGGTGCCACCACCACCCGCCCGTAATACGGCGCCGGAGGGACATAGGCGCGGACCACCACTGGTCCCCCAAAGCCTACGCCTACCACCACGCGCGGGTGCGCCGAGGCGATGCCGGCTCCGGCAAACGCCAGGAAGCCGCCCATAAGCGCCGTCGCCAGCGCCACCTTCCTTACGATTCCGCTTCCGATCTTCTCCAAGAGTTTCACATTCGCCTCCCGAACTTCCTCGTTTCTTTTGTGTTTCGCTACACTCATGAAACACTCTTGTGAAATCGAAGTTGCAGCCGATCAATCGTTTTTTGTATTAGCAACTTCCCTTTTTCTGGCCGCTGCCAGCTTCGGGCAAAAATAAAAAGGCGCCCCTTCCGCTCGGGGCGCCCCTGCATACACTTCTCGCTCTTCTGAAGAATCTAAAAATTACCGGTGATCGTGATCGTGGTCATCCCAGTCGCGATCGGAATGCCAGCGGTTTCCTTCCACGTCCCACCAGCGATGGCCGTGGTTCCAGCAATATTCGCGAGCTTCGCGCAATTCGTGCCGCGCGTGCTCCGCTTGCTTGCTGTCGTAGCCGTGATGCTCGACGGCTTCGTGAACATGGTGGTCGGCGCGGAGGATTCGCTCCTGGCAATCGTCCGCTTTGGCGCCGGGCGTCGCCCCAAACAGAGACAGGCCACCCGCCAACAGGCCCGTTCCCAAGATTACTTTCCAGCTACCCAGCGTTGCGTTGCGATGTCGCATGGTTCCCTCCAGAATGTTTGGTCATGCTTTGCGCCAGCTTACGTATGGGAAGGGCACTGGGCTATACCCGATAAACCCGAACAATTGAGGGGAGTTGCGCTAGCAGACGATACGCGCGTAATCCGCTGATTCTAATAGGCCTGCAGGAAGGGATCCACTTCCATGTGGTATTTCTCCAGGCCAGCGCGAATGACCTCAAACGCTTCGTCCACGGTGTCGGCAAATTGCAGCAAGCTGTATTCGGTCGCGTTTATAGTGCCCCAGCGCACCATGCCCTTCAGGTTCAGCACGTCGTTCCAATATTTGCGTCCATAAATCAGGATGAGATTGGTGCGTGTCAGCTTTCCGGTCTGCAGCAGCGTCATCATTTCCCACAGTTCATCCATGGTGCCGAATCCGCCGGGAAAAACGATCAGCGCCTTGGCGATTTGCGCGAACCACAGTTTGCGCATGAAAAAATAGTGAAAGTTAAAACTCAGCTCGGGACTGATGTAAGGATTGGCGAATTGTTCGTGCGGCAATTCGATGGACAGGCCGATGGATTTTCCGCCGGCCTCGTAAGCGCCGCGGTTGGCCGCTTCCATAATGCCCGGGCCGCCGCCCGAGCAGATCACAAAACGCCGCGGCCGCGGTCCGAGCGACATGGCCCAGGTGGTGATTTTGTGCGAAAGCGCGCGCGCCTCTTCGTAATAGCGCGACATTTCCAGCGCGCTCTTTGCCGAACGCAACGCTTCGCGGTGGGTTTCCTTGGCTTTCGCGCTCTTGCCCGCTTTAAGTCTTTTCAGATGTTCCAGCCGTGCCAGCGCATCTTCCCGCGAATGAATGCGCGCCGAGCCAAATATCACGATGGTGTCGCCGATTCCTTCGCGCTTGAGCTGCGCCAGCGGGTTGATGTACTCGGCCATAATGCGCAGCGGCCGGGCCGGTGTGCTTTCCAGAAAAACCGGGTCTTCATGCGGCGCTTTGGGCGCGTGCTGGGGTTTTAGCTTGGCTGGTTTTGCGGACATGCGGTCGTCTCCATGGGCCTGAACACGCTTACGCCCTCTCAGAAGAACTAACATTGTAGGTAGCCCCCGGCGCTGCGGCAACGCTTCTCGCCCCGAGTTGCGTCGAATTGGGTACAGTCCCGCGGCGCATACAATCTTGTCTGCGTTCCCCGGCAGGCAGACGGCGCTAAAGTGCCAGCCAAAATCGTCAGCACAGAAATAATGGTGCTCGATTCCAGCGGGAGTTTTGAGCCGGATTAGCTGCGAAGATTTCCTACTTGCGGACGAGTTCGACGCGGCGGTTGAGCGCGCGGCCGTCCACGGTGTCGTTGGGGGCCTTGGGTTTGGTGGCGCCGAAGCCAGCGGGCGACAGGCGGTCAGGCGCGATCTGGTAGCGTGAGGTGAGCGCGGCGATTACGGAAGCGGCGCGGCGCTGCGAAAGATCGAGATTGTGTTTATCGCCGCCGACGTTGTCGGTGTGGCCTTCGACACTGAGCTTCCAGTCGGGCTCTTTTTTCATGATTTCGGCGATTTCACCGAGGACGGTGTCGGATTCGGGGCGGAGACGATCGCTATCGAAGTCAAAGTAGATGCCATAGATTTCAGCGCGTCCCTTTTTCTCGAGTTCGTTCTGGAGCTTATTTTCCACCGGAAAATTGATCTTGGTAACGTGAATGCGAAACTGTTTGGAAGGATTGTTGTAGTCGAGAAGTTGCGGATTTTCCGGGTCGTCGAGAACGACCAAGTGGACGGCGTTGTTGGCCACGGAACCGTGAGCGGAAATTGCGGGCAAGTCGGTCTCGGCGCCGTTGACGATGACGTGGTATTTCGTGGGGCCTTCCAGATTGAAATAGCCAGGATCGTCGGTGCTCCAGGAATAGCCGTCGCCGACGAGCCAATAGCCGTCGCGGTAGTCCAACTGGGCTTTCTGGTGATCCTTCAAAAGGGCAAAACTAGAGCGCGAAATGCTCAGGTGCGTGGTGCCGAGAAGCACCATTGGTTGCCGGTGGGTATTTACGGTGACCAGCACGTGAGAATCGTTGAAATCGGACTGGCAGACATCGTGGGGCACGAAAGTAGTGGACGGGTTGATGTGGTCGATTTTGCCGGCTTTAAAAGTGACGCCGGGACCGCTGGTGGTGATGCGAATGAAATGGTCGTCCACCTGGTTCACGGTGGCGAGATTTTCAAAATCGTGCTCCTGGATATACCAGATCTGGGTGAAGACCAGATTGGGCTTGATGGGGATGGCGGAAGCGGCTTCCCCTTTTAGCAACGAGGCAGAAAGAGACGGATCGATGTTGGGGCACGGGAGAGTCTTGGCTTTGGGCTTGGAACTTGCCTTGTTGCCGCTGGCGTCTGAGAAGGATTTGTGGGCGGAGTCGTAGGTGGACTTCGCCATCTTGTAGCAGCCGCGTAAGACCAGGAAAAGGACAAGCATACCGATCAGGAAGAAGACAAACATGACACGGGCGGCAGTGCCGCCGCGTTCGGCGCGCTGTCTTTTGACGTTTCCGTTCATTTGTCACCGCAGGCGTTGATGTCGGGTTCGCGATTCACCATCTCTTTTTTGAAGAGAACGATTTCTTTGTCGCCGATCTTTTTGCCCAGGAGATAGGCGTCGGCGCCAGCTTTATATTCGAGGAGCAGGCGGGAGAGCTTGCAGGGAATCATGCCGGCGGAGCCTTGAGCGGTAACAGTGGCGACGGCGACATTCTGAACGTTGGCGGAAGCGTTGGTTTTGAAGGAAGAGTCAGCTTTTTGTTTCAGCCACTTGCCGGCGGAGGTCCTGGAGAGCATGTCGGAGAGTGAGTCCGCGACGGAATTCGGCAGAGCGCTGGTGAGCATATCGGTGACGGAGTCGGTGCCAAGGCTGAGAGTGACTTTGGGAGCTGCCATGCCGATGAGAATGGCGTGGGGCGCGATGGAAACGCTAAGCATCTGGCCGAGGCTGCCGTCGCCAGATATAGAGCCGGGAGAAGCGCTGGCCTGCCCGGCTTTTACCGTAATGCCTTCGTCGCCGTTGTAAGTGATGTGAAAGCTGCCTTTCATGGTTTCGTTTTTGCCGCCGAACCCTGGTTTAAGGATGAGATTGGCGTTGATGATCATGACGAACGGAATACCCGCGATGGGCATGGGAGCTTTGTAGAGAGCGGGCAACTTGATGTTGGGAACGTCCACACCAACGGTGCTGCCGGTGCCGCGGCCGCCCTCGAAGTTGATGTCAAGCTGGCCGTTCATGCCATTGGCGTCGTAGCTGAAATTTTCGAGTGAGCCTTCCTGTACATGCATGTCGGAGGCGCTGAAGAAGTCCTGCAAAAAGCCCTTGGCGCTGACATTGACGATGAGACTGTCAAGTTCCTTGTGGACGGCGAAAGACATATCGAGGCGGTTGGAGCTGGGCGTGGCGTTGATCTGGTAGTCCCAGCCATCGAGTTTGCCGGAGAGGTCGATGGCGGTGCCGCTGGCGTAAACGACAGGTTCGGGAATCAGCCGAGAGACCCAGGCCGGAGGTGCGCCGGGGCGGGAAAAAAGAAAGGGCGCATCTTCTTTTGCAGCTTGCAGAGAACTGAAGTTGATAGGGGCCTTCCAATGTAGGGTGCCGTTCTGGATGAGGTCGGTGATGCCGGCGCGATCGGTGTTGACAACAAAGTGGCCCTCAGCGTTGGCGGTGATCAGCACGGTGCGCACGGCGAGGTTCTCGAGAAACATGGTGCTTCCTTCGCGGAGGGAGAGGATTTTCGCGTCGGGATTGTCGAACACGAAGACGTGGCCGTCGGAGCTGACACTTTTCAGGCTGCTGCGCCAGGAAGATTCATCGATCCGGACAGTTTGCGGAGTGAAGCTTACGTCGAAGACCGTGCCGGGGAGTTCGCGAAGGTCGCGGAAGCCGTGGACTAGCGCCGGGTTGGAGCGGGACGGAGCGTTGGCCTGAGAACCGGATGTCACGGAGGGCTGCGACGACGGTTCGGAGGACGATTTGGATTTGGAACAGGAACACGCGGCAAGCGCCGCGAACGCGCATACCAAGATGAGTCTCGACCTGGAGGCGTTCATCAGGCATTCCTCCGCGAATCAGCAGAATAAATTGCAGAGGACGGTAACAAGAGGTGCGGCGGTGGTCAACGAAGAGTTGGCGGAGCCGTCACGGACGCTGCGTTGTGACTAATTGCCCGAGGCGACGCCATGAAATTCGGAGCCGGCCAGAGTTTCAGCGGAACTCAAATAGGTGCGCGAGATGCGGTCGTGCCAGGTCAATTCGTCTTCATCCCATTGCACCCAAAGAAAGCCCAGGCAAAAGGCGCCTGCGGAGAGCAGGTAGCCCGCGGCGCGCAGCAGGAATTGTCGTGGCGTGGGTTCTTCGCCGGAAAAATCCACCACACGAAGGCCGCGCAACATCATGCCGGGCGTCGTGCCCCCAAAAACGGTGAACAGGCAAAAATACTGCAGGTACACGATGGCGAAAGAAGCGGCATAAACGGCTGCACTAAGTTTGCTCAGTGCGAAATGTCCGCCGAGCGAGCCGAAAAGCGCGAGAAACCCGCCGCAGGCGAAAAGCAGGCAGGCTGCGTCGATCAAGCCGGCGAAGCGGCGCTCGTGAATCGAGGCTACAGGATAGAGGCCGGAATGCTGCTGCTGGCGGTCAGGGTCAGCCGGCGCGATCGGCACGCCAGCATCATCTGCTGCGGGTGAATCACCGCTGCCGGGCGCGGAAACGTCAATGAACATCTGCGCGTCGTCGGCAGGGCGTTTTGCAGTGCGGCCGATGGCGATGGTGAACGAAAAATCGTCCGCGGGATTGGCCGCGACTGGTGCAGACGAAGGCGGCTCGGCGATCGCCACGTTTATTCCAGGAACCGCAATTTCCGTGGGCTGCTCAAACGGCAACTCGGGTTGCCCGTCGGCGGGCACACCTTTCCTGCGGCGTGCGCGATACGAGGCGAGTCGCTGCGTGATTTCACCGCGCCAAGCCGTATCGGTGTCGGCGTGCAAAGATGGATTTCCGCTGGCGGAGAGAGCGGGAGATTCCCCGAGGGAATCACAGAAGGTACAGGCGCGAACTCCTGGTGGGAGTATCGAGCCACACTGCAAGCAAGTTTTTGTCACCGGTGGTTTTGCGCTGCGGACGCTTCCACTCCGGTGGGAGTGAATCTCAAGAAGAATAGCACCGCGGACCTTCAAGCCAACAAAAATTACCACCAAAAGTTGCCAGAAGAGAGAATCTGCCCCACAAAAATGTAAAATCGGCGGAAACCTCGCGAAAGGGCGGGCATCCAATGGGCGATTTGCGGCGTATCATTGATAGATAAAGCGAGAAGGTATCAAGGAGCGGCCACTTGGCCCCCGGCTTCCGGGCCTCGGCAAGTGGCTCCAAACAAACGAGATGCTGATGCAAAGAAAACCCGACCTGACCCCAGCGGACGTAACTCCCAAAGAAGTCTATCTAAATCGCCGCAACTTTCTGCAAAGGCTGGGCCTCGCCGGAGCCGCGGCTGCCGCCGGTGAACGTCTATACTCGGCCTTCGCCCAGCCGCAAGTCG
>Ga0187821_10000027_pt1 | contig 20512 bp, 21 predicted proteins | sample NC_wetland_sal_i_20_FD_132442 | JGI IMG/M metagenome (GOLD analysis project Ga0187821, IMG submission 132442) | Wetland sediment microbial communities from Neuse River Estuary, North Carolina, USA - SourceSoil_1 | ecosystem: Environmental > Aquatic > Freshwater > Wetlands > Sediment | place...
CATGCCGTTGAAGTCATCATCATGTATAGTGTGATACGAAGCGTCTTATTCGGTTAACGAAGGCCATGAATCCATCGTTTTCGTGTTACCTCGTAAACGACGTCTTTGGAGACCCCGGAGTCTACGTCGAAATCCGGTGGTCTAAACGCGCTTTACTTTTCGATCTTGGACAGAATGACACACTGGGACCGACACGGCTGCTCCGCGCCACCGACATCTTCATCTCCCACACCCATATGGACCATTTCGTCGGCTTCGATACCGTCCTTCGCGTTGCCTTGGGCCGCGGGAAAACTCTCCGGATGTACGGACCTCCGAACCTCATCGCCAATATCCATGGCAAACTCAACGGGTATACGTGGAATCTCGTGGACGGCTATCCCTTGACGATCGAGGTGAAGGAGTTTCATTCACATGAGATTCGTCGCGCCACGTTTCGGGCGACGGATGGTTTTACATTGCGCAACACCGAATCCGAACCCTCGCGCGCAAAACCGGGCAACCGGACCTTCACCGTCTTAGAGGAACCCAGACTGATGGTGAGAGCGGTGGCGTTGAATCACCGGATCCCCTCTTTCGCCTATTCACTTGAGGAACCCTTCCATATCAACGTGAACAAGCAGAAGTTGCATGAAGCGGGTCTGCCAGTCGGATCGTGGCTCAAGGATGTGAAACAGTACATTTGGCAAGGGCAGCCGGACACGTTTCGGTTTCCCGTTATCCTCTACTTTGAGCATCGTCCTGAAGAGCGCGAATTCGTCCTCGGCGAGATCAAGGAGCGATTTCTCACAATCTCACGAGGTCAAAAAATCGCTTATGTGGTCGACGCTCGATACGATGACGAAAATGAAGCGAAGATCGTCGAACTCGCGCACGGGGCCGACCTGTTTTACTGCGAATCGCCCTACCTGGACGCAGACCGCGAGAAAGCGTTCGACCGTTATCACCTCACAGCCAGGCAGGCCGGATGGCTGGCACAGAAAGCCGCCGTCCGAGATCTGGTTGTTTTCCATTTCTCATCTCGGTACACGGGGCAGGGCGATGCGATCGAACGGGAGGCACTGGAAGCCTTCCGAGGAGAATGACGTCACGATGGCTGTAACGAAGAGGAGACCGGCATGAATGACGCCGTGCGATATGGGCTGTACTTTATCCTAGGAGGATCCATCGTCAGTGTCTCGACGTATTTCGGTTCACAAGGAAGATCGTTTCTCGCCGCTTTTGCGAGCACCTTTCCCGCCATCACCGGCGCCACCTTCGTCCTGATCTATCTGAACGGCGGCACTGATTATCTCGTTGCCTACGCTAAAAACCTCCTCTGGTTCATCCCTCCCTGGCTTGTCTATGTCATCACGATGATCGCCGGAGTGCCACGGATCGGCTTTTGGCCCGCGATGGGCCTGTCGCTGGCGCTCTATATGGGATGTGTGGGAATCCTGAAAATCGCGCTCCGCTGAAGTCCCCTACGACAGCAGGATACCGCCCCAAACCACAGGAGACGTACGAATCTCTCCGCTGGAGCAACGATTTACGCTTTTCCCCTACGTAGGAAGTACCCAATTTGGGGACTGACGGAGAGGGTTATGCCAGGGTTATGGTTACCTCATGAAGAGGACGGAAGGCTGTTAACGGGGGAGGCCGTTTATGTTAAGCCTCGTCGAATTTGTGATGATCGTCGGTCTCGCTATCATTACGGCTGCCTGGATCTCTTCTGAATTTTGGCGTGTTCGAGCCCCTCGACAAACTCGATCGCACACCCAGATATCGTCAGACTCGGAGGCGGGAGATGGCAGGCCTTCTCCTGGAGCATGGCATTCTCCGCGTCACACTCCTCGATACTCCGCCCATTGCGAGATGGAATATTTGAGCCCCCAAGGAGCAGGGAAAGGTACCGTTGTCAATCTCTCTCGAGAGGGATGGCGGATCAAAAGTGATCACCCGGTCACACAAGGAACCGTGCTCTCGCTGAGATTGTATTTGCAAGATCAACCGACTCCGTTGGACGTCGATCAAGCCATTGTTCGATGGACGGACAGTACAGAGTTCGGCGTGGAATTGCTTAGCCTCCGTCCCGACGCCGCAACGAGACTCAGCGAGTATCTCTCCATTCATTTCCCTCAGGCTGACGGGAAGCCTCTCTACCCCCTCTCTCCTTTCGCCTATAACTAACCGCGCGACGACCCGTCTCACCAAGTGTCGCATCCGTCACACCAGAGTACCTTGTCAGTGGAAGTATTCGCGGTACCGGAAGGGGGCGGCCTTTAACTCTCGTCGCCGAAGTGCAATCGTTTCATTTCTGTCATTGCCGTCACGAGTGTATCAACGGTGTGCATGACGCAGCGGCTGGCGTGATGAGAAGGCCCTTCGCCGCCGGCCCAGATATCGGGAGGGTTGTCGGTGGCACGCACATTCTGGCAGAACTGCGTGATGCTCTGTTTCCAATAAGTCGGGTCACTGCCTTCATCCAGAAAGTGCTCGCGATCCCGCGCAAAGGGCTCATCAAATTGCTTGGCGCGCATCCTCCACATCTGCTCCATCGCATCCTGCCGGTCCTGATTAAGATCAAGTCCGAGAGCCTTCTCATTGAGCGCTGCAAAGAGTCCCCCGATCACGTGTCCGACATGCGCCTCGGGAAACACCCCCACACAGGCTTGCACGACGAGATACTTGTGAAAGAGGAATACTTCCGCGCTGATCCGTGACTCATTCGCCGAAGGGTCAAAGGCACGGGCCAATTCTTTCAACGCGTCCCCAGAATCTCCCTGGAGACTGGATCCGAGCAGCTGAGCGAGCTGGCGCCCGATTCCGAGATAGTCGGTGGGCACAGACGATTGTGTCATGTGTGCGCGACTCCCCTGTGTACCCAATTGATGGTCGGACGAATTGTATCGTTCGAGACGATTCTATAGCAATCTGTCCCGCTCTCGACCTGACCCATCGTCTCATTCCGGCGAAAATTTCCCAAGCGAATCTACAAATCCGACCCCCTCCTCCCATTGAAGCCTGGCGACAGCCTTGCTACGATTGTTTGTTTCAATCTTGGGGCTCTTCCACATGGGATCAATCCCTCTCCCCTCCGATCATGGTCGAGACCTTCTGATTGAGGGCGCCAGACAGAACAATCTGAAGAATCTCTCGCTCCGCATTCCCCATAATCAAGTGACGGCCATCACCGGTGTATCCGGCTCCGGAAAATCCTCCCTGGCCTTCGACACCCTCTTCGCTGAGGGTCAGTGGCGCTACGTCGAATCCCTCTCCACCTATGCCCGCATGTTTCTGGACAAGGTGGCGCGGCCCGATGTCGACAGGGTGCTCAACGTTCGTCCTGCCATCGCCATCGAGCAAAAGAACCAGGTCCGCACGGCCCGTTCCACGGTCGGGACAGCGACGGAAATCGCCGACCTCCTGCGCCTCCTCTTTGCAAAGATCGGGCGGCCGACCTGCCCTGATTGCCACGAAGAGGCTCGCAGTTTCCAGCCCGATACGGCTGCGCAGGACTTGCTCGACCGGTTCTCGGAGGGGCGAGCGATGGTGTTATTCCCCATCGCCCCACCGGCCGCCAAACACGAACAGGCGTTCATGCAAGCGCTTTTGACCAGAGGATACTCACGTGTCAAAGCTGGAGAAGAGGTGCTCGATCTTCACGAAGCAGGGACTCACTCCCTGGTAAAGAATCGGCCCGTTCAGGTCGTGCTCGATCGCTTATTCATTCGACCCGACAACCGTTCCCGATTGATCGAAGCCATTGAAACCGCGTTTCAGGAGGGCGAAGGCCAATGTTTCGTCGATGTGATCGGACAAGGCACAATGGTCTACAGCACTCAGTTTCGCTGCCAGCGGTGCGGCCGAACCTTCGACCCACTGAGGCCCATCCTGTTCTCATTCAATCACCCGCTCGGCGCCTGTCCCGAATGCAAAGGCTTCGGCAACATCTTGCGATATGACCCCACCCTCGTCATCCCGGACCACAGCAAGTCTCTCGCTCAAGGAGCAATCGAACCCTGGAGCAAGCCGGGAACGGATTGGTGGCAGAAGCAAATGCTCCTGGCCATGAAACGCCAAGGGATCGACATAACGACTCCTTTCAAGGAGCTGTCTCAGACCGTACAACACAAGCTGTGGGAGGGTGACGACTCATTCGAAGGGATCCACGACTTCTTCGAATACATGGAAGGGAAACGCTACAAGTTGCACGTGCGCGTGCTCCTGAGTCGTTATCGCACGCCTTACACCTGTCCGACTTGCCGAGGCAGTCGGCTGAAACCTGACGCACGGTTCGTCAAGATCGCAGGCCGGGACATTCATGACCTCTCTGAGCTCACTATCGACGCAGCCGCAAGCTGGATCGAATCGCTGACGTTCCGCCCCTTCGAACAGACGATCGCACAGGACATTCTGCGACAGCTCAACGCCAAGCTGAGGTTTCTCCGACGGGTCGGGTTGGGATACCTCACCCTCACGCGGCAGACGAAAACCCTGTCCGGCGGCGAGGCCCAGCGAGTGTCCCTGGCCAACCAACTCGGGTCCGGATTGGTCGGGACGCTCTACGTCCTGGACGAACCCACGATCGGACTTCATGCGCGAGACACAGACTTATTGGCCGGTATTCTCAAAGACCTGGCCGCGGTGGGAAATACCGTCGTTGTCGTTGAGCACGATCGTCACATGATCGAGTCGGCCGATTACATCGTCGAATTGGGACCCGGTTCTGGAGAAAAAGGCGGTGAAGTCGTCTGTGCAGCGTCAACCAAGGAATTTCTCTCAGATCGCCGGTCCGTCACCGCTCGGTACCTGCGCGGTGCAGATTCCATTCCCATGCCGAAATCACGCCGTTCAGGAACCGGCAAGGTGCTCGTGTTGGCCGGCGCCAGCGAGCACAACCTGAAAGACCTCGTCGTGCGCATTCCCCTCGGCATGTTGGTCTGCGTGACTGGCGTCTCCGGATCCGGCAAGAGCACGTTGGTCGAAGACACGCTCTACCGAGCGGTGGCGCGCGCCTTCCGCGTTGACTCACTTCCGATGGGGCGATTCAAAGCCATCAAAGGATTGGAACACCTCAAAGGGGTCCGACTGATCGATCAGCAACCGATCGGACGAACGCCAAGATCGAATCCCATCACCTATCTCAAAGCGTTCGACGAGATTCGCTCGATCTTCGCCTCGGAACGGGAGGCGCTTCGTCAGGGGCTCACGCCCAGCCACTTCTCGTTCAATGCCTCGGACGGTCGATGCGAACGGTGCGAAGGCAGCGGGGTCGAGAAGTTGGAGATGTACTTTTTCGAAGACATCTATGTCCCCTGTGAGACCTGCGACGGGAAGCGGTTCAAACCGCAAGTCCTTGCCATCCGACATCGCGGGAAAACCATTGCCGATGTCCTCAACCTGACGGTCGATGAGGCCCTTGCCTTCTTTTCCAACGCACCAAGACTTTCTGCGAGACTCCATCTCCTCTCCTCAATCGGGCTCGGCTATCTAAGACTAGGCCAGTCCGCCACCACGCTGTCCGGCGGCGAGGCCCAACGTTTGAAAATCGCGGCGGAACTCAAAGATTCCACAGCCAAGGACGTCCTGTACATCATGGACGAACCGACGACCGGATTGCACTTTGATGACATCAAGAAGCTCTTATCCGTCCTCCATAAGCTCGTCAATGCAGGCAATACGATGGTTGTGGTCGAACACAACCTCGACGTGATCAAGACCGCAGATTGGATTATTGACCTCGGACCGGAAGGCGGTGCGGCTGGTGGACAGATCGTGGCAGAGGGACGACCGGAACAGGTGGCAAAGATTGCCGCGTCTCACACCGGTAGATTTCTATCGGACACACTCATTCATGGTAACTAGCTCAATCCAATTTCGGTGATCCCTATAATCAACCTTCCAGAAACACCACATCACCACTCGGTACAGCCCAGAATATGCGCATCAGATGCTCCGTTGGGTCTGATTTCATTACTGATCAATGGATCACATTTCTGATTTATCAATTGTCTCGGATGAATGTTCTCCCGACAATCTCTTGCGTAGATACTTCTTACTCACAGTGGTGATAAGAAAAGCGAGGCCGATGGCGATTGGCACAAAGACCGCTGACGCAATATGGGGATTTTTGAGCCACCCCATTTCGGAAAGACCCTTGAAGAGGATGCCGGCCAGCCCGGCCAGATAGTAGGCAATGACGATCACCGACAGTCCTTCGACGGTATGTTGCAGAATCACTTGGCTCTTCGTCGTCTTGTCCACACTTTGTAAGAGCGTAAGGTTCTGACCTTCTAAGATCAGATCGACGCGGGCACGGATGATTGAAATGATCCCTTCAAATCCGCCTCGCAACGTCTCGATTCGTTTGAGGAGCTGCTGATAACCTTCTGCCACTCCCGTAATTCCGCTGAGCACATAGTCGGACACAGGTCGGTAGGGTTCCAATGGCCGCTCAGCCAAGAATGCGAGCGTGGTGTGGACAATCTTGTCGTAAGGCAACGAAGCCGACAGTTCGAAGTGTAGCTTCCCGGCGATGCGGTTCGTCTTGAGCAAGTCTTGTGTGAGGCTGTTGAGCCAGCGTTGCAGCGTCTCGGGGTTCGCGTGTGCGATGTGGGCTGTGATGATTTCCCGTTGCTTCAGATGAACCTGCTCGAATTTGTAGACTTGGTCGATGGCTGCGGAGAACAGCGGCTTTTGCATCAACAATAGATGATAGTACGTTTCAATCCTCACGATGGCATCGACGATATCCTTCAGCCGTGAACCATGCCCCTGAGGCGATTCGAGGCTGACCCAATAGCGCTCCCGCCCCTGCTCGTCTGGCGTAAAGCTGGTGACGAGGCTGGTCTGTCCTTCAAAAATCCTGCTCCCATAGAGAACCGGCCCAGGCAGCAAGGCCCGCATCCGTTCGGGCGACAGCACCGAATCCGCTGTGAGCAGGAGATCCAGGCGACAGACTTCTGTGCCGAGCGGCGTGACCGGAAACTTGTAGTTGGGAAACGTCAGCGGCCCGAACGAAACCTCGGCTTCTGCCGGTGGCGACAGATGCCACAGCTGGTAGTTGTAGTATTCGGTATGCGCCTGCCAGACGACAATCAATCGGTCGCCGGTCTCCGCTTCTTTGATGCCGTACCCAAATGTCTCTCGAAGGACCGTGGTTTCTTCGGCAATCTTGAAGGCCCCGAGCAGCGATTGAAATTCCGCTCGGCTGGCCGCCCGTTGCGCAGGCGGATCAGACATGCGAAAGGCCATATAATGGACATGGGCCGGCGTGCGCAGCCACTCCGCCAGCGGCATTTGGGGCCGCTCATGCAATTTCTTCAACAGCGCATCGCTTCCGGACCGGGGTGCATCTGAATGATCCATGTTTCTCTCCTACTCGTGTATGGACATCGCTCTGCTACAGCCCCGGGCGTCGTTCAGCAGTCACCACCACCTCAATCGGCTGATCGGCACGACGCACGTCGAGCTGGAGGGTTTGCCCCGCCTCGACCTGGCAGAGTCGTTTGGCGTCTCGTTCCGTTTTTACCGTCGCGAGCGCGGCCCCATTGCAGGCAACGACACGATCACCGACCTTGAGACCGGCTTTTTCAGCCGGCAGGCCGCTCCGAAGTTCCCGGACCAGATAAAACCGCAAACCAGCTGCTTCTTGCAGTTCCCAATTCACCCCGATGCGCCCCGATCCCAACAAACCCGTCTGTGAGCCGAAGCGGGCGAGGATACGATGGACGATTAACCTCGCCGATCCTTCCGGATCGTCGCTGGTCGGATCGGTCAAATGACCCTCCCCGCTAAAGAGCAACTGACCGGTTTCCACGTCGATCATCCGGAGCGCGAGGGACACGCTGTTGGTTCTGGCCTGCTCATGGCGTTCCCACTGCTGCACGCCTCCAACGAAAATAGCCTGCGCACCCACCAGCTTGCCGACCTTCAGCACATTGGCATCGTCCGCATGTGTTAATTGAATAACTTGTTCTTTGAGCACCTCGTCCAGCTTGGCCCGTTCAACCGCATTGATATCGAGATCGAGCAAGAGGGTCGTGACGATTCCCGCCACCCGCGACCCGGACCCCTGCACACCGGCCGCGTCTTCGAACAGCATGACGGCCATGGTGCGATAGTGATCGATGGTCTCGCGATTGATCGGGCCGAGGCCCGTCACGACCGGCTCGGGCCGTCCCGGCACCCCGCCGTTTCGTGCGTGCGGAATTCCCACTGTTTCGCAAACCCGTCGTCGCTGAAGGATAGCGGCGGGCGGTCCCCAGGCACAGAGTTCGTCGTCCACGAGCACCACGTGGTGCGGATATTCACGCTCATGCTCCATGGCGACGTTCGTAAAGGGATAGATCACACACCCGCCGACCAAGATCGAAAATGGGCAGAGGCCTAGTTCATAGAGCCATTGGTGTCGAGCCGTCAGCGAATATTCCCAGACCAGCATCCGCCCATCGTCACGCAGGACGCGATCCGGCAGACCGATCTCTTCGACGACTTGTGCTTTCGTCATCGGCACAGCCAACCGATCCATTTTCGCCTCCGACTTGATCACAGTATAGGCGACACCGCAGCCGGCCGACAGGTATACCGCCAGCAGCAATCCCGTCATGTTCGTCATAGAACGGGCGCTCAATCGGCCACGAAGAAGAACTCGCATGGCGTGAGAGCCTAACACCGGTTGAACAGGGCTTCAATGGAGTTGTTTCGAAGGTTGCGCGGTCGATGAGAGAGAAATGCTGAAGGGTCGATGAAAAATGCCGGCTAGTTCAACGAGGGATCGAACGGCATGTCGGCATAGTGGCGATAGCCCTCACCGAGCGACTTGAAAATATCCGGCCAGATGCGGGAAGGATCTTTGTCAAACACCAGGCTGGGATCTGCTGGAATGGTGATCCAGGACCCGGTTTTCATTTCGGCTTCCAGCTGTCCAGGGCCCCACCCGGAATAGCCAAGGTAAGCGCGAAAAGCGTCCTTCCCCGGATCACCCGTCAAAATTTGATCGACCAGCGTCATGTCGCCGCCGAGACAGACCCCGTCGAACACGTGGTGAGAGTTATCCGGCAACTGTTCGAGCCGATAGAGCATCATGACCTGATTCGTCTGGACCGGTCCCCCTTGGAAGAGGACGTGCCGCTGACTTTCAAGCACCGGCACCTGAGGCAACGCTTCGGACACCGACATGGCCGTCGGCCGATTGACGATCACGCCTAGCGCGCCTTCCGCGCCATGCTCGCAAAGCAGGACCACTGATTGCCGAAAATTTGGATCGCGAAGGGACGGGGCAGCAACCAAGAAAATACCTTTACCGAGAGGAAGAGTCTTCATACTTGTGATCCTACCGCGCGGCCGATCTCCATGCAAGCCGTAGGCAGAAACCCTGTCGCCTACTTGTAGAGAGATTCGCGCCGGTCGCGCAAGAGATCATTGTACCGGGTGAGGGCTTTGTCACGCGCCTCAGCTGGGTCGATCTCGACGATGCAGAGCTCTTCCTGATCTCGCGGAGCACGATGCAGGATCGCACCCCGAGGAGTGACGACTTCACTGTGACCGATATAGGTTAATGGGTCTTTACCTCCGCGCGCTTCACTCCCGATCCGGTTACAGGTGACGGCGAATACGCGATTCTCCAGACATCGAACCGGCATCGAGTCCGGACAATTCGGCAAAACCAGGTTCGACGGATGGCAGACAATCTCGGCTCCCTTGAGCGCGAGTGTCCGTGCCGATTCAGGGTAGTACCAGTCGAAACAGATCATGACCCCGATCTTGGCCGATCCAATGTCCCACACGTGAAACCCGGAATCGCCCGGCGTGAAGAACAGCGTCTCTTCGAAAAAGAGATGAGTCTTGCGATAGCAACCGACAAACCCGGACGGGCTGACCACGACCGCTGAGTTGTAGCAGGCTGCTCCTGCCCGCTCGGGAAGTCCCGCGACAATCACCATACGACGTTTCTTTGCAATGTCACGGAGGCGCGCCGTTGTGGGACCATGGGGAACCGGCTCTGAGAGTTCTCGTACCTCCTCCTGCGACGTAAACTGGTAGCCGGATACACAGAACTCCGGCAGGACGAGCAGGTCTGCTTCAGCCTGTTCGAGCTTCGCTTCGATCTGATCAAGGTTCTGAGCCACTTGCCCGAACAGTGGATTATTTTGATAGTACCCAACTCGCACGCTGTGACCTCTCCAGACAACAACGGGCAGGGGGGACTCCCCTGCCCGTTGGACCAGCTTCTGATCTGATCAGCTACTTCACTTCGGACAGATGCGTGACAGCTGCCTCGGCATGTTTGGTCGCCACATCCGCATGACCCGCCTTGCCGTGCTCGACGGCTTCCTGGAGATGCTTGACGCCTTCGTCCAAATGCGGATTCTTCATATCTTTCTGGGCCGCCTGTGCATGCTTGAGCGCCCCTTCCGCATGTTGTACGAGGGCATCCGCATGGCCCTGCTTTCCATGCGACACGGCTTCCTTCGAATGCTCGATCGCTTCGCTCACATGCTTATTGTCGGCCAGGGCCATCCCCCCAAATAGCGGTACGCCGATCAGTGCTGCGACCGCTGCGACAACAAGTGCTCCCTGTTGGATTTTCATCAGTCCCTCCTCCGTGGTTGAGATTCGCCGGTTGTATGAACGATGATAACGACAAGTTCCTAAGACTTGATTCACCTTACACAGGCGATTTTTCCCTGTCAAGAAGGCCGGGCCGCCTCATCCACGAGACCCAGAACTTTTTGCAAGCCTTTGAAATCTTTTTCCACCGGGCAGGCAAAATCCCGGCTCCATTCCCACCACGATCCAGGATAGTTGCGCACCTTGGGATAACCGGCAAGCTTCAGAACGAAATAGAGCCAGGCCGAGCGGACTCCACCAGTGCAATAGCATACCACGGCTTGATCCGGGTGAAGACCTTTCTCGTCCAGACTCGCCTTGATGGCCTCGACATCCTTGACGGTCGCGTTGGATTGCAGAAATCCGTTCCACCCTATATGCATTGCCGAAGGAATATGCCCGGGACGCGGAATCCCCGAGACTTCTTTGCCAAGATATTCTTCGAGGCTGCGGGCATCGATAATCACCGTGCCTGGAGGTGGCTGCTTCACAAGCTGCTTCACCTCGTCCTTGTTGGCCATCACCTCGGCCTTCAATCGGACCGTAAAACTCCCTGGTTTCGGTCGTACAGGCCCATGCTCAAATGGACGCTTCTCCTCCACCCACTTGACCCATCCTCCGTCGAGAATTCGTAGATGCTGATGTCCCAAATACTCCAACATCCAGAACATGCGACCTTCGTCGCCCCAATTGTCGAAAGGATTGGAGTAGATGACGATGTCGCTGTCGTCGTTGATTCCCAGGGCACGAATTTTCTGCTGCATGCGACCGATATCGGGATCGAGCAAACCCTTCGCGACGGCCTTTGGATCGCTGTACTCGTGCCATGTGGAATTGATGGCACCGGGAATGTGGCCGCCGAATTCATAGGCTGCACGCCCGCGGACGTCGATGACCACGAGGCCCGGCTGTCCCAATTGTTTCTGGAGCGTCTCTGTATCGATCAATAACGGATGCGTCATGGTACTCCTCTTGTTGCGACCAGCGCTCAGTGATTAGCTCTCAGCCTTCACCTTACAACTCGAGGACTCCGGCTGAACGCTGACAGCAGCCTGTTGAATGCTCTCCCGGCTCAATGCCGCCGCCAGGTCTCCCGTCAACGGAAACTCCCGCACATAAATCTCGAATCGATAGGGATCCTCCGCTGTCAATCCGTACTTCGTGCGGAGCATCTCGTGCTGCCCATCGGTCAGGATATGGTACTGCACGCGGGCCTTCAGGGCCAAGCCCTCAGATTCAGCCGGCATGCGATAGGTAAACCGGTACTCGCGGCTGGCTAGCGGCAGGAGCCGATTGTCGTACAACTCCACAATCGCCGGCTGCCACATGATCCATCGCCCCATGGTCGACTTGTCCTGATGAACCACCTGTTTCGCGCGATCCTCGACCAGAAACTCAATCGTGAAATGCCGGTCCGGATCTCCCGTCGGAATCTTGTGACCGGCGCCGGCGTTGATCAGCGTCAGCGTAAACGTCACCTGATCGCCCGCCTTCGGATGCGACGGGTCGGCTTTGATCTGCACCGCGACGGCTCGTTTGATCATGTCCGGATCATGCCCTCCGCGCCAGAGGTGCTGGCGCCCACGTCGGATCGGGCCATTCGTTGCAACCGGTCGGTCGATCTCCGGCATGTGACAGCTCTGACAGATGAAGCCCCGCTCCCGCATGAAGAACTTGCCTTCGTATTCAGCATAGGTACCGCAGGGACCCGCATTATAGAACTGGGCGGGACCGGACACGACGTTGTGACACCGGTAACAGATCTGCGTCGTGCGAAAGTTGGGATCGAATTTCGTCGGATGCGGGGCCGCTGAATCCTCGAACGGCCCGTAGATGATGCCGTCACGCACATGACAGGCGGCACAGGTGATGGCTTCCTTTTGATACTCCGCATCGTAGTGAGGGTTCGGCTCCTGGATCGCTTTCTCGACGCGCCCGCGCGGTATTTCCTTGATGAGCGTCGGCTGCTGGTTCTCCAACGGTGTATGGCAGTTCAAACAGACCCAGATATTCTTGTCTTTCTTCCAATAGGCTTGGAAGAACGGATCCGCGAAGGCGTGAGCATGGATGCTCGCCTTCCACTCATCGTAAATCTCGCGGTGGCAGCTACCACAAGACTCGGCCTTGAGACTGTCGAGTCCGGCTGGAACCTTTTGATAGGGAATGGCGTGTGCGTAGTCGGATCGTAATCCGAAGATCACGGTCGGTTTAATTTCGGTGTAATAGACGTACCCGGCGCCGGCGGCAAGGACTACGCCGAGAGCGATTTTGAGTCCTCCGGTCATACGTTCAACAGTGCGGTGAGATGGGAGTCGACGGAGGCCGCCAGCGCCGCCAGGTTATATCCCCCTTCAAGCGTCGAGAGAATTCGCCCGCCGGCGTATCGCTTGGCAATTCCAGCGACGATCGCGGTCAGATCTGCATACCCTGCGTCGGTCAATTCCATACTCGCGAGCGGGTCGTCTTTATGCGCATCAAAGCCGGCTGAGATCATGACGAAGTCCGGCTTGAAGGTATCCGCAGCTGGAACCAGCGTCTTGCGAAAAATGGTCCGGTAGTCCTCATCGCCACCGCCTGCTTCCATCGGCACGTTGATGGTGAATCCTTCCCCACCTCCCGTACCACGCTCTGTTCCACGCCCCGTGCCGGGATAGTGGGGATATTGGTGAGTGCTAAAAAACAGGATCGAGGGATCGTCTTCAAAACTATGTTGCGTGCCGTTCCCATGATGCACATCCCAATCAACGATGAGTATCCGTTGAAGCCCATACCGCTTCTGCGCATAGCGAGCCGCGATGGCAATATTATTGAACAGGCAAAATCCCATCGCACGACCTGCCTCGGCATGATGCCCTGGTGGTCGTACTGCACAGAACACATGGTCAACTTGGTGATTCATGATCGCATCGACAGCGGCAAGTGCCCCACCTGCTGCGAGATAGGCAGCGGTTAAGGACCCCGGCGACATGGAGGTATCCGGATCGAGCGAGATTCGGCCCTGTATCGGCGCGTGTTTCGCTAGCGCCGCGACATATCCCGGCTGATGAATCTGAGCCACCCACTCGTCTTCAGCTCTTCGAGGTTCAATTCGAGTGAGCCGCCGGAGCGTCCCACTCTGTTCTAGCTGCTGCATGATTGCGCGAAGGCGATTGGGGGACTCGGGATGTCCCATCCCCATGTCGTGCTCGAGATAGTGCGGATCGTAGACGAGTCCCGTCTTACCCATAAAATGCTCCACTGGAATAGACGGAAATCGTAGCACGCGACGAACGGCATAGACAATCAGCGGAAACGCGTGTTACGGTCTTTCGGAGTTCACCGGAGGACGGAATGCCTAATCCACGTATCGAGCCGCTAAAGAAAGTCCTTACGATCGATCCGAACGACGATGTTGCCTGGTTCGGGCTAGGGAAAGCCTATATGGAGGACGGGAATTTTGACGAGGCCGCCGAGGCCTTACAACAATGCATTACAGTCAAGCCCAGCTATTCCGCTGCCTACTTTGCGCTTGCCCAATCGCTCCACAAACTAGGACGCATCGACGAATGTCGCGCAGTTTGCACCAGCGGTATCGATGTGTCTACCAAAAATGGCGATGCCATGGTGACCAAGAACCTCGAGGCGCTTACGAGCTCGCTGCCTACCTAATCAAACACCATACTCTCTGCTTTCTCCCACTGGGACATCTGCAGTCAGAACATTGCGCTAGAGAAGCTGCCGGAACGCTTCGTTCTGTTGTTCGCTCAGCCCTGACGTGGCACCGGGATTTTCAACCAGCAGCCGGACTCGTGGATATCCTTTCTGGTACTTCGTCCGCGCCACGAGCTCTACATTAGCCAATCTTGTCGCAGCTTGCGCCGGTAGCGGGATGACATCCCACAGGGCAATCAATACCGCGCTCAGATGCGGCAACGTTTGCAGCAGCAGAGTCACGGCCCCTGCGAGATATTTGAGATCCAGCCTAATTTCCTCCCGTCTGCTCTGCCGTGATCCTCTCAAATCAGCCCGCGGAATCGAAATGCTCAGAATCACCGGGTCGCAATAATCCTCGAGCTGTTTGGCCTTCTGCAAAATCCTGGCGAGAATCCGATGGATGAGAATGACGCCGCGGTCCTCCTCCGTCCCCTGTTCTGCTTCATCCACCAGACCGCGGAGTGGAAGCCGTCGTCGTTCTGCCGACCCGACCATGGCTGTGACTTCCACAAAGAAGCGATCCCGGCCGAGATGGCATTCGAAATCGGCGGTTCTCGCTTGCGATTCGGGGAGAAACCTGACCCTGGTCCCCACACGAATCAGTTGCGTGGCGAGTTCGAGTTCGGCTAATGCGGATTCCTGGACGCCGGGATCGCGATGATTTAACCGATTCAGCAATCGCCCCAGACGAAGATGGCTAGAGTGATCGAGACAGTGTCGGCGAAGGGTCGTATAGCTGTCTTCGATATGGTGCGAAAGTTTCTGCGATTCTTCAGACCGCGGCGGGGCGCGATGACGTTCTTGCGACTCGTGAAAGCGAGCGACTATGCGTACCGTTCGTCGTGGTCGCCATCGTGCCATAGATCACACTGGTTCGGCCCCTTCATCATCCTTCGATGACTCATGAAGCAATTCCGACTGGCGTTTCGAGATCTCATCATAGACTTCATCCAACCAGCGTCCGGCGCAGCCTAAGATTTCCCGAACGAGCGGCTCTGGGTGGCCGGTGCGTTTGATCGTCCACTGTGAAACGTACTCCAGCAAGGGCTCCCGCTCAAAGCGCTGAACACTCTTGGTCGCCAGCGCCGTCAGTTCCCCCAACCCAGTGCGCAGTATCTCTGCCACAATCTCCCGGCTGTACGATGTACTCGCCGTGACATATTGAATCGCGCGGTTGAGTTCCTGACCAGTCATGTTTCGTCCGAGTATCCCCGCTATCATACCTGTTGCAAGACTCTGGATGAAGATCCCTCCGACCATTAACCGGAGAAATTGTGCTCGCACCGGCGAACAGGAATGATATGATCCAATTAAGTGGACTCGAACCTCAAGGAGATGACCATCATGGCCGTTGCTTCGTCTCGCCGCCAGCACGTGCGTCGGCCCTCATCCAAATCAGCTAGTCAGACACTTTCGGGCCGGTGGAACCTCGCAGATCTCGTCAAAGACCCCCTCGGTCAGTTTGATGCATACCTCGCTGATCTTGAAGCCAAGGTTGTACAGTTCGAGTCTTCGCGCATCCGGCTCGCCCCGACCATGCCTGGCGAAGATTTCCGTCAATTGCTCAATCTCAGTCAGGTGATTGCTCAATCATCATCACGCCTTGGAGCCTATGCCTATCTCTGGTTCTCAGAGAACACCAAGAATCTCGAAGCCCGTTCATTCAAAACCAAGGTGGAAGAGCGGCTGACCTCCCTTAGTAATCGTCTGTTGTTCTTCGATCTCTGGTGGCAAGGAGTGGATCAGGATAACGCACGGCGGCTCATCACGGGAACGGGTTCTCTTCGATACCACCTGGAAACGATTCGCCGATACCAGCCCCATACCCTCAGTGAACCGGAAGAAAAGATCATCCATATCAAGAACATCACCGGCCGCAGTGCAGTCAATCAATTATATGACATCGTCACCAACAGCTTTACGTTCACACTCGCAGTGAAGGGCAAACGGCTCGTACTCACGCGCGAGGAACTGACGGCCTATCTACGCCATCCTAGCGCCCAACTGCGGGAAGCCGCCTATCATGAGCTCTACCGTGTCTTTGCCGGACAGCACGATCTGCTGGGCGAGATTTACAAAACACTGGTACATGACTGGAAAGCAGAGAATCTCCAACTTCGACGATTCTCCTCACCAATCGCCACGCGCAATCTCGGCAATGATATTCCCGACAAGGCAGTGGATGCGCTGCTCGCGGTCTGCCGTCGCAATGGCGAGATCTTTCAGGAGTACTTCCGCATCAAAGGTCGTCTTTGCAAGATCCGGCCGATGAGTCGATATCACATCTACGCCCCCCATCGAACTGAACAAAAGACCTATCGCTACCAGGATGCCATCCGAATGGTGCTGGAGGCCTATCGAGGATTTTCGCCGAAGCTGGCGGATCTCGCTCGACGTGTCATTGATGAACGGCATCTCGACGCCCCGACCAGACCGGGCAAGATTGGCGGTGCCTATTGCTACAGCGTCGTGCCCGGTCTGACTCCCTACGTTCTGTTGAATTTCACCGGTGAGGCCCGCGACATTGCAACGATGGCTCATGAACTTGGTCATGCGGTGCACGGCATGCTGGCTGAACGCCATTCTGTGTTTACATTCCATTCTACGCTGCCCCTGGCGGAAACGGCTTCTGTGTTTGGCGAGCGAATTCTCTCCGACTCGTTGATGAAACAGGAACAAAACAAAAATGTGCGGCAGGGACTCCTGCTCAACCAGTTGGACGACATCTATGCCACAATCCTCCGACAAGCGTATTTTGTCCTCTTTGAGAATCGAGCGCATGAGATGGTTGCACAAGGCTCTACCGTGACGGACTTGGCCCAGACCTATTTGACCGATCTGCGACAACAGTTTGGGAAAGCCGTCAAAATTCCCGATGAGTTTCGATGGGAATGGCTCAGTATCCCCCACATATTCGCCAGCCCGTTCTATTGCTACGCGTACAGTTTTGGGAATCTCCTCGTCCTGGCCTTGTATCGGATGTATCAGGAGGAAGGTGCGTCCTTCGTGCCCAAGTATTTGGATCTCCTCAGTACTGGCGGGTCGGAACCCCCGCAAACAATCCTGGCCAAGGTGGGAGTCGATATGACTTCTGAGACCTTCTGGCAATCAGGATTTGATACCATTCGGGATATGGTCCAACAACTCGAACACACGCTCTAGAATCACCCAGGACAGGGGCAGTATCTTGGCTGATCCCCCATCTCCAGCCCAGGGATCTCTCGCAGTTACCCCCCCCTTGACACCAGAAACGAAGGACGCTATATTCGGATCAGTTGATAACGGTTATCAGAATCGTTTGCGATCCAACAGCTTCGGTATAGAGCCCCGACTAAGAAGGAGTACAACGAATGTATCTCTGTCTGTGCAAGGGAATCACAGAGTCCGATGTCAGGGAAGCAGGACGTGCAGGAGTTGTCATGCCTTGCCAGCTCAAGGCGCAGTTCGGCCTGAAAGAAACCGGTTGCTGCGGCCGTTGCTCAAAGAACATTCATGAATTTGTGGAAATCGCGACGAGTGAACATCGTGCGCCCTGTGTGAATGCTGTGCGAAGCTAACCTCGCCTCTACTTCGTCGCCGTCACCTTTCATTTCATTCGCACGATCTCTCCCCCATGGGTCCCGCAATAAGCGACAGAATACACCCCTGCGAGTTGGAGCCTAACAGACGTAGTGAATGCCTCGCGGGGGCGCCGAGGCTGCAAGAAGGTGATAAGAGGCAGCTGACTATTTTATCGAACCGCGTTTCACGATGCTCGCGACTTCTGCTACACGCCGACCGAGAGCTTGGGCATCGGCCATTTCCTTATTATCGATGCCTGGACTGTCACCTTCCGTCGTGGCAGATGCGCCGAATGCCCCGCCACCACTGACGACGATCATCTGATTACCCAGCATCGCGGCTAAGATGGTCAGCATCGTGACTTCCTTGCCACTCGATACTTGCCCCCCGGTCGCAAAGGCTGCCCCGATCTTATCTTTCATCTTAAATTCCGGATAGACGCCGAATTTGAACTGCCAGTTATCGAAGAAGGTTTTGACTTCTCCCGACATGTTCGACCAATAGACCGGTGACCCCACGATGATCGCGTCGGCGGAAAAGAGCTCGTCCGCCGTGATCTGTCCGACTCGCTTCAGCACGACGTCAGTCCCGGCCACACTCTTGGCCCCTTCAACGACAGCTTCGGCCATCCGTTCTGTATTGCCTGTCAGAGAGTGGTAAGCAACAAGAACTTTGATCGCCGACTGAGTCTCGTCAGCCTGTGCCGGCTGGACAATGATTGCCAAGGCTGCCATCAGCAGCAAAATCCAGTATGCCTCTCTTCTGAGATTCTTCCGATTTATGTGCATTTAAGTAACGAAGACAACCCGCTCAACCGTGGTAGGAAACTTTTGAAGCATTGAAACAGTCTACCGTCGAATCGTTTCTTCCTCCATGTGTTCTTCGACCGACACTTCCGTCAGAGTCCCACGATAGTCGCACCGATGACAACGAATGCGCCATTCCTCGATCCATTTTTCCTGGACGTACGACTGCCGGCACTTCGGACAAACGAAGACCCCCTTTTTGTACAACACCCGACGTTTCTCTTGCATGGATATCCTCCCTAAAAGTCAGCGGGAGGATGGCACAGCGCACGCCGTGATTGCAAGCCGCGCTAGGCTGGGATCAGACCTTGACTCTGCTTTCAACGACCGATAGGATTTCGCCGTGCAGCCACGATCCTTGAGCGTGCTCCTCTTCACCCTTGCCTTCTTTAGTCCCTCTTACACGCAAGCCGGCAGTGACTCATCTACGGCTGGCCTGATTCCAATCACACTACCTGGAGGCACGCTCATTCACGCTGAAATTGCCGACACTGCGAGAAAACGTGCGGAAGGATTAATGTATCGCGAACACCTCGCCAAAAATAGAGGTATGCTGTTTACGTTCGACCAGGCCCAACCCTGGACCTTTTGGATGAAAAATACGAAAATTCCCCTCGATATCATTTGGATGAATGAAAAAAAGCAGATCGTCCATATTGAGTCAAACGTGCCAATCTGCACGAGAACCGATGACGGTTGTCGCCAATATCAACCAAACGAACCGGCTTTATATGTCTTAGAACTCGGTGGAGGGATGGCGGAATACTACAAGCTTCAGAAGGGTACCACACTCAGATTTCACGTGCCCTAGACACATCTCATGACGGTCGCTCTTGCCAGGCCCGAATTCGCCTCGCCGTAATGACGCCGTCGACACGCTCCACGGCTTTCAACACCTGTTCGAGATGGTGGGTATCGGACACTTCCACGATAAAATCCAAGACCGCTTTGCGATCTTCTCGCGTGGCAATCTCGGCCCGGCTGATGTTGGCATGACATTCGGCGATTGCCGACGAAACATTGGCCAACACCCCTGTTTTGTCGACCGCCATCACGGACACTTTCACCGCATGAGTACTCGGCGTTGAGGCATCCCACTCGACCTCCACAAGTCGATCGCGATCGTAATCCAATGCTTCCAGATTCGGACAATCAACCGTATGGATGGTGAGCCCGCGGCCACGCGTGATGTATCCCAGGATGCGATCGCCAGGAACCGGGTTGCAGCAGCGAGACAGTTGCATCAACAGATCCCGCGCGCCCTTGACCTTTACGCCTTTCTCATCGGGCTTGCCAGTGATCCGTTTGGGAACGGCCGGCCGTTCCTGCACCGCCTTCTCTTGGCCTGTTTCCAGTCCCTTGAGCTTTTCAATAACTTGAGCCGTCGCCACACGACCGAACCCCACCGCGGCCGTCAATTCATCGACTGTCTCAAATCCCGACTCCCGGGCCGCATCGAGCAACTCATCCGATCTCAGCATTTTGGCCGGCGCCATCCCATGACGGCGGAATTCTGACTCCAACAGTCGGCGGCCGATCTCGATGCTTCGTTTCTGCTCCTCGATTTTGATCCAGTGTTTGATTTTTGTCTTGGCCCGTGAGGTGCGTACAAACTTCAGCCAATCCTTGTGAGGTGTTTGAGTCGCGGAGGTGAGGATCTCGACCGTATCGCCGCTGGCCAATTGATGCTTGAGGGGGACGATCTTGGCGTTTACCTTGGCGCCGACGCAATGATCGCCAACCTCAGTGTGAATCGCATATGCAAAATCGACGGGAGTTGACCCTTTCGGTAGTTCTTTCACAATACCTTTAGGCGTAAATACATACACCACGTCGTGAAAGAGATCGAGTTTGACTGA
>Ga0187821_10000028_pt1 | contig 20476 bp, 21 predicted proteins | sample NC_wetland_sal_i_20_FD_132442 | JGI IMG/M metagenome (GOLD analysis project Ga0187821, IMG submission 132442) | Wetland sediment microbial communities from Neuse River Estuary, North Carolina, USA - SourceSoil_1 | ecosystem: Environmental > Aquatic > Freshwater > Wetlands > Sediment | place...
TCACCGATCTCCCCGATCTCGTCGCGCCTGCCGACGTGCTCGTCCTCAACGCGTCGCGCGTCGTCCCGGCCCGGCTCGTCGGCGTGCGTGAGCATGGCGGTCCCGCCGAGCTGCTCGTCGTCGAGCAACGACCCGATGGCGACTGGCTGGCGCTCGGCCATCCCGGCGGCAAGCTCAAGGTGGGACGGACGGTGCGGATCGGGCCTGACAGCCTCGTCCTCGTCGTGGGGATTCTGGGCGGCGGTCTCAGGCGCATCCGCTTCGTCGGCGCGCTCGACGGACCGGCGACGCTCGCGCGCTATGGTCTGGCTCCCCTGCCCCCCTACATCCATCACACGCCGAACGCCGTCGACCGCGAGCGCTACCAGACGGTGTACGCCGAGCACGACGGGTCGATTGCCGCGCCGACGGCGGGCCTGCACTTCACGACCGCGCTGCTCGACCAGATCCGCGCACGCGGCTCGGGCGTCGCCACGCTCGACCTGCACGTCGGCCTCGGCACCTTCAAGCCGGTCCGGGTGGAGGACCTCGATGCCCACCCCATGCACGCCGAGCGCTACGCCGTCAGCGCGGCGGCAGCGCGGGCGATCAACGAGCGGCGCGACGCCGGCGGCCGCCGCTGGGCGGTCGGGACGACGACGGTACGGACGCTCGAGACCGTCGCGGACGCGGCCGGCCGCATCGCGGCAAGCTCCGGCGAGACTGCGCTGTTCATCCGACCGCCGTATGCGTTCCGCGCCGTCGACGCGCTGGTGACGAATTTCCACCTCCCCCGCTCCACCCTGTTGATGCTGGTGTGCGCCTTCGGCGGATATGAGTCCGTGATGCGGGCCTACCGGGAGGCGATCGGCGAGCGCTACCGCTTCTATTCGTACGGCGACGCGATGGCCATCGTGTAGCGATGGTGTGATGTTTGTCCCGTGACGACTGACGACCTGGGCCACGTCCGCGCGGCGCTCGCCGATCGCTTCCGGGTCGAGCGGGAGCTGGGCAGCGGCGGCATGGCCGTGGTGTACCTGGCTCAGGATACCCGCCACGGACGGGCAGTCGCCATCAAAGTGCTTCGGCCGGACGTCGCCGCGGCGCTCGGCGGATCGCGTTTTTTGCGCGAGATCCAGATCGCCGCCCGTCTCTCGCACCCGCACATCGTACCGTTGTTCGACTCGGGGGCAGGCGACGGGCTCTTGTATTACGTGATGCCCTTCGTCGACGGCGAATCGTTGCGGGCGCGCCTCGCGCGCGAGGGTCGCCTGCCCGTTGCGGATGCCGTGCTGATCGCCCGCGAAGTGGCCGACGCGCTCGACTATGCGCACCGCCAGGGTGTCGTGCACCGCGACATCAAGCCGGAGAACATTCTCCTGCAGCAAGGCCATGCGCTGGTGGCCGATTTTGGAATCGCGCGTGCCATCAGCATCGCGGCGCCCGACAGTATCACACAGACCGGCATCTCGGTCGGCACCCCGGCCTACATGAGCCCGGAGCAGATCGCGGGCGATCCGGTAGACGGGCGATGCGATCTGTACGGGCTCGGCTGCGTACTCTACGAGATGCTCGCCGGAGAGCCGCCGTTCGATGGGCCAACGGTGCTGGCGATCCTGGCCCGACAGGCGAACGAGCGCGTCCCCTCGCTGCGCCGCACGCGCGCCGACACACCCCCGGCGCTCGATCTGGCGGTCCAGCGCGCCCTCGCCAAAACGCCGGCCGAGCGGTTTGCGAGCGGCGCGGAGTTCAGCTCGGTATTGGCGGGGAGCGCGCCGGTCGGCGGGCCGAGACGCGTCCCACGCACGCTCTGGTGGGCGGTGGCCGCGGTGCTCGCGGCGGCCTTCGCGACGGTGCTCGTGACCCGCCTGCGGCAGGCGCCCGCTCCCACTGACCGGTCCATCGCCGTCCTGCCACTCGTCAATCAGAGTGGCGCACAGGAAGACCAGATCCGCTCCGACGGGATGACCGAGGCGCTGATCGAAGCGCTATCCCAGGTGCCCAGGCTCCGCGTTGCCTCGCGGATGTCCGTCTTCGCCTCCGAAAACTCCAGGCTGGACGGTCGGGCGATCGGCGCGCGCCTGCACGCAGCCACATTGCTCGAGGGCAGCTTCCAACGCGCAGGCTCGGTCCTGCAGGTGAACGTGCGGCTCATCAACGCTGCCGACGGCTACGTGCTCTGGTCCGACACCTTCCGGCGCGACCCCAAGGACGTGTTTGCTGTCCAGGACGAGATTTCTCAGGCCGTCGCCCGGGCGCTGCAGGTGCGGCTCGCGGGAGACGTCCGGCCGCTCGTACGCAGGGCGACGGAGAATCTCGAGGCCTATGATCTCTACCTGAAGGGGCGCTGGTTCTGGAACGAGCGCGCGGCAGGGGCGGTACCGCTGCACCGGGCGCTGGGGTTCTTCGAGCAGGCGATCGCACTCGATTCGAATTACGCCCGCGCTTGGGCGGGGCTCGCCGACGTCTTCAGCATGCTGCCGGCGTTCGGCGATGCGCGACCGGCAGATGCGTATCCTGAAGCGAAGCGTGCCGCGCAACGCGCGCTCGCGCTCGACAGCACGCTCGCAGAGGCGTACACGTCGCTCGGCATTATCAGCGTCTTTCATGACTGGGACTGGACCGCCGCGGCGCGCGCGTTCGACCAGGCACTCGCGCTGGATTCGGTCGAGCCGCGGACCCACCTCTTCCATGCCTGGTACTACGTCGCTCAGGGGCAGCTCGAGGACGGACTGCGCGAGGTCCGCACGGCGCAGCAGCTCAACCCCCTGTCGCCCATCATCAACGCCCGACTGGGGACATCGCTGTACTATCTGCACCGCTTCGACGAAGCGGCGACCGAGCTGCGGCAGGCGCTGGACCTCGACTCCAGCAACACCAGTGCGCGCGCCGAGCTGGGGCGCGTGCTCGTGCAGCAACACCAGTTTCCGGAGGCGTTCGCGGTGCTCCCGACGACGGCGTTTGATCTTCAGGCGGGGCATCTGGGCGGGGGGACGCTGGGGTACGCCTACGGCATGGCGGGCCATCGTGCGGAGGCGCTGGCAATGCAACGGCGCCTCGAGCAACGCGCGCGCGAGCGCTACATCGACCCTGAGGCGATGGCCATGGTCGCCATCGGACTGGGCGACACCGCACGGGCGCTCGACTGGCTGGAGCGCGGTCGCGACGAGCGCTCCTTTTACCTTCCATTCCTCGCCGCCGATCCGATCTTCGATCCGCTGCACCGCAATGCGCGGTTCCTGCAGCTCGTCCGGACGATTGGACTGCGCATCCCGTCGGATTCCACTCGTTAACAGCCGCCGCACATGTTCGAGTTTGCGCTCCTGGCTACCTCCGGTCCGGCCCGCGCCGGCTCGCTGCAACTCCCCCACGGTACGGTTCACACACCCTGTTTCATGCCCGTCGGGACGCAGGGCACGGTCCGAGCCCTCTCGCCGCACGACCTGCGCGCGATCGGCGCCGAGATCGTGCTCGCCAACACCTACCATCTCCACGTCCGACCGGGCGAGGAGGTCGTCGCCGAGCTCGGCGGCCTGCACCGCTTCATGGGATGGGACCGCCCGCTGCTCACCGATTCGGGCGGGTTCCAGGTGTTCTCGCTCGCGGGATTCCGCCGCGTAGACGATGAGGGCGTCGAATTCCAGAGTCACGTCGATGGCGCCCGGCGCCGCCTCACCCCGGAACGCGCCACTGAAATCCAATGGACCCTCGGCGCCGACATCGCCATGGCGTTCGATCACGTCATCCCCGGCGGGGCGGATGAAGCGACCGCACGCGACGCCATGGAGCGGACGTCGCGGTGGCTGGAACGGTGCGCCCGCCGGCATCGCGAGCTGGCGGACGGGCGCCAGACGCTGTGGCCCATCATTCAAGGCGGGACGTTTCAGACGCTCCGCCAGGAAGCGCTGCAGCGCATCCTCGACATCGGCGCCTGGACCGGCATCGCGATCGGCGGACTCTCCGTTGGCGAACCGAAGGCTTCGATGTATCGGACGCTGGAGGAGCTGGAGCCACGGCTGCCCGCGGCCCTGCCCCGTTATCTTATGGGGGTGGGATTTCCCGAAGACCTCGTGGCCGCCGTCCTGCGCGGCGTCGACTTGTTCGATTGCGTCGCCCCGACGCGGATGGGACGCAACGGCACGGCATTCACCCCGGACGGCGTGGTGAATATCCGCAACGCGAAGCACCGCACCGATGCCGCACCGCTCGACCCGAGCTGCGACTGTGAGACCTGCACCACCTATTCGCGCGGCTACCTGCGCCACCTGTTCGCAGCCGAGGAGCTGCTGGGCCTGCGCCTCCTGTCGCTGCACAACGTCCGCTATCTGATCCGCCTGGCCGGCGAGATGCGCCGGGCCATCGCCGCGGGCGATTTCGCCGCGTGGGCCGACGCGTGGCGCCACCGTTACCTCCAACCGGAACCCGCATGACGCTCCCTCTGCTCGCCATCTTCACGCCCGCCGGCCAACAAGGGTCGGGGATGACCGTGCTCCTGCTGCAGGTCGGCGCGATCTTCGCGATCTTCTACTTCTTTATCATCCGCCCGCAGCGCCGCCAGCGGGATGAGCACGACAAGCTGCTCGCGTCGCTGCAGAAGGGCGACCAGATTGTCACGTCGGGCGGGATCGTCGGCGAAGTCGTGTTCCTGAAGGACACCCAAGTGACCATCCGCAGCGGCGAAGCGAAGCTCGTGATCCTGCGCAGCAACATCGCGTCGATCACCAACCGCGAAGCCGCCCCGGAGCCTGCCCCCACCAAGCCCGCGTGAGCCTGCGCAGACTCCACCTCCTCGGCTCTCCCGTCCTGCGGCAGCGCGCCGACCCCGTCTCCGGCGTGGAGGACGCGGTGCGGCAGCTGATCGACGACCTGTTCGACACGATGTACGCCGCCAAAGGGGTCGGACTCGCCGCCAACCAGGTGGGGATCGCGCAGCGCGTCGCCGTCGTCGATACCGGAGGCGACACACCAGAGCCGCTCGTCCTCGTGAACCCGACGATCGTGCAGCGCGGGGACGAGACGGAGACCTCGGAAGAAGGGTGTCTGTCGATCCCCGAAATCTTCGGCGACGTGGAGCGGCCGCTCTCGATCATCGTCGAAGCCACCGACCGCGCGGGCACCCGGTTCCGGCTCGAGACGTCCGGCTACCAGGCGCGAGCGATTCAGCACGAGATCGATCATCTCGACGGCGTGCTCTTCATCGACCACCTGTCGGCGGTGAAACGCGGCCTGCTCCTCTCCAAGTGGAAACGGCTGCGCAAGGGAGAAACCGGCTACACCAAGGAGGTGACGCCGGAGCCGGCGGGCGAGCTCTAGTGGACGTCGTCTTCTTCGGCAGCCCCGACTTCGCCGTGCCGTCGCTGCGCGCGCTGGTGGGCGAGGGCTTCAATGTCCGCGCCGTCGTGACCCAACCCGACCGGCCCACCGGACGTTCCCGTTCCACCGCCGCACCAACTCCCGTGAAAGCCGCCGCGGCAGCCGAAGGCCTCGACGTGCTGCAGCCCGAGAAGCCCACGGATGCGGCGTTTCTGCAACGCCTCCGGGACCTCGCCCCCGACGTCGGGGTCGTCGTCGGCTATGGGCACATCCTCAGAACGGAGCTGCTCACCCTGCCGCACCGCGGCATGGTGAACGTGCACCCGTCCCTCCTCCCGGCGCTGCGAGGCGCGGCCCCGATCGAATGGACGATTCTCCAGGGGATCGAGAACACCGGCGTCACCATCATGCAGCTGGATGAAGGAATGGACTCGGGCCCGATCCTGCACCAGCTCCCCCACCGTGTCGCTCCGGGCACCACCGCCGGGGAGCTGGGCGAGCACCTCGCGGAGATGGGCGCGCAGGCGCTGATCGAGGCGCTGGCGTTGTGGGAACAGGACGGCTTGAAACTGGTTCCGCAGAACGCGGCGCATGCGACCTACGCGCCCAAGCTGACGCGCGAGATCGCGCACCTCGACTGGACGAAGCCGGCCGACGTCGTGGCACGCCAGACCCTGGCGCTCGACCCCAAGCCGGGCGCCTGGACCACCCACGAGGGCAAAGAAGTGAAGCTGTTCGTCGGGCGCGCCCTGCCGGGCAGCGGTACGCCCGGAGCGGTGACGGAGGCAGCGGCACGGCTGGTCATCGCCGCGGGGGAGGGCCTGGTGGAGATCGCGGAGGTCCAACCCGCCGGCAAGGAGCGCATGCCGGCGGGCGACTGGGTGCGTGGCCGCGGCACCGCGGTGGGGCGGCGCTTCACGTGAGGCGGGCGCTCCCGCGCCTGCACGCGATCACCGACGAGCGCATCGCGCGCCGAGCCGATCTCGCGGAAATCGTTGCAGCGTTAACAGACGTCCCCCTGGCCGCTCACGCCCGGGGGCATCTGTTAACGGGCCGCGAGCATTATGAACTGGCCGTCCGCCTATCAGCGACCGCTAGGAAGTCCTTTAGGGCCCGACCGCGATCGTCAGGAAGTCCTTTAGGGCCCGTCCGGCTTTTTGTTAACGACCGCCTCGACATCGCACTCGCCGCCGGAGCGGAAGGCGTCCAGCTCTCTCGTTCGGGTCTCTTGCCGGTGGACGCGCGCCGCCTCGCCCCCGATTGGTGGATCGGCTGCTCGGTCCACTCCCCTGACGAGGCACGCGCCGCGAGGGATTGGGGAGCCGACTATCTTCTAGTGGGACCGGTGTACCACACCACCACGCATCCCACGGCGAGCCCGCTCGGGCTCGAGGCCCTGGGCGCGATCGTGCGGCTCGGTCTCCCCGTCATCGCGATTGGTGGAGTGACCCCGGAGCGGGCGCGCGAGCTGGCCGGCGCGGGAGCCTACGGCGTGGCGGCGATCCGGGCAATCTGGGATGCGGCCGATCCTCGAGGCGCGGCGCGCGACTTGTTGGAGGCAGTCGGATGATCGAAGTCGTCGTGAACGGAGAACGACGCACGGTTCCGGTCGACGCCACGCTGCTCGACCTGCTGGGCGTGCTGCACCTCGATCCGCGCGTGGTCGTCGTCGAGCACAACCGGCAGATCGTGCGCCGCACGGAGCTCGAGCGGGCGCGCCTGGCACCCGGCGACGCGATCGAGCTGGTGCACTTCGTCGGGGGCGGGTGACATGACGGTCGCAGCCGATCTCGCGCGCGACGTCCCGTTCACCATTGGCGGACACACGTTTCAGTCGCGGCTGTTCGTGGGAACGGGGAAATACCGGTCCAACGACGATATGGTGCGCGCGATCGACGCGAGCGGCGCCGAGGTGGTCACCGTCGCGGTGCGCCGCGTGCCGCTCGATCGCAGCCGCGATGACGGCATCCTCCACTATCTCGATCCCAAGCGCTTCTTCCTGCTCGCCAACACCGCGGGGTGTTACACGGCGGAGGACGCGATCCGCTACGCCCGCCTGGCGCGCGAAGCGGGATTCAACGACTTCGTGAAACTCGAGGTCATCGGCGACGAGGAGACGCTGCTCCCCGACGTAGCCGGGCTGCTCGAGGCGACGCGCGTGCTGGTGCGCGACGGGTTCAAGGTGCTCGCGTATACCAATGAAGACCTGGTGACCGCCCTGCGCCTCCAGGAGGCGGGAGCGGCGGCGATCATGCCGCTCGCCTCGCCGATCGGCAGCGGACTCGGGCTCCTGAATCCGTTCAGTGTGCGCACCATCAAGAGCCGGCTCACCGTGCCCGTCGTCGTGGACGCCGGCGTCGGTACCGCCTCCGATGCCTGCCTCACCATGGAGCAGGGCGTCGACGGCATTCTCATGAACACCGCCCTCGCCGCCGCGCGCGATCCCGTCGCGATGGCGCACGCGATGCGGCTCGCCGTCGCAGCGGGACGCGCGGCGTTTCTCGCCGGGCGCATGCCGCGTCGCGAGGTCGCCGTGCCGTCCTCCCCGCTCGAGGGGATGCTGGATTAGGGGCGCGACCGCCGCGCGCCGCGCGGCTCTCGACATCCTGCGCGCCGTGAGCGGCGGAGCGCCGTTCGCCGACGCCCGCGACCAGGCGATCGGGGATCTGTCGGAGCGTGACCGCCGCCTCGCGTTCGAGCTCTCCGCCGGCGTGCTGCGCAGCCGCCGCGCTCTCGACGACACCCTCGATCTGCGGCACGCCGATCCGCGCCTGCATGACATCCTGCGCCTCGGCGTCTACCAGCTGCACCGCCTCACCCGCGTCCCCGCGCACGCCGCCGTCTCGACGAGCGTCGAGCTGGCGCGCGAAACGGCGGGAGAGCGGGCGGCGCGCTACGTCAATCAGGCGCTGCGCCGCCTGGCCCAGCCGGGGACCGGAGCGGCCGCCGGCGTGGCGTCGCACCCGCCGTGGCTCGTCGAGCGGTGGGAGCGGCAGTTCGGCGCCGCGGAAGCGACGCGGCTGATCGCCTGGAACGATCGCAAACCGCCGCTCGTGCTGCAGCCGGTTCGCTGGGACACCGAGCGCCTGCGCAGGGCACTGCAGGACGCGGGTTTCGAGGTCGCTGACGCTCCGTTCGGCGCCGGGCTCACCATAACGCGAAGCGCGCACACCTCCCACTCGCGCCCCACACAGCTGCCTGGTTTTGCGGAGGGTGGTTTCATCGTTCAGGACCCCGCCCAGGCCCTGGTCGCCCGCTTTGCAGCGATCCCGCGGGGCGCGCGCGTGTACGACGCCTGCGCGGCGCCGGGCGGGAAGGCGGTCGCCCTCGCGGCCCGGGGGGCACGCGTGACGGCCGGAGACGCGCGGCCGCCACGGCTCGGGCGGCTCGTGGAAACGATCGTGCGCACCGGAGTGGCGATCCCCATCGTGGCTGCCGATCTTCTGTGCGCCCCGTTCCGGCCGGGACTGTGGGACGCCGTGCTGCTCGACGCCCCCTGCTCGGCGACGGGGACGATGGCGCGGCATCCCGATGCTCGCTGGCGGCTGCGGCCCGACGCCATCGACCGTATCGCCCAGCGGCAAACCGCGCTGCTCGACGCCGCCAGTCGGCTGGTGCGTACGGGCGGCACACTCGTGTATGCGACCTGCTCGCTCGAGCGGGAGGAGAATACGGATCAGGTGGAAGCGTTCCTCCAGGGTCACCCTGATTTTCGCCGCGCGTCGGCGGCGGACGCGGTTCCGGCCGAGCTCGTGACCGCGGACGGCGACCTCCAGACCCTGCCGCAGCGTCACGCGATCGACGGCGTGTACGCGGCGCGCCTCGTGCGGAGCGCGTCATGAAGTTCCGGCGTCACATGCCGCCGCTGCATCAATTGCGGCTGCCCCCGCTCCGGCTTCCGGGGATCCCCGAAATCGAGCGCGAGGATGCGATCCGTTGGGGGTTCTGGCTCGTTGTGGCACTGGGCTTCGGCTATCTGATCGCCGCGATTTTCGTCTTCCCCGCTCCGCTGTTTCCGCACCACCAGGAGGTGCCCCGGGTGCTGGGGATGACGATCGCCGACGCGCGCAAGGCCGTCACGACGGCGCACTTCGTCCCGTCCGACGCCGGCAGCGAGCCGCACCCGTTCGCTCCGGTCGGCACCGTGATCTGGCAGGATCCGCCGCCGGGCGTCGAGGCTCCGTCGGACATGCACGTGGCCCTGACCGTGAGCGCCGGACCGCCGCGCGTGCTGGTCCCCGATGTGACCGGGCTGGACGCGGGACTCGCGACGCGGCTGATCACCGCGGCGGGACTCACCGTGAGCAAGGTCGAATCGGTGCAGGCCGCGTTTCCGACGGGGCTCACGATGGTCACGCGACCGGCCGCCGCAACGGCGCTCGCCCCGCGCAGCGGCGTGGGTCTCGTGATCAGCCGCGGCGCTCCGACGATCACCGTTCCCGATCTGATCGGGCTCTCGGTCGGGGACGCCAAAACGAAGCTGGAAACGCTCGGTCTCGAGCTGGGAGGCGTGACGCGCAAGCGGACCACGGAGTCGACACCCGGGACGATCATCGCCCAGCGTCCGGCCGCCGGCACGCTGGCCGCGCCCGGGACCGACGTCGACGTCATCTCGGCACGGTTGCCGCAATGAGCGGCGCGGTGCGGATCGCGCCGAGCGTGCTCTCCGTCGATCTTGCGCGGCTGGCGGAGCAGGTGCGCGTGGTGCTCGACGCCGGCGCGGACTGGCTGCACGTCGACGTGATGGACGGCCGCTACGTCCCCAACCTCACGTTCGGCGCCAACATGGTCGCGACGCTGCGCGCGTTGACCGACCGGCCGATCGATGTGCATCTGATGGTGGTCGAGCCGGAGCGTTACCTCGAGCCGATGGCCGAGGCGGGCGCGTCGGGGTTGACGTTTCATCCCGATGCGACGGTGCACGTGCAGCGCCTGCTGGCCGCGGTGCGGCAGCGGGGGCTGCGCGCCGGACTGGCCCTGAACCCGGGTGCGCCCCTGGCGCTGATGGAGGAGGTCATCGCAGACTTGGACGTGGTGCTCATCATGTCGGTCAACCCGGGATTCGGCGCGCAGCATTACATCCCCGCGTCCACGGACAAAATCCGCCGGGCGCGCAGCGCGCTCGATCGGGCCCGGTCGCCCGCCTACCTCGAGGTGGATGGCGGCATCGGCCCCGACACGATCGCGGTCGCGCATGCCGCCGGAGCGGACACGTTCGTCGTGGGGAACGCCGTGTTCGCGAGCCCCGATCCGGGGGCGATGGTGCGCGAGCTGCGGCAGCGCTGCGCGGTGAGCGTGTGATGCAACGGCGCCGCCTCACCCTGTTCGTCGGCCTGGCGATGGCCGCCGTGCTCGTCGGCGCCCTCGTGATCCGGATTCTGCCCCAGATCCAGCTGATCGGGGTGGGTTCCACTGCCCCTGACTTCCACGCCATCGATCTGCGCACCGGCAAGCCCGCGAGTCTCGACGACTATCGCGGCAAAGTGCTGCTGCTCAACATCTGGGCGACCTACTGCCTGCCGTGCCGCGTCGAGATGCCGGCGATCGAGCGGCTGTCGCACCGCATGGCCGGCACCGACTTCTACGTCCTGGCCGTGAGCGTCGACGTCGTCGATTCGACCGAGGTCAACGCCTTCGTCAAGCAGCTCGGCCTGACGTTCGACGTGCTCCATGACCGTCAGGGCGTGATCGAGCAGCAGTATCAGACGACGGGAGTGCCCGAGAGCTTCGTCATCGACCGGCACGGCGTGATCGTGAAGAAGGTCATCGGGGCGTCGGAATGGGACGGCCCGGTGAACGAGGTCCTGATCCGGCGGTTGCTCGATGAGCACTGAGCCGCGGCGCGGCCTGTTTCGCAACTGGCCGCTGAAGATCGCCGCGGTGCTCCTGTCCCTCATCCTGTACGTCGCCGTCGCCGCCCAGGAGCAGGTCACCCAGGAGCAGCCGATGCAGCTCCAGGTGCGCGTGCCGCCCGGCCGCACGCTGCTCGGCGCGCCCGAGTCGCTCACCGTCGTGCTGCGCGGCAAGATCGCAGAGCTCTTACGGGCGCGGCTGTTCCACCAGGTGCTGGTCCTGCAGGTGCCGGAGACGCTCAGTACCTCCACGTGGACCACGGCGCTGCAACCCTCGAGCGTCGAGATTCCCAAGGGCACCGACGTGCAGGTCGCCGAGATCAAACCCGGAACCGTCACCGTGCAGCTCGACTCCGTCGCGTTCAAGGATGTACCGGTGGTCGCGCGCGTCAGCGTGCGCCCCGATTCAGGCCAGTCGCTCGAGGGCGGACTCCAGATCATGCCGAGCGTGGTGCGCATCGTCGGCCCGCGCAGACTGCTCGCCGCCATCGAATCGGTGGCGACGATTCCCACGGCGCTCGACGCCGTGCGCGGCGGCTTCAGCCGCACCGTGGCGCTCGACACGGTGCCGCTCGGACTCGTGCGACTCGCTCCCAAGGAAGTGCGCATCTCGGGGGCCACGCTCTCCGTGTTCGAGCGCGTCTTCAACCTGCTGCCCATCGAGAGCGGCGCGGGGCCGCTCACCGGCTACGAGCTGCGCCCACCGCGCGCCAACGTCGTGGTGCGCGGGGCGGAGGCGCTCGTCGCCGCACTCACCAAGGACAGCCTCAAGGTGATCATCCACCTCGGCGGTCCCGTGTCCGACAGCGCGACGGTGCACCTGATGGTGCTGGCGCCCCGGGGCGTCACCGCCCGCGCGATCCCTGAATCGGTGCTGGTGGTGCGGAAGCGCGGCCGTGGCTGACGTCGTCCTGGGGATCGAAACATCGTGTGACGAGACGTCGGCCGCCGTGCTGGTGGGCGGCGCAACGCGAGCGCCCGAGCTCGCGAGCCTCGTCATCCTCTCGCAGGACATCCACCAGGTGTTCGGCGGCGTCGTCCCCGAGCTGGCGAGCCGCGCCCACCTCGCGGCGCTGCCGGCGGTGGTCGATCGGGCGCGCGCCGAAGCGGGTCTCGCATGGAGCGCCATCGACGCCGTCGCCGTGACGGCGGGGCCCGGACTCGTCGGGGCGCTGCTCGTCGGCGTCGTCTACGGCAAGGCGCTCGCCTATGCCCGCGACCGCGCCCTCATCGGGGTCAATCACCTCGAGGGGCATCTGTTCGCCCCCGCGATCGAGGACCCCGAGCTCGCTCCGCCGTTCGTGGCGCTGCTCGTGTCGGGTGGCCACACGATGCTGCTCGACGTGCCGGCGTGGGGACGCTACCGGCTGATGGGGGCCACGCGCGATGACGCCGCAGGCGAGGCGTTCGACAAGGTGGCGACGCTGCTGGGCCTCGGCTATCCCGGCGGTCCAGCCATCGAACGTCTCGCCGCAACCGGAAATCCCGACCGGTTCTCGTTTCCCCGGCCGATGATCGACCAGGGCTTCGAGTTCTCGTTCTCCGGCCTCAAGACCGCGCTGCTGCACGCCGTACGCGGGTCGCGGGACCTGGCGCGCGATCGCGCCGACCTGGCACGCGGCTTTCAGGACGCGGTGCTCGACGTGCTGGTGGCGAAGCTCGATCGTGCGGTGCGCCAAACCGGATATCGGACCGCCGTGCTGGGCGGCGGCGTCGCCTGCAGCCGCGCCCTCGCCGCCCGCGCCGCGCAGGCGCTCACGCCGCATGCCCGCGTCGCCGTCGCAAGCCCGCGCCTCAACGCCGACAACGCCGCGATGATCGCCCGGGCGGGGTGGTGGCGGCTCGCCCGCGGTGAGCGCAGCGACTGGATGCTGGACGCCCGGGCGAATCTCCCGCTCGAGGGCCTCGAGCCGTTTACTCCCCTCCACCCCGCTCCCCACACGCCATGACCGTTTACCCGCTGGTCCTGCATATCGGCAGTCTCTCGGTCACCGGCTTCGGCCTGATGATGATGCTGGCATTCATCATGTCGGGATGGGCCATCCAGCTCGAGCTGCGGCGTCGCGGCCTCGACGAGGAATACGCGGCCGACATCGTCATCGCGGCGGTGCTGGGGGGACTCGCGGGAGCGAAGATCTGGTACTGGATCCTGACCGGCGGATCGCTGTTCAGCCGCGGCGGGTTCGTCTGGTACGGCGGATTCCTCGGCGGGGTGGCGGGGGTCATCTTCAACACCTGGCGACGCAGGGTGCCGATCGCGTTCACCGCCGATCTCGTCGCCCCGGCCCTGACGCTGGGCTACGCCATCGGGCGCGTCGGCTGCTTCGTGGTCGGGGACGATTACGGCCGCCCGAGCTCCCTGCCGTGGGCGGTGCGATTCCCCGAAGGCCTGCCGGCGACCACCGTCAACAATCTGCAGGCGTTCCACGTCGCCTTCCCCGCCGGTACGAACCCGGCCGATGTCGTCGCCGTACATCCCACGCAAGTTTACGAGACGACCCTGATGCTGCTCGCCACCGCCTGGTTGTGGAAGCACCGTGACCACCGTCACGCCACGGGGTGGCTGTTCGCCTGCTACCTCGTCATCGCCGGGGTGGAACGGTTCGCGATTGAATTCCTGCGGGCCAAGGACGATCGCTTCCTCAATGGCTTCACGGTCGCGCAGGCGACGAGCGTCGGATTGATCGCGATAGGGGTGTACCTGCTGATCAGACTGAAAGCGCCTTCAGCTGTCAGCTCTCAGCCGTCAGCGTTGATCAAGAAGGCGGCGCCTCAAGCTGACGGCTGAGAGCTGACAGCTGACGGCCGAAATCGCAGCACTAGCCACGCTACCAGGGCCAAAAGGACCAGCAACCCCTGCAGCGCCAGCGACTGCAGCGTCGGATAAATGCCAAGGAATGGCACGCGCAGCCATTCGAGCGCCGGAATTACGGTCGTCCCGATGACTCTTCCCTCCTGCAGCTCGGCGATCCCTTTCCCGGCGAACACGAAGGCCATGTAGTACAGCAGGACTCCCGTGACGGCGAAGAACAGTTTCATCGGGATGCGCATCCCGAGCCGCATGATCACGACGTACAGCACCACCAGGGCCGCCGCGCCGAGGACCACGCCGAGCACCACGGGGCCGGCATCACCGCTTCCACCCGAGACGAGCAGTGCCTTGTAGAAGAGGATCGTCTCCACCCCTTCGCGATACACCGCGAGGAACGCGACCGATGCGAGCGCCAGCGCAGAACCGGAAGAGAGCGCCGCGTGGACGCGCTGCTTCAAGAAGGCGGTCCACTTGTCGGCTTCGACTTTGGAGAGCAGCCAGTAGCTGACGAAGAACAACACGGCGACCGCCACGAGCATCGTGACGCCTTCGAGGGCATCGCGCTGCCCGGGGGTGGTCTGGATCAGGAGCTCGAACAGAATCGCCGTGACGACGCTCGCCGCCACTCCGGCCCACGCACCCCAGGCAACCTCTCCACGCCGCTCCGCTGCACCCGCCTTGGAGAGGAAGGTCATCAACGCGGCGATGATGAGGATCGCCTCGAACCCTTCGCGCACGAGCAGCAGGAACGACTGCACGAACAGGTTGGCCGTCGAGCTCTTGTCCGTGACCGCGCGCTCGGCGTTCTCGAGATCGCCGAGCAGCTGGCGGTGCAGCGCTGCGACGTCGCCGCTGCCGGCCCGCTCGCGCAGCTCCCGGAATTCATCTTCCAGCCGTGTCGCGAGCGCCGGTTGCCGCGCCCGCACCGCGCCCTCCACTCCCTCGAACGTCATGTACGCGTCGAACGCCACGTCCGCCGACCGGGACGCGACCGCGGAATCGAGCTGCCGCCGCACCGCGGCGAAGACCGCCGCTTCCCGCACGCCACCGTACTGCAGGGTCTGCACGTACGCGGCCACCGCCCAGCGATCGCTATCGGCCAGCGTCCGCTCGAACGCCGGCATCGTCGTCCCGGCGACGCCAAGCAGCAGCTGGCGGTAGAGATCGACGCGCGACTTGGCGCCCATGACGACCGGGTCGGTGAGGTTGGCTGGAGGCGGAACGACGCCCCGGGCGGCGGGACCATCGCCGCGGCCCGACTCGCCGTGGCAGCTGGCACAGGCGGTCCGGAACACCGCCGCCCCCCGCGCCAGCGCGGACCCGTCCCCTTGCGGCGCCACCGGCTCGATCTCGGCCCCCAGATCCTGGGCGAGCCGCCGCCCCAGGGCCTGCGCGACCGGTACGATCTCTGCCGGGGCCGCAGCGCGGTCGAACAGCGTCCGCATCTCCTGCAGCGCGCTGTCGCTGTGACGACGCGCGACGGCGGGGAGTCCGGGCAGCGCAGCGCGAGCCTGATCGATGAACAGCCGGGCTTCTTTCACCTCTTCGCTGTCGGTGACGACCCCACCCGCCGGCGGGACGCCGAGGGCGTACTCTTTGACGGCGAGCGCGGCGGCGGCGGACACTCGCCGCGCCACGGTGATCGAATCACCTGATTGCGCCTGGAGCGAAGCCACGAAGCTGGTGACGAAGGCGAAGCTGCGGAATACGTTACGGTAGATGAGAATCGTTCTCAAAAAGGGTGATTCGAATTATAACCTCGCTACGACTGGAGCAACGCGATCGCGATCGCCGCTTCGTGCGTGTGCGACAGCGAGACCATCACCTGCCGCACACCGAGCTGCGTCGCCACCTGCTGGGCGAGCCCGGTCAGCACCACTTCCGGACGGCCGTTCTCGTCGCGCACCACTTCGATGTCACGCCAACCCACGCCGCGCGCTGCGGGTGTGCTCTGCAGGGCCTTGTAGACCGCTTCCTTCGTGGCCAACCGGACGGCGACGCTCTCGGACGGATCCAGTTTGGAAAGACAGTATCGCGCTTCTCCGGGTGTCAGCAGGCGCTCGAACACGTGCGTCCCCTTCTCGCCGAGCATGCGACGCACCCGCGCCACCTCCACCAGGTCGATCCCCACGCCGATCGTGCTCATCGCGTCACGAAGAGCCGCCGCCGCAGCACGCGCCCGTCGAGCTGCAGCACCACGACGTAAGCCCCGTTGGGAACGTGTCGCGAGCCGGCGGTCAGATCCCACGCGTACTCGGTCGATCCCGGCGTCAGCACCGCCGAAACGAGCCGGTCGCCGCCGAACGTATACACCCCGATCATCGGCGACCCCGTTCCGACGGGCCAGGAGAAGGTGACCTGCGATCCGTGCACCGGGTTCTCCGAGACCTCGAGCGCCGCCACCGGCGGGAGCGCGGCGAATGCGGCGGTCGAATCGCTCGCGAAGCCGACCGCGTCCAGCCACCACGTGAAGCCGGCGGAGACGAACCGTACCCGCGCGGCGCGGGTTCCGTCGAGCATGGGGAGATCGACCCGCACGGGATACCAGGCCGGTCCGTCGCCCTGCACAAGGGCGACCGTCGACCAGGTCGTGCCGCTGTCACCCGAAACCTGCACCAGCCCATGTTGCTCCGGCGTGAACGTCGATCCGCTGTGCTTGGTCCAGAACTGCAGCCACACGCGCGAGCGGCCGGTGAGATTCACGACGGGCGAGGTGAGGGTGTCGTCGGTCGCGGTCGTCCACGCGTAGGTGCCGACGAGCGCATCGCCCGTGCGGGTCCACCCCGTCCAGCCGAAGTCCGCATCCTCCGCTCCCGCGACCGTGATCAGCTCACCCTCGAGTCCCGTCCCCTCCACGCGAATCGCGCGCGCCCGGTCGATGCTGACATCGGAGCGCCACCACGTCCGCACGGTGCCGCGCGACAGCGAATCGGTCTGCAGCGAGCGCTGCAGAATTCCCCCGCTCGGGCCCCGGACGCTGAGCGAGAACGGGATCGGTCCCGCGGACGGCAGATTCACCCACACCTCGGGCCAGATCGATTCGACGCGCGGCGCCGTCGGCAGTGCACCGGTCGGTCCCTGCGCCAGCGCCGGACTTCCCGCAGCGGCGATCAGCGCGAGGGCAAAGGGGAGATTGTCGTGAAACACGCGATTCACCAGCGCGGAGTCGTCGGGAAAGACGAAGCCGTAATAGAAACTCGAGTCCGGCGTACAGCAGCCGCTCGTCAGTTCGGTCGTGAACGCGATGGTCTGGTGCGCCCGGTACGCCCAATCCGTGTACTCGCCGTTGGTGGGATACAGATTCCACCCCGGCCCGGGGTGATAGAAGGCGTGGAAGGTATCCGGCACGCTGTCGCGCACCGCGGGCAGGAGATCCGTCCCGCCCAGCGCCCGATAGATCGGCAGATCGGGTGCCAGGGCGCCGTCGCGAAATCCGTAGGGAAACAGCACGAGCCCGCTGTAGGTGTGGTACGACACCGATACGACGGGTGGGTGCGCCGCGTGAAACGCGATGATCGCCTTGGTCTCGGGCTCCGAGGCGGGCCCGGGGCCGCGATACGTCTCGTTCCCGGTGGCCCCGCTCGAACCGCTATTGTCGTAGCCCCAGAATTCCGGATAATTGCGGTTCAGGTCGACCCCGGACGTGCCGTCACCGTTGTCGCGCCGGTTCTTCCTCCAGAAACGGTCGTTGGTAAAGGTGTACTGGTAGCCGTCGGGATTCTCGACCGGGATCACCCACACGTCGCGGCCGGCCAGGAGGCCCGGCGGCGCCGAATCGGCGAGCCAGCGGATCAGCCGCATCGCCATCTCGGTCGACACCCACTCGCGCGCGTGATGCGTCCCCATGAACAACACATTGGGCCGGTTCGGCGCGTCCGCCGCGGCGCCGATCTTCACCGCCAGAATCGGCCGCCCCTGGATCGACGCGCCGATCGAGTCCACGTGAATCACGGTGTCCGCCGCTGCCCACGCCGCGAGGGTGGCGCGAATACCGGTGATCGGCTTGTCGAAGGAGCGATAGACCGTAAAGCTGTCGCCCGCGGCTCCCAGCGGCGCTCCCGGCACCGGCGCCACGGCGAGACCGGCGCCGGCGAGCAGGCGCTCGGTGGCAGGAGAGGCCACGACCATCGCCTCGAGTCCTCGGGCGGTGCGGCGCGCACCGGCGACTTCGAAGCCGAGTCGCGCGAGCGAGTCCAGGCCTTTGGGACCGGACACGTGCACCACGACGGGGCGCAGCTGTGCGGACAGCGGCAGCGCCGTCAGCAGCGCGAGGGCTAGAAGCCCAAGAGCGCCGCGAGCCATTCCGGGGCCGGGAGGTATCCGCCCAGCACGAGACCGAGCCAGACGGCAATGGCCGCGAGCGGCGTCCAGATCACGAAGACGGGGACGAGGGACGGTCGCCACGACTTCACGGCGGCCACCTCTCCCGTCCAGCGGGCCCGCTCCTGCTCGACCTGGCCTTCGAGGATGAGCCACGCCGCCTCGAGGCGGCGCGCCGCGGCCTCCTGCGCCGCGCGCCAGGCGTGCTGCGCGGCGGCGTCCCCGGGCCAGCTCCGCGCCAGCGTCTCGGTCGCGCTCGCGACCTGATCGAGCACTTCGTCGAGCGTGTCGCCTCCCGACGCCAGCCGCGCCGCGATGGCGCGCCGCTCGACCGGGGAGACGGTGAGCTGGCGTTGCCGGCGCCGCGGCATCCGGACCCGCTTCGCCTCGGTCTCGATCGTCTGGTCGAGCACCGTCACGATCCGGTCGGCCGCGCGGCGCACCGCTTCTTCCCAGGCGCGGGTCCACGCCTCGCGGTCCAGCGCCACGAGCGCGCGTGCCCCACCCTTCGCTCCGTTGGAGGCGTCGCGCCGCGCCGTGCCGGCGCACTCCATCACGCTGGTCGCCAGTGCCTCGCGCACGTCATCCAGCGGCACCCACAGCTCGCTGACGCGCCGCGGCACGATGAGGCGCCCGAGACTGGGGCCGAGCTCGGGAACGTCGAAACTCACAGCGACAGACGCGCCGGCCGGCCGGTGCGGCGGCGGTAGGCGCGTGTGAAATACGGAAGTGACTCCGAGCGAAAGCGTTCGCGCTCGAGGCCCGTAGCCGCGATGGCCCGCTCGATGGCCGGCGGCGGGCCTTCGACTTCCAGCAGCGTGTCCATTCGTGGATACCGTTCCAGGCGCAGCATGACGTGCCCCAAACGATACACCTCGACGCGCCGGTCGATCACCATCGTCACGCGATACCCGAGGCGCAAGAACACGGAGTGCAGTGCCTGGGGATCGGGGATCTCGAGCTCCAGCTCGAGACGGTGGCGGTAGCGCCCGCCGGACCGTGCGCTCGCCGCGCCCTTCCAGGTGAGCACGGCGTGCGGGCGCGCGCGCCCCGCCGGCCGGTAGGTTCGCAGTCGCAGCACCGCGTCCTCGCGGGTGAGCGAGCGCCCCTGGTCGTAGCGCCGATCCGTCATGCGACCGCGGAACTCCAGCGTGGCGCCGGCGCGCCGCAGCCGGCGGCGCAGCTCGGCGGCGTTCGTGATGCGCGCTTTGACCTCCAGCTCGCCCCTGGGGCGCGTCACGACAACAGCGCCTCGAGCACGCGGGCGGTGTCCGACAGATCGGAGAACACGTGCGTCGCTCCCGCGGCATTGAGCGCGGCGACGTCGAAGCCTCCCGTCGCCACCGCCACGGTGCGCGCGCCGATGGGGCGGCCGCAGCGCACGTCGTCGGGGGTGTCGCCGATGATCACGACATCCGACCCGGCGATCGGACTGCCGAGCCGCGCGACGGCCCGGCGCTGCGCGATGGCGGGCAGCTCGGGACGGTGCGCCGCGTCCGAGCCGTAGGCCCCGACACGAAACCGGGCCGGGTCGATCCCACCCGATTGCAGCTTGAGCGCCGCGCCGCGCTCCACGTTCCCGGTCAGGAGGCCCACCAGGGCGCGGCCGGCCGCCTCCACCGGCTCCAGGGCGTCGAGCAGCGCGCGGACGCCGACCATCAGGCGCGTGACCTGGGTCGGCTTCGCCAGCTCGTCGGCGAGATGACCGACGTACTGATCGCACACCGCCCACACCTGCGCGTCGCTCGTCGCCGCGGGGTGGCCGGCGAGCGACAACAGCTCGCGTACGATCTGCGGGTCGGTTTTTCCGTCGAAGCGGTGGTCGTTGATCGGCCCCGCGGTGCCCGCCAGGTCGACGAGCGCACGCTCGATCGCCCGCCGTCCGGCGCCGTCGGTGAGAAGGATCGTGCCGTCGATGTCGAACAGAATCAGACGCATCAGCGCTCCACTCGGCGCACGACGACGAGCTGCTCGCGCAGCTTCGTGAGCCGCTCCTGGTCCGCGAACAGGTCCTCGCTCACCACGCCGCCACGCGACAGCGTCGAGTGGACGATGCGGCCGGCGCCGGCCCACAGCGCGACATGCGAGATCCGCTCGCGCTCGACGAAGCACAGCAGGTCCCCGACGGCGTACCCCGCCCCCGATCCCGAGAGCGCGACCGGCTCCCCGGCCGTGGCCTGCTGATCGCTGTCGCGCGGCA
>Ga0187821_10000029_pt1 | contig 20387 bp, 20 predicted proteins | sample NC_wetland_sal_i_20_FD_132442 | JGI IMG/M metagenome (GOLD analysis project Ga0187821, IMG submission 132442) | Wetland sediment microbial communities from Neuse River Estuary, North Carolina, USA - SourceSoil_1 | ecosystem: Environmental > Aquatic > Freshwater > Wetlands > Sediment | place...
ACATCTTGATCGAAGGTCCGATCGTGACGGCCTGATTGGTACCCTTGCGGATCGCCGTTCCGTCGCTGCGCTTGTCGACTTCCTCGGGCAGCAACCAGTTGCCGTCCTGATCCTTGTAGGTCTCGTGGCAGAGCATGCCTTGGGTGAACATGCCGGCGAACGGCTCGTCGATGCTGGTGTAGCCGAGTTTTTTCATCGCACGCACGAAGAAGCGCGAATAGAGCAGGTGCAAAATCGCATGCTCGATCCCGCCGATATATTGGTCGACGGGCAGCCAATAGTTCGTTGCGTCGCGATTGACCGGCTCCTTCGCGTGCGTGTCGCAAAAGCGCGCGAAGTACCACGACGAATCGACGAAGGTGTCGAGCGTATCGGTATCGCGCACCGCTTCGCCGCCGCACGACGGACATGTCGCGTGTTTCCAGACTGGATCGTGATCCAGGGGATTGCCGTGAACCTCGAAATTGATTGTATCGGGCAAAGTCACTGGCAGATCGGCCTCTGACACAGGTACCACGCCGCACTTGGCACAGTGGACCATAGGGATCGGACAACCCCAGGGGCGTTGCCGCGACACCAGCCAGTCGCGCAGGCGATAGTTGATCGTGCGCTTGCCGACGCCGCGCGCTTCGAGGCGCGTCGACACTTCGGTCTTGGCCTGATCCACATCGAGCCCGTCTAGGAAGCGCGAATTCGCGAGCCGGCCAGGGCCGACATAAGCCTCGCTTCCAATCGCGAACGACTTGGGGTCCGCACCATCCGGAATGACGACCGGCAGGACCGGGAGCTTGTACTTGCGCGCAAATTCGAGATCGCGCTGATCATGCGCCGGGCAACCGAAAATCGCGCCGGTGCCGTAACCCATGAGCACGAAGTTCGCGACCATCACCGGCAGTTTCCATGTCGGATCGAAAGGATGGGCGGCCTTCAGCCCGGTGTCGTAGCCGAGCTTCTCCGCGGTTTCGATATCGGCTTCGGCCGTCCCGATCCGCCGGCACTGGACGACAAAGTCTCGCAATTTTGCGTCTTTCTTAGCCAGCTCGCCGGTCAACGGATGGTCCGGCGAGAGCGCCACGAAACTGGCGCCGAACAATGTGTCGGGACGCGTCGAGAAGACGTCCAGTTTCCCGCCATTCGACAAATCGAATGCGAAACGCAGACCCTCCGAACGGCCGATCCAATTGCGTTGCATGACGCGCACTTTTTCCGGCCAGCGGTCGAGCGTATCGAGCCCGGCCAGAAGGTCGTCGGCGAAAGCGGTGATGCCGAAGAACCATTGCGACAGCTTGCGCCGTTCCACCGGCGCATTCGAGCGCCAGCCACGCCCGTCGATCACCTGCTCGTTGGCGAGCACCGTCATGTCGACCGGATCCCAGTTGACGTCGGCTTCGCTGCGATGAACGAACCCAGCCTTGTAGAAGTCGAGGAACAGCTTCTGCTGATGCTTGTAATAATCGGGGTCGCAGGTCGCGAACTCGCGTGACCAGTCGAGCGACAACCCCATCAACTCGAGCTGCGCCTTCATGATGGCGATGTTGTCGTAGGTCCATTGGCGCGGATCGATGTTGCGCGCGCGCGCGGCGTTTTCCGCCGGCAGACCGAAGGCGTCCCAGCCCATCGGGTGCAGCACGTTGTAACCTTGGGCGCGGCGGAAGCGCGCGATCACGTCGCCCATGGTGTAGTTGCGGACGTGACCGATATGGATGCGGCCCGAGGGATAGGGAAACATCTCGAGCACGTAGCACTTCGGTTTGGAGGAATCGGTCGGCGTGATGAAGGCGCGCGCGTCCTTCCAGGCCCGCTGCCACTTTTGTTCCGATTCCTTGGCGTTGTAACGCGCCATCGTCGCTTGGTCCTTCCGGTGCCGGATCGTCGGGCGCTGAGGCCTCCGGCACGGATCAGGCTACAGCGATTTGCTCCTTCTAGCTGCCTCCGCTGGCAAGTCGAAGCTCGCGGGCACGCGTCAGTATGGCATCTTCGAGCTTGATCGCGGTGTCGGGCGCGACCTGCGCGTCGGCCCAACCGTCGGCAGACTTGGTCTGGCGGAACACCGCAACTTTAAGGCCGTCGGCACGCAGATTGCGGTCCAGAATATAAACCGTGACCTTCATCCTCTCGGCCGGGGCTTCGGGTGCCGAATACCACTCGGTGATCACCACGCCGCCGAACGGGTCCGCCGAAGCGAGGGGGATGAACGACAAGGTATCGAGGGTCGCGTGCCACAGATAGGAATTCACGCCCAAGGTTCGGCCGCCACCTGCCGAGATGGCAGTCGAGCCCGCGCTCGTATCGGGCATCGAGTTGTCCGAATCGCAGGCAGCCAAAATCAGGGCCAGCGCAAGAACAGTCAGAATCCGCATAGGGCCGCTTTCGTTTTTTGGACGCCTGGACGGCGTCTTTCGCGCGTCCCCCCTAAGGCGGCTTATACGTGGCCCTCCGACAGCGTGCAATGTTCGAGGTTGATGCAAATCGGCCGCTGCGCGTTTGAGATGCTGGACGCAATTTTGCAAAATCGATCCGAGCGTGAGACATCCCACGCGAGGGCGAGAACGAGATCCGTACGGCCGACTCGCAACTTCACCCAAGATAGTGGGACCACATGGCGAAGAAATTACGGACGCTGGCGACTTCAGCGAGCGTCGCATTGCTGGTGTCTTTCCCGGTGCAAGCCGCCACCTGGGACGATTGGAGCCTTTCGCCGCTAAGCGGCAGCATCGACGATCTCAACTACTCCGTGGGCGGTCAGGTTTATGGCAGTGCCTATTGGGCCGATCAGCCGAGTGCCCCGGGTCTCGATCAATCGGGCGTCACGGGCGCGGCGTCGGTCAATGCGCGGCTGGAGCGCGACTATGACAGCGGCCTCTCGCTCGCGCTCAAAGGTACATTCGAAATTTATCACGATCAACTTTCGGGCGACAATTACGGCAGCGACTTGGTCCAAAAAGTTTACGGCTCGGTGCAGACGGGATTGGGGCGCGTCGATGTCGGAATGTCGGACGGCGCCGCCTATGCGCTCTCCATCGTAGGACCGACGGTGAACCCCGAGGTCACCATCGACAATTCGAACGCGACGTTTTTTCGCGATCCTTCGACGGCGCGCGCGTTCCCCAATATCTTCGCGCTGAACAGCGCCGTCGAGTCGTCGCTGAATTACGCCAAGATTTCCTATTTCAGCCCGCGTCTCTTCGGCTTGCAGATCGCCGGCTCCTTTACGCCTTCACAAGGCAAGGACGTGCTTCCGTTCCTCAATTCCGGTCCCCATGTTGCGAACCGGCAAACCGATATGTGGGAAGCCGCGATCAACTACAGCAACACCTTCGGCCAACTCACCTTCGGCCTCTATGGTGGTCTCATCGTCGGTCACAACGCCGCCAAGACCTTTGGCCACAAGGGTCTGACCGATTGGGGCATCGGCAGCGAACTCGATTGGAGCATCAACGACGACGTGAAATGGTCATTCGGCGGCGCCTATCGCCAGACCGACACCTATGCCTTCGATATCGACAACGCCCTTGCCGGCGGCGATACGCAGAGCCTGCATCTGAGCACCACAATCAGTTACGGCTCGTGGAGCGCAGGGTTCGAGTTCGGCAATGGTCGCAGCGACGGCTTTCTCGGCGCTCCTACGCTTGGCACGCATGCCTTGTTGGTCGACGCCGCGTATGCGGTCAACACCAACCTGCAACTGACCGTCGGCTGGGAAAAACTGAACTACAGCCGAAGTTCGGGCGTTTTCTACAGTGGTGCGCCGGTGATCGGGATGGATGCGGGCTTCCTGCACGCCGTCTTGAACATTTAGGGCAGCAGCGCCCCGATTCCCGCGACCCCAGCGAAGCCTTGTAGCAGCGAAGCGTTGTGAGCAGTCACCCCGCCGAGCGCATAAACCGGAATGCGCAGCGCGCGGGCCATTCGATTGGCGCGAACCGCCGTGTGTGGTGAAGCTTTGGCGTGCGACTGGGTCGGAAAAACCGGCGACAGGAACACCGCGTCCAGAAACGCGCTCGACCTCACAGAATGCAAATCATGAACGGCGGCGGAGAGAAACCAGCCCGGGTGCAAGGCGCGCCAATGCGCTGCGAGGTGCGCGTTCGCTTCCGCCAGATGCAATCCATCCGCGCCAGAGCGTGCCGCCAGTTGCGCATCGTTGGCGATGAGCACGACTAAGCTTCGTGTGCGCGCCATGGCGACGATGGCATGGGCCAGGCGATTTCGACGCTCCTCCTCGCGCGAGCGCACCACGACGAGCGCGCCGCGCGGCAGAACTCGCACCGCCTGAAGCGGATCGGGCATCCGGTCATCGTCGAGCATCAGCGCCAGGAAGGGCACTCGCCCAAAATGAGGCGAACGTGCGTTGAGATGCGCTGCCCTGCTTGCTAGCCTTCTACGCGCCAAACTGTGCGGCACATGTCACCTGAACAAATCAACGAGAATCTGTCGCACATTGTTGCGCGCATCGACGCCGCGCGAAAGGCGGCCGTGAAGCCCGCGCCCTCGACAACGCTGGTGGCAATTACCAAGGCACATCCGGCGGAAACGATCTATCCCGCCCTGATCGCCGGGCAGCGCGTGTTCGGCGAAAACCGGGTCCAGGAAGCGCAAGCCAAATGGCCCGCCATTCGCGCGGAATATTCCGACGTGGAGTTGCACTTGGTCGGACCCCTGCAAACCAACAAGGTTCGCGATGCAATCGCCCTGTTTGATGCCATCCAAACCCTCGATCGGCCAAAACTGGCCGACGCGTTGCGCGCCGAGATCGATCGCGCGGACCGGACGCCCTTCCTCTTCATCCAGGTCAATACCGGCGAGGAGCCGCAGAAGTCGGGCGTCTTGCCGCGCGAGGCGGCGGCGCTGATCGCGCATGCGCGCGCGCTCAAATTGCCCGTGAAGGGGCTGATGTGTATTCCGCCGGCGAGCGAAAATCCGGCGCCGCATTTTGCCCTGCTGCGCAAGCTGGCCGAGGAACACGATCTGCCGCTGCTCAGCATGGGCATGAGCGGTGACTTCGAGCTCGCAATCCGCTTCGGCGCCACGCATGTGAGGATCGGCAGCGCCATCTTCGGCGAGCGCGTCACGAGGTGATGGCGATCGAATCGCCGGTCTTCAGCGTGCCGATGACCTTCACGAGATCGGCCGCCGCGAGCGCGATGCAGCCGGCGGTCGGAGAAAAATCTGGTCGCGCCACATGCAAAAACATGGCGCTTCCGGCACCCGGAACGACTGGTGCATCGTTGAATCCCAAGACGACGAGCAGGTCGTAAAGCGAATCGTCGCGCCACAAGGCTTCCGTGCTCGCGCCATATGGCCGCTTGACGCGTCTATTGTAGTTTGGATCGAGCGGCGCATCACACCAGCCATCAGCGGCTTGGATCTTTGAGACCGGCAGTCCGGCTTTCGGATGCGCCAGACGATCGGCGCGATAAAGGACCAACCGCAGTGGAAATGTGCCGACCGGCGTTAGTCCGTCACCTTCTCTGCGTTTGAAGCCGATCCCACCCATTCCGATCGCGGCACGATAAAGATCGCGACCGCACTGCAGGATGGCTTCCTGCGCCCCATGTCGCCTGACGATGAGATCCATGCGCGCAAGATAGAGCGGCCAACTGACTTGCACACTGCACCGCTAAAATAAATGGCCCGCTCTTTGCGCCTTGGTGCGCAAATAGGCGCGATTATGCTCGTTGTCCGGAAATGCATGCCTGACGCGGCCGACGACTTTCACGCCGGCCTGTTTCAAGCCGGCAACTTTGCTGGGATTGTTCGTGAGCAGGCGCACGGACTTATAGCCGAGCAGAGCGAGCATTCGCGCCGCTATGCCATAGAGCCGTTCGTCGGCCTCGAAGCCCAACCTTGCGTTCGCATCGATCGTATCGAAGCCTTGGTCCTGGAGGCGATAGGCACGCAGCTTGTTGATGAGACCGATGCCGCGCCCTTCTTGCGCGAGATACAGGAGAATGCCGCCGCCCGCCTTCGACAGCGTCCTGATCGCGCCGCGCAGCTGCGCTCCGCAATCGCATTTCAGCGAGCCAAGAAGGTCGCCCGTGAAACACTCGGAATGCAAACGCGTCAAAGCCGGCTTTGCCGTGGGCGGCGCGTTGATCACGATGGCATAGTGCTCGGGTCCACCATCCGCAGGACGGAAAGAGACAAGTTCTGTCTTTTCAGCACCTTCGAGAGGCACCCGCGCACGCGCAACGAGTTTCAGGGTCCGGACGATCTCGTCGTCGTAGGCAAGAATGTCTTGGATCGAAAGTTCGACCTTGGACTTCGTTCCCTTATCGGCACGACGGACAAGAACCGCAGGAAGGAGCCCGGCAAGCTTGGCGAGCTTGATAGCGGCGCCATAGGTGGCAGGCAGCTTGGTCCGTTCTGCGTTGAACGGGCCCTTCAAGGGAAAGGAAAGATCGTCGGTGGGATCAGCTATGGCACGCACTCGCGCCGCGTCGATTCCGGCTTCGATTTTCAACGCAACGACGTCCGGTGTGTAGAGCCTGATCTTCAGCGTGCTGGCGCGCGCATGCGTCAGCACCAGCAAGACCGCACCACTGCCCGAACGTCGAAGGGCTTTGAGGCCGGCATCCGTGACGGTTTCTGCAGACTGAACCATCGTCGCTTGACGTTTGTCGCGGATCACAATCGCTTGACCGCGCCGAAGCGCATCCACTCCGAGGATCACGCCGTCGACTGGCGAAAGGCTTGCTTTCCTCGACCGGCGACTGATGGGCTTTCTCATCGCATCCCACATACACCGTCGTCCAAAAACCGGGTAGAGTTCCTGACGCCCCTTGATCCGGACCCTTTATCGAAATGGCCAGTACCAAGCGTGTCCTTCTTGTCGACGACGACACCATGCTGCGCGCGTCCCTGGCCGAGCAATTGGCGAGCGCCGGCGCATATAGCGTGGTGGAAGCGGCCAATTGTGAGGAAGCACGTGCGCGCGCCGGCGAAGAACTCTTCGAATTCATCATCCTCGACGTCGGGTTGCCTGATGGCGACGGCCGCGAGCTTTGCTCTTGGTTACGCAGCAGCGGCGTAACCGCGCCGATCATTCTGCTCACCGCAGCCGATACCGATCAGGACACGATCCAGGGCTTGAAATCGGGCGCCAATGACTATGTCGCCAAGCCGTTTCGCTTCGCCGTCTTGATGGCGCGTATCCATGCGCATCTGCGCAGCCATGGACAGAATGAAGACGCCGTCTATCGCATCGGCCCCTATACCTTTCGCCCCAGCGCGAAGGTGCTGCTCGACGTCAACAGCAAGAAGATTCGCCTGACGGAAAAAGAAACCAACATTCTCAAATTCCTCTACCGCTCGGGAGAGACGGTGCCGCGCGAAACGCTTCTGCACGAAGTGTGGGGTTACAATCCGGCTGTCACGACTCACACGCTTGAGACCCACATCTATCGCCTACGCCAGAAGATCGAAGTCAGTCCGGGTCAAGCGCGAATCCTGGTGACGGAGAGCGGCGGTTATCGCCTCATGCCTTGACGGCGCGGCACTAGTTTGTTCCCCTTCCGTTTCGGCATTGGTGCTGCGCAAAATTAGTGTTCGTTGTCTACTAATGGGGAGAGACTATCTGTCACTTCGACATAGAACCCGCCCTTAAGGAGGGCAGCGAAAATGCGTAATCCAACCTATTCCATGCTGGTCGGCGCCGCGGTTGCCGCCCTTCTGGTCCTGCCGGCATCGGGCGCCGATACGGGTTGGGTGACTTGGCCGACCAAGAGCTTCGACACCAAGGGTCTTCGGATCGACGACGTTGTCGGCGACGTCCGCGTCGCCGTCCAGGATGGACCGATGAAGGTCGACGTCTCGGGCAGCAAGGAGCTGGTCGGCGGACTGACCGTCAAGAAAGAAGGCGATTCGCTCCTGATCGATGGGAGCGACAATGTCTCTTATTCGGTCTGGGACTGGAGGAAGTGGTTCGATTTCTCCCATATTCGGGACGACTACAATCAGGGTCACCTGCTGATCAAAGTCACCGTGCCGAAAGGCACACCGATCAAGATCACAGATTTGATCGGAAACGCCGCTATCGGCGACACGTATGGGCCGATCAGTCTGGAAACGGTTGCCTCGGATGCCACCGTAGGCAAGGTCAGCGAGGCCAATGTGTCGCTGAGCGGCTCGGGCAAAATTGCCATCGCTGACGTGGCTGGCGAGCTGAAGCTGGAGATCGCGGGTTCGGGACGTGTCACCTCGGGTCATGCCGGCAACGTGCGCGCCGACATTGCCGGTTCGGGCGACGCGCAGCTCGGCTCCATCAGTGGCGGAGCGAACATCGATATCGCAGGTTCGGGCGACTTCACCGCGGCCAAGGTCAACGGACCGGTGCACGTCGATATCGCAGGCTCCGGCAACGTGAAGATTGCCGATGGGATCGCCGATCCGCTGAAAGTCGACATTCTGGGCGCTGGCGATCTCTATTTCGGCGGTACCGCCGTCGATCCGAGCATCAGCGCAATGGGTTCGGGCAACGTGCACCTCAAGGCCTATCGCGGAAAGCTCTCGAACGACGGGATGGCCGATGTTCAGGTCGGAAGCTTCACGCCCCCGACGCCGCCGACACCACCGACGCCACCACATGCGCCGACGCCGCCCAATCCTCCGCATGCGCCAACGCCGCCAACTCCGCAACATTGAGAGGACGGCGAGATGTTTAACGCGCGTTAAGAATTGACGCCTAGAACCGGCCCCGAGGTCGGCCAATGGCTCGAAATTCAAGACAAGATCCCCGCCGCGAGCCGCGCTGGGAGAACGAAGACCGTGCCCCGCTGCCACCCAGACGCAAAAGGCGCCGGGTCTGGCCCTATGCAGCACTGCTGCTTCTGGCTTGGGGCGTGATCTTCGCGGCGGTGTTCTGGTCGCATTTCCTGTCGGATCTGCCAGACGTCAACAAGCTCTTGGTCGCGGGTGCGTCGCGCGACGTCACGGTGCTGGATGATCGCGGCCGCCTGATCGCTCGCCGAGGGCTGACGCAAGGTGCGCGCATCGACGTTGCGCAGCTTCCACCTTACGTTCCCAATGCGTTCATCGCCGTCGAAGACCGCAGGTTCCGCTCTCACTACGGCCTCGATCCGATTGGGTTGGTGCGCGCTGCTTTCGAAAATTTGCTCGCCGGGCATGTGCGCCAGGGCGGTTCGACGCTGACGCAGCAACTCGCCAAGAATCTTTTTCTCGAGTCCAATCGGACGTTCGAGCGCAAGACTCAGGAGGCGTTGCTCGCCCTCTATCTCGAGTCGCGCTACAGCAAGGATCAGATCCTGACGCTCTACCTCAACCGGGTTTATTTCGGTGCCGGCGTCTACGGCATCGAGGCTGCGGCGCAACGCTTCTTCGGTAAGCCGGCACGCAATCTTACTTTGGCCGAAGCGGCGATGCTGGCCGGCAGTGTCAAGGCACCGGCACGTTACAACCCGCTTGCCGATACCGACGCTTCGCTGGCGCGTGCGGCGATCGTGTTGCGGGCGATGGAAGAGGCTGGCTTCATCGACGAGCGAACACGCGCGCTGGCGGCGGCTTCGAGGCCGAGAATCGCGCGTGGTTCGGGAACACCCGGCTCCGGTTATTTTATCGACTGGGTGGTCTCCCGGCTTTCCGGATACACCAGCGATACGGGAGAACCGCTGATCGTGGAAACGACTCTCGACTTGCAGGCGCAGGAAGAAGCCGAACGCGCCGTCGCATCCGGCCTTGCCGCGCAGGGACGCTCTCTGCATGCACAGGAAGCGGCCCTTGTCGCCATGACGCCGGACGGGGCCGTGCGCGCGATGGTTGGTGGTCGCTCCTATGAGCAGAGTTCCTACAATCGTGCCACGGACGCGATGCGCCAACCGGGATCCGCGTTCAAACCGTTCGTATATCTCGCCGCCTTCGAACATGGCCACACGCCGACAGACGTGATGCACGACGGGCCTGTCGACATTCATGGCTGGCAACCCGACGACTATGAAGGCAAATTCGAAGGCGATATCAGCCTGACCCGCGCCTTCGCGAAATCGTCGAATGTCGTCGCCGCGCAGCTGACCGACGAAGTTGGCGCGGCCGTCGTCGCAAAAACCGCGCATCGGCTCGGCATTGTCTCGCCACTCGACGCCGTCGCTTCACTCGCGCTCGGCACGTCGACCGTGACGTCGTTGGAACTCACCTCGGCTTACGTGCCCTTTGCCAACGGCGGAGAAGGCGTCATCCCCTATGGTATAGTCCGTATACGGACAAGGGCCGGTAGAGTGCTCTTTACGCGCCAGGGCGCGGGCGCCGGAGAGGTAGTCTCGCCCGCCAATCTTGCCCAGATGACGGGTTTGTTCGTCGAATCCGTCACCACCGGCACCGGCAGGTCGGCGAAGCTGGCCGAACGTCCGACAGCGGGGAAGACCGGCACGACCCAGGATTATCGCGACGCCTGGTTCGTCGGCTTCACGGCGGATCTGGTTTGCGGCGTCTGGATCGGAAACGACGACAACTCGCCGATGAAGCGGGCAACCGGCGGCGGACTACCGGCGCGCATCTTCCACAACTTCATGGAAGCGGCGGAGGCTGGCTTACCGGTGCGGCCGCTGGCCGGAGATGTCGCGGTCGCGGCCAGCGAACCAGCCGCCGCCACACCTGCGCCGCCACCGCCCGCCCACAAGAGCAACGAACTCGAAACGTTGATCGACAAGCTTTTCGGCAACGGCACCTAGCTCTTAGGTCGTCTCGCGCGCCGCATAGCGGTGGAGCGCAGCGCCGTTCTCCTTCAACCAGAATTGCGGCGCGGAAATCTCCGGCGTCAAAGATCGCACGAGACGCCAGAAACACGGGCCATGGTTCATCTCGAGTAGATGCGCGGTCTCGTGCGCCACGACATAGTCGAGCACAAAAGCCGGCGCCAAAATCAACCGCCAGGAATAGGAAACCGACTTGTTGGCCGAACACGAACCCCATCGGCTTGCCGTGTCGCGCACTGTGATGCGCCGCGGCCGGGTGCCAAGTTGCGCGGCGAATTCGAGGGAGCGCGCTTCGAGCGATCGACGCGCCTCGCGCTTTAGAAAGTCGAGCAGGCGACGCGGCACATGTTCGGCGCGGCCGCAGACGCGAAGATGGCCGTCAGCGTCCTGCCAGACGGGGCCATGACCCTTTTCGGCCCCTAAAATCGAACACTCGACCCCGCGAAACGGAATGCGCGCGCCGACGACAAGCGCAACCTGTTGGGGCACGCGCGCCAGTTGTCGTGCAATCCAAGGTGTTTCGCCGCGGGCGAAATCCAGCGCGCGATCGAGCGCGATTCGCGACGGCGCCACGACGGTCACCTCGCCTGTCGAAGGATGCACCTTGACGATCAAGCGTCTCGCCCGTGGATTAAGACGCATGGTGACCTCGACGGCGCGACCATCGATACGTAACAGGGCGCGTTTCGAGCCGAGGCGGCTTGCCAGAGGCTTGCGCATGAGCTTCCCTTCGCTTCGATAAACTGTTTCTTTCGTACGACTGGCGAGATCCATCATGACCTCACGGCCTCGATTCCATCTGGCATTTCCCGTGCGCGATCTTTCCGAAGCGCGCGCCTTCTATGGAACCCTGCTCGGCTGTCCCGAAGGACGTTCGAGCGACGATTGGGTCGACTTCGATTTCTTCGGCCATCAAATCGTAGCGCATCTAACCGCGGATAGCGTTCCGGATAAAGCCTTTAATGAAGTTGACGGCGAACAGGTGCCGGTTCGGCATTTCGGCGTGATTCTCTCTCCGACGCAGTGGCACACATTGGTCGATCGGTTGAAGCAAAGCAAAGTCGAATTTGCGATCGCTCCCGATACGCGCTTTGCGGGTGAACCCGGCGAACAGGCAACCTTTTTCATTCGCGATCCGAGCGGCAACGCGCTTGAGTTCAAGGCATTCGAAGACGAGAACCGGATATTCGCACGATGAAAGCCGAACAGGTCACACTCTTCGCCGGCGCAATCGCCTTGGCGTTGCTTCTTGGAGCGCTGTTCTTTCAGTATGGTCTGAACTATCCGCCCTGCGAAATGTGTCACTGGCAGCGTTGGCCGCATATCGCCGCGGCAATCGTGGGCATCGGGGGTTGGCTCTTGCTGCGACAGGGGGTTCTCAGCGCGACAGTAGCGCTGCCCCTCGCTGTTTTGACTCTCTTGCTGGTCGCGACGTCCGGCGCGCTTGGCGTTTATCATGCCGGGGTCGAGTGGCAGTGGTGGCCGGGACCATCTGCCTGCACGACGGGGTATGTCTTCACCGGAAATCTCGACCTCAACGCGCCCGTACCGCGTTGCGACGTCGCGGCGTGGCGGCTCCTCGGCATTTCCATGGCAGGCTACAATGCCGTCATCTCGCTGGGGACTGCGATTCTCGGCGCCATTTTTTTGGTGCGCAAATCATGAGCCGCAAAGCCCGCCCTGCTTTTCCCGGCACCGACGTTAAAGTCGATACCGACGCGATGATCCGCGTCGATCACGCGGGCGAATATGGCGCAGTACGAATCTACGAGGGCCAGCTTGCGGTTCTTGGCGCCACCAAATCCGAAGCGGTCGATGCCATCCGCCACATGGCGGAACAGGAGAAGCGCCATCTTACCGCGTTCGACAATCTCATCAACCAGCGCCGCGTGCGGCCGACCGCGCTGGAGCCTTTCTGGCGCGTGACCGGCTTCGCACTCGGCGCTGCGACGGCTCTGATGGGTGAAAAAGCTGCAATGGCTTGCACCGCCGCTGTCGAGAAGGTGATCGACGAGCACTATGCCGCACAGGTGGCACGGCTGGGAGAGTCCGATCGCGAATTGAAGGAAACCGTCGAGTCATTTCGGCTCGAAGAGGTCCAACATCGTGACATCGCGATGGCGCATGGCGCCGAAGAGGCCAGGGGGTATCGACTGCTCAGCGAAGGCATCAAGGCCGGCTGCCGTCTCGCCATCGCGTTGTCGGAGAAGATATGAGCGAGGACCGCCACGCGCTCCTGGCTGCTGCCTCGACACCGCGACGAGCAAGCGATGCGGATACCTCTGCGCTGTCGCGTCTTTTTGCAGCCGCCTTCGCGGCAGATCCGGTCTTCAATTGGATCGCTCGGCCCGGTCCCAGACGGCCGCAGGTGCTGGAGCAATTCTTTTTCTGGCTTCTCAAGACGCGCGCGATTCCTTTCGGCGAAGTCTGGATGAGCAACGACGGCAGCGTCTGTGCCGCGTGGTTGCCGCCTGGAGCCCCGGCAAGTCCGGGAGGCTTTATGGAACAACTGCGGCTCTTCCCGCTCTTCGTTCGGCTATGCGGATTCCCGCGACTGAGACGCGGTTCGGCCATGGCGGAAGCGATGGAGAAAAACCACCCGCACGAAAAGCACTATTATCTCGCCTTCATCGCGGTCGCGCCCAGGCTTCAGGGACTTGGCCTCGGCGGCGCCATGCTGGATGCAACGCTGAAGCGCGCCGACGAGGAGGGCATCCCGGCCTATCTGGAGAATTCCAACCCGCGCAACACCAAGCTCTACGAGCGCGCCGGATTTGTCGCCCGTGGCAGTATCTCGCCGCCGGGCGCCCCGCCCTTGATCGCGATGTGGCGTGAGCCGCGTCAGGGCTCCAGTTCGCTATCCCAGTAGAGATAGTCGGCCCAGGAATCGTGCAGATAATTCGGCGGAAATTTCCGCCCATTGCTGCGCAGCTCATTGATCGTAGGCCGGTGCGGACGATGCTTGGGGTGCATGCCGATATGGTGCGCCATGCGTCCGCCTTTGAGCAGATTGCAAGGTGCGCACGCGGTGACGACATTGTCCCAGGTCGTGCGTCCGCCGCGCGAACGCGGGATGACGTGGTCGAAGGTGAGGTCTTCGTCCGAGCCGCAATATTGGCACTCGAAGCGGTCGCGCAGGAATAGGTTGAACCGCGTGAAGGCGGGGTTGCGCGCCGGCCGAACGTAGGTCTTGAGCGAGACGACCGAGGGAATGCGCATCTCGAAACTCGGCGAGTGCACGATGCGGTCATATTCCTCGAGGATGTTGACGCGCTCGAGGAACACGGCCTTGATCGCGTCCTGCCACGACCACAACGACAGCGGGAAATAGCTGAGCGGCCGGTAGTCGGCATTCAACACCAGCGCGGGACAATTGTCTGGAAGCCGGGCGGCTAACACGAAACAGGTCCTTTGATCGTCACTCCTCTTAAGGCGGCGGCACCATAGAGGCAAAGCGCTGGCCCTGCCAAGCTGCCGCGCGCGATAGTCGATTCGCCGTGACAGATCGGTAACGCCCTTAAGGTAAGGGACAATTAACCTCAGGTGCGCGCCGTCGAAGTTGATGGCGAAACGCCATGCTGAGGAAACTGCCGCCCATCTGAAGTCCGACGGGATCGATGCCGTGACCGACGCCCTGCGCAACGTGCCATTGTACGCAAGCGCCGGCGTGGCCAAGCATGGCGGCCGTCGCGAACATCGCTTCGGGTGGGATCATCTGATCGGCATCGCCATGCACGAGCAGGATGGGAGGCGTGTCGGGTGGCAGCGGCTCCATCTCGGTGCCTCGCGCCAGCATCCCGGAATAGCCCACGATCGCAGCCGGCTTCACGGCGCGCCTGAGACCGACATGCAGCGACATCATCGTTCCCTGGCTGAACCCGACCAACGCGAGACGATCAGCAGGAAGCTCGAGCCGCGCAAGCTCCGCATCGAGGAAGTCGTTGAGCGCCGTCGCCGCTGATTCGACGCCCTTTTGCATCTCGCCGGGATCGAGACGCGAGATGGCGAACCATTGAAAGCCCGTCGGCGAACCGGCGCAGCGTTCCGGCGCATTCGGCGCCACGAAGGCGACGCTCGGCAGCTGCCGCTGCCAGTGTGGTGCCAGACCAATCAGATCGTTGCCGTCGGCACCATAGCCATGACAGAGCACGACGAGATGCGTTGCCTGGCCGCGTTGCGGCGGCAGGCGGGGACCGGTGAGGGCGCGCTGACCGAATGCCATGTTCGCTTCTAGCGACTTCAGCGCGTCACGGGAAGCGGGCGATGAGCTGGTGTAGTCTGCGAGCATGATAGTCACGCGCTTCGCGCCAAGTCCGACCGGTCTGCTGCATCTGGGTCACGCGTTTGCCGCGATCAAAGCGTACGAAGCCGGCGAACGATTCATCCTGCGCATCGAAGATCTCGATACGTCGCGCTGCCGCGAAGAATTCGTCGCGGCTATCTTCGAGGATCTCAGCTGGCTTGAAATTCATTGGCCGGAGCCGGTGTTGCGCCAGTCGCAACGCTCAGCGGCCTACCAGGCAGCGTTGCACAAGCTGGATACGTTAGGGCTTTCCTATCCCTGCTTTTGTACGCGCAAGGAAATCGCAGCCGAAATCGCGCGTGCGGCCGAAGCGCCAAGCGGGCCAGACGGTCCGATCTATCCCGGCACCTGTCGCAACCTGACTCGAACGGAAAGAGAGGCGCGGAAGGGCTTGCCGCATGTCATTCGTCTCGACGCGATCAAGGCAGCGGGACATACCGGACCTCTCACGTTTCTGGAACAAGGGCAGGGCGGCGAAACCGGAACCATCCGCGTGCAACCGCTGTTGTTCGGCGACATTGTCCTGGCGCGAAAGGATCTCCCGGCCTCCTATCATCTCGCGGTCGTGGTCGACGATGCCTATCAGGGCGTCACACTGGTGACGCGTGGCGAGGACTTGTTCGCAGCCAGCCACGTGCAAAGGCTGTTGCAGGCGCTGCTTGGACTTCCCGAACCTCGCTATGCCCATCACCGGCTCATTCTGGACGCGTCGGGAAAGAAGTTCGCCAAGCGCGATCGGTCGATCACGCTGCAAGCCCTGCGCGAGAACGGTTGGACGCCCACGCAAATACGTTTCACATTGCCGCTATGAGTAGGAGAAATGTGATGGTTCGAAGTCTTGTGTTCGCGGTTCTGCTCTTGGTCCCCGGCACCGTCCTGGCGGGCCCGAAGGAAGAGATGATGGCGACGGATCGCGCCTTTTCCGAGATGTCATTGAAGAGCGGCGCGCACGCAGCCTTTCTCGCCTTTATGTCCGACGACGTGCGCCTGTTCGACGGCGACCACCCGCCGATTCTCGGTAAGGCTGCGGCCGCAGCCTACTATGCCGACGTGGAAAAGAAGAATCCGAACGGCGAGAAATCGAGCACGCTCCAATGGATGCCGCTCGAGGCGGATGCTTCACCCGATGGTGTGATGGGCTTCACGCGAGGTACTTGGATCTTCACGGGAAAGAAAAAGGACGGCGGCGAGCAAAAAGTAACCGGCTACTACGTCACGGAATGGAAACGGCAAAGCGACGGCAAGTACAAATTCGTGCTCGACATCGGCGGCACGGACGGCCCGTGACTTAGCTCACAGAAAGATCGACCAAGCCCTGCATGATCTGGCTCAGATCATAGTCTTTGGGGCTGAACACCGCTGCCACTCCCGACGCCTTCAAGGTCGCTTCGTCTTCGGACGGGATGATGCCGCCGGCGACGACTTTGATGTCGGAGAGACCGGCTGCCTTCAGCTTCGTCACCACATCGCGCGCCAGCGATACGTGACTGCCTGAGAGGATCGAAAGGCCGATCAGGTGGGGCTTCTTCGCCTTTGCTTCCGCGACGATGTCGTCGGGCGAGAAGCGGATGCCCTTATAGATGACGTTCATGCCGGCATCGCGGGCCCGGATTGCAATCTGTTCGGCACCGTTCGAATGACCGTCAAGGCCGGGCTTGGCAACCAAGAAGGTGAGTTGGCGACCGAGTTTCTTGGACGCGGCTTCGACGCTCTGGCGCAGCGCTCCGATCCGCTCGTCATTGCGCGATGGTCCGGTTGCCGCCACGCCGGTCGGCGCGCGGTATTCGCCGAAAACGCGCCTAAGAATGCGCGCCCACTCGCCCGTAGTGGCGCCGGCCTTGGCACATTCGATCGACGCCGGCATGAGGTTGATATCGTCGCGTGCGGCCGCACGCTCGAGTGCTGCAAGCGCAGCCGCGACTCTTTTTTCGTCACGCGATGCGCGCCAAATTCGCAGCCGCTCGATCTGGCTGCTCTCCGCCGATTGATCGACAGTCAGGAAATGGCCGTTGCCGGCGGTGAGCGGCGAAACTTCGGTTTCGCGATAGGCGTTCACCCCGACACGGATCTCGTCGCCGCGTTCGATCGCGTCGACGCGCGCCGCGTTGGAGGCGACCAGGCGCTCCTTCATATATTCGAGCGCTTCCTGTGAAGCGGCACCACCAAGGCTCTCGATGCGCTCCATCTCCTTGCGGATCTGGGATTTGAGGAGTTCGACCTTTTCGCCGATCACCTTCGAGCCGTCGAAGATGTCGTCATAGTCCAGCATGTCGGTCTCGAACGCGCCGATTTGCATCAGGCGCAGCGACCATTGCTGGTCCCAGGGCCTGGGCAGGCCGAGCGCTTCGTTCCACGCCGGAAGCTGCACCGCCCGGGCGCGCGCGTTTTTGGAAAGCGTGACTCCGAGCATGCCGAAGAGTACGCGATAGACGTTGTTTTCGGGCTGCTGTTCGGTGAGCCCCAGCGAATTCACCTGCACGCCATAGCGAAACAGCCTGAGCTTGGGATCGGTCACGCCGTAACGATCGCGCGTAATCTCGTCCCACAGGGCACCCATCGCACGCAGCTTGCAGATTTCGGTGATGAACTTGACGCCCGAATTCACGAAGAAGCTCATCCGCCCGACGGCCTTGGGAAACTCAGCCGCCGGAATTGCACCTCGCGCCTTCGCGGCATCGAGTACCGAGACCGCGGCCGCGAGCGCGAATGCCGCTTCCTCGACCGCGTCTGCCCCTGCTTCTTGCAAATGATAGGAGCACAAGTTGATCGGATTCCACTTCGGCAATTCGGCCGTGGTGAAAGCGATCATATCGGTGGTCAAGCGCAGCGCCGGCTTGGGCGGGAAAATGTAAGTGCCGCGCGCCAGATATTCCTTGATGATGTCGTTCTGCGTCGTGCCTGTGAGGCTTGCGCGCGGCGCGCCTTGCTCGTCGGCAATCGCGACATAAAGCGCCAGCAGCCACGCCGCCGGGGCGTTGATCGTCATCGACGTGTTCATGTCCTTCAGCGGGATGCCGTCGAACAGCGCGCGCATGTCGCCGATATGCGAAATCGGAACGCCAACCTTGCCAACCTCGCCCCTGGCGAGGACGTCATCGCTGTCATAGCCCGTCTGCGTGGGCAGATCGAAAGCGACCGAAAGTCCCGTCTGACCCTTGGCCAAATTCGCGCGATAGAGCGTGTTCGACGCCTTCGCACTGGAATGGCCAGCATAGGTGCGAAAGATCCAGGACTTGTCGCGCGACATGGGCGAGATCATTCTCAGACGGAGAATGACAACTTATAAGATATTTTGCTGCACTGCAAAATCGTGACGTGCAACGAGTGAGGCGATATGCGCACAGCTGGTTTGACGGCAGCACTCCTGTTGGGACTTTGCAGCATCGCCGCCGTGGCGCCGAAATCACCGCAGGAGGAATGGAAGTCCGAGCTTAAGGAAGCGAACGACGCTTACGCAAAAATTCCGCGCGCTATTCTGAAGATTCAAGATGCCGCATATCTGGGCGAGGGACAGTCAGCGACGCTGACGGGCAAGAAGGGCACCCCAGACTCATATCGCTGGGTTCCAGGCGAGAAAGAAGGCGCTCTGATAGCGCGATACCGGGCGGGCCGCATGAGCGCAACGATGGCCGGCAAAGCGATCGACGATGCCACGCTCCGCAAGGGCGTCGCCATCGATACGAACGTCGAGATCGCAGGATTTCCGACACAGGTGAGTGCCGGTGTGATGGGCGTTCGGATCCTTGTTTACAACCAACGCCGCCGCGAAGCGCTCGCTTTCCACGGTCTGGACTATTTTCCCTATGACCCGGCCTACCGCATCACGGCGACGTTCAAGCCGGATCCGAAATTGCCGCCTCGCGTCTTTCGCACCTCGCGGGGCACGGACAAACAATTCTTCCATGCGGGCGATGCGACGTTTGCACTGAACGGAAAAAGCTTCACCCTGCCATTTTACGCTGACAGCAACGACCCCAGAAAGCTGACCGACATGTCGGCGTTCTTCATGGACGAACTTACGGGTAAAGGAACCTATGGCGCGGGACGCTATGTCGACATCTCTAACTTCGGCAGCTTTCCGCCCAAGAACGCGACGATCGACTTCAACTTCGCCTACAATCCGAACTGCGCCCGATCACCATTTTACACCTGCCCTGTTGCGACAGACTCGATCGCGACCGCCGTTCGTGCCGGCGAGCGCGACCCCCACGCGGCACATTGAGCGGTTGCCGCGGCCCGCGTAATCGCCCAATCTGATCCTGACAGTCTTTTCGATCTCGAGCGGGAATTTCGATGACACGAGCCTTACTGACCGCGGCTGCGGTCGTGCTTGTTGCTGGCCTTTTCAACGATGCCGACGCTCGGCCCAAGGATGCGGCGCTCGCACCCGCCCTACTTACGCCGGCAGCGCCGCAAACCGTCGGCTTCTCTGTCGACCGTCTCAAGCTTCTCGACGCGACGATGGATCGCGCGGTCGATAGCGGCCAGGTTGCGGGGATCGAAACCATGCTGGTTAGGCACGGCCGAATCGTCGATCTGCACCTGCATGGCTTGAAGAGTCTTTCCGCTGGAACACCGATCACGCGCGACACGATCTTCCGCATGTATTCGCAGACCAAGCCGATGGTCGGCGTCGCGATGATGATCCTGTTCGAACAGGGCCGCTGGCGGCTTGAAGATCCGATCACGAAATTCATTCCCGAGTTCGCCAATCTCAAGGTGATGAACGGAGTCGATGCGAAAGGTCAGCCGACTGTCGAGGACATGAAGCGCCCGCCGACCATGCGCGAGTTGATGACTCACACCGCAGGCTTCGGTTATGGGCTTCGCACCGGCAATCCTGTCGACGACGCCTTTCGCGACCAGAAGGTGCTGGACTCGAGCAGCCTGCAGAACATGATCGAAAAGATCGCCAAGATTCCTTTGCTCTATCAGCCAGGAACCCGTTGGTCCTACTCCGTTGCCGTCGACATCCAAGGCTACATCATTGAGAAACTGACGGGCCAGCGGCTTGGCGACTTCATGGCCGATCACATCTTCAAACCGCTCGGTATGAAGGATACCGGCTTTTTTACGCCGCTCGCGCAGAAGGCGCGGCTTTCGGAGGTGTACGTCCTCAATCCTCAAACCGCGAAACTTCTCGAACTCACGCCTGCTCTCTTTCCTCAGCTCCAGGATTTTACCAAGCCGCCGCCGATGGACTCTGGCGGAGGTGGAACGGTCTCGACGGTCGATGACTATGCCCGCTTCTGCCAGATGATCTTGAATGGTGGAGAGCTGAACGGTGTGCGCATCCTGGCGCCTGCAACCGTTCAATTGATGCAGGCCAATCACATCGAGGATACCGTGATGCCCGGTCCTCCCGACGAATACGGCCC
>Ga0187821_10000030_pt1 | contig 20210 bp, 20 predicted proteins | sample NC_wetland_sal_i_20_FD_132442 | JGI IMG/M metagenome (GOLD analysis project Ga0187821, IMG submission 132442) | Wetland sediment microbial communities from Neuse River Estuary, North Carolina, USA - SourceSoil_1 | ecosystem: Environmental > Aquatic > Freshwater > Wetlands > Sediment | place...
AGATTCGGGTTCCGCCGCGTTCGCGACCACCGCCCGACCCTTCTTCCCATTGCAGAGAGCCGGTCTGCGAGCAGGTGGGGCATGTGATCGTGGTCTTGAATTTTATGCTTTCGGCCATGGCGCAACATACACTGGAATTGACAAAACCCAGCATCGCCCGTGCGAGCGGATTCTTGAATTGGCCAGCTGCTCGTTACTCTCACCTGGCAAGGAGCAAGGGCGCAGCTCTCACTTACTGGTCGCGAGGTTTCTCGGAAGGCCCGTCGACCACGCCGAACTGACTCGAGCGACGGCCCACGTCGGCGCTCGCGAACCCTTCAGCCGACAAACCTCGCTTGAGCAGTTCGCGAACTGCCGCCGCACGACTCGGCATTCGACGCGAAAATCGCCATGTGTCGAGAGCGGCAACCTCCTCGCTCGTCAGCATTATCTGGAGGCGCTCTCCGCGTGTCAGATCTCCAACCATCTCAGCACCTCTTATCTGCAATCAACTAACTATGTTAGCTTATTACTCATTTGAAGCACTTAAGTGTAAACGCGCACTCTGCACAATCGTTGCCTGTGGCGCAATTCGATGCTGGCGCTCATTCGGCCATTGATGAGCCCAATTAGCACATAACTATTTGATATTATTAAATAAATCTATTTTCCTGGCGGCCTCATCGATCTAGTCTGTGCCAGACATTTTCAGTGGGCGACGGCATGGCACCTGCAGACATTCAATCAGGCGTCTCGCCATTGCTGGCGGCGCCGGACTCGTTAAACGGGCACGATTGTCGCAGCGCGTCCGAAGCGCTCGGCGTATTCGCAAGCCCGCCTTCAAAGGAGGAGCGCGACCAAGCGAAGCCAGCCCGCGCCGAAGAGCGTTTCGGATTTCACGAGAGCGAGGACAATTTTGTTGGCGGTGCGCAAGCGCATGGACGCGCAATGTCGGAAATGAACAGCGTCGATCTCACCGAGTTCCTTTTAAACAGGCTACGAGCGTCATTCTCGACTGAAGCACGGCTTCGCTTCAATCATCGTTCGACCTCCGACTGCTTCGTCTCGCCAGAACAAGCTCGGCAAATTGCACTCCTGACTTATGAAGTCGTCGTCAATGCCATCGAGCATGCTCATCCGAGCGGCATAGATGTCGAAGTCACATTCGAATGCCGCCGCTCGTCCGACGGCCGGCTAGTCGTGGCCATCAGCGATGACGGCGTGGGGTTGCCAGAGAGGATGAATCCTTATCGCGACGGCGGGTCCGGCTTGAGAAAAATTCGTGCATTGGCCGATACTATGGATGCGGAGCTGCGTATCGAGTCCGATAGTCTGGGGTCAACGTTCACTCTCACCCTTCCGACCATTGTTCAACTGGTCACGCAAGGCGACGCCTATTTCCGCAGGATTCTCGATGAACTGCCAACGGCAGTCTATGCGACCGACGCCGAAGGCAAGATGTCCTACTTCAACGAAGCGGCGGCGGCCCTATGGGGCTGTCGGCCGGAAATCGGTTCAGTCAAGTGGAGCGGAGCCCAGAAGCTCTTTTGGCCCGATGGTCGCGAATTGCCGCTGGCCGAAAGTCCGATGGCTCTCGCGATTCGGGAGAAACGTCCCATCCGAGGCATGGAAGTGGTGGTCGAGCGGCCTGACGGGAAGCGGATCCGTATTGTCCCGCATGCAATCCCCCTGTTCGGCTCCGAAGGAACGTTCATCGGTGCGGTGAATTTCATTCTCGATTTGTCCGAGAGGGTGCGAGCCGAAGAGCTTGCAGTTCGCCTTGCTGCGATCGTCGAATCTTCCGACGACGCCATTCTCTCCAAAAATCTCGACGGCATCATCATGACTTGGAATGGCGGCTGCGAGCGTCTGTTCGGCTATACGGCACAAGAGGCGATCGGCCGATCGGTGACAATGCTCATTCCCGAAGATCGGCCCGACGAAGAACCGATGATTCTGGCGCGCCTGCGGCGCGGCGAAAAGATCGACCACTACGAGACGATACGCCGGCGCAAGGATGGGAGCCTTATCGATATTGCGTTGACAGTATCGCCTATCAGGGGTGCGGACGGGACGATCGTGGGCGCCTCCAAAGTTGCGCGCGACATCACCGAGCGCAAGCGCGCCGCCGAAAAGCAGGCTCTCCTGCTGGGCGAGATGCGGCATAGAGTCAAAAATCTTTCCACAGTGATCGAAGCACTGGCCCGGCAATCCAGACCGCGCGGCCCCAAAGTCGACGCCTTCATCGATGCCTTCATGGGACGCGTGCGCGCGCTGTTGTCGACTGGCGAACTGACGTTGGGTTCGCCGGCACGGAGCGTCGAACTGCGCCAATTGTTGGAGAAAGTGCTCCAGCCTTTCGCGGATCCCGATGAATCTGATCGGATTGTTTTCGCGGGACCACGTCTGGTGCTTTCGGAGAAGACGGCGGGAGGTTTGGCGCTGGCATTCCATGAACTGGCTACCAATTCCCTGAAATACGGCGCGCTCAAGGCTGCGACCGGCCACGTCGGGGTCGAATGGGCGATCCAACCTTCCCAGGGGGCGCAACGCATCCAAATCGTTTGGAAGGAAAGCGGTGGCAGGCGGATCAGGGCCAAACCGGTGCGCGAAGGGTTCGGAACCCGCGTGATCGGTCAAGCGCTTTCTCGCGAGCGCGACGCCAGAACGGAACTGCACTTTGAGCGTGGTGGCCTTCGCTGTCTGTTCGAATTTACAGGGAGCGACGGCGCCTCCTAGCCTGGCCACTTCAACGCCAAAGATTCCCCACGGTGGAGGAACCAAGCCGAGCGTCGCGAGTTGCCACCAAGTCAGCGGACAAAGTCGCAATGATCCGAAGCGCCTACATAGTGGCCGAAAAACCGATCTAACCCGCCGACACCACATGTATCTGCCCGCAACTGGGCCACAATAAGGGCTGGCGACCATGCATCAGCGAAAAATCTGGCCGACCGCGCTCAGCGGTCTTGTCCTCATGATCGCGGTCACGCTCGGCTGGATTTTGACGTTCGACTCCGGACTGCTGGCCTCGGTTGCGAAGCCGGGTCCTGGCGCGCAAAGTAGTTCAGGGGTTCCCTAGCCGTTGTCGCGCCGTCGCGCGGCCGGTAGGAACTGCTGTCGAGGTTCCTGAAATTCCGCTCATAAACTTGGGGAACGCCGCTCTGCCGGACGCGTTGTCCTCGTCGGGTAACACTTGCCAATCGGAGACTTCGATGGATCACGACAAACTGAAGGGAATGGCCGATCAAGCCAAAGGCGCTGCAAAAGAAGGCGCCGGCAAGGTGACCGGCAACACCAAGCTGAAGGTCGAGGGGAAACTCGATAAGGCCAAGGGAAAGGCCGAAACTGCGATGGGACGCGCCAAGGACCAAGTGCGCGATCTCAGAGACCGCGAGTAGTTGCATTTGATCTACTCAGCAGCGTGCGGAGCGCGTCCAACGCCTCCGCACGGCCTACCCAGAAATATTTTTAAGACAGGTGAGCGAAGTGACCTTATTGCTGATTATTGTCGTGCTCGTGCTGCTCTTCGGCGGCGGCGGCTATTATGGCTACAATCGTTTCGGGGGCGCCGGCGTCGGAGGCGTCCTCGGCATCCTCATCGTCGTATTGCTGGCCCTTTGGCTTCTTGGCAGCGTTCACGTCTAAGTTCGAACAAACCGAAGCCTAGGGCTCTCCAGGAAGTGTCAGCCCGGCTTCTTGAACCGAAAGGCGAATTGATCGGTTTTTCCGCGGATCGAGGGATCGAAGATGATCATCGTGTGCGGATCGGACGGATTGGCGAGAACATTCGTCTCGCCGTCGAACGTAAAACCAGCAGCGGCCATCTCTTTCTTGACCACGGCTGGGTCGATACGATGCAGCTTGTCGGCTGTCTCCACCGCCGGCGACCCGGGTAGGGCCACGTGATCCACGATCACGACGACGCCGCCTGGCTTCAGCATGTTGAACCACTGCTTGTCGAGTGCCGCCATGTCGGCATGCACCCGGCTCAGATGCAAGTCATGATAGTTCCAGGAGGTCCAGATGATATCGAGAGGCGGCATTGCGGGGAGCGCCGCAATCGGCACCACCGTGATGTTGGAGTATCCGGGTTCCGCCGCGATCGCGGCCGCCGCCGGTTCGGCATCGGCTCCTTTCGAGTCCGGCACCGCGGCGTACAATTTGCCGGTTGGGCCGACCACCTTCGAGAAGATACGGGTGAAATAGCCGCCACCGGGTAGCAGTTCGAGGACCGCGTCGCCCGGTTTCATACCGGCAAACTCCACCATCGCGGCTGGCTTTCGAGCGGCGTCGCGCGCGACATCTGTAGCGGGACGGCCCGCGTCGGCGATTGCCGCATTGGTCGCCGCCGTATCCGCTGCGGCCGGCGCACCGAAGCAGATGATGAGCGAGGCAACCGCCGCGGTCATACTTATTTTGGGTATCATAGCGTTTTCCCCCTGCCGTTTCGCCGAGCTTAGCATGCCTTCACCAGGTTGCGAGTGGATCCTTCTGCGCTGGACGAGGCACAAGCGAATGTTACCATCGAAGTCGGATGCGTCGTTGCGAACGGGGCGGAGCAACAAATGGACCAGTGGGCGGCTCCCACAATTCTGTTCGGAGCGTTGTTGCTTGCATCAATGGGCGTATTGATCTTTCAGGACGCTCTGCCCGATTCGCATCGGCATCCGGGGACAGTCACAACCGTCAGACTCATCGCGAGTGTTTTCAGTGTGATGACTTCGCTCGCTTTGGGACTGTTGATCAGCTCCGCGAAGGGCACTTTTGACACCGCGGATCGCGACGTCCATCAGTTTGCCTCGGACTCGGTCTTGTTCGACCGCACCCTCTTTCGCTACGGACACGACGCGGATCCGACGCGGCGCAAGTTTCAAGTCTATTTGAACGATACTCTCGACCGGAAGGCTGCCGGCGGAGTCGAAGGCGGGGACTCCGACCTGAAGTCGGAACAATTGCTCTATGCCGTCGGAGACAGCCTTGCGCAACTGAAGCCAAAAGATAGCCAACGCCTGACGCTCTGGAACGACGCGCAACAGCAACTCGAACAGATCATCAAACTTCGCTGGACATTGCTGGAAGACGGGCAGAGGACCATTCCGGTCTCACTTCTCGTGCTGCTTGGCGCCTGGCTGACCTTGATGTTCGCGAGCTTTGCCTACCTCGCTCCGCGAAACTTGCTGGTCGTCGTGAGCTTATGCGTGGCTGCATTTCTGGTCTCGGCGGCTGTTTTTCTGATCATCGACATGGACGACCCCTACTCGGGACCGGTGTACGTTTCCTTCGCACCGATCGAACGAGCCATACACGAAATGCAGAGGGTGTAGATGAGCAGGTCGAGTGGTCGAAAAAGCGCGGAATTGACGCCTGAAGGGCTGATGCGGAGGGTCACCAAAGCTTTCGCAGCCAACGACACTCGCCCGCTGCTGGAAGCCATCGACGACAACACCGTCTGGAAAACAGCGGCAGCATCCGGCAGTCCATTTCAATTCGGCGGATCCTATCGCTCGCGTGCTGGCATTGCGGAGGTGACCTCGCGCATTTTTTCGTCCTACACATTTCACCGCTTCGACGCGAAGGAAATCATCGAGAGCGGCGAGATCGCTTGGGGGCTTTTCGACGTCGAGGGGTCGTATCATCCCAAGAAAGACCGCAGCCGCCGGGCCATCCCAATCCGCTACGAATGCGCGCTGCGTTGGCGGGTTCGAAACGGCAAACTCATCGAGTATCAGTCATTCTTCGATACTGCATCTTTGTTGGACCAGCAGGGCGAACTCAGACCTCCGGCCCGTCCGGAGTGAGGACTTCGACAAGCTCATCCTTCGACAAGCTCAGGATGAGGTTTGGGTTGCAGGACAGCGAATCTCCGCCATCCTCGGTTTAAGTCGTCTTCGACAACTTAACTGTGCCGTGCATTTTCGAAGTCCCTCCCCCGCAACGACTATTGCGCGAAATTGGACTCAATTTTCTGGAACAAAACATTCGTTCGTATACGGCGATGCTTCGACAACGGAATTGTGCGTCGTTTTTTTGCAATTTATCTCACCTCCTTCCCCCATCGCCTCTCACGCGACTTTGCGCTTCATCTCGGGCAGATCGAGGTGGTGTGCGGGACGGGGTAATTCAAGAACGCCAAGATCACGAGTTCGTCAGGTTCCGGAGGAGAGTGGGCGCGCTGGGGGCTGCTCCAACGTGCCGACTGATGGTTCTCCGCCCTAAAGGCGCGTGAGCTTTTCCACCTTGCGTGGGCGGCGCGGGACGTCCGAGATTGCCGGGTTGCGCTCGAGGACTTCCGTGATCTTCTGCTCAAGCTGAGAATATTGAGACGCAGTCAGATTGTCTTCGAAGGCGATCCACAAATCGATCGCCGCCGTCTCGGGGTCATCCGATCTCGCGCGCTCGAAGATGCTGAATTGTCTAATGGGATACTTGCCGTCTGCCTGGGCTTCGATGTCGGCGAGGTCGCCGCCGATCTGGATGAGCTGTTCGCGATCGACCTGGTCGATGGAGGCTTGATACAACAACATGGCGCGCACCTCGCAGCTTGGATGCAACTTTCCGCCCCGTTCGGTTGCTCCTCGATGACGAAACGCCGATGCCTTGTCGTGGTTGCAATCACACAAATTCGGTCGTCATACGCTTAATTTAACGGGCGCGGCATTTAACGGGCGCGGCGCGGCGGCCATGCCTTGCGCGCTGAACGATTCGTGCGGGCAATGTCACAAATTTGTCTCTCTTCCGAGGAACCACTGCCACGTCCGCTCGTTGAGTTCGATTGGGAGGTAAAGCAGGGAACGTCATGGCTGACTTGCGCAAGACCTGCGCGCCGGAATTCGAATCGGAGAGTGGCAAGATCTTCAAGATTGTTGCGGCGATCATCGCGCTGCTCGTCGTCGGTGCGGTTGGCGCGCTCTATCTCGGCATCGGAAGTCTTTGAGTGATCCGAGACGGAAGGGAATAGTTACCGCGGCGAACGCGTTGGATAATCTTGGCCCGGTTTCATGCCTTGCCACAAAATTCTGTTGTAGGAGACCGCGTCGAGACGATCCTCGCCGCGAAAATCGAAGCCCTTTGTCTTTGCCGCCCAAAACGCCGCGTCGTGCAAGGGGAACGCGACGGCCGCACGCGTTCCGCGAGCCTGGTGCGGCAGAGGCAAGTGTGTCGAACGCAGCATGGCCGGCACGATTGCGTGGTAGTCCCATTTCACCATACTGACATCGAACGCCGCCGTCATCGGCCGAACATGCGCGTCGTGAACATTCAGCGGCTGAAGCCCCAGAATATCCTCGATGGTCCTGATCATACTGACGGTCGTGAAGCGTTCGGACACGACAGCGTGCTGTTTCACATAAGGTCCGGCGATGAACGCGACCGAGCGATGCGCGTCGACATGATCGGGGCCGTCCTGCGAATCGTCCTCGATGACAAACACCAGTGTGTCCTTGGCGCATCGGCTCCTGGCGACTCTCTCGATCAACAGGCCGGTCGCGTAGTCGTTGTCGGCGATCTGCGTTTCCGGCGTATTCACGCCATCGATGGCGCTGGCGAAATCGCCGGTGTGGTCGTGCATCAAGCGAACCGTCTCGAACCTCGGTAGTCGGCCGTTCGCGCAAAATGCGTCGAATTCCCGGGCCCATTCGCGGTAGCGCCAATAATCCGGAAAACTATTGTCGAAGCCGCGGAAGTATAAGTCGGTCAGAGTTGAAAGATCCGGACTCGCCGAATACGCAACACCTGCTGGAAATAGCGATCGATATCGAGAAAAAAGCCGTAGTTGCGCACCGAGAGCTTCGCCCGCAGCGCGGCGTTCCAGATATATCCCTGTTGAAATTCGCCGTTCGGTCCGTCGGGCGCGGTCTCGTTGGCGATGCCTGGTAGAAGATCAGGATCCTTCCTGGCGAGCGGATCGGCTGCTTCGCGCTCAGCCATCGAAAGCGCGACATTGACGCCACGCGAAGTGCCTTCCTCGTCGTAAGTCATTCCTCTCCCGGCCGTGTTCACTGGAATTTGTCGCTCCACCGCATCCGTCGTGCGCGCCGCTGTCGACCAGGCCCAACCGTCACCGCTCACCTCGCCGCTGTCGAAGAAGGCATCGAGCGCCACGAAATTTTGCGCGAGCGCGTGTGCATTGGGTGTCATTGTGCTGTCGAACTGAACCAGCGCCGGATCCCCATTGACGCCCGGCAAGTCGCCCAAGATCTGATCGAAGGTACGATTTTCGCGCACAATATAGATAACGTGTTTGATGTTGCGGCGCAGGAAATCCATCACCTGACGATCGTCCGACGTTTCGACGTCGCTGAAACCGTTGTTGTGTTCGACCTGTTCCGTCATGCGATTCAGAACATCTCCGCCCGGAATCGGAATCGTCTGGAGCCCGCCCGTCGTCAGATTCCAAATGGATTGATTGGCGCCGCCCGCCTGATCGCCGGACGGACACTGTGAGCCCGGCTTTGAAACCTTCATGCAATTGCGCGGCGAAGGACCAGCCGGACACTTGCCATTCGCGACATAGAGCATCTTCCCGTCCGTGCTGACGCTCACCGCATTGGGTTGCCAGGCCGTCGGAATGAGTCCGACGAGCCGGGGTTGCCCCTCGAGCGAGATCACGCTGACGGCATTGATGCCGCCGTCCGTCGTGTAGAGGGTCTTCTCATCCGGCGAGAGCGCCAGACCGTTCGGAGAGGCGCCCGGCCTCGGACCACCAGTCGAACTGTCGGATGGCATGACCTTGACGGAGCCGACGAGCGTGTTGGTCGTCGTGTCGAGGATCGCGACAAGGTCGGAATTGTCCTCGGCAACGTAGAGACGGGACTGGTCGCGGTTGAAAAGCAGGCGTGTCGGATTGCCTTTGAGTTTGACGCGCTCGGTGACCTTTGGTTTATCGCCGAGCGCGACGACTACGAGCTCTCGATCCCGCACGCTCGAGACATACGCGACGTCATTGCCCTTGATAGCAACCCAGTTCGGAAATTCGCCGCCCGGAACGCCTTGTTGCGCCGGATCGCTCTTGCCAGGACGCAGGTCAAGTTCCGTGCCGGTTTGAATCGTGTCCGTCAGAGCCTTGTCACGGATCGCATCGAAGATCGTGATCGAGTCGTTCTCATAGTTGGCCAGTACGATTCTGTTGCCATCGGCCGTGAGCGCAAGTCCGGCCGCCGCCGGTTTCAGCACGGCGGCATATTTGATGACGGCATTGCCCGCGACGTGCGTGAGTTTCCAGGTGGGGCGAGCCTTCGACCAGTTGTTCTGCGCGTCGCGCCGGAGCGTAACGACGGAATCGTCGCTGCCTCCGCCGACATAGATTGTGGTCCCGTCGGTCGCTATGGCGAGTCCGCCGAATGCGTTCGGTACGGCAACAGCCTGGCGAAAAATCGGACTGCCGGTCGAAACGTCATAGACGAAGAGATGTTCGCTCGATGCCTCCGGGATGACCTTGCCCTGCGGGTCATGCCAAAGATTGTAACCGCTCGTCAGCACAAACAGCGATCGTCCGTCTGGTGAAAGTGCGGTCGTCACGGCCTGACCAGCCACGGCGTGACCGATGACCGGCAATTCCAGCGCGAGTGGATCGAATTTCGCTCCAGGTGCCGCGAGCGGCGTAATAAATTGACCGGTAGGCAACCATGTTTCGTCGACTGCGACGGCGCTGCTCGCATCGAACAGGAGCATGGCGAGGAGAGCCGCCTTCAAGAGTACGCTACGGACTTGGACCATGGCTGACCTCGAAAATTATCTTTGAAGGGCAATAAGTTAGCTTCGAATGTGGTCGGAAAAGGGGTTTCTCGCGAAGGAGTTCCGCGAACGCAAAAGCGCGCAAACTGCCGCAATGTTCCAAAGGCGCGCCTGGCCGCGCGAATGATTTCATGCGATCCGGCGCCTGCTTATTCGACACCCGTCCCCTTGCACACCGCCAAGCATGGCGGATGTCACCAGCAGCGGACGTCTTTCGAGACGAGTTGGACGCTGCATGGCGCGCATGATACCCATGTTGAGCGCACTTAACTGCATAGGGGAATGTCATGCAAAGAAGCTGGTTGGTGGGTCTTGTGTCGAGCGTCGTCATCGTCATGTCGAACGCCGGCGCCACGGCGCAAGTTTCTCCCGTTGTCCCTCCGGCACCCGTGCCCCCCGTGGCGACGCAACCGGCTACGAACAACGTGCCTCCCCCCGCGATGGCGACCAACGCAAATAACGTGGCGGATCCGTTGGTGACCAAGGATCCCGATCAGGTGATCTGCCTGAACGAGAAACTGACCGGCTCGATGTTGCCGACGAGAGTGTGCCAGACCAGGCGCAATTGGATTCGGCAAGGTGTCGATTCGCGCGACGTCATCGAACACTCGCAAAACGTCGGAAGCGGCCAACCCGGCGGCAACTAGTTCTGGTCGCGCCTGGGGCTCGCCGGATGAATCAGAGCGACTATGTTCAGCATGACGCGACGGCTCTCGCCGCGCTTGTGCATAAAGGGACAGCGAGCGCCGAGGAAGTGACGGCCGCCGCGATCGCGCGTGCGCAATTGGTCAATCCAAAGATCAACGCCATCGTCACACCGACATATGAAGCCGCTCTGGAAACCGCGCGACGAAAACCTTCGGGCAGGCTGGCCGGCATACCCTTCCTGATCAAAGACCTGAACTTCGTGAAAGGTGTGCGCTGCAGTCTCGGCAGTCGCCTATGGGACCAATTCGTTCCCGACCATGACGCCGAGATCGTGACACGCTATCGCAATGCCGGTCTGGTGATCCTGGGAAAATCCAACACGCCCGAAGTAGGACTGGCAGCGACGACGGAGTCCGTCCTGCTTGGTCCGTGTCGCAACCCATGGGACTTGTCGCGTACCTCGGGCGGCTCGAGCGGCGGTGCGGCTGCCGCCGTGGCCGCTGGTATTGTTCCGGTTGCGCATGCCACGGACGGCGGCGGATCGATCAGAATTCCGGCTTCGTGCTGCGGGCTCGTCGGACTAAAGCCGACACGCGGACGCACCCCGCTTGGTCCCGACACCGGTGAGGGCTGGGGTGGCATGGCAGTCGGACACGTGGTGTCGCGTTCGGTTCGCGACAGTGCGCTCTTGCTTGACGTCAGCCATGGACCGGCCAGGGGGGACCCCTATTGCGCGCCTGCGTTCTCGGGAAGTTTTGTCGAAGCTCTTTCCACGGACCCTCGTCCATTGCGTGTTGCGATCGATTTGGAACCTGTCAGCGGCGGTGCCGTCCACCCCGAATGCCACGAAGCGGTAAAACGTAGCGCCGAGTTGCTGTCATCCTTGGGACATCATGTCGAGACCGAGAGCCCAATATACGACCGAATGAAATTTACGAGAGCGACCGACACGTTGGTGCTCGCCAACGTAGCCAATGCGATTCATTCCCGGGCCGCAGCAACAGGCGTGACGTTCGGCCCCGACTGCGTCGAGCGGCTCACCTATCGCCTGGCCGAGATCGGCCGCTCGCTGAGCGCAGAGCTTTATGCCAATGCCGTGCACCATATTCACGCCATCGGCCGGCAGATTGAGTCGTTTTTCGAGAACTACGATTTGATTCTGAGTCCCACACTTCTGCAGCCGCCCGTCCCGCTCGGGTACCTCGACACCAACAGCGAAGACGGCGAGACATACGGCGAACATTTCCGTTCGTTCTGGGGCTTTACGAGCTTGTACAATGCGACTGGACAGCCGGCGATTTCGCTGCCGCTGCATCGGTCGGCTGATGGGCTGCCAGTCGGAGTTCAACTCGCCGCGCCCTTCGGCGACGAAGCGCGACTGCTGCAAGTCTCCGCACAGATCGAACGCGCCGTCGGCGGATTCACCCAGAGGCCCAGCCTCGCGGCAATCTAGCAAAATCGCGTCCGACGCCCTTCATTGCTCCTTGATTCGAATCAACTCGCGACTTCGCAGAACCGACATCCTGACGGCTCCATGGCGCATGCTGCGCGCATAAGCGCTGAACGATGTGGAGGCGTCTGACATGACCATCACCGGCGGAGAATTGTTGGCGAAGTGCCTGGCGCGCGAAGGCGTGCGCTTTGTTTTTGGTCTGCCTTCGCCCGAAGTCGATCCCTTCCTGGCCGCGCTTGAAGGCAACGGCTTGCGCTTTGTGCCTATCCGGCACGAGGCAGCCGCTGCATACATGGCGGAAGGTCTGTACAAGTCGACGGGCGAAGTCGCTGCCACCGTTACCAACCCGGGACCCGGCACCGCGAATTTGCTTCCTGGCGTGATCAACGCGCGTCATGAAGGAGTGCCGCTCGTCGCGATTACGGCGCAGCATCGCCTCGACGTCGTCTATCCCTCCCCGCCGAGCACCTTTCAGGGTCAGGACCAGCTCGACGTCTTTCGGCCCGCAGTCAAGTGGGGCGCGCCGATCTTTTCCTGGCAGCGCATTCCCGAAGTGACGCGCATGGCATTCCGCGAGATGTGGTGCGGCCGACCTGGTCCGGTGCAGCTCGAAGTTCCAATGCCGGTGATGTACGCGGAGGGCGACGACGTTCCGAGTAACGATCAGAAACCCTCCACCTATCGTTCCATGGGACCGCAGGCCAGCGCTGCCCAGATAGCGGAAGCCGCGAAGCTGTTGCGCCAGGCGAAGCGTCCGCTGATCGTGATCGGTTCTGGCGTGGACCGCGCTAATGCCGGCGAAGCCGTGCTCGCGCTTGCCGCCAAGCTTGGCTGCGCCGTGATTACGAGCATGGCGGGGCGCTGCGCAGTCCCGCAAGATCACGCAAACCACCTCTATGGGTACGGCGCGGGTGCGGACGAAGCGCGACGCGAAGCAGACGTCGTTCTTGCTCTTGGGACTCGCCTCGGAAACCTCGATACGCCCTTCGACAAGTATTGGGGCAACGGGAGCGAGCAAAAGCTGATTCAGATCGACGTCGACCCACGCAGTCTCGGGGTGACCCGCCCTCTCACGCTGGGTATTGTTTCCGAGCTTGGCGTTGCCGTGCTTGGACTGCTGCGTGAGCTCGCAGACTGTTCTGCCCGGGCCAACGCCGCCGCAGATCTGACGCGCTATCGGAAGAAGGAACGCTCCTGGCGCGAAGAAAGCTTTTCGATGCTGAATTCATACAACGGGCCGGGCTTGCATCCGGGTCTCGTGATGGAAACCGTTGGCCGAGTCTTTGGGCGCGACGCGATCTACGTCGCCGATGGCGGCTTCACGAGCCTTTGGGCGCACTTCATGCTGCCGCCGACCCGTGCCCGTTCCTACCTCAACATTCTGGAGCTTGGAATGCTCGGCATCGGTATTCCAGCATCGATCGGCGCCAAACTCGGCAATCCGGGACGCGAGGTCGTTTGTGTCTCGGGAGATGGCGCCGCCGGATTTCACTGCATGGAACTTCAGTCCGCGGTCCGCGAAGGAGCCAACGTTACCGTCGTGGTCTTCTCGGAAGGGTCGTGGACGATGGAGGTTCCGAACGAGCAGATGCGCTACGGGCGCACCTTCGGCACCGAAATGGGTCCGATACGCTGGGACAGGATTGCCGAAGGCGTCGGCTGTTCGGGATTTTTCGTGGAGGCGATGAGCGACCTAGAGCCCGCCTTGCGTGATGCGCGATCGTCGACGCGGCCGGCGCTGATCTGCGTGCGCACCGACAGGACGGCCAACATGTCCGTACCCCCGTCGGTCGGTCAGCGTTTCGGCGAAGTCTATAATGGCCCTGCCGTTTGACGGCTCTGGAAATACTTCAGTTGCCGAAGTCCCATCCTTCGCCTTCCGCGTAACGTGACAGGACGTTGCGCGCGATCAGGATGCGGTGGACCTCGTCGGGCCCATCGGCGATGCGGAGAGTTCTGGCGCCCAAATACATGCCGGCGAGCGGCGTGTCGCCCGACACGCCTGCCGCGCCCCAAACCTGAATGGCACGATCGACGACGCGTTGATATGCGGCCGGCACGAAGACCTTGATTGCCGAGATATCGGTCCTTGGATCGCCGCCGTCCTCCATCATCTCCGCGCAACGTATCGTCATCAGCCTCGCGGCCTGGATGTCGATATAAGAGTCGGCGATGAAACCCTGAATGAATTGCTTGCTCGCCAGCACGCCGCCATGGACTTCCCGCATGGCGGCACGCTCGACCATCAGGTCGAAGGCGCGCCACATCTGCCCGATGGAGTTCATGCAGTGGAAGACGCGGCCTGCGCCAAGCCGATCCTGTGCCGCCTTGTGACCCGAGCCTGCTTCGCCCAGCGCGTTGGCCTCAGGAACTCTCACATTGTCGTAGACGATCTCGCAATGATCGCTCGGCTGTCCCCACACTTCAACGCCACGGACGATGCGAAGGCCGGGCGTCTTTGTCGGCACGATGATCTGAGTCATGCGGCCGGTGTCGCGCCCGGCCCCTTCGGTGCGGCACATGACGATGAGAAAATCGGCGCGAAATCCGTTCGATGTGAACCATTTGTGGCCGTTGATCACCCACTCGCCTTTTTCCAACCGTGCCGTCGTTTTGATGGCGCGCGGATCGGATCCGGGTGCGTCGGGTTCCGTCATCGAGAAGCCCGACTCCATTTTTCCTTCGGTGAGCGGCACCAGCCATTTCCGCTTCTGTTCCTCGGTGCCGTATTTCAGGAGGATCGTCTGGTTGCCGGAGTTCGGTGCGACAACGCCGAACAGTGCGGCGCCGCCGGGCGTGTAGGCGAGAATTTCGTTCATGTAGGCATGTTCGAGAAAGCTGAGCCCGGCGCCGCCATATGCGGGAGGCAGATGCGGCGCCCAAAGCCCGGCCTTTTTCACCTTGTCCTTGATCGTCTCCGCGACGGCTCTGGAGGCCGCTTTTTCGTCGGCCGATGCGTCCCGCCGCCAGCGAGCGGCGAGCGAGCGCTCATGCGGGAGAATCTCCTTGTTGACGATTCTGGCGGTGAGTTCGCGAATCTCGTTGATGCGCTGATCCACGGTCGGGATCGGGTTCACGTTCATCGGCATGTTTCTCACCCCCAGATTTCCAGGAAAGACCTCAATCAACGTAGACGATGTCGGCCCCCAATCCTTGAGGCAGGTCAACGTTGGGGGGGTCGAGCGAAAACGGCGGTTGCGACCCGACGCGGCCTTCATAGGGCCTTGGTACCGGCGATACCGCGAGGACCGCTGAAGCGCTTGGCGAATTCAAGCAGGATGACCAGCCCTAGCCCAAAAACCGTGCAGACGGCCAAATCGTCCACGTGCAAGGGGCCAAAGTGAAAAAGGTTCTGTGCCGGACGCCAGTAGAGCGAGATCGACAGCACCAGAACCACCACCGACAACAGAGTCCACAAGGCACGATTGGGGCGCAGCACCGCGTCAGCCAACGACGAGCGAAAGGAGCGGTTGACGAGAATGAGCGCGACATTCATCAAGACCAGAACCGTGAACACGAGAGCGCGCAGATCATCTTCGGGCATGCGTACCAGCGAACCCAGAACAAATACCGCCGCGACCAGCATGAGGGCCACAAGGCCCTGAGTGACTGCCCAGAGTGCAGTTGCCATCGGAAGCACGACGGCGTCAGGCTTGCGCGGAGGGCGCCGCATCACGTCCTTTTCCTCAGCTTCCGATTCGAAAACAATGGAGCAGGCGGGATCGATCACCATTTCGAGGAATGCGATCTGTACCGGCATCAGCATCAGGGGAAGCCCGAGCGTGAATGGCAATAGCGCCAACCCGGCGATGGGAATGTGCACGGCCACGATGTATTGGATCGCCTTGCGCAGATTATCGTAGATCCGCCGCCCGAGCCTGATCGTGGCTGCGATGGAGGCGAAATCGTCGTCGAGCAGTACGAGCGACGCAGCTTCGCGGGCGACATCCGTTCCGCGCCCGCCCATCGCGATTCCGATGTGAGCAGCTTTCATGGCCGGGGCGTCGTTCACGCCATCGCCCGTCATCGCTACAATCTCGCCGTCCCGTTTCAAGGCTTCGACTATTCGCAATTTTTGGGCGGGACGAATTCGCGCAAACACCGACGTATTCTTTATTCTTTCCGCGAGATCGGCATCCGTGAGCCGCTCGAGATCGTCTCCGGTCAAAGTTTCGCCGCTTTCGAGACCGGCCTGCACGGCAATGGCGCGCGCCGTCGCGGGATAGTCTCCGGTGATCATTATGACGCGCACACCGGCGCTGCGGCACTCTCTCACGGCTTCGGGCACGGTGACGCGAAGCGGATCTGCAAATCCGACCAGGCCGAGAAAGTTGAATCGGATCTCGCGCACAGACAGAGGAGGATCGTCGCCCGACGGCGCAAACCTGGCTTCGGCGATGGCAAGCAGGCGCATACCTTGCGCAGCCAGTTCGTTCACCTTGAGCAACAGTTGAGCTCTTGTCGTTTGCGGCAGGCGGCACAATTCTGCGATGGCTTCGGGCGCACCTTTCGTACTGGCGGTCATCGCGCCATCTCCGTCCCGCCAGATGTTTGTCGTCGCCAGAAGGTCGGGGCGAATTGCGTGGGACTGCAAGAGAATGCGTGTCGTGATGCCTTTGTCGCGCGGCGCAATTTCCTGAATCGCACGATCCATCGGGTCGATCGGGATTTGGGCGCTTGCAGCCAGGGAGGCGCTAAGGGTTTTTTCGACGTTCAGTGGCATCGCGAAAGACTCTTCTCGACGCCACGTTTCGCCGTCGGTATCGACGAACACGACACGCATGCGGTTTTCCGTCAGCGTTCCTGTTTTGTCGGTACACAGGACAGTCGCCGAACCGAGCGTCTCAATGGCGGCCGAACGACGCGTGAGCACGCGCGCGCGTGAGATTCGCCAGGCACCCACGGTCATGAAGACGGTGAGAACGAGCGGAATCTCCTCGGGCATGACGGACATTCCGATGGCGATTCCGCCCAGCGCCGCCTTTAGCCACGTGCCGCGCAACAGCGCAAATAGCAGGACGACGAGGGCGGCGACCGAGATTCCCAGAATGGCGAAATCGCGAACCAGCCAATTGAGCTGCCGTTGCAGCTTGGGTTGTTCCAATGTGATCGTCCGAAGCGCAGCGCCGATCTTCCCCATTTCCGAACGCTGTCCGGTGTCTCGCACGAGCGCCAATCCGCTCCCCTGCTCGACAAGAGAGCCGGCGAAAACGAAAGGCAGATCGTCGCCTCCCGGCGCAGCAGGCAATTCGTCCATCTTTCCCGGACGTTTACGTACAGGCTGTGATTCGCCGGTGAGCAATGACTCGTTGACCAGTAGATTGCGAGACTGCAGGAGCAATGCATCAGCCGGCACGCGATCGCCTTCCGAAAGAACCACGACGTCGCCGGGGACGACTTCACTGCCGGGAATGCGTAGGAGTTTTCCGTCACGCCGAACGAGCGCGCGCGGACTTGCCAAATTGCGCAATGCGTCCAGGACTCGCTCGCTTCGAGCTTCTTGAATAATACTGATCGACACCGAGAGTGTCGCAAACAATGTCAGAACCACCGCGTCCAGCGTTTCTCCCAACAACGCGTATATTGCGCCGCCGGCAAGCAGCAGTGCGAACATCGGCTGTCGTACGATCTCGAAGGTGATCCGCGAAAAATTGCGCCGTTCGGGATTGGGCAAGGCATTGGGGCCAAACAACTCGAGGCGGCGTTTGGCGTCATCCGAACTCAAGCCTTCGAATTGATCCATATCGCCCATTGGTTCGGTTTGAACGCTCGTTTGTGCTTTTATTAAGCTATCTGATCAAAGCCTCGTCCCAGCGTTGACACAAGTCAAAGGCGTTGGTGCGGTTTGCTGAAGAATGCATCCGGTGCAGCAGAATTCGAGATGTCAGATGGTAAAAGTGGTCACGCTCACACCCAACCCGGCCATCGACATCGCGGCGCACGTTGCAGAGCTCGTTCCCTCGCACAAAATGCGCTGCGACAGGGTGAGACGCGATCCCGGCGGTGGCGGCATCAATGTGGCGCGCGTCGTTCACAGGTTGGGCGCAGATGCACTGGCGGTCTACCCAGCAGGCGGCGGACCAGGAAACGAATTGCAGAGCATGCTCGATATCGAGGGCCTGCCGCATCGCCCTATTCGTGTCGCCGGTCATACGCGTGAAAGCTTCAATGTCACGGAAGATCGGTCGCGCGAGCAATATCGCTTCGTTTTGCCCGGTGAACCGATGAGCGCCGGAGAATGCAACACGTGCATTGTGGCGGTGCACTCCTTTCTCGGTAGCGGCGACTATCTCGTGGGCAGCGGAAGCCTGCCGCCTGGTACGACATCCGACTTTTACGCTCGACTTTTTGCCGGGGCCAAAGCCAAGGGCGCGAAGACCGTCATCGACTGCCAGGGCGAGCCGCTGAGCATGGCTCTGGCTGCTGGCGTATCCATTCTGAAGGGAAGCGCCCGCGAGCTCGGCGAATATTTGCGGATCACTCCATGCAACTTGCGGGAGTGGCGCAATGCGATCATGGATCTCGTAATCACAGGAAGAGCTGAAACCGCCGTGGTCACTCTAGGCGCGCAGGGCGCGGTTCTCGCCGATGGAAAATCGGCATGGCATGCGGCAGTTCCAAGTGTTCGCGCGTCGACGACCGTTGGTGCCGGTGACAGCTTCTTGGGCGGCTTGCTGGTCAAATTGCTGAGCGGCTGCACAGTTGAGGTTGCGCTCCGGTATGCCGCTGCGGCCGGCACGGCGGCGCTCCTGACCTCGGGAACCGGCCTGTGCGATCCTGGCGACGTGTCGAGGCTGAACGAGCAAATCGAACTTACGTCACTTTGAATCGAACGTACGATTTGGTATGGCTGCGAAATGCGTGCGATGGTTCTCGAGCGAGCAAACAATCCGCTGCGCCGGCATCTCGACGTTGTCATTCATGAGCCGGGCGCACACGAAGTTCTCATCCGCGTTCATGCCTGCGGCGTATGCCGAACGGATCTGCATATCGTCGATGGTGAACTTTCGGAAGCCAAACGCGATCTTGTGCCCGGGCACGAAATCGTCGGCACGGTCACAGCAGTGGGAAAGGATGTCTCTCGACTCGTTCTTGGAGATCGCGTCGGAGTTCCCTGGCTGGGTTGGACGTGCGGGATTTGCAAATATTGCGCGAGCGGCCGTGAGAACCTCTGCGATCGCGCGCAGTTCACCGGATACCATCTCGATGGCGGCTACGCCGAATTCGCGCTTGCCGACGAGCGCTACTGCTTCAAGTTGCCCGCCTCTTTCAGCGATAGCGAAGCCGCGCCGCTGCTTTGTGCCGGCTTGATTGGTTTTCGCGCCCTCAACATGGCTGGTTCGGGAAAGCGTTTGGGCCTCTACGGTTTTGGCGCGGCGGCGCACATCGCGATTCAGATTGCCCGCTATCGCGGTCAGGACGTCTTAGCCTTCACAAAGCCCGGGGACAAAGAGGGTCAAGCCTTCGCCCGCTCGTTGGGCGCAGTGTGGGCAGGCGGTTCCGATGAGACAGCTCCGGAACAGTTCGATGGCGCAATCCTGTTTGCTCCGGTTGGCGCTCTCGTGCCCGCGGCGCTCGCAGCGACCGCCAAAGGTGGGACGGTCGTCTGCGCCGGCATCCACATGAGCGATATACCGGCTTTCCCCTACAGCCTGCTCTGGGGCGAACGATCGCTCCGCTCGGTGGCTAACCTGACGCGACGAGACGGCGACGAATTTCTGGACATCGCACAAAAGGCAAATGTCCGCACAACAGTTCAACGCTTCGCACTCGAGGACGCCAATGTGGCGCTCGGTCGGCTGCGGGAAGGCAAGATCGAAGGTGCCGCGGTCCTCGTGCCATAATGCGACTAACGCTGTGGCGTCATACGATCTCGAATCTCGAAAAAATTGCGCGCGAACGCGACGACTTCTCCCTCAGTCGGGTTGTCGAGCGTTTCGACGCCCATGATCCGAGGCGCAAGCGTCGGCACATGATCGCGTATATAGTGCGCCAATTCCGTCTTTGCCTGGCCGTGTCCGACGATCAAGATCTCGCGGATCGGTTGCAACGCTTCCACGACTGCGGCAAAAAAGTGCGCGTCTGTCGGCATATGCCCGGGTCCGACGGTTCCAGCTTTGTGATGAATGTTGCCGCGCCTGTCCGTCGGACGAACGCGTTTATGTTCGACTCCGGTCGTTCCCAACTCGAAAATTCGGGCTTCCGAGTGATCGATCCAGACTACGGCGTGAAAGTGGTGGGTCATGTTCACCTCCTCTTCTTCTTAAGAAATTACAGTGCGCGGCATTGACCTCGATCAGTTCTATCGAGCGCTTCTCTCGCTCAGCCTGCGCCCAATCGAATGCTTGCTCGTTTCAGTCCCGGATCGACGGGCGAAGGCGCAATCGTACAACCCGCC
>Ga0187821_10000031_pt1 | contig 20044 bp, 20 predicted proteins | sample NC_wetland_sal_i_20_FD_132442 | JGI IMG/M metagenome (GOLD analysis project Ga0187821, IMG submission 132442) | Wetland sediment microbial communities from Neuse River Estuary, North Carolina, USA - SourceSoil_1 | ecosystem: Environmental > Aquatic > Freshwater > Wetlands > Sediment | place...
CGGCAGTAAACACACTTGTAGTTGCAGCGATCGGTGACCGAGATTCGCAGATCGGTGATGGCGCGGCCGAATTTGTCGGTTAAGAGCATTCAGCACTCAGCACGCAGCACTCAGCATTCAGCGAACCAATGACATGGTCAGCGCCCGCGCACCGGCCGGAGCGGCTGAGTGCCGAGTGCTGAAGGCTGAGTGCTTCCGAAAGGGACAGGCAGGCGGGAAAATCCCCGGCAGCTGTTTCCTTTCCAATGGCTTCTCGCGAAGCCGGGAGGCGCGGGCGTTTCCACCTGCACCCTCGGGGTTGGATTTCTTTTACAAACTTTGCCGGCCATGGCGATCTTTGCGGTGAAAGCTTTTAATCGCAAAGGGCACTAAGGCTTGCGCAAAGGGCGCAAAGAAAACCGTCCCTCGCCGCCGCAGCCAGGGTATGCCGGAAGGCTGGGGCGGTCGGAAACTCGACTTCATTATAGATGCACGCCGCGAACCGAAGAGGCAAATTAACGTGGGTTCGCCAGCGCTTTGCCGATGGCCTTCTCCGCCAGCGGCGCCATGATCTTGAAGCCGGCGGAGTTGGGATGCAGGCCGTCGTCGGCCAGGTCTTGCTTGAGCAGGCCTTTGTCATCCACCATGGCGGTGAAGTAGTCCAGATATACGAACCCGTGGGCAGCGCAATACTCCTTCAGCCAGCGATTAAGGGCCAGGATTTTCTCGGGAGAACGCTGCGCGAAAAAGTCCTGCGACTTGGGCGTGTAGTTGTGCACCGGCAGCACGGAGGAAAACACCACCGCGATGTGATTGGCCCGCGCCAGCTCCGCCATGGAGGCATAGTCGGCTTCGATGTCCTCGAGGCGCATGGGGCCGGTGTTCCCGGCAATATCGTTGGTTCCCGCGAGAATAACCACCACCTTGGGATGCAGGTCAATTACATCCTGACGGAAGCGCACCAGCATCTGCGGCGTGGTTTGCCCGCCGATGCCGCGGTTAAGGTAGGGCTTGCCCGGGAAAGAGTCTTCGAGCTTCCAGATGTCGGTAATGGAATCGCCAAAGAAGACGACGCGGTTTTCGCCGGGCGCGGGTGGCTTGAGGGCGGCGTTGGCCTCGCGGTATCGGGCGAGCTGGCCGTAGTCGTCGGTGAAGACGGCAATGCGTCTGGCCCGGTATTGGTCGAGACCGGCAAAGCCGGTCGAGGGGATCGAGGGCGCGGGTTCCTGGGGGGCGGGTTGCTGAGCCACGGCGCCCAGAGCCAGCAGCACGATGGCCGTACAGTAGGTAACAAAGTGCGATCTCGGATGCATGGTTTCCTCGCGAGACAGGATAGCGCAACTCGGAAGCACAAAGCAGCTCGAGCTGCGTTCGACAAGACAGCCCGGGTGGCTGGGTCCAAATGCTGCTCACATGCCGTCGTAATTGGGGCCGCCGCCGCCCTCGGGCGGCACCCAGGTGATGATCTGGTACGGATCGGCGATGTCGCAGGTCTTGCAGTGCACGCAATTCGACGGATTGAGGCTGATGCGCTTGCCGTTCGGCTGGGTGGCGTCCTCCACCATCTCGTAAACATTGGCGGGGCAGAAATTCTGGCACGGGTTGCCGAATTCCTTTATGCAGCGCGTGTTGCAGACGTCCGTATCGTGAATGACCAGATGCGCCGGCTGGTCCTCTTCATGTTTCGTGCCGGAGTGATAGAGGTCAGTCAGCTTGTCGAAAGTCAGCTTGCCATCGCCCTTGGCCGGACCCAACAGGTGGGCCTCATCGCCGCCATCCGCGGCCAGTTCGCCGAGTTTCTTCAGATGCAGGTAGCCCGCGGTCGAGGGATAGCGGTTGCGCAGGCCGCGTCCACCGGTAAACTGCTGCAGGCCGGCATTGATCATGCCGCGCCAGAAGCCATGCTCGAAGCCTTGATGAAAGTTGCGGACTCTCCAGAGCTCGTCTTTGATCCAGCTGGATTCCACTCGCCGCTGATAATCGCTTAACGAGGCCGCGGAGAAATCGTCTTTCTTCAAGGCTTCAAATGCGGTCTCGGCGGCCAGCATGCCGCTCTTGATGGCGAGATGAATACCTTTCAGGCGCTGCGAGTTCAGGAATCCGGCGGAGTCGCCGAGGATCATCCATCCATTACCGGCCACGGGCGGAATCGACCACCAGCCGCCGTAAGGCAGGCTCTTGGCCCCGTAACGGATCATCTTGCCCCCGTCGAGAAGTTTGGCCACCAGCGGATGCTTTTTGAATTCCTGCAAGACGCGCTGCGGATCGAGCCGCGGATCGGGATAGTCGAGGCCGACCACAAACCCGAGCGAGACCACGTTGTCTTTTCCACCATAAATCCAGGCGCCGCCGTATTCTTTGGTGGTCAGCGGCCAGCCCATGGTGTAGATCACTTCGCCGGGAGCAATGCGGCCGGCGGGAACTTCCCAGAGTTCCTTGATGCCCTGGCCGTAGGTTTGCGGGTTGCGGTCGCGATCCAGGGCAAAACGCGCGATCAGCTGCTTGGTGAGCGAGCCCCGAGTCCCTTCGGCGAGAATTACCACTTTAGCCTGCAGGTCATAGCCCGGTTCGAAATTGGACTTCGGCTGGTTCTGCTTGTCGACACCCTTGTCGTCGGTGCGGACGCCAGAGACCCGGTCGCCTTCGAGCAGCAATTCCGAGCCGGCAAATCCCGTGAAAATGGTGATGCCGGTTTCTTCCACTTTCCCGCCGAGCCACTTCACAAACCGGTTCAGCGAGATGACGTAGTTTCCATGATCGCGCAGCGGCGGCGGGGTGATGGGAAACTTGAATTTGCCTTTTTGCGTGAGAAAGTAAACTGCCTCCTTGCTGACTTCGGAATCGAGCGGAGCTTCTTTCTCGAATCCGGGAAGCAGTTCGCGCATGGACCGAGGATCGAGCAACGCCCCGGAGAGGCAGTGCTGGCCGATCTCGCGAGCCTTCTCGAGAACGTAGATATTTTCCTTGCTGAGTTGCGAGCCGGGATTCCCCGCGTTGTGCTGATCGATCAGTTGCGAAAGCCGCAGCGCACAAGCCATCCCCGCCGGGCCGCCGCCGACAATCACGACGTCGGCAGGCATCTGGGGGCGTTCGATTTTAGGGAGCGGCTTGCGGAAAACTAGCATATTAAAAAGAGGGCCACGGATTTACACCGATTTCCACGGATAGACTCTATTGATTTTATCCGTGGAAACCCGCGTAATCCGTGGCGGATTTCATCCTCCAGCCTTTGCCTTCTTCACTTCTTCAATCAGCGGCGGCACGATATCGAACAGATTCCCGACTACGGCGTAGTCGGCGATCTCGAAAATCGGCGCTTCGGAATCTTTATTGATCGCGATAATAGTGCGCGCGCCCTTCATGCCGACGATATGCTGGATGGCGCCGCTGATGCCCAGCGCAAGGTATAGCTTGGGAGCAACCGTTTGTCCGGACGATCCGATCTGGCGGTCCATGGGGAGCCATCCCGAGTCACAGATGGGGCGCGACGCCGCCAACTCGCCACCGAGAGCTTCGGCTAGTTGCCTGGCGAGTTCGATGTTTTTCTGTTCTTTGATCCCGCGGCCAACCGACACGATGATTTCGGCCTGCGTCAGGTCGACCGCCTGCTTGGCTTCCTTGAATATTTCCTGCGGCTGGTTGCGGATTACGCCCTCGGCGATTTCTGCGTTGACGGTTTCGATAGGCGCGAGGCTGGCGCCGGCCTCAACTTTGTCTCCGCGAAAAGCTCCGTTCTGGAAGGTCACGAACCAGGGCGCAGGGCAGGTAAAGCTGACGTCGGCGGCCAATTTGCCCTGGAACATCTGGCGGGTGAAGAGCAGTTTGTCGCCGTCTTTCTTGTATCCGATGCAGTCGCTGATGGCGGTGCGCTCCATCGCCGTAGCCAGCTTGGGCACAAAATCGCGTACCTGGTAAGTGTGCGGCATCAGCACCAGTCTCGGTTGTTTTGACGCAATGAATTGCTTGAGAGCTGCCGCAAAGGCGTCCGGCGTATAAGGTTCGAGTTTCGGAGACTCGAGGGCATAAACCTTCGCAACCTTTTTGCCCGCGATCTCGTTGGCGAGGCTGGTAACTCCGCTGCCGGCAACGGCGGCTTCGAGAGTCCAGCCGGTTTCGGCGGCCAGGGCCTGTCCCGCGGTGAGGGTCTCCCAGGAGACGCGATTCAGTTTTCCTTCACGTTGTTCGACGATTACAAGGATGGAGTCGGGCATGATTTGGTCTCGGGTCCAGGTCTGGATCTGGAAAAAGCGTTTCAGTTCTCGATTCCCAGTGATTTACAGGACGCGCACTTCGTTTCTTAACTTTTCGACCAGCTTCTTTGCCACTTCAGCTGCCGGACCTTCGAGAAATTCGGTGTTTTTGGTTTTCTGCGGAACGTAGAGGCGCTCAATTTTCTGCAGGTTGGCGCCGATCGCCGGTTGCACTTCCGCCATAGTCACCTTGCGCAACGGCTTGTTTTTCGCCTGTTTGATGCCGATCAGCGTGGCATAGCGCAGCTTGTTGATGCCCGACTGGATGGTGAGCACGGCCGGCAGAGGCATGTCCACGAACTGGAAGTAGCCGGCCTCGAGCTCGCGCTTGACCCGGATGCCGGTGTCCGTCTTCTCGATCTGCATGATGATGGTGGCATGGGGCCAGCCCAGAAGTTCGGCCAGCACGACGCCGGTCTGGGCGTAGCCGTAATCGTCAGACTGCAGCCCGGTAAAGATGAGATCAAACTTCTCGTCCTTGATGGCGGCAGCGAAGGCGCGGGCGGTGTTGGAAGCGTCGAGCGCGACGAAGGCATTGTCTTCCAGGTGAATCGCCCGATCCGCTCCTTTGGCCAGGGCTTCGCGCAATACCTGCTGGGCGCGCGCGGGGCCGGCGGTAATGACTACAACTTCGCCGCTGTGCTTTTCCTTCTGGCGCAAGGCCTCTTCGAGCGCGAAGGCGTCGGGCTCATTGACCTCGTACGACACGTCTTCCCGGATCCAGGTGCCGGACTCGTTCAGTTTGAGGGGCGCATCCTTCTGCGGCACCTGTTTCATGCAGACTAGTATCTTCAAAGACGAGCTCCTTCCCCGGTCGCTCCACGATCAGGGGCGAAAACTACTTAGTATAAATGAGACGCGCCAAGGAAAGCTTCCCGGAAAAATTCATCCGGCCCCCCAGCGGGTCACGATGAGTACAGGGCGAAGTATAATGGAGTCAGTATTTGTAATCTGGCCGTAAGTGGAGGAGACGATGCGCACGCTTTGCAGGTATGGACTGGCATTCGCGGTGTTTCTGCTTTTGCTTTCGATCCTGCCGGCAGCCGCCCAGGAAGGTTCATGGGTCGGGTCGGAAAAGGGACCGCAGCTGAAAGCACAACTGGCAGACAAAGATAAAAATGCCGGCCGCAGAATTGCGGTGGTGGAGGTTGACGTAAAAAACCTCACCCTGACCGATCCCATCAGTTATCCCGGCGGCGGCTCGGAAATGGGGCATCTGCAATATCGTTTGGACAATGGCGCTTACATTTTGCCCATGACCAACCGGTTGGTTTTTGAGGGGCTGGCTCCAGGAAAGCACACGATCGAAGTGTCTCTGGCCGATGGTTCCTTCCGTCCGATGGGGGCCAAGGCGGAACTGGAAGTAGTGATTCCGTAAGCTCCCGAAATTCGGCCGCGGCCAAGTTATTCGGTGAACACCACCGACTGTACGCCGGAGATCTCGAAGCGCTTGCGGCAGCGCACGTTCTTGCAGCCCATGAGGTCGTCTTTGCGCAGCATGTAAGAGCGGGCTTTGGCGAAGCGGGCGCGATCGCGTTCGTCGCCGCGTCCGGGCAATTGCCGCTTCTTGGTGCGGACGATCCAGGTCACTTCATACTCCGCGGGCTGATGGCAGTGCGGACAGTTCAGGGTCGCCATCTTCTTCTCCGTCCGCTCGTCGAAGAAATCTCGTTCTTCCATGTCTGATCAGTCTCCGGCGATGGTTTACGATTCGCCTTCCAGCTCAATTATTGCAGCTTTGCCGCGCACAAGCTATGGCAAGATGTCGGGGATGGCGAAGAAGAAGCGCAAGCCGAAGAAGTTCAGCGCGGTCGGTCAAGTTAAGGCTATGGCGCGGGCTCAGATCGGCGCGCCTCCCGCTGGACGCGTGGTGCCGGATCGCAGGGAGAAGAAGATCGCCAAGCATAAACCGACCCTGGGAGACCTGTTGGAACCGGAATAAGCTCTACGGCGGCGGCAACGGGGTTTTGCCTTCGATCCCGTGACCTTCGACCACCGAATAAATAAAATCCGCCGGCACATCGCGCAGCACTTCGACCTGGCCGGCCGGCCACCTGATTTCCACTTCGTTCATTCTGGTTTCGGCGCCCAGTCCAAAATGCAGGCGTGGATCGTTTTGTGAAATGTAGCTGCCTCCAGCGCGGACTTCGCCGATCTGCGTCAGCTTCCCGGCTTTCACCGTGACCCGCGCCCCGATGGCAGAGCGGTTGCTCTTTGTCCCTGCAAGCTTGAACAATACGCGATGATTGCGGTTTCCGCCCTGGTTCAGCAGCAGCGTGGGGGGCCCGCCCACGTTGACCAGCACGACGTCGACGTTTCCATCATTGTTTATGTCGCCGAAAGCCGCGCCGCGTCGGCTTTCCGGCGGGATGCCGGCCAGCGAACCAGAGACATCCTGAAACGTGCCGTCGCGATGATTCCGGAACAGCTGGATGGGTTCGCGGTAGGCCAGGCCGCCGGGAATCGAATCCACTTGCGGATACACGTGGCCGTTGGCGATGAAAATATCCAGCCAGCCGTCGTTGTCCATATCGAAAAAGGCGGTGCCCCAGCCCACTTTGAGGAACGTGGGTTGCGCAATTTTTGCCGGCCAGCTCACGTCGGAAAATCCGTCCTTCCCCTGGTTGCGATAAAGGGTGTCAGGTTGCTCGTGGAAGTTGGTTACGAACATCGACAGCCGGCCTTGGTGCAGATAGTCGCCCCAGTCCACGCCCATCGAGCCTTGGGCCTGGCCGTCTCCGCCGAGAGCAACACCTGAAAGCATTCCCACTTCCTCGAAGGTTCCGTCGTGTCTATTGTGATACAGATAATTCGGTCCGGCGTCGTTGGCAACGTACAGGTCGGGCCAGCCGTCGTTGTCGTAATCGCCCCAGATTACTCCCAGCCCGTAATACTTATTTGTATCCTCCATGCCCGCTTTCTTTGAAACTTCCTCGAAGGTGCCGTCGCCGCGATTGTGGAAGAGCAGGTCGGCCTCGCCGATCATGCCCCAGGGGCCGCACTGGACAAGGATTCCCTTGAAACGGCAATTCTTCTCGTCACTGCCGAAGGTCGGCAGATGGTCCATATCGAAATGAACATAGCGCGAAACGTACAGGTCGACGAACCCGTCGCGATCGTAGTCGGCCCAGGCCGCGCCCGTGCTGAAGCCGCCGGCGGCGACTCCGGCTTTTTCGGTGACATCTTGAAACCTGCAATTGCCCAGGTTGCGGTACAGCGCGTTGCCGCCGAAGCCGGTGACGTAGATGTCGGGCAGGCCATCGTTATCGAAGTCGGCGACCGCCACTCCCATGCCCCAGCCTTTACGGGTTAGTCCGGCCACGCTGGTAATGTCGGTGAATTTGAAGTTCGCGTCCTGATGATAGAGCGAGATCATGGGATCGCCGCCCTGGCGGTAGCGATCGATGGTGGAACCGTTCACCGTAATGATGTCGAGTTTGCCGTCGTTATCGCAATCGATCAGACCGGCGCCGCCGCTCATGGACTCGACAATGTATTTCTTTTCCGGAGTGGAAATGTGGGAAACGGTCAGGCCTGCGGCTTTGGCCACATCTTTAAATTGAGGGACCGGGCTTAGGGGAGGCGCGGATTGAGTGGCAGTCTGGGCCGATGCGCACAGCGGAAGCAGCAGACCCAGAGAGAGGATGGCACGCATGATGAGGAGAGTCCTGTGATTATAGACGACGAACTAAATTCCCTCAGAATGACGCCACTTCGGGGATTGCATTTCAAATTCAGCCACCCACCCTAGACCACGTGGGGACAGCCGCCCGCGGCTGTCCGGCGGAGCGCAGCTCCGCAACGGGTCGGATGAGGCGCCGGCCGCCAGGCGAGCCTGGCTCGCCCGGACAGCCGAGGGCGGCTGTCCCCACGTGGTCTGGGGTGGCCTGCAACTCTGAGGACGGAGCGCGGCTGTAACTTTTGGCTTGGTTCACACATCCATTCCGCGAGCGTGCGATACTTCTCGCAGCGCGGGACGGTCTGGAATGGTCAAGCTCTCGGCTTTGCTGTTGGTTGTGGTTTCTGCCTTTTTGTTTTCGGCCGCGTCCGATACTTCGCACACCTCTGCGCCGTCTCCGGTTCTGGTGGAGCTCTTTACTTCCGAGGGCTGCTCCAGTTGTCCTCCCGCCGATGCGCTGTTGCAGCAACTGGATCGCACCCAGCCCGTCAGCGGAGCGCAGTTGATCGTGCTCAGCGAGCACGTCGATTATTGGAACCATATCGGTTGGACTGATCCCTACTCTTCCCGCTTTTTCAGCGACCGCCAAAATGCCTATTCCGACCGGTTCGGACTGAACAGCGTCTATACGCCACAGATGGTGGTGGACGGCAATGCAGAGTTCGTGGGCAATGACTCGCGCCAGGCCAGCCAGGCCGTGGTGAAGGCCCTGGCCCTGCCGAAGGTTGCGGTCCGTATTTCCGGAATCTCGCTGGACGCCTCGAAGACCCTGCAGGCGCACATCGACACCGATGCGCTGCCGCCGGCGTTGAAAGTTCGCAAGGCGGATGTGTATCTGGTGCTGGCGTTGAAGCATGCCGAGTCGCAGGTGCTGCGCGGCGAGAACAGCGGCCGGCGCCTGACCCACGTGGGTGTGGTGCAGAGCCTGGCCAAAATCGGCAGCATCGAAGCCGGAAATACTTTTTCCCAGGACGTTCACGTCAAGCTCGATCCGAAAACTGACTTGAGCAATCTTCGGGTGATCGCCTTCGTCCAGCAGCCCGGCCAGCGCCGGGTCCTGGGCGCAGCCCAACAGTCGGCGCAGCCGTAGGCTGTAATCGTTCCCTTTGCGATCTTTGCGGACTTCCTTTGCGTACTTTGCGGTTAAGCGGTTTTTAGTTTGCCGGCCAGATCTCAAGCCGCAAAGAACTCGCCAAGACGCCAAACAAACATCCTGCTGTCTCGGCGAGACTGGCACTTTTTTCCTTCGAAGCACTGAGGGCGGGACGCCCCTGAGGACAGCCTGCGGGACGCCGGCGCTACGAAACCCGCCGCGGGATCATTCCGCTTCGGATGCCGACACGACCCCGGGAGGCTTGCCGCGTTCGCGCCAGCCTTCGATGATCAGGTAGAGAACGGGAATGAAGAACAGGTTCAGGATGGTGGAAACAATCATCCCGCCGAAGACCGTCGTGCCCACCGAGTGCCGGCCGTGCTCGCCGGCGCCGGACGCCACCACCAGCGGCACCACGCCCAGGACAAAAGCCAGCGAAGTCATCAGAATCGGACGCAGCCGGATTCTGGCCGCCTCGACCGCAGCGTCGATCAGCGGTATGCCGCGATGGCGGAGCTGTTCGGCGAACTCCACGATCAGGATGGCATTCTTGCTGGAAAGTCCCACCAGCATGACCAGTCCGATCTGGCAATAGACGTCGTTCTGTAGGCCGCGCAATGACTGCGCCGTCAAGGCTCCCAAAAGCGCCGTGGGAACGGCCAGCAGCACGATGAAGGGCAGCACGAAACTTTCATACTGGGCGGAAAGCGTGAGGTATACCACCAGCGTGCCCAGTCCGAACAGGATCAGCGTGGTGCTGCCCGAGCTCAGCTCTTCGAGCGACAAGCCCGTCCATTGAAATGCGAAGCCTTGCGGCAGCACTTTCTGGCTTAGCTGCGCCATTGCGTCCAGGGCCTGGCCTGAACTGAAGCCGGGAGCGGCGGAGCCGTCAATTTCTGCCGAACGAAACAGGTTGTAGTGGCTGATCACCTGCGGGGCCGTAGTCTGGTTGATCGTGACCAGGTTTTCCAGCGGAATCATCGCCCCGCTGTCCGAGCGCACGTAGAACTGCGTAATGTCCTTCGACTGGGCCCGGAACTGCTGGTCGGCCTGCACATAGACCCGGTAGGAGCGGTTGTTGAAATCGAAATCGTTGACGTACGCCGACCCCATGTAAATGCTCAGAGTGTCGGTAATCTGCTGCAGGGGAATGTGCAGGCTCTTGGCTTTTTCGCGATCGATGGTCACCACGAACTGGGGATCGTTGGCGGTGTAGGTGCTATAGAGGCCGGTCAAGTCCTTGCGCGCGCTGCCCTGGCGGATCAAGTCCTGGGTTACGGCCGCCAGTTCCTCGAGAGAATGGCTGCCCTGGTCCTGCAGTTCGTAGGCAAAGCCGCCGAACTGTCCCAGTCCCTGCACGGCCGGCGGCAGAAACGGAAGAACCAGCGCGCCGGAAATACCAAACAGGCGGCCGCGAATCCGGTTCACGATGGCTTCGGCGGCGTGCGCGTCTCCCTTGCGCTGGGAGTACGGCTTCAGCGGGACGAACACCAGGGACTGGTTGGAGGCGCTGCCGCTGAAGCTGAACCCCGCGATGGCAAAAATTCCTTCGACTTCCGGGATGTCCTGAAGAATGCCCTGGATTTGCTGGTTGATGTGCTTCGTATATTCGAGCGATGCCCCGGACGGCGCCTGCACCGCGATGATGAAGTAGCCCTGGTCTTCGCTGGGCACAAAACCTTTGGGCACACGCTGGAAAACCAGGTAAGTCAAACCGAGCGCTCCCAGGAACAGCAACGCCGCGATCAGCTTGAAGCGCAGCAGCACGCGCAGGATGCGCCGGTAGCCCTCGGTCACGCCGTTGATGACTTTGTCCACCGCCCGGAAGAACCAGCTCTTCTCGCGATGCACCCGGCCCAGCAGGATGGCGGACAGCGCGGGCGTGAGGGTAAGCGCGTTGAAGGCCGAAATCGAGATGGAGAACGCGATGGTCAACGCGAACTGGCGAAACAGAATGCCGGTGGTGCCGGGGAAGAACGCCACCGGCACGAATACCGCGACCAGCACCAGCGAGGTGGCGATGACGGCACCCGCCACTTCCGACATGGCAAGCGAAGCCGCTTTGTGGGTATCGCTCTCGCCTTCCTGAATGTGGCGTTCGATGTTCTCGATGACCACGATGGCGTCATCCACCACCAGTCCCGTAGCCAGGGTGATGCCGAACAGCGTGAGGGTATTGACGGAAAATCCCAGCAGCTTGACGAAGGCGAAAGTTCCAATCAATGAAACCGGGATGGTCACCGCCGGAATGACGGTACTGCGCCAATCCTGCAGGAAGATAAAGATGACCAGAATGACCAGGACGATGGCTTCGATGAGCGTGGTAAGCACGTCGCGGATCGATTCGCCCACGGCTTCCGTGGTGTCAAAGGCATTCTGATACTTCATGCCGGGCGGGAAATGCTTGGACAACCGGTCAAGCTCGGCCAGCACGAGACGGTCGACTTCGAGGGCGTTGGCGCTGGAGAGCTGGGTGACGCCGATGCCGACGGCGTTGTATCCGTTGAACACCAGGTCCGAGCTGTAATTCTCGGCGCCAAGTTCGGCCCGGCCTACATCTTTCAGGCGAACCAGGGTCCCATCGGAATTCGTCTTCAGAATGATGTTCTCGAACTGGGACGCCTCGGTAAGCCGCCCGATGGCGCGCACGCTGATCTGAAATTCCTGGCCTGCCTTAATGGGGGGCTGCCCGACCTGTCCGGCAGCGACGTCGACGTTCTGCTCCTGCAGAGCGCTGACTGCGTCCGAAGCAGTCAAGCCGCGGCTGGCCATGCGCACCGGGTCCAGCCAGAGCCGCATGGAATATTTGCGTTCGCCAAAAATGATGACGTCTGCCACTCCCGGCACGCGCTTCAGCGAGTCCTTTACGTAAACGTCCACGTAGTTGCTCATGAAGAGCGGGCTATAGCGCCCATCGGGCGAGAAGACGGCCGCGCCCAACACAAAATTGCTGGAGGCCTTGACGATGGTGATGCCGGTAGCTTTCACGGCATTGGGCAATCGTCCCTGCGCTGTGTTCACCCGATTCTGAATGTCAACCGCGGCCAGGTCCGGATCGCGGTTGAGGTCAAACGTGGCAGTGATCGTGCTCACCCCATTGCTGCTGCTGGTCGAGGTGATGTACTTCATCCCTTCGGCGCCGTTGATCTGCTGTTCGAGCGGCACGGTCACCGCGGATTCCACGGTCTGAGCGCTGGCACCGACGTAAACGCTGGTCACCGAAACCTGGGGTGGCGCCAGGGTGGGAAACTGCGCGATCGGAAGGGTAGGAATTACGGCCGAGCCTGCCAGGATAATAAGCAGCGCGCAGACTGTGGCAAACACCGGCCGTCTTATAAAAAAATCAACAAACATTCAGGATCGGACCTCGGACTCGGACTTCGGACTTCGGAATTCAGACGGCACACCGAACTGCTGCTGCTTGGACTGTTTCCTGCAACTTTTTATGAACTGCTGCAACTGAAGCTTGTGTCAATTCAGGCAACCAGGCCCGAAGTCTGACGGCCGATGCTGATGGCCGAAGTCCGAGGTCCGGGGTCCGAGGTCCGAAGTCCGCTCTTAGCCTTGCGGCACCAGGACCGGAGCACCATCGATCAGGAATTGGGTGCCCGACACAATGATTTTGTCCCCGGGCTTGATTCCTTCCAGCACCACGTAGTTATTGCCGGTCATGTCGCCCACCCGTAATGGTTTCTGGTGCGCCACCGTCTTTCCATCCTGCTGCTCCGCCACAAACGCGAAGTACTGCCCGCCCAGGCGCGAAACCGCCAGCACCGGGACCACGGTGCGGTCCTCGGAGCCCCACACGATGCGGGCGTGGATGAATTGCGCGTTGCGCAGCTTGTCATTGCTGTTGGCGATTGGCGCCTTGATCAGAACGGTCTGAGTAGTCGAGTCCACCTGGGGCGAAATAAAGTTGATCCGGCTCGCGGCGATCACGGCTCCGGACTGGTCGACGATCTGCACCGGCAAGTTCATCCGCAGCTGTGCCGAGCGCTCCACCGGCACGTAAACGTAAGCTTCGAGACTTCCGGGCTTGTCCACGGTGGTAAGGGCGGTGGTGGTCGTAACCCGGTCCCCAACCCGCACCGGGATGTCGCCCACGATGCCGTCGCTGGGAGCGGTTACCCGATAGTAGTGCAGTTGCACCGTTTCCTGCCGCACCTGCGCATGCAGGGCCTCCAGCTGGGCGCGGGCCTGGTCGAGCGCCGTCTTCGCCTGGTCGAGCGCCTGCTTGCTGATCACTTTCGCGTCGTACAGGCCGCTGTTGCGTTCGAATTCCTGCTGGTCCCACACCACTTCGGCTTCCTTGGCCTTGACCGTGTCTTCCTGGGTCTTCAGAGTGGCCTGTTGTTTGGCCGGATCAATCTGCATCAGGGGCGTTCCGGCGGAGACGCGACTGCCGGAGTGAACAAGAATGTCGGTGATCTGGCCTTCGACCTGCGGCATAATCACGGAGGTCTCGCGGGACTTCAGGGTGGCGACGTACTCCGTCGTGTCGCTCACCGAAATCAGCTTGGCGGTTTCGACTTTGACCGGGATACCGGAGGGACCCTGGGGCTGGGCTCCGCGGACCGAGCCTCCGCTACAGGCCACCCCTGCCGCCGCCAGCGCCAGAATTGCCACTAACCCTGCTCGCGGCCACGACCCGCCAATTGATTCCCCGTGTTTTCTGAGTATCAGAAAATCCATTTTTAGCGTTGCTCCCACGAAACGGAGGCCTTGGCACGGGCTGCCATCCGCCGCTCCGAAGTACCAGATAAAACTAGTAGATGCCGGTCAGGGAATTTAGACTCGAAAATTCTGGCGAGGATAGGCGACAGGCGAAGGAAGGGCGTAATTCCGAAGTTTTGGGACCCGAAAGCGGACTGGAACCCGGGATTTACCGCCGAAGTTATCGCTTAGCGCTTGCGGGCCTTGGTGGCTTCCTGCATTTGCCGTTCCTCGGCTACGACCGCCACGTAAAGCAGGCCGAATGCCAGAACCACCATCAAGAGTACTAGTGTCATGAGCTGAATGTAGCCCCAACGTTCCGCCTCGCCAAGGTCACGCCGGTACCCGCCCGGTAACACCACCACAGTGCCATACGCGAAAGCAGACGCCGGCCTTCGGCCCTCTGACCTCGGCTTCATTAGGTTGAGAAGTCCGAGGTCCGACGTCCAAGGTCTGAAGTCCGAGGCCCGATGTCCGTCCTCTGCTACATTATTTCCGATCATGAAACCTGCCCGCAGTTTTGCCAGCGATAACAACGCCGGCGTCCATCCCGAAGTCTTGCAAGCCGTGGGCGAGGCCAACCGGGGCCACGCGGTCGGCTATGGCGACGATCCCTACACCCAGTCTGTGGTGCAGAAGTTCAAGCGGCATTTCGGCCCGGATACAGAAGTCTTCTTCGTTTTTAATGGGACTGCGGCCAACTGCCTGAGCCTGAAGGCGCTGACCAATTCTTATCACGCGGTCATCTGCGGCGAGGCGGCTCACATCTACACCGACGAATGCGGCGCCCCGGAGAAGTTCACCGGCTGCAAGCTCATTCCGGTTCCCGTGACCAACGGCAAACTTACGGTTGAGGGGGTCAGCCATGCCTACCACGGCATCGATGATCCCCACCATGTGCAGCCCCGCGTCATCTCCATCACCCAGGCCACTGAAGTAGGCACCGTGTACAAACCTGCCGAAATCAAAGCTCTGGCCCGATTCGCTCACCAGCGAGGCATGTTCCTGCACGTGGACGGGGCCCGCATCGCCAACGCCGCCGCCAGCCTGGGACAAAGCCTACGGCAAGCTACGCGGGACCTGGGAGTGGACGTGCTTTCCTTTGGCGGAACCAAAAACGGCGCCCTGGGAGCGGAGGCCGTGGTCTTCTTCGATAAAAAGCTGGGCAATGATTTCCTGTATTTACGCAAGCAGGGGATGCAGCTGGCCTCGAAGATGCGCTTCATCTCCGCCCAATTCGACGCTTTGCTCACCGGAGATCTCTGGCTGAAGAGCGCGCGGCACGCCAACCGCATGGCGCGCCTGCTGCAGAAGGAGCTGCGCGAGATTCCACAGGTGAAGATGGTTTACAAAGTGGAAGCGAACGGAGTCTTCGCCCGGATCCCGCGTTCCGCGATTGCCCGGCTGCAAAAGCGCTACTTCTTTTACGTGTGGAATGAACAGCAATCGGTGGTGCGCTGGATGTGCTCTTTTGATACGACCGAACAGGATGTGAAGCAGTTTGCCCGGTTCGTGGCAGCGACCGTAAAAGGCTGACGCCGGCATCATTGCCGTAACTTTTCCGTGCCACGGGAATCTTACGAACGGGTACACTGTCGCTCTTGGACGAGCTGGAGCGGAGTACCGGACGCCCTCCGGACAGCCGCCGGGACGCCGGCGCTACGAAATACATGGACGCACGCATCGATTCTCGCAAGTTCAAGAAGGTTACGCGCCGCGAATTGTTCAAGCTGGCGCCGGTGTTGGCCGTCGGGGCGTTCGCCATTCCCAAGCTTCAGGAACCACTGCTCAAAACCGGCCTGGGCTTCAGCGATTGGGCTTCCGCACGGCTGTTTCGCTCCGGGCATCTGGCTACTACTTTTGCCGACTCTCAGCTGACTCCGTTTGAAAAATTCCCCATCAACGGCTACGACGTGGAAGATCCCGACGTCGATCTTGAAAACTGGACGCTGGCCGTAGGCGGAGCGGTGCAGAAGCCCGGCGAATACAAGCTGGCGCAGATTCAGGCGCTGCCGAGGATGCGGCAAAACACGCGCCACGTCTGCGTCGAAGGGTGGGACGTCATCGGCCGCTTCGGAGGCGCGCGGCTATCGGATTTCCTGACGCTGATCGGCGCCGACACCAGCGCCCGTTTCATCACCGTCGAATGCGCGGACGACTACTACGAGTCGCTCGATATGGCGACCGCGCTGCACCCCCAGACCCTGCTTTGCTACGAGATGTACAACCGGCCTCTTACCCGGGAGCATGGCGCTCCGGTGCGGTTGAACATCCCGACGAAAATCGGCTACAAGCAGGCCAAGTATTTGACCAGCCTGAAGGTCGCCAACGTTCTTGACCGCGTGGGCTACTGGGAAGATCAGGGCTATTCGTCGTTCTACGGTTTGTGACCGCCATGAGCGAAGCTGTCGTCGAAGTCGAGTCCCCGAAGACGGGAGAAGTGGAACTGGCCGCCTATGAACATCCCTGGGTGGTGCGGTTCTGTCATTGGTTGAATGCCGTCGCGCTGCTGGTGATGGTGGCCAGCGGCTTTCAGATATTCCGCGCCTTCCCCAGCTTCGGCGCAAAGATTCCGCAAAAGGATCTGCTGCACTGGCCCCAGGCATTCGCCCTGGGGGGATGGCTGGGCGGCGGCCTGCAGTGGCACCTGACCTTCATGTGGATATACATCGCGACCGGCGTTTTCTACCTGGGCTATCAGTTGTTCAGCCGCAACTATCGCCAGGTCCTGTTCATGCCCCGCGATATCAGCGGGGTGTGGCCCATGATGCGCTACTACTTTTTCTTCGGACCGAAGCCGGTGGTCCGCGAAGTTTACAACCCGCTGCAGAAACTGGCGTACACCTCGGTGCTGGGACTGGGGTTTCTCTCGGTCGCGACCGGGCTGGCGGTGTGGAAGCCGATACAGTTTTCCTGGCTGGCCTGGATGATGGGCGGGTTTCACTGGGCCCGCATCTGGCATTTTGCCGTGATGTGGGCGATCCTGTTCTTTCTTCTGGGGCACCTCGTCATGGTCGTTCTGCACGGCTGGAACAATTTCGCGTCCATGCTCACGGGGTGGAAGAAAAATCCCGAATATCTCGAGCGCTGAAGGTTATGGGTGCGACCGCCATTCCGAGCAGGGCGTCATCCTGAGCTTGCGAAGGATCTGGCGCGAAGCGGACCTGCACCCCGGCGACGTGCAGGGATACTCTGGGGCCGATGCCCCTCATTGTTACCCGTGGTGTTAGACGCAAAATCAAATCCAATGCTGCGACGAATGACGATTGCCGAGAGACCCGCCGAAGCCAGCAACGAGAGCGAGCAATCCCTCATCGCGCGCATCTGTAACGGAGACTCTTCCCGCTTTGCCGAGTTGGTCAAACCCTACGAGCGCCGGGTTTACGCCACTGCTCTGGCCCTGCTGCGCAATGACGCGGATGCGCAGGATGTGGCGCAGGAAGCCATCCTGAAAGCCTTTGCCAACTTGCGGCAGTTCCGCGGCGAATCGCGTTTCAGCACCTGGCTGATCCAGATCACGGTAAATGAAGCGCGCATGCGGCAACGCAAACAGCACGCCGAACTGTTCGAGCCCCTGGACGAAGCCAAGGATAAGGATGACGAAGGAGCCTATACACCGCGGGATTTCGCCGACTGGCGGGAAATTCCATCCGAGGCGCTGGAACGAAGCGAAATACGCGCCCTGCTGGCCAAAGCCCTGGCCAGCCTGGCGCAAAAGTATCGCGAAGTATTTCTCCTGCGCGACGTGCAGCGCATGAGCATCGAAGAAACCGGGAAGGTCCTGAATATCTCGATCGCCAGCGTCAAGACTCGCCTGCTCCGGGCCCGGCTGATGCTGCGCGACATTCTGGGGCCCGATATGGCGGAGGGCTGGTTCAGCCGCGCGCCCTTCGGGAAAGGGAGCAAGCCATGGTAGTCAGTTGCGAACAGGTGTGGCAGGAAATCTCCAACTATCTCGATGGCGAGGTAAGCCCGCAACTACGGTCCGCGATGGAGGCCCATTTCCGCGAATGCCGGCGTTGCACCGCGGTGCTGGATGGAACCAGGAATGTCGTCCACTTGTACGCCGACGACCGTTTGGTAGAATTGCCGCCGGGTTTTAGCGCAAACTGGCAACGAAAGCTGGCTGAAACCATGCCCCTTCCCCGAGGCACCGCATACGGATGGCTGATCGCCGTGGCCGCACTGGCCCTGGTTTCGGGGAGCTTCGCGCTCGCCCGATTGAACTCTTCGGTATTGACTCCCTTGCGTTCCTACCACGCTGAGCCCGGCACCGGAGTTCCGCCGGGAATGATGGTCGAGGTCGCGGCCGACGGCAAGACCTTCCACGTCCCCGGATGTAAGTATCTGCATAAGCACGAGCATCAGGGCGAAGGTGAAGTGCGGCTGGTGGCGGCGTCCGAGGCAATTCGGGAAGGGTACGTCCCCTGTGTGCGTTGCCTGCGACAGTATTTGAATCGATAGGTCAGTCGTCAGTCGCGGTCGTCAGCAAAAGCGCAAGACCTTAAGGATGGACACCTTTCCATCGTGGCTGGTCTCAGGGTATCCCTCTGGCCACTAGCACTCACCTGCGAATAGACTGATCCTTATACTGGTTTATAGTCCCTATTTTGGAGGTGGAAATGTTTAGTCGTAGATGTCTGCCGGCACTTTTGGTCGTCATGGTTCTGGTCGGCGCGATGAGCGCCGAGGATCGGGTCCAATCGGAATTAAAATTCGTCGCGCACAATAAGGCGGAGAAAACTGCCGGCGTATGGGTGGACGGCCAGTATGTAGGCTTCGTAAAAGAACTCACCGGCGACAAAAAGATCGTGCTGCTGCCGGGCAAGCATGACATCCTGGTGCGCCAGGCCTGGTACAGAGATTACGTCCAGCAGGTCATCCTCGAGCCCGGGCAAACCAGCCTGGTCAACGTCTCGCTGGTAAGAGACGAGCACCCCACCGCCGGAGCGGCGACCGGGGAATTGAAGATCTCGGCCACCCCCAGCCGGGCCGCGGTCTTCGTGGACAATCAGTTCGCCGGACACGTCGATGAGTTCGATGGAGTCGGCAAGGCGATGCTGCTTACCCCCGGCCGGCACAGCGTACGCGTGGCGCTGCCCGGCTATTTGCCGTTCGATACGGTGGTCGACCTGCGCCCCCACCAGAAGCTCAAAATTCAGACAGACCTGGTGAAAGGGAGCATCACGGAAGCCGGCTCGCTGGTCAATCAGCAGGCAAGATAGCCGGGAAGACAATCGAACTTGAGAAGAGCACTGCGTCTACCGGTTGCGATTCTGGCGGTCGTCCTGTTGGGGATCGTCGGCGTGGTGCTCTTCCGGACTACCGCCAACGACAAGCCGCATAGCGTTCTCCTGCAGTGGAATCCTCCCGCCCCCAACCCGGGCTCGACCGTGACCGGCTATAACGTTTATCGCAGCCAGCCCGACGGGACTTACAAGCCGATCGCTTCCGGCGTGGCCTCTCCCGGTTACGTCGATCACAACGTCAGCGATGGAACCACCTACCTTTATTTCGTCACCGCCGTGGATGCTTCCGGTCATGAAAGCCCGCCTACGAGTCCGACGGTGGCCGTGATCCCTTAAGGCAGCTCGCCAGATCGGGTTAAAAAAAGTCTGCGGCTTGTCGATCCCGCCAGGGCCCATTCGACGTCTAAGCAGGGGCGTCAGTGAGGCTCCAAATCATAAATCCATTTTTAGGAGACAGACCAATGCGATGCATGGTGATCGTCAAGGCCGATAAGAACAGCGAAGCCGGCGTCATGCCCAGCCGCGAGATCCTGACGGCAATGGGAAAGTTCAACGAAGAACTGGTTAAAGCCGGCGTGATGCTGGCCGGCGAAGGGCTTCATCCGACGTCGAAGGGCAAGCGCGTCAAGTTCCAGGGCGGCAAGCACACCATCACGGACGGGCCGTTCACCGAGACCAAAGAGTTGGTCGCCGGGTTCTGGTTGTGGCAGGTACGGTCGATGGAAGAGGCCATCGAGTGGCTCAAGCGCAGTCCGTTCGACGGCGGCACCGAGATCGAAGTCCGCCAGGTGTTCGAGCCCGAGGACTTCGGGGCAGAATTGACGCCTGAACTGAGAGAGCAAGAAGACCGCCTGCGCAAGCAGACTGCCGCGAGAAAATAACGGGGTGGGGGATTTGCAATCACCCACGAACTTTTTTTGTCGACGACAAAAGCCCCGCCCTGTCTCCGCAAAAAACAGAGAGACCAGCACGGGGAGCCCTATTCCTTATGCAGTTCGCGCTGGCAGCGCCTTTTGTCCTGCATCTTCTGCGGCTAGTTGGGAGAAGGCAGACCAGTCCAGCGATTCCCCGCCCCGGGCCA
>Ga0187821_10000032_pt1 | contig 19864 bp, 18 predicted proteins | sample NC_wetland_sal_i_20_FD_132442 | JGI IMG/M metagenome (GOLD analysis project Ga0187821, IMG submission 132442) | Wetland sediment microbial communities from Neuse River Estuary, North Carolina, USA - SourceSoil_1 | ecosystem: Environmental > Aquatic > Freshwater > Wetlands > Sediment | place...
TGCTCCCGCAAGGTGAGCGCGACATTGTCTTCCAGCGATAGTGAATTGAACAAAGCCGCGCTTTGAAAGGCTACCCCCAGCGACCGTCGGACTTTATTCAAATCCGCCGGTGAACAGGCGGTGATGTCGGTGCCTTTGATCGAGATGCTGCCCGATTTCGGACGCTCGAGACCAAGAATCTGCCGCAAGAGTGTGCTCTTTCCGGAACCGCTGCCTCCCAGCAGAACCGTGATCTGACCTGCCTCGATGTCAAGGTTCAACCCATCGAGCACACGCCGCCCATCGTATTCCACGACCAGATCGCGCACCGAGATCATCGACATTTAAGTCTTTCCTACGAAGTAAAAGATTGCGGTGAATATCGCATCGGCAACGATCACCAGAAACGTTGATCGCACCACCGCCGAAGTTGTCGACCGCCCTACCGCTTCAGGCCCGCCGCGAACTCGAAGTCCTGCCAGACATCCCACATGAGCAATAATGGTCGCGAACGCGACCGCCTTGACCAGTCCGGCAAGCACATCCCGCAATTGGATCGAGTTCAGCACGTAATGGAAATAGAGCAGGAGACCAAGCCGCGTGCTAAAGAACATAAATAGGCCACCGGCGAGAATCCCGAAGAGGTTCGCGACGATACTGAGGCACGGAACCGCCACCAGTGCGGCCAAATACTTTGGCGCCAGTACGAACTCCACAGGTTCGAAGGCCATGACCTTGAGAGCATCGATCTCTTCGGTCACCTTCATGGTGCCAATCTCGGCCGCAAAAGCGGATCCCGAGCGTCCACTGACGGCGATAGCTGTCAGCAGCGGACCAAGTTCGCGTGTGAAGCCCACCGCGACCAGATCGATGACGAAATGCAAAGCCCCGAACCGCCGTAGCTCCGAAGCTCCTTGCATGGCGAGGATGAAACCGCTGCACATGGCCAGCAGGGCTACCATCGGTAGCGCCTCAACCCCGATCTCCAGCATCTGGTGAACGGCTGCTCGCCACCGATGTCGATTTCCCACCAGGGGTAGAGCCGCGCGCATCCCGCGCAGCGTGGCCCACAATTGAATGTTCAGGCTCCCAACATAGTCGAGTTGACGGAGAGTCTCTCTGCCGGCGATTTCGAGAAGATTGGCCATCACACCGCCTCGCAACGAAAGGTGTTCATCTCCGACTGTCCTCGTTGAACAGGGACAGAATGCCCGTCACCTCAAACAGGCGATGCAAGCGATCATTCAATCCTTGCAGCCGAAGTTCGGTTTTACAGTTGTGTGCGATCTTTAACGCTTCAACCAGCGTGGCAACGCCGGAACTGTCGATATGCGGGACGGCTGACAAATCAATGCTGACCGTCCTCGGATGGGGCGCACGCAAAAGGGCGATAAGCTGGTCGTGCACTGCTGGAGAGGAATCGATATCCATGCGCCCCTTCAGAGTCGCCAGAGCCCCTTGATCGCTGACAACAAAGTTGATTTCCGGCTTCTCCAAGCGCTTGTCAGCGTGCAAAGGCAATGGCTCCTCCTCGGGGCGATTTCGCAGTGCTTCTGGCGAACCGCCCGCCAAGATCAACCCGCGAATGCTAATGGCAAGAGCATGGCCATTCCCGGCTAGTGATAATCGGATGAAACTCAGATACTTGCGTAGGAGGGGCGGGTGCTTATGCGAACGCTGTGGACCCTATCAGGGCATCGCGCCCGAATACGGGCAGATGAGGTCAGCCGTGCTTTGAGTCTTGACCCTATTGGGTCAGGGAGCGGCCCAAGGGCCTTCATTGGTCGAGAGGCCATGGACTCCGCAGATAGTGCAGGATTGTGTCTTAGAAAAACTTGCGGCCGGTCTTCATCCAGGTTTTTTCTTTTGGAGTCTACGCCTCGGGCAAGGCGACCGTTCGAGCGAGTTGGATCTGCGATCGAACCAATTTGCAGAGGATACGGTGATCCACTTGAGCGAGGTAGGGAACGGTTGCGCTAGCGCCGGCCTTCACCAGAACGAGATCCCTTGTGCAGTGGTCCTCGCATCGAATTCCTCAATTTAGCGCGCGCCCGGGCTGTGTGCGCTTTGACGGTTCCGGTGGGAACTCCCAGAATACGAGCTGTTTCGCGGATCGAAAGATGATCCACAAACCTCAAGTGAAACGTTTTCCGCAGAACCGGCGATAGCCGCGCTGCGGATCTCATCAGCCGTGTATTCAGCGCAGCATGGTGGCACTCATCCTCGGGATTGGGCCGGTGATCCACCAAACTGTCGGACAGCAGATAGTCCTGCTCTTCTCCGATTCGCGAATCGAGAGATACAAGGGTGTAACGGGACTGCCTGCGTAAGTGCATTCTTGCGCAGTTGACAACAATAGCGGTCAGCCATGTCGAAAGTTGGGCGTCGCCTCTGAATTGGTTCAGATGCTTGAAGGCAGCCAACAGTGCATCCTGCACCACATCCTCGGCATCATCTTTGTTTCCCAGGAGCCTGTACGCCCGACGGTAAAGGGCAGGTAAGCCGGACGAAATAACATCCGCCATCTGTGGAGATGTGATCTTGCGTGAATCGATGCCTTGATCACTTTCAAGCGATGTCTCTGAATTTTGCATGCAATCTCTGCCTTCCTGTGTGAACGGAATGTCGCGTTCCGACCGGTCCCCATCGTGTCATTACATTCAGCCCGCCGCGCATACCATGCGCACGATGGGAGGCATAGCAGCTAGCTTCAGGATGGGCGAAGGAACGCGGAAGCCATCCGCATGACCTTCAGGCGTGGAAAGAATTCGTTCGGTGGGCGAGGCTCAGCGCATTTGGCGCGCAACACGGCCTAGCGTCCGAACCTTAGGACATCTGGTCGCCTGATTCGCCCACTCCCATTCTGCAAGCCAGTTCCTGCGACATCTCCCGTCACATTGGAATGCCGACATTCTTCCACCGCATTGTGGGCAGACCGCGTTGATGATCGACGAGATGATGCTCGTGCCCGATTCGCCCGGCAGTGTGTTAAAGGTTTTCATGATCGCTCTCCAGAGATCCGACAAGTGAGCGAGGGGCAGACACGGGCCGCAAACAACGGAAATGTCCGCACGGCGATTTTTGCGCTCTGTGACATGCGCTCCGAACTGGTTGGCTGCGGAGTCCGTCTCGGCCACTGCCTGGCTGCCGCCTCGCTCAGCCATCAGAGTGCAAGCTCAATGCCAATTACCGAATTGCGAAATAAGCGCCAACAGCCAAGTCGTCTCTGGGTACGGCGCTGATGTCGAGCGCGAGGTCGTGCCCAGCGACAGGCATCTGCCCAGATGAGGGCGAACTGGGCACTTGATTTGCGGTCAGACTGTGAGGCCGCCGCATTCAAAGACATGAAGAGTCGACCTCGTCGACGTCTACCTCACGGTTCCCCCAATTGGCATGAAGATTGCGATCCAACACAGGCGTTCGGGATCTGCTCTTGCCAAACGGGCATTGCATAGTGCCGGATTGCAGGAACAAGGAAGCTAACAGGAGGAATCAATCGTGCGAAGGCTACTCGGTGTCATTGCTCTGTGTCTGCTAAGCTTTCCGGCTCTTTGCCAGTCCACATCGAAGTATCAGGTGGCCACGATAATGGAGGCCAAGACGCATCAGGCCGCAGAACATAGTTCCTCTGACCTCACCAGCTACGACGTTTCGGTGAAGGTGGGCGACACAATTTATGTGGTGCTGTACACGCCACCGCTGGGCGAACTCCCCCCAAAATACGTCGTAGGGCGCGAGCTGCTGGTACTGGTGGGAAAAGACACCATTACTTACAACGATATTTTGGGTTGCTCGCTTCAAGTTCCGATAGAGAGCCGCAGGCCGGTTACCGAGCCCAAGGAATCGAAATAACTCGTGATGTCAGCGGGAGAGGCATGCTCGAGGAGTGCTTGCAGCAGCTAGATGTCGACCGATCGATTCGCGTCGACTCGGAGGAAGAATGCATCGTTGCTTTGCTTTAAGGAACAGCCCGAACGGCTGCTACGGTGGACACGCACTTGTCAGTGTCTGGGTATTTCTGTTGTGTTCCGTCATTGCTGCATTGGCCCAGGGCACCGCTCCCCCATCGAACCCAACTGTGCCGTTCAGCATTCGGGCAACTCATGTCCTGGGTTTGCCCAACACAAAGAACAATTGCACCGGAATCCTATCCATTCAAAATGATGCGTTGCGATTTCAGAAATGCGGCAACCCCGACGCGCAAGTAAATCTCGCCTCTGTCCGGGCTCTTTTTCTCGGGGAGGAGAGCAAACAGGTCGGCGGAGTGCCCATGAAGGTAGGCAAGGTCGCGGCTCCGTTCGGAGGGGGCCGATTGGTCAGCCTCGTCGCCCATAAAAACTATGACACTCTGACCTTGGAATTTGTTGATAGCGATGGAGGAGTTCATGGTGCGATCTTCGAGGTAACTCAAGGACAAGGTGAAAACGTGAGGGATCAACTCGTGGCTCAGGGTGTATCTTCCAGCTCCAGCGAAGACCGGCTAACGAAGCAAAGCACCTCGGAGGTCACGCATGAAGATAAGTAAACTGGTTTCATGGACATTCTGTGTGGCAACAGGCGTCACGATTGCGCTGACGTTTCCCGGTCGACTGAATGGCCAAACTACAGCGGTGAAACCCTCCGGTAAAAGCAGTGCTGCTGGCACGCAATGGACCCTGCAAGTGGAGCGGATTGATCCCGGGAACCTGGACCTCGCGCATTCCTTTCAAGTCGCGATCTACGAGAACCTCCTCGAAGAGCTAAATAAGACGAAGCGATTCAAGTCCGTGCTTCGGGAGGGCAACCGTGAGGCTGGCGAGATTCAAGACTTGCTAATCCTGAAAACAATAGTTGTGAAATACAGGCACGGAAGCGAAACACAACGTGCGGTCACCACCGTAAGCGGTGCGACAAAGCTAACGGTGCAAAGTCAGCTCATCACGCGCGACGGTAAAGTTGTGCTCGATCGCACGGTACAAGGGAACGTACGCTTCTTCGGTGACAATTTGCGCGCTACCCACAACTTGGCCCGCAATATCGCCAAAGTGATCAAGCAATCGGAATGGGGAGAATCTAAGCCGCTGGCACGATACACACCGGCCAACTCTGATTGCGCAAACGAGTCCATTTATAAGTGCAGCTTACAGGAGGAGAATCGATGAAGTCTCGACAGATTGTTACTGCTATCGTGCTTCTCGGCACGGTGTGGCACACTGCCGCGGCCCAGTCGAAGAAGAAGATGGATGCAGAAGCGCCTCCGCCGGAGAGCATTCTAGTGGGAACAAACATGGAGTCCAATCCCGTTCTCTCCGATTGGATGGCGCTCAAACCCGAGATGCCCCTGGGCCCACAAGACGTTCTCAAATCCTACGAAATCGCCATGAGTTTGGTGGCAGACAAGACATCGGCCGATTTCTCTGTAATCGTGCGGGCCCAACAAGCGAATCAAATTACCCGCGAACAGGCAGAATATCTTCTGCAACAGAGCTACCAGATGGCAATGATGCAGTATCAGATACTCAGCGCTCTCCATGATGTTCTGAAACATGACATCGACGAAGTAACACGGCAATCGCGGCGGTCTCTCAAGACGGAAAGCTCTGACGTAGCTCTGGTACTCCCTGTGCCCGGCTCCCCGTAGAGGACCATGCAACCAGTCCGAATCGCAAAAAGCATTAGGCTCATTGGTTTAGTGTCCGCAGTGCTGCTGCTCTGCTCCGCCCAGCCTTTTCAGCCGGTACCGAAACTGTATCGCGCCAAGCCGGAGGACATGCCGTCGTGGGCTGAGCAGGGGAATTTTCGTTTCATCCGCCTGGACGGTGGACAAATCGAGAGTTGGAAAGCCGAGCGGACCTGGTGGGGCAAAAAGTTCAGCAGCGAAGAGAAGGACGTGCTGACCCACATCTACGACCGCGATTTCGAGCAAATGCTCGGTTTGCTTAAGCAGGCCGAGTTCAACTGGATCTGGGTCACGTGGAGCAGCGGTTGGTCGCTCAAAGACGAGGGTGAGAACCGCGACAACCTGAAAAAAGTAATCGCGCGTTGCCATGAGAACGGCATCCACGTGTCGGCTTACTTGTCGGCCTCCAACATGTTCCGCAAGAGCGCCTTCCGCGACGACCCGGAAACCAAGAAATACGGCCTGTGGATGCATCACATTCCCTTGTTCTATGCCGGCCCGACCAAGAGCGATCTGCAGATTTCCTGGGACCGCCGTCTGGCGGACGCGCGTAAACCCGGCTGGCGAGCTTATCTGTTGAAGAAGGCGGAGTCGGCGGTGGATGCGGGAGTGGATGCGATCGTCTGGGACAACATGATTGGTTATAACGACGGCCTCGCCCAATTGCTAGACGACACCCAGCGCATGGCGGAGCGGAAGGCGCGCGAGACCAGCCGGCCCAAGGTGATGGTCTACGCGAATATCCACATTTCGCCGGACCGGTTTGCAATGAATGACATCAACGAGGCGATCTGGGAGGAGGACGGCAAAGACACTCCCGGCGTGTGGAGTGGTCATTGGCAGGTCGAGAACGTGCGCAATATCAAATTCCTGAGCGGCGAGAAGCAGCTTTGGCAGCCGCTGATGTATGAGAACGACCTTTACCACTGCGGCCCGCGCGAGCGCTGCATTCCCAGTCCGGCTGAGCAGAAACTTTCCATCGCCGAAGCCTATGCGTTTGGCGCGGCCACCTCGCGCAACATCGAAGGCCGATTCCTCTCAGCGCTGATCAAAGGCAAGTCGGGTGGCCAGGAGGCATGGAAGGCCATCGCTCAATACAACCACTTCCTGGTCGAGCATCGGGAGCTCTATCATGGGACGATGCCGGCGGCGCGGATCGCATTGATCTCCGCCCAGCCACAGAATCCGCTGGCCGACGAATTCCTCAAGCAAAGCGTCTTCTTCGAAACCAAAGTGCTCGCGCACCTGGATAAGGGAGTGCCCCTGGATCGCTTCAAGGTGCTGGTGATGCCCTCTGAACTCCCCAAACTCAGTGCCGAGCAAAAGGCCCGGTTGGATGCGTTCACCGCGGGCGGGGGCATCATCATCAGGACCAGAAAGCCTAACTCGGCAACTGCGGCGCATGCCGAAGCCGCGGCCGCAGGGCCTCGCCTCAGCCTGGAACCGCGGGGCTACGTGTTGGGCCAGTTGACTGGGAAGCCCGATGGTCGGACTTTGATTCTCCACTTGCTCAACTACAATCATCAGGTCCCGGCAGACAACGTGAAAGTCCGGCTGGATCTGAGTGGGCTCGTCCAGGACCTCAGCCATTGGGAGGTGAAAGTCCTTTCACCGGATGTGGGCGAGCCACGGTTCGATGGCCTCTCTCTGCACGGGAGCGTCTGCGAGTTCACCCTGGGTCGGATCGATCACTATACCGTGGTGACTCTCTCGGCCAGGCCACCGGCCTAGTATCAGCTGGCGACGATTTGACTCATGACAGCCCCATTCCCCGCCCCACTCTATTACCAAGGCAACAAAGCATGGCCAGTGGTGAGGCAGTATCGAGTCCGAGTTCGTGCGGCGGATCGTTGACGCCCTCTTGGATAGCAGCTTGAACGCGCTTATCGAACGGCTTTCAAGCGGTGAAGCAGGTTGCCGTATTGGAAGCTCTTGACCGGATGGAATCTCATGGCGGTTCCATTGCGGACAACAGTCGGGCAGCTCTCACAGATTACCTACCAGACGTGATGGCCTGGCTAAGCACGGAACAAGAGAAATCCCGTCGCCATTTTTGCTCGTGCTACGTCGGCACGGACGAAAACAAATTGAACATTTTCGCCCAGAAACTTACGAATTGTTCTCCGCTTTGTTCTCCAAACGGAGCCGCAACGGTTCAGAACCGCCCATGAGCCCAGCTTACGGACCTAGCCCGGAAAGCCCAGTTTCTTCTGCAATGCAACGAAGCGGGGGTTCGAGCGCAGCGGATCGAGTTCAGGTTCGACTTTCAAGAAGACTAGGCCATTGGAGCGATCCGCGAAGGCGTGCTCGAGCAAATCTAACGCTTGCTCATTTCTGTTCAAGCCGACATACACCAGGGCGAGGTAATAGGGCGACACGTATTGCTTTGTCGATGCAGCTTGCAATTCCGCCAGGAGCCTTTCGGCTTCCACACGGTTCCCAGAACGAGCATAGGCGTGGCCCAGCGCTGAAACCATCAAAGGCGTTCCGTGCGAGAGCTCAACCGCAGTCTTCAGTTCCTGAATTGCCGAAGCGTACTCGCCCTTTTGCTCATACGCCTGGCCCACAACCAGGTAGGGAAGCTCATACGACGGGTCCATTTCTAGAGTGTCCTTCAGCTGTGCGATCGCCGCATCGTACTGACGCGCCATATAGAGGCGCCACCCCAGGCTGAAATTGATACTCAGGGAAAGAGGATCCAGTTCACGGGCTTTCTGGATTTGCGCAAAGCCTTCCTGCACCTTGCCCATAGCAATCAGATACAGCGAATAGCGCTGGTACGCGGTGGCATAGTTCGGATTCAAAGCAATTGCACGTTCGAATCCTTCTGCGGCACCGCTCCAGTCCCAGTCGGAATTGAACTTAGCGGTCGCCAAAGACGTTTGGGCTTCGGCCAGTGTCGGATCCAACTCCAGTGCGCGAAGGGCGGCAGCTCGAGCTCTGGGAGCAGCCTCGGACGCCGGCATGGTCCCAAAAATCTCAGCGCTGATGATGGCGTAGCAGTCGGAAAGCGCGGCGTGTGCGAGAGCGTAATTGGGATCTAACTGCGTGGCATGCTCGAAATACGCGATCGCGCGCGTGAGGTTTTCGTTCGACCTCTTGTTCCAATAGTAACGACCCTTGAGATAGTTCTCGTAGGCTTCGGGAGCGACGGCGGGGGTTTTGGCCAGTCGTTCCCGCTCCTCGGGGGTCAGATTTATGCGAATTTCATTCACGATCGCCGACGACACCCGATTCTGCAATGCCAGGACGTCGCCCATCTGGCTTTCATAGGTATCCGCCCAGAGATGGTGATCGGTGGACACCTGAACCAGTTCAGCGGTGATCCTTACCCGATTACCCACGCGCATGACGGTGCCCTCAACGACCGCATCGACCTTCAGTTCGCGAGCGATCTCTGACAGAGGCTTTCGCGTGCCCTTGTAGGCCATTGCCGTCGACCGCGAAATTACATGGAGGGAACGAATCTTGGCGAGGTTGGCGATCAGTTCATCTGTCATGCCGTCGGCAAAATAGTCCTGATCCTTTTCACCCGAGAGATTCTCGAGCGGCAGGACGACCAGCGATGTACTGCGTTCGAGATTTCTTGCGGCCCCCGCGCTATGGTTCCGAATTGAAATCGTCAGGAGAACAGCGACGGCTATAAGCAGCAGAGCGGTTGCGGCGACGCCGACGGGACGAGTAAGTAGCCTTGTCAGTGACGAGGTATGAGCATCCCCGGTTAAAGGCGCCGAAGAAGCTTCGGAGTCAGGAGTTGGTTGTGTTTGAGAGGCCTGTTCCCGGTCGAGACCCGCCGGCGGGTGTGTCTCCTCGACGGGCGCTACGAAGCGATACCCGCGCCGCGGAACGGTCTCGATGTAGCGGGGGTGCTCTGAGGAATCCAGTAAGACTTCACGGACTCGCATCACGGCGTTGTTCAGGCCGTGATCAAAGTCGACAAACGTGTCCCCTTGCCAGAGTCTGGCGCGCAGTTCTTCCCGGGTTACGGTTTCACCCGGGTGCTCCAGCAACATGGCTAGAACCTGGAACGGCTGCTCGGCGAGTTTGATGCGAAAACCGTGTTTGCGCAGTTCGCCGGCCCTAAGGTCGACCTCGAACACGCCAAAACGCACCACCCGAGCGGTGACAACTGGAATTTCCATCCTGCCCCTGACCGCTGGCCCGCAAGTATAGCTTTGCTGTTCCCCAAGGTCAAAGTGATAAGAGGAGCTATCTTCTTTACTTTCAATAGGAATGTTGCGGATGCAGAAATGCTTTCGATGGGAGTCATCATGGATTGCGCAGGAGTGTGCGTCTTGAGCAGAGTGCAAAACGCAGGATGCGAATCTCTTCCGGTATCCCAGCAAGGCGACGCGATGGGGTCTCGCCTTGTTATCAACGTGCACTCGTACGATCAAACATATCCCTTAGGGCAGCTCGAGGGGAACTGGGGCGCTTATGAAAACCGAACAACGACGTGGAGTCGTGGTTGGAGTTGTTACCTTTGTCTTCTTCGCAATCGTGGTGGCGGGCATATTGTCATGCTCATCTTTCGCCCAGGTTTCGGGAGCCACTCTGTCGGGACTGGTCACCGATGCCAGCGGCGCGATCATCGCGGGTGCGACCGTCTCCACTCACAATCTGGCTACGGGAGAACTACGCGAGGTCGTCACCAATGCTGAAGGCTTCTATTCGCTGCCGAACCTTTTGCCCGGGTCCTACGACGTAACTGTCACCGCCAACCAGTTTTCGAAGGCGGTGCGGAAAGGCATTGTGCTCACGGTCGGCGCACAACAGGCGCTCAATATATCTCTCAAGCCGGGTCAGGTCACCGAGGTGGTAGAGGTGCTCAGTACGCTCCCGGACGTGCAAACTGCTACTTCGTCCGTCAGTTCCACTGTCGATTCCCGCACCGTGCGCGAGTTGCCATTAAACGGGAGGGACTGGACGACACTCGCAACTCTTGAGCCGGGCGTGCTGAGCGTGCCCAACCAGGCCACGACGTCCTTCAATGCGAACAAGGGCAACCGCGGCTTTGGCAACCAACTGGCGGATTCCGGACACCGCCCGAATGAAAACTCGTACCGTTTGAACGGACTCACCATCAACGACTACTCGAACGCTGCCCCTGGCGGCGCGACAGGCTTGAATCTGGGAGTGGATTCAGTGCAGGAATTCTCGGTGATAACCACCGGATACACCGCGGAATATGGGCGGACCTCCGGGGCGGTGATCAATGCCATTACCAAGTCGGGCACAAACCAATTTCATGGAACGGGATTCTTCTTCGATCGCGACAGCGTGTTTGACGCGCGCAATTACTTTGATTTGGATGCCAAGGGGAACCCTATCAAACCGCCCTTCCGACGCATTCAGTTTGGTGGCTCGGGCGGCGGACCCATCGTGAAGGATCGCACGTTCATCTTTGCCAACTACGAAGGGTTTCGTCAGAGCTTGTCATCTTCCGGGACAGCCCACGTGCCCGACGCAGCCTCGCGCGCCATCGCAGTCCCTGCAATTCAGCCTTATCTAGCATTGTGGCCGGTGGCTCCCGCCACCGCTCCCGACCTCAACGGAATTCAGACCATTGACGTAAACCTCAAGACCATCGCCAATGAGAACTACTTCATCACGCGCCTCGACCACAAGATCTCCAGCAATGATTCGCTCGCGGGCAGCTACTTCATCGATTCGGGTCCACAATCCCAGGCGGATCCCTTGGGAAATACCACTCATCAAGTATTCTCGCGCCGTCAGATGGGCAGCTTTGAAGAGACGCACATCTTCGGGGCAGCAACTGTAAATACGATCCGGCTTGGCATCAATCGGGCGCTGGGCAAGATCAATGACCCCGTTTCAGGCGATGCCGTTTCCAAGAATGCGGCGCTTGCCATCGCCCCGGGCGCCACGGCACCTCCTCAAATTCCGGTATCCGGGCTAACCACCGCGTTCGGCCTGGGAGGATTCAACCGCTTCAATCACGCCTGGAACTCAGCGCAGATCGCGGACGATGCTTTCTTGACCCGTGGCACGCACGCAATCAAAGTCGGGTTCTATTTCGAAAACATGCAGTACAACGTGCTCGAGAGACTGAGCCCCAACGGCCGCATGAACACTTACAGCCTGGCTAATTTTCTAAGCAATGCGGGGGACAAACTCAACGCACTCGCCCCCGGCGGATCGCATGAGGTCGGCTTCCGCGAAAAGCTCTTCGCCGGCTATATTCAGGACGACTGGCGGGCGCGCCCGAACCTCACCATCAATCTCGGACTTCGCTACGAGGCGTCAACCACACCGAAGGACGCAAACAAGGTTCCGGGCTACACGGTGGCGTCAACGGGATACACCGTGGCGGCTGCTGGCTTCCAGGAAATCATCAGTCTCTCAAATTGCACGCAAAGCGTTACCGCTTGCGGCCCCGTCGGTGTGAATAGTCCTATTCTGCAGAATCCGACGACCAAGAACTTCGAGCCGCGCATCGGTCTCGCCTGGGATCCTTTCCACAATGGCAAAACAGCGGTCCGTGCGGGTTTTGGGATGTTCGACGTCCTCCCGCTACCTTACGAGTTTGGATTGAACACGGCTGCAACCGCTCCCTTCCAGATTATCGGGTCAGCCAAGGGGGCTACATTGGGAGGGGGCACCGTTCCCGTCGCTTTCGATCCCACAACCATAAGGAACCGCTTCATCGACGCTCACCCCAAACGCGCGGACGTACTCAACTGGAACTTCAACATCCAGCGCCAGCTCGCCGAGAACCTGACCCTGATGGTCGGTTACGTTGGATCACGCTCGATTCATCTTTCGGCAGCATCGGACGACGTGAACCTGGTGCAGCCGCAAACCGTAACCGGAACTGGACTGGTTTTTTTCTGTGACCCCACGGCCGCTGCCGCGGCCGGGGGCACATGCGCCAACCAGCAGACCGGTACCCGCATTGACCCGAACTGGGGAGGTGGTGCTGGCATTCGTCCGGTCTTGTTCGATGGCGCCTCTTCCTACAATGCCTTCCAAACCCAGCTCAAGAAGAGCTTCAGTCACAATGTGCAGGGACAGCTCTCGTACACTCTCGGCAAGTGCCGCGATCTGAGTTCAGCTCCTGTGACCGGAGACACATTTCTGAATTCGATTGCTGTACCACTCATGCTGACCAAGTCGGCGCGGCTGGGCGCGTGCGACTTCGACATCCGGCACGTGCTATCGGGCACGTTCATGTGGGACCTGCCCTCGATGAAGAACTCGGGCGCGCTCCTCTCCACGCTGACTGGCGGATGGGAGTTGGGTGCGATCGTTACTGCCACAAGCGGTGCGCCGTTTACAGCAACCATCGGCGACGGCAACGATCCGCTCGGCACCGGGTTCAATGGAGACTTCTCCATGGACTTCGCCAGCCTGCTGCCGGGGTGTGATCCGATTCACGGCGGAGTGAACTACCTGAACACGAACTGTTTCACGCCGCCCACTGCGCCAGCGTCGCTGCCGCTTGCGACCGCGGCCAATCCTTATGGATGCGCGCCGAACTCTTTTCTGACCCCGATCCAGGACCCGATAAACGGGGCGTACAACGGGCCGCCGCCGCCCAGCGGCACGCAGTTCTGCTCCAACGTCCTCGGCAACACGAGGCGCAACCAGTTCTATGGACCGAGCCAGACGACGGTGGACTTCTCAGTCTTCAAGAACACGAAGATTCCAAGCATTTCCGAAACCTTCAACGTGCAGTTCCGGGCAGAGTTCTTCAACGTTCTGAATCGCTCGAACTTCCTGTCTCCCGGTTTCTTGAACACGTTTGGACAAAACAATTCGGTCTATGATTCCAATGGCCTTTCCCTCCCCACGGCGTTGAACCAGACCTCAACCACGTCCCGGCAGATCCAGCTTGGACTGAAAGTGATCTGGTAGACGAGCGAGGAAGCCGAAGCGAATGATTCGGCTTCCATCGCTATCTTTGTCAGACATCGCCGTGGGGATGCCAGGCACATGCGATGGGGTCACCACATTTGAGACTCCCCAAGGAGATCGCGTGCACTCGATCAGTAGCTCGGCGCAGACGCCAAAGCCGTTGATTGCAGAGGTCGACGGACAGCCGAGCCGCGTTCGCTGGCGGGTCATGGGCATCATCATGGCGATCATGGCCGTAACCGCCCTGAATCGCCTGAATCTGAGCATCGCAGGCAAAGCGATCGAAGAGCAATTCTCCTTCAACACGGTGGTCATGGGGAGAGTGTTCAGCGCGTTTCTCTGGGGGTACGGACTATTTCAGATTCCCTGGGGCTATGTCTGCGACCGGGTGGGTCCGCGGCGCACTCTGACGGTCGCCATGCTGTGTTTCGCAATTGGCGCGACATTTATGGGTCTGGTGCCGCGGCTGGCTGCGTTCTCAGGGATCGGTGTTCTGGCCGGCTTCCAATTGGTCCGCTTTCTCACAGGTGTTGGCGAAGCCGCGATTTCCTCGAACGTCACCCGCGTCATCGCTTCCTGGACGTCGCTCCGCGAGCGCGGCTTCGCCAGCGGCCTCCAAGTATGCGGGCTCGGCCTGGGCGGAACGCTGACTCCCGTCTTCATCGCGTGGATGATGGTGCACTGGGGCTGGCGAGCCTCCTTTGAAGCCTGCGCCGTACTGGCGTTTCTGGTTGTCGCACTCTGGCATTCCTATGCGACCGACTGGCCAGAAGGACATCCAGATGTAAACGACGGGGAACTGCAGGTCATCCATCCGGGCTCGAAGAAGGGCGACGTGGGTGCTCGGTCCACGCATCGGGGAGCTACGAGTGTGCCTTGGCTGAAGATGTTCGGCAACTTGTCAGTCTGGGGCCTGATCCTCGGCTATGGATTACAGGGCTATACCTTCTACGTCTACTACAACTGGTTTTATTTCTATGCGGTCAAAGTGCGCGGCCTGGGGATCATGCAGGCAGCGGCGTGGACATCGGCGCCATTTCTCGCCATGGCTTTATTGTCTCCCGTGGGTGGATGGTTTTCCGACCGCGTGGCCCGCATCAGCGACCGGCGCAAAGGACGTCTGGCGGCGGTCTGGCTGGGCATGGGAGTATCCGCTCTGCTTCTCTATACTGGAAATCATCTTTCCACAACCGTGATTGCCCTCCCCATGATTGCTCTTGCGGCTGGCTTCAACATGTTCGCTGCGGCCAACTTCTGGGCCGCCTGCATTGACCTCGCGCCGCGTTACTCCGCATCTTTGTCAGCGCTCATGAATACCATGGGCAGTCTCGGAGGAGTGGCGTCCTCTACGGTTACGGCGGCTCTCGCCGTTCACCAAGGTTGGGGCAAAGCGCTTGATGTGGCAGTATGGATCACCCTCGGTTCGGGATTGCTGTTCACCCTTGTGAATGCCAATCACACCATAGAGGAAAAACCCAACTAAAGTCGAGGTCCTGCGCCGATGCGATCATTTGTTTGGGGAATTATTGTAGGTGGCTTGCTGCTTGGGGTGGTAATGTTCGGCTATTTTCTGAGTGGTCAGGCTCCGGTAGCCACCGACGCCCCTCCTATGCCATTCGAGAAGTACCTCGCGAAAACAGCGCTTCACAAAGTGCTGGATCACGAAATGCCACACACCGTGCCCATTCCAGCCAATGAAGCCAATTACCTTGCAGGAGCGCAAATCTATAAAGAGGACTGCGCAGTCTGTCACGGGTTGCCGGGCAAACCCACCACTGCGATCGCCCAGGGGATGTTCCCTAAGCCCCCTGCGTTGCTTGTGGGCAAAGGCGTAACCGACGACGAGCCGGGGGAAACTTATTGGAAGGCGGTGCACGGCATCCGCCTCACTGGAATGCCAGGGTTCAAGGGAACTCTTTCCGAAACTCAAGCTTGGCAGGTAAGCCTTTTGCTGGCCAATGCAGATAAGCTCCCGGAATCGGTGAAGGCTGTTCTGACGAATGTGCAGAACCCGACTCCCCAAGCATCCTCTACACGCTAAAACTTGAATTGTGCGTCGAATTGGAACCGGCGCGGAGGCTGAGTCTGCACGGCTTGCCTAAAGAAGGGCGAGGTGATGACACCGACGTAGGTCACGTCGTTGGGGTGATTCAGCACGTTAAATGAGTTCAGTGAAACGGTGAACTTCTTGGAATGCTCAGGAGACTTTGAGAACAGGAAGTCGTGAGCGATGCTGACGTCGAGGTTGATCAAGCCTGGTCCCGGTAAAGTATTGCGACTCACTCCAGCGGGGCGATCATTGATGATCCCATCGTGATTGTCGTCGCTTCCAGTGGTAACGTTCACAGGCTTACCGGAGTAAAGAGACAGAGCCACCCCGAACACAAAGAAGCGTCCTGCTTGGGCAGAACCGAGCAAATCAAACTTATGTCTTCGGTCGCTGTCAGCACGATGGAGGAACTGGCTAAGCAAAACATGCTGCAGGGTATGGCTTTTAGCTGGACCGGGCTGGCTCTGGAGGAAGTCGAAGGCGGTGGCAAGGCCATCATTATTTTCGGCCTCGGACTTCTAGTTGTGTATCTCACGCTATCGGCTCAATACGAGAGCTTTGCGCTGCCGTTCATCATTCTGCTCGCGGTTCCAATGGCAGTGCTGGGAGCCCTGGTCTTCGTCTCAGCGCGCGGGTTGGTGGATGACGTCTACGTGCAAATTGGCCTGGTGATGCTGATCGGGCTTTCTGCGAAAAACTCGATTCTAATTGTCGAATTTGCGGAACAGCTGATCGATCAGGGCCGCTCTGTCGTCAACGCGGCGATTGAGGCGGCTGAGTTGCGCCTACGCCCGATCCTGATGACCTCCGTTGCATTCATTCTCGGAGTGCTCCCTCTCTATTTCGCCTCCGGCGCCGGCAAGCTCGGGCGGCACTCAGTCGGAACCGCCATCGTGGGAGGCATGTTATTCTCCACCGTCCTCAACCTCTTCTTCATCCCGGTGCTATACGTGATTGTTAAAGGCGTCCTGGTTTCGTTGTCCTCGAAGAAGGTACAAGTCGAACCGAAAACGCCACAAACAGTACCGGCGATAACACCGGCGAAAGCTGCATAGCTCAAAGCCACGTTACCGAATATCCAGCCACGTTGATGAGTTGGCGGACCAACGTTCTTCGTCGCCACCTGCATCCGGCGCTCAAGAAACTAGGGTACGTCAACCCGCACACGGGCGATCACAAGGCGGGAACACACGCCTTCAGGCGCTTCCGTAATACGTACCTGAGGAACGAGACCTCGTGTCAAAGGTCTTCGCGACTACTGGTTGGGACACGCGGGAAATTCTATGGACGATCTGTACGACATGGTGAAAGACAATCCTGTGCTTCGGAAGCAGAGGGCCGCGGAGTACGGAATCGGCTTCGAATTGCCGACTTCGGACTCAATTGTACCGAATGTACCGAAAAACAAAGCCAAAACGAAAATCAAGAAAGCTGCGTAAGCAATTGAAGAGGCGAGAGAAAGATTGGTTCGGGGAGAGAGGATTTGAACCTCCGACCCCCTAAGCCCGAAACAAGGGGTGCAAACTGGATGGCGAAATTGAGCGCTCCCCTCGCTGGACAGAGCCGCAGGACTACCTTTTTTGTTCTTCAAAATGAGACTTTTTGGTCGGAGTTGCAGATCTCAGCGGGATGTTAAGTCTCTTGCGTTGAGGAACCTGGCGGAGAGGGAGGGATTCGAACCCTCGGTACAGGTGTTAGCCCGTACAACGGTTTAGCAAACCGCCGCATTCGGCCACTCTGCCACCTCTCCGGCGTGCGGAGCTACAGTTTACCACGCTGGGTACGTGCGCTTTTGCCAGTTCAATCGTAAAGGTGAACGGTCAATCGACTCCTGGAATCCCGCGTTTATTCCACCTTGGCTGGGGCTTTCAGTCCCAACTCTTTCATCACCATCTGCAGGTCTTTCCATGCTTCTTTCTTCTGGCGGGGATCTCGCAGCAGAAATGCAGGGTGATAGGTGACGGCGAGTTTGGCGCTAGTCCACGCAGGATCGTTGCTGCGCACTCCCGTGGGAGCAAACTCGTACCAGCGTCCACGCAAGTTTGACATGGAGTCGTTGATAGCCAGCAACGTGCGTGCCGCGACAGCGCCGAGTGCCACAATCACTTTGGGCCGGATGGTCGCGATCTGCCGCATCAGGAACGGCGAGCAGGTTTCGCACTCGTCGCGCTCGGGCGTGCGGTTGTTCGGCGGACGGCACTTGATGATGTTGGCGATGTAAACCTGCTCGCGCTCCAGGCCCATGGCCTTGATCATGTTGGTGAGCAACTGGCCGGCACGGCCGACGAAGGGCTCGCCCTGCTGATCTTCGTCCGCACCCGGGGCCTCGCCAATGAACATCAACTCGGCTTTAGGATTCCCCACGCCGAACACGATCTGCTTGCGTCCCTGCTTGGCCAGGCGGCAGCGCGTGCAATCGCCGAGGTCTTCGCGGATCAACTTCAATGCGCGTGCCGGGTCCGAGGCTGCAGTTTCCGGCCTGGGACTGAGGACTTCAAACACGCTGCCGGGATCTGCTTGCACCGCGGCAGCCGATTTTCTAGGGGACATTTCCTCTCGCTGTTCTGGCTGGATGGCAACTTCGGTTGGATTCGACAAGTCTACAACGGCAGCGGCCGGAACTCCCGCACGCGACGACACCCTCTCGCGGCGGTAGAAGTCGTAAATGCCCAACTCGCGATAGTACTCGAGACGCGAGGCCAGGGCGCGCCTGAGTTCTGGAGGAAGCGCCATCAGCCTCTCACCACGACGGGATGGCGCTTGCGCAGCTTCACAACCTGATCGAGCACCCGCTGCGCCACTTCCCACTTGGTCGTTTCAGGAACCTCGACGACCTCATCCTGGGTGAGGATCGTCACGGCGTTGCGGTCCGAGTCGAACCCGACTCCCTCGCGCGAAACATCGTTCACCACGATCGCGTCCAGCGATTTCCGGGCGAGTTTCTTGCGGGCATTTTCCAGGATGTTTTCGGTTTCTGCGGCGAAGCCGACGATCAGCTGATTCGCCTTCTTTTCTGCCAGCTCCGCCAGTATGTCCTGGGTCGGCTCCAGTTCCAACGAAATGGGGCCAGTGCGCTTCATCTTCTGAGCCGCCGTCGTTTTGGGACGATAGTCCGAAACCGCCGCGGTCTTGATCACAATGGTGGCTTGTGGCAACTGCTGCAGCACAGCGCTGCGCATTTCTGCCGCGGTTTCCACCCGCGTCACTTCCGCCGCATTCGGCGCCGCAATGTTCGTGGGCCCGCTAACCAAGAGAACGTGAGCGCCGCGTCGTATCGCCGCCTCGGCCAGGGCATAACCCATTCGGCCGCTGCTGCGGTTGGTGATGTATCGCACCGGATCGATTTTCTCGCGGGTTGGGCCCGCGCTGATCAAAACCGTCTCCCCGGCCAAATCCTGCGACGAACCCAGGGCTTGCAGCACGGCCGCGACGATGGCTTCATTCGCCGCCAGCCGGCCGGGACCGAGCATGCCGCATGCAAGATAACCGCTATCTGGTTCGACGACCTGCACTCCACGCTTGCGCAACACTTCGATGTTGCCCCGGGTGGCAGGATGGTTCCACATATTGACGTTCATGGCGGGCGCAATCACCACGGGAGCCGTCGTCGCCAAAAAGAGAGTAGTCAGGAAATCATTGGCGATGCCTTGAGCAAATTTTGCAATGATGTCAGCCGTGGCTGGAACCACCACCAGGGCATCGATGGCCTGCGCCACGGCGATGTGCTCCACCGCCGACTCGATATTAGGTTCGGCGTCGCCCGAGTCGAACATCCCGGTAATGACTTTTTCGCCCGAAAGGGCCGCGAACGTGAGCGGGCGCACGAACTCCTGCGCGGCCTGCGTCATGATGACCTGAACGCGGATTTCATGGTCCTGTAACAGACGCAGGACTTCGGCTGCTTTGTAGGCTGCAATACCGCCGCTTACGCCAAGAGCTACCTTCATAAAGGCCTGCTCCTTTCGATGACGGTAGACGGTGTTTCGAAGCTGAGGGTTAAGTAGGTGGAGGGGGAGACTCCACCCGGAATGTCTCGAGACAGATTAAGCGTCGGTGGTTCCACCCTGGTCGAGGGCTTCCGTGGCGGCATCCACCGCCGACTTGGGCACTTCCGGAATCACCCACTTTACCTTGCCGGCACGAATCTCATCTTGCGCGATGCGGCACGGCTTGCGCGAGCTGGTTTCCACCACTGGAGGCGCGCCGCCCTGGAGTTGGCGGGCCCGGCGGGCGGCTACGAGAATGTAACGGTAATTGCTGTCGAAGCCTTCGATCAACTTCATACTCGTCTCCCTCAA
>Ga0187821_10000034_pt1 | contig 19648 bp, 10 predicted proteins | sample NC_wetland_sal_i_20_FD_132442 | JGI IMG/M metagenome (GOLD analysis project Ga0187821, IMG submission 132442) | Wetland sediment microbial communities from Neuse River Estuary, North Carolina, USA - SourceSoil_1 | ecosystem: Environmental > Aquatic > Freshwater > Wetlands > Sediment | place...
CGGTCACCCTCCAGGCCAGACTTGGTGATTCTCGCTTCGAGAACCGGCTCCTTCGGCACCCCGCCATCGGACACATTGATCTGATGCACATGCGGATAAGGTGGCCGACCTGTCTCACTCATAGACTATGTCCCTTCGCACTCTTGAGCTGCCTGGAACTCCAGCGCCACCCATCCCTCTCGTTCCCGTTGGCCGGTACAATACATTCCCGCGTATGAAAACGTCCGCACAAGCTCCTGCTGTTGATCGGCAAGGACGCCGGAGACAAGCAACCGCGCCCCATGCTGAACATACGCCGCAAGGTGGTCCCGATATAGCAAGAGCGTCGCCTGATCCAGATTGGCCAGGACGAGGTCCGGTGGCGGAACGAGGGCAGTTGTTTGTTTGCTGAGATCTCCGGGCCGTAAAATGAGCTCCGCACCAAAGTGATTGTCTCGCGCATAGCTCCGTGCACAATCAATGGCCACAGGATCAACATCCAGACCCACGGCCTTCGCAGCACCTAACCGCAGCGCCACCATCGCGAGAATCCCGCTTCCCGTCCCCACATCGAGCACCGATTCCCCACCGCGAACGACCTTTTCAAGCCACTCCAATAACAAAGAGGTCGTGGCATGGTGACCCGTTCCAAACGCCTGTTTCGGATCCAGCACAATTTCGACGTCCTCTGCCTGCAATCGCACCGCCTCCCAACTCGGTCGGATAATGAGACGACGCCCCACTCGAATCGGCTTGACCGATTCCGCCCACCGGCGGTTCCAATCTTGAGTCTGTAGCGGCTCGACCTGAATAGCCTGATCGGACCGACTGTCCGGATCGAGAGCGATCAAGACCTGGCACAACCGACCGAGTACCTCGCTTCCCCAGCTGTGGCTCGGCCAATAGAGATGTATCGTGCCGTTTTCTTCCCAGCTCCCCTGCACAGCCGTATCATCCAGCAGCCCGAGCAACTCACCGGCATCGATCGAGGTGCGAATCCGGACGTCAACCCAATCCTTCCCGGTCATGGTCTGCCTCGGTTGACGGCCCGTCGGCCTTCCAGTAAGGTTCGTGCCATGTCCGTCCCTAAGCAATCCGACAGCGTCTTATCAACGAGAGAACGGTTGCTGACTCGCGTGATCGGACGAATCGACCGCCTGCTCAACCGCGGTGCCGCGTCAAGCGCCACCTTTACCCGCTGGCGCTTTATCCTCTTCGTCACAGGACTGCTCTGTACCATCACACTGTACAAGATGGCCTGGTATCAAACCGGCAATGGATCATTGATTGCGTTCGTCGGTCTCTTTCTGGTCGTGGCGTCGTATCATAACAGGCTCGAACAGCGGATTCATCGGCTCCGTCTCTGGAAGCAGATCAAACTCCAGCACCGTGCCCGCCTGTTTCTGAATTGGGACGACATCCCACTGCGAACTTCGGTCGCCCCAGCCCATCATCCATATGCCAAAGACTTGGATCTGGTCGGGAATCATTCGTTATTGCATTTGCTCGACACCACTCTGTCGTCACACGGACGGAGCAGGCTTGAAACCTGGTTGCTGGAGCAGCCGCCGTCGGTCGACCAGTGGACGGCTCGGCGGCGACTGATTCGAGAATTCACGGCCCAGTCCTTGTTCCGAGATCGACTCGTACTCGAGGCCCAGCTCATCGGCGAACAGGAGATCAACGGCCGCCGGCTCGAAGCGGTACTCCAGCATCATGTGGGAATCCCCCGTCTGACCGCGATCCTGGCTGTCCAAACTCTTCTGGCGACCGTCACGATCAGCCTTGGCTTCGGTGCATTGCTGGGATGGCTCCCGGGTTATTGGCTCTGGTCCTTTGCCATCTACGCACTCATCTATCTGCAGACCGATCAGGGAGAGGAACTGTTGGAGCATGTGATCGGTCTACATCACGAGCTTGAGAAATTCGGAGCCGTGCTGACGTTTGTGGAACGGTATGCGCGCCGCCACGGCTCGGCACTCGCAACTGTCTGGGCACCCTTGCTCTCGAGCACAACCAATCCACCCAAGCTCGTGCGACATGCGGCGCGAACGCTCCACGCGATCAGCATCAAGGCTCACCCTCTTGTTCATCTGCTTGTCAACGCGTTGTGTCCCTGGGATTTGTGGTGGATGCGACAATTGCAACAGATTCAAAAACGGGTCAGCGCGCTTCTTCCGACATGGCTGGATCGACTGGCCGAAGTCGAAGCAGCTGCGGCACTCGCCACCTTCGCCGACCTCCATCCGGCCTATGCGTGGCCAATCCCGCACACAATCCCATCCGGCGGCAATGGCGTAGACGCGTCTATCACCGTAGAGGCCGTCGGTCATCCTCTCATTCCTGCTACGCGAAGAATTACAAACGAGTTTATGCTCCGTGGTCTCGGCCATATGCAACTGATCACCGGTTCGAACATGTCCGGCAAGAGTACGTTTCTGAGAACCGTGGGAATTAACCTCTGCCTGGCTCAGGCCGGTGGACCTGTGTGCGCCAGTCGCTTCGAATGGACGTGGAGTCGCGTGGCCAGTTGTATCCGGGTGGACGATTCGCTGGAGGCAGGGCTTTCGTTCTTTTACGCAGAAGTCAAACGGCTCAAGTCAATCCTCGACGCAACGCACAACCGTGCGGCACCCCCCCTGTTGTTCCTCATCGACGAAATCTTCAAAGGAACGAATAACCGCGAGCGATTGATCGGGAGCCGCGCGTTCATCCAGTCTCTCGCGACTGGGAACGGGTTGGGTCTCGTCACGACCCACGATCTCGAGCTCACCGATTTGGACAAGACAGTTCCAAACTTGACCAATAGCCATTTCAGGGAAACTGTCGTCGCCGGCGCGCTTGAATTCGATTACAAGCTGCGGCCCGGCCCTTGTCCAACGACCAACGCGCTGCGGATCATGGAACTGGAGGGCCTGCCCGTACCACACGACGGCACGGCAGAACAGGCTTGAGAGGGCTTTGACAGTTATGGTATAGGCCCCCCTGGAATAGTCGGTTCCTTCTTCTCGACAATTTACCAAAACATCGCATCGGCCTTCTTGGGATGGCAACAAGGCAGAGCGTATATGCCTTTTGCGTATCTCCATGCTCATAAAGCGAGCATGAAAGCGTATAGATAATGAACAGGAAGGCTCACTATGATCGGAGCATGGCTAAATAGGGTCGCTCAGAATATCCCTCAAACCCTCGAGGAAAACAGATTTGTTTATCCTCTGTCACTCTTGCTCATCGGCAATTTTGCATACTTTTACAACCTGGGCATTGCGCTGTTTGAAGGGAGCGAAGGGCTCTACGCGCATATTAGCCGGGAAATGGCTCTCTCAGGCCACTACTTTCAGCTAACTTATCAGGGCGACCCTTACGTCAACAAACCGCCGGTCTTCTTTTGGGTCCTTGCTGCGAGCACGCGATTGTTCGGAGATAACGAGATCGCCCTTCGTCTGCCCGGTACATTGTTCAGTCTCACCACGATGATGCTCACCTATTTTCTAGGCAAGTCCTTGTTCTCGAGGACGGCAGGGTTCTGGGCGGCTCTGGTGGTAGCCACCTGTCATCTTGATCTGTGGTATGGCCGGCGGGTGCTCTTCGATTCCATGCAAACGTTCTTCATCACCCTGGCCCTTTTCGCCTGGGCGAAGGCCCATCTCAAAGCTACAGGAGCGTGGTGGTATTCGATCGTCGGTGTGTCAATGGCACTGGCGGCAATGACAAAGGGGCTGCATGGCGCCGGCCTTCCGCTGGTGGTGATCATCGGATTCCTAGTATTGACTCGAGATGCCACCCCCTGAGGAACCGTTCGGTGCAAATGACCGCTCTCCTTACCGTCGCCATTCTGGTCGTCTATGCGAGCCTGTTGAGCGACAACCTTAAATCGCACTTCAATCCCTTCTGGAATTTCCAGATCACGTTCTCACTCTCACAATACACAGCGACAGGCGGGACTCCATTCTATTGGTATCTCCTCATCCTTTGGTTCGATTTCTTCCCATGGATCGTATTACTTCCACCCAGTCTGGTGTGGCTGATCGGCAGGCAGCCATTCCGACTCGAGCGTTCGGAGCGCTTCACGCTCGTCTGGTTCATCGGCATGTTGGTGGCAATCAGCCTGTCGAGGTTCAAGCGTGAGCCGTATCTGATGCCTCCGGCGCCCGCGCTTGGCCTCTTGATCGGACATTATTGTCATTCGGTTTGGTCCTCTCCAGAACCCAGACGACTCGCAACAGCGGTGTTGAGATTCATGCTTGCCGCGCTCGCCATAACATACATCGTGGCTATGATGTATGGACCGGGCCTACTTCATCGCCAATGGAACACTCCAATGTCGGTGTTTCCTTTTGCGTTCATTACGGTCGTAGTGTTGCTGGCGGTACTACTTGGTTACGGAGCCGTCCGATCCAAGATCAAGCTCGCGCTCGGCACGGTCGCTACGCTGGCGATCGTATTTACGTTCGGCGTCGTCGGCCTCATCCTTCCGGCGATTGACGCCGCCGGCTCGACAAGGCGCGTCAGCGATACGATCAAGGCATTCCCTCGAAGCGCATCCGAAACCCTCTACCTGTACAGCCCTGACTGGCCGGGCAACGAAGACATCGTCTATTACCTGAACCTCGAGCCGGCTCTCCCCCGCCTGGCATCGGAAGAGATGCTGCTGGCACAGATTCGTGAGACCGGCCATGTGCTGGCCGTCATGGACAATACATCTCTCGCGGCTCTGAAGGCCCGGCCAGACCTTTCGCTCGAAGTCGTCCAGGAGTTTCCCCAACGGAGACGCATGGACATGCATCTCCTGAAGATCAGGCTGGCGGCTTCGCCTGACAATTCCATATCTAAGTAAGACCAAAGAGAGCTTTCAGGCCGCATAGGTATATAAATCAAAGGACCAATATTGATGACCAGTTCGACTATCAGTGGCAGCCCGGCCCTTGCCCTACCACGAATGCTCTGCGGATTATGAAACTGGCGTGCCTTCCTCTGATCCCGAAGACAGAAGAGCCTGTCTAGTCCTACCCTTATATTGCACGAAGAGATAGGAAAGTTGACTCTTCATAGAACTCTGACGCGGTCACAGGTTACCAGGTCAGTTCCCTCGATCCAACTCAAGCCATCAAAATCGCCAAGACCGTCCTCTATAATCTCCGTGCGGACAACGGCGATCGCTGGAGATGACACGTGGAAAATTCTGAATATCATCGACTGAATGGCGCGTTCGTTTCCTTTGATCTTTCGCCAATAATTCATCATAGTAGGAGTTGTAGGAAACGGATTATTCGTACCCTCGTCCATGACTGACACACCGTCGCATCCCCTCCGCGGCCTGCTGATCGCCCAATTTTGCGGCGCGTTCAACGACAACGCCTGGAAACTGATGGTGGCCTTGCTGGGCATCAAGCAATTGGCGGCCACAATGGCTTCCGGTCCTGACTTCGAGACGGCCTCACAGACCCACACAACCTTGGCCTTTGTCGTTTTTACGCTCCCGCTCGCGTTGGTCTCTATCGTCGCCGGCGTGCTGGCTGATCGCGTCAGCAAACGCACCGTCATTCTCATCATGAAGTCGGTAGAGCTTCTCTTAATGACTGCCGCCACCGTGGCGCTCTGGATCAATCCAGCCGGCGGGATTTTGCCATTGATCGTCCTCGGAGGGATGGGCGTTCACAGCGCGCTCTTCAGCCCAGCCAAGTATGGGATTCTCGCCGAGCTACTCCCGCATGAACAGTTGGCTGCAGGCAATGGTCGACTGGAAATGTGGACGTTTTTGGCAATCCTCACAGGCACCGCTGCGCCCGGCATCCTGCTGTCACTCACGGGCTCTTCCTTGTGGCTCGCTCCATTGACGCTCGTCATCCTCTCGCTCGTCGGTTTCACTGCAGCCTGGACTATTCCCCGCGTGCCTCCGGCACGAGCCGAGGGGGGCCTGCTGAACACACTTCACGGGGCCTGGTCGGCACTTGCCGCAGATCGCATGCTACGGCTGGCGGTTATCGGCGCAGTGTTTTTTTGGACCATCGCCAGCCTGTTCGCGCAGAACATCCTCGTCTATGCCAAAGCCGTGTTGAATGTCTCCGACTGGCAATCCGGCTTGCCGCTCATGACGCTATCGATCGGGATCGGCATCGGTGCACGACTCGTCGGCTGGCTTTCGCAATCGCGTGTCGAGTACGGCCTGATCCCTTTGGGCGCGCTTGGCGTTGCTGCCATGCTGCTCTCTCTCGGTATGGGAGCGCCTCAGTTGACCGGTACCCTGATCCTCATGGTCGTGCTGGGCGTGATGAGCGCACTGATCTTCGTCCCGTTGAATGCGCTTATCCAGTGGCGGGCACCGGCTGATCGGCGAGGTTCGGTGATCGCCTTCGAAAATATCTGCGTGTTTACCGGCATCCTCTTGGGCTCGTTAAGCGGCGGCGTGCTGGCGAACGCGGGTCTGTCCACCACCGGTATTTTCGCGGCGACGGCGTTGGTCACTGTCGGCGGAACCGCATGGGCCCTCCGGCTGCTGCCGGACGCGCTGTTACGTGTGCTCCTGGTGCTCGCGACGAATTCGATCTATCGCTTGCGGATTGTGGGAGAGGAACACATCCCGAAAACCGGCGGTGCGCTGCTCGTGCCGAACCATGTCTCGTTCATCGATGGGTTCCTCTTGATCGCAAGTCTGGATCGCCCGGTTCGGTTTGTCGTCGATGCCCAATATGCCGATCATCGTCTGTTCAAACCCTTCATGAAGGTCTTGGGAGTCATCCCGATCTCCACGCACGGTGGACTGCGCATGATTCTCCGTGCGCTTCGCGACGCGGGGAAGGCCTTGGACGAAGGCCAGCTCGTGTGCATTTTTCCGGAAGGCCAGATTACGCGAACCGGCACGCTGCTGCCGTTCCGCCGCGGCTTCGAGCGGATCATGAAAGGAAAGACTGCGCCGATCATCCCTGTCCACCTGGATCGCGTCTGGGGCAGTATTTTCAGTTTCAATGACGGACGATTCCTGTCGAAACTGCCGGAGCGAATTCCCTACCCCGTAACGGTGTCATTCGGAGAGCCCCTGTCGTCGGATACACCTGCGTATGAACTTCGAAGCAGGATTCGCGCGCTGGGGGAGGCCGCGTGGTATCTCCGGAAACGCGACCGCCGCCCGCTGCACCGCCAGTTCATCCATGCGATGCGCCGACACCCGTTCCGTCTGGCGATGGCCGATCAGACTCGACCGCGGGTGTCGTCACTGCAAGCGCTGATCGGGTCCATTGCCCTCGCGAGAATCCTTCGTCCCTACTGGGTTGATCAGAGAAACGCGGGCATCCTGCTCCCACCCACGGTCGCCGGGGCGTTGGTGAACGTCGCGGCTCTGTTGTCCGGGAAAACCAGCGTGAACCTGAACTATACAGTCGGCAAATCCGGTCTTGAGGCGGCTGTGCGGCTCGCCGGCCTTTGCACCATCGTCACCAGCCGGGCCTTCGTCGACAAGGCGAAGCTCGAACTGCCGGACGGCCCATCAATCCTATGGCTTGAAGACATCGCCACATCAATCGGGACGTCACAAAAACTCATCGCAAGCCTGTTGGCGCTCTGTGCTCCGGCATGGATTATCGAAAGGGCCTGCGGGCAAGCCACCCCGCTCACCATGGACGATCTGGCCACGATCATCTTCAGCAGTGGCAGCACAGGAGAGCCGAAAGGCGTAATGCTGTCGCACTTCAGCGTGGACGCCAATGCACAGGGCGCAACCCAGGTGCTGCACCTCTACCAGCAGGAACGGATTCTCGGAATTCTGCCCTTCTTTCACTCCTTTGGGTATCTCGTATTCTGGCTTGTCATGTTCAACAACGCCGCCATAGTGTTTCATCCCTCGCCGCTCGACGTTGCCGCCATCGGCGAACTCATTCGCCGTCACCGTGTGACGTTCCTTGTTACCACACCGACGTTTCTCCAGCTCTATGCCCGCCGCTGCACCCCGGAACAATTCAGCTCCGTGCGCGTCATTCTTACGGGCGCCGAAAAACTGCCGGCACGATTGGCCCAGACGATCGAAGATCAATTCGGCATCGGTCCGATCGAAGGCTACGGCGTGACCGAATGCGCTCCCGTCATCGCCGTGAACTGTCCGGACTTCCGCGCCGCCGGTTACTATCAACCGGCTTCGCGGCGCGGCACCGTCGGCCAGCCGCTGCCCGGTGTCTCGGTGCAGATCGTCGATCCCGACAGCTTCATCCCGTTGCCGCCCGGCACACCCGGGATGTTGCTCGTCCGCGGTCCTAATGTCATGAATGGCTACCTCGGGCGCGAGGATCTCACGGCCAAGGCCATGCGCGACAACTGGTACATCACCGGCGACCTCGCCATGCTGGACGACGACGGCTTCCTCACCATCACCGACCGGCTGTCTCGCTTTTCCAAGATCGGCGGCGAAATGGTGCCCCATGGTAAAGTCGAGGAAGCTATGCAGCAAGCCGCCGGAACGGACCTGCAGGTCTTTGCCGTCACCGGCATCCCGGACGAACGGAAAGGGGAACAGCTTGCCGTCCTCCACACCCTCGACGAAGCACGCATTCCTGAAATCCTGGCCAAGCTCGCTGCTAACGGACTTCCCAATCTCTTCATCCCCTCTCGCGCCAACTTTATTAAGGTGGATGCCCTGCCGGTGCTCGGCACGGGCAAGATGGATTTGCGCGGCCTCAAGCAGATTGCGATGGAACGTCTCGCAAAAGCATGACCCTTCCGATCACCAAAACACTCATCGATTGTCACGTCCATCTGGCCGCGCTACCGGACGGCGACAATGGCTGCTACATCTCGCCGAGGTTGCTCAAGAGTCCGCTGTTCCGCTTTCTGCTGTGGAAACATGACCTCTCGCCGGCCCATCCGCGTGAAGCCAACCGAGGATATCTCGACCATCTGCTCACCGAATTGCGCGCATCCCGGTACGTTCAGAAAGCGGTGCTGCTCGGCATTGACGGGTTCTATGACCAGACCGGCCTGCTCAACCGGCAGCACACGGAGTTTCTCATCACCAACGACTACGTGCTGAAGACCGCGCAGGCCTATCCTGACGTGTTTCTTGCCGGTCCGTCGATCAACCCTCAACGAGAGGACGCAATCGAGGAAGTCCATCGGTGCGCCGATGCCGGGGCGGTGCTGGTGAAAATCCTCCCCAACGCCCAGCAGTTCGATCCGGCCAATCCGAACTACAAATCGTTCTATCGTGCTTTGGCCGAACGTAAGCTGCCGCTTCTCAGCCACGTCGGCTATGAATTCAGCTTGGTCGGCAAAGATCAATCGGTCGGTGATCCGGATCGGCTACGATTGGCATTGGATGAAGGCACAACAGTCATCGCAGCCCACGCCTGCAGCTATGGCCTCATGCTCTCCGAAAAGTTTCTCCCGACCTTTCATGATTTCGCGAAACGGTACCCGCATTTTTATGCCGATATCTCAGCGCTCACGCTGCCGAATCGCTTCACGATGCTTCTCCATCTCCGCCGACACCCTGAACTCCACGATCGGCTCTTGTTCGGCACCGATTACCCTCTCTCGGTGTTTCATCTGCCTGCCTGGGGACGCGTGGCGCTCGGCACCCTTCGTGACATGGCCCGCGTGAAAAACCGATTTGACCGGCAAGTAGCAGTCTGCAGAGGCTTGGGACTCGGTTTCCGGTCGCTCGGCGACATTGTCGGGCTATCCAAGGCATAGCGAGGGCAGTTGAGAATGGATCGCGACCAGATACTCGCCGGCTTGCGCGAAAGGATTCTCGCTTTCGCGACATCACGAGTATCGAGGGACCATGCGGAAGACCTCGCGCAAGAGGTGCTTGCCGTTTTGCATGAAAAATACCCGCATGTTGGGGAATTGACTGAACTCGTTCCCCTCGCCTTTCAGGTGCTCCGGTTCAAGATGCTGGACGCTCACCGCAAGTCACTCCGCCGAGGCGAGTATAATCAGGCATCGATCGAGGACCTGCCGTTGGCCGATCCAGCCGATGATCCGGCGACGCAGCTCGATCAGAAACAGCGCGTCGACCGATTGCTTGCAGCTCTGACTCAACTCGGTGAACGCTGCCGCGAACTGTTCAAATGGAAACTGGAAGGCAAAAGCTTTCCGGAGATTCAGAAACTCATGGGTCAGAACTCTGTGAATACGATTTATACGTGGGACCTGCGATGCAGAAAACAGCTCTTGAGTCTGATGGGCGGATCGTGGGGATAGACACCAATGTCTGAGCACGAACTCGAAAAGCTGCTCGGTGGATTTGCAGCGGATACGCTAACGCAGGAGGAGCGGCGGAAGTTGTTCGCTGCGGCCTTGCAGGATCAACTGTTGTTCAATGCCCTGGCCGACGAGCAGGCGCTGAAGGAATTACTGGCCGATCCAGCGGTTCGCCGCAGATTGTTACAGGCCTTGGAGCAGAAAAGCACTGCCAGTGCAGGCGGTGCTCTCTCCCGGCTCGATTGGTTCAGGCGGCCGGCCGGGCTCGCTTTCGCAGGCGGACTTGCAGCCGCTGTCTTCGCCGTCGTCCTCGGCACTAAGATCTATCAAGACAGCCTCAAGCAAGCAGCGCAGTCGGTCGTGACCGAGGAAGCGAAGCCCACGGCTCCGACTCCCGTGCCTCCAACGGCTCCACCGGCGCAACCTCTCAACGATAAAGCCGAGTTCAAGGCGAAGAAAGATGCGCTGCCCGACAAAACCGCCAAGAAAGAGCGCGGGCTCACAGCGCCTTCATCCCAAGAACGACAGGCTTCAGATGTAGCGCGCGACCAGATCACACAACGATCCGAGCAACAGGAAGGACCAAAACAAGCCGAAGCCCCAGCCACTCCCTTAGACAAAGCAGCGGAAGAAGTCTCCGCGTCGGCTGACCAGAAGCTGCGCGCGCAGAGTTCCGCGCCGCCAGCTGCGTCTCTCGAACCGCCTCAATCGCAAGCACCGGCAGGCGTCGCAGCTCCAGCAGCAAGCGTTCCGGCAACGAGCGCTCGCGCGCTCTTCTACGCAGGCGAACCGGAACGTTTGGATAAGCAAGCCTTTGCAGAAAAGGAACAGCGTCTAAAGGCCTTTTCAGAGTCAGCTCCGCAAGCCAATCGACCAGAACGGAAGCTGGACCGGCTTGCAGCTGCAGGCAAGGCGACACAATTCATGTCCCTCGGATTGCGTTACAGCTTCGTGATTCGGGGAAGCGACGGGCAGGACCGAGAAGTGGATGCGGTGACTGCGTCGAAGAGTACAGAGTCGACGCATCTCACCGTGGAAGCCAATCAGGACGGATATTTGCAAGTCTGGAGGATGGAGGGTTCGTCAACGCCGCAACTGCTATTCCCCGAAAAAGACAGCGGTCAGATTTCCATGAAGATTCTTGCCGGACAACGACAGGTCATTCCGTTGCCGACAGAGAGCGGACCAGTCACCCTCATTGCCCGTCTTTCCCGGTCCCCCTTCGGCCCCATCACGAGACAGGAAGCTGCCATGCTCGACCGGCCCTCTCCCAACCAACTACAAGAAACCATCACGTCAACCAGCTCGCAGGAACAAGCCACCTACGTTGTGAATCAAGATCCTTCGCCAGCCGCTCAGATTGTTGTCGAGATCCCCCTCAGGCGTTAGTGCAAGACTCCTTGGTCAACTCCTCTGTTTGCGCCTGACCTGAAACACACCGATGGCGAGGCAAATCGCCGCCGGCCAGAATGTGAAGAAGAATAAGAGCCCCGGACCGATGGGATTAGGGTTGGGATCCGGCCAGAGGCCGATCTCGGCGAGAAGAATGATGCCGGACAACGGCCCAGCGCCGATCACCAACAGCCAGAAGCCGATCTGCACCAACCGATTCTTGCGATACTCTTTCATCGTGACCCTCTAAACTGGGACATTCTGCCTTTATTCGGCCGCCGCGTCGATTCACAGATTGTTAGGAACCTGCCACGGCAGTGTTCTATGGCATCCCAACGCCAAAATAGCCCCAAAACCTTCGTGAAAGGATTCCCCTCCTCGCCCCATATCCTCTCATGAAGGGAGGGGCCCATGGAGCAAGGCAACAGTGAGACCCAACCAGACAAGGCAGCTCGAAAGTTCGATCCCCGCCTCTACCAGATCGCCAGCCTAGGCACGTTGCTGCTCTATGGCCTGCTCGGACTGCACTTCGATGTGTCGGTCCCCCAGGTTGCTGTCACGTTCGGCATGGCACTGCTCACGCAGTATGCCTGCACGCGCCTTTACAAGCTGCCGGCATTCGATCCCCTCGGCGCCCTCGTCTCAGCAGTAGGCCTCTGTATTTTCCTCCGCACCAACGATCTCGTTGTCGTCGCTCTGGCTTCCGTCATTGCGATTGGCAGCAAGTTCGTCATTCGCTGGAAGAGCAAGCACATCTTCAATCCGACGAACCTCGCGCTCGTCGTTGTAATTATTAGCGGACTCGGCTGGATCTCGCCGGGACAATGGGGACAGGTTGCTTGGCTTGGCTTTCTCATTGGCTGTATGGGCAGCCTTGTCGTCACTCGCGCAGCGCGGGCAGATGTGACGCTCTCATTCCTCGCCTTCTATCTCGGCCTGCTAGTCGTGCGGGCATTGTGGCTCGGCGATCCGCTGACCATCCCGTTACATCAAATCGAAAGCGTCACGCTGCTCATCTTCTCCTTCTTCATGATCTCGGACCCGAAGACTACCCCGAATTCTCGAGCCGGCCGCATCTTCTTCACCTTTCTGGTCGCGGTGACCGCTCTCTTCGTGCAGTTCGTGTTGTGGCGTCCCAACGGGCCACTCTGGGGGTTGATTGCCTGCTCTCCGCTTGTTCCGTTGATTGATCGGCTGTTTCCAGGTTCCCGCTACGACTGGTCACGTCCTACGGTCGGCCATATCTCAACGCCGCTCACCGTGCCTGTTCTCTCATCACCAAAGGAGGTTCTTATGACACACCCGCTCGTGCTTGCATTGACGTTCTTCACCGGCCTGCTCCTCTGGAGCGGGTCTGCTTCGGCCTTTTGCGGCTTCTATGTCGGGAAGGCCGATACGAAACTCTTCAACAAGGCGTCCGAAGTCACCATCGCCCGTCATGACGACAAGACCGTCATCACCATGGCCAATGATTTCAAAGGCGACGTGAAGGAATTCGCGTTGGTGGTGCCGGTGCCGACGGTGTTGGGAAAAGACCAAATCCACGTCGGCGATCCTGCGGTGCTAAAGCATCTTGCCGATTATTCCGCGCCAAGACTCGTCGAGTATTTCGACGAGAACCCCTGCCTGCGCTATGGGCTGATGGAGCGACGAAGCATGGACGCGATGAAGAATATGGCACCGGCTGCAGCCGGGAAACTCGATCGTGAGAAAGCCTTGGGCGTGACCGTGGAGGCCCAGTACACCATCGGCGAGTATGACATATTGATTCTCTCGGCAAAGGAGAGTGCCGGGCTCGAAACCTGGCTGACCGAAAACGACTATCGGATTCCCACAGGCGCGTCATCCGTGCTGCACAGTTATCTAAAACAGAACCTGAAATTCTTCGTGGCCAAGGTGAACCTGGCGGAGCAAGCGAAGCTCGGCTTTACCCACCTCCGGCCGCTCCAGATTGCATTCGAGTCACCGAAGTTCGTGTTGCCGATCCGCCTCGGCACGGTGAATGCGGATGGCGCGCAGGAACTCTTCGTCTACCTCCTGACGAAGCAGGGACGCGTGGAAACGACAAACTACCGGACCGTGCGCCTGCCGGAAGCCCAGGAGATTCCCTTGTATGTGAAAGACAAGTTCGGTGATTTCTATCGCGACCTGTTTACGCAACAAGTGAAACGTGAGAATGAGCGAGGCGTGTTCCTGGAATATGCCTGGGACATGAACTGGTGTGACCCCTGTGCAGCCAATCCGCTTACTGCTGAGGAATTGCGCAGCCTCGGCGTGTTCTGGCAAGAGAACGGCGGCAAGCTCGGGAGAGGCCAGGCACAGAACGTCTTCCTTACGCGACTGCACCTTCGCTATGACGCAGCGCACTTTCCTGAAGACTTGATTTTCCAGGAAACGTCAGATCGCGCAAACTTCCAAGCCCGCTATATCCTGCGCCATCCTTGGACCGGGTCGGACGAATGCCCTGCCGCCACTGCCTATCGGCAACAACTTCGCGAACGGTATGAGCGGGAGGCGCAGACGCTGGCAACGTTGACAGGCTGGAACATCGGCGACATTCGGAAGTCGATGAACATCGCTTCATTGCCGATCAGCGACGACAAGAAGTGGTATCAACGGCTATGGAGCAATTGAATCCTGCCTTGCCGCGCGGGACGCCTTACGGCGCTCCCGCGCGCTATCTTGTTTTCAATCCGTCGCGAATTGACACGAGAAGGGCGCTAACCGGCAGAATCGGCATGGGAGAGTTCCGAGACCTGACTTCGATCCACACCTTCTCCTCTTGCCGTCACAGTACGAACAGGAAGGCCGTCGCGGAAGACGATGAAGTTACTGGGAGCGGCTGGGACACGGGGACCAGGCAGGATCACACCGACAAGATTCAGCGGATCGCAGGCAGAGAGCTTTATTTCCAACGCGCCAGCCAACGCGTTGCCTTTTCTGATCGCCCGAAGCGCTTCGACTGACTCTGGTAAGGCAAACTGCTCGCCGACGAACCCTGAGACGAATCGTCCGCCGCGGACTTCGCCTTTCATCTCCATTCGTCGATAAGCCACCAGCAGATCACGCCACGACTCGACCACTGACTCACGTGCCAGCAGATCGCGGAACACGACGCCATAGCGGCGCAGCAGTTGGCGCGCGACGAGTTCTGATGACGAGTTTGGCGAGAGGCGCGGGGCAAGAGGCGAGGGGTTGCTGTTTGATTCACCTCTAGCCTCTAGCCTCGTACCACTTGCCTGTCGTAAGAGTGACCACCGGCCGGCTGCGTGCCTCGGCCGGCGGGACCGTTCACGTCCTTCCGCACGGCGGCGACGCGGATCCATAAGGGCACGGAGATTGTCGAAGCCGTCGGCCGTGACCAGCCCGGCCGCCACCAGCTCCCACAACCCCTCTTCCACTTCTGCTGCCAAGTGGCCCGTGATTCGCACCAGATCAGCAAAGAAGTTTGCGCCTCGCTCGTGCAAGGCACGCCGCAAGTCCTGTGCAACCGTGCTCAACTGGCCAAACGGTTCTGGCCCACCTGATATGGGGTTCTTGTGGAAAGCGTTCAGCAACCACTCACTCTCCTCACGCGGGAAGAGACTGATCGGCGCGACACTGGTCGGAACGATCCGACGGACTCGATCAACCTCCACACGTCGAGTAAGATGTGGATGAGGAGATAGTCGGCCCCAACTGACCGCCCCACTCAAGCAGAGCCGGTCCAGGAGCTCCGGTTCATATTTCGCCATGCGAAGGCGCAAGAGCTGCGGTTCCCAGGCAGATGCCGCAGCCTCGAATCCTGCAAGTTGTTTGACCGTTTCCAGGAGGCCTGCTTCTCCATGTCGACGCGAACCGGGCGCGACGTGCTGCCATTGCAGCAGAAATCGCATGAACTCGGCTGCCGTCACCGGCTCCACTTCTTTACGCAACTTTCCGATGGTCAGCCGATGGATGCGGGCCAACAAGCGGCGATGACAAAACTCGTGAGGGGTGAGGGGTGAGGGGTGAGGCGATGATTCTCTCACCTCACGCCTGACGCCTGACGCCTGTCGGAACTGGCCGCGTAAGAGCTGGCCGGAGGCTTCGAGGCGACCCAATGATTGATCAACCGACTCAGTCGAAAGCTGCAGCCGAACAGCCAGATCGGGTGCAGTCGTCGGGCCGATGCTTTCCATCCAACCGAGAATGATCGCATCGAGTGTCGTCTCATCGCCGCTTCCTGCTAACAACTTTTCAATCCGATCTCGATTTTCTGTCGCAACCCATCCCCTCACAAAGTTAGGCGTGAGGCTTGACGCGTGAGGCGAGGGGGAAGATACTTCGCTAGCCCCTTGCCTCTCACCACTGGCCGTAATGATCTCAGCACGGCAGGACTCAACAAGCGTGGAGAGAAACGGCCCCCAACCAGTGGCCATCGATTCAGGCACCCACAGCAGCGTGAGCAAGGCATCGTGGAGTTCATCAGCATCGCGGACCACCGGCCAAGACTCACGCGTCACTTCCTCAATCGCGGCCGGATCGAGTGCGCCGACCTCGTTTGCCAAAACCGACGGGAGTATTCTGCGCAGCTCCACCGCCCGGGCTCGGCGTTCTTCCAGCGGCGCATCGTCGAGGAAGGCATAGGGATTCGCGTTCAAGATTTCATGGGAGAAGGGCGAGGGCGCCGGCGTATCCACGGCCACACAGCGGACCGCTCCGGTCTCGATCCGCCCGAGCAGTTGGGTGAGCCCTTCGACATCCATCGCCTCGCTCAGACAATCCCGCACCGTTTCGTTGACGAGGGGATGATCGGGAATCTGTCTGGTCCGCTCGCCGACCATATTGTCCTGACAGGCCACGGCGTCGGGGAACACGGCCGCCAGAAGATCTTCGGCTTTCATCCGCTGAATCTGCGGTGGCACTTTCTTCCCTTTGGCAAACCGGAGCAACACCAACGCGCGGCTTGCATTCCACCGCCAGCGAGTCATGAACATCGGCGCTTGCAGCAGCGCTTGAGTCAAGACCTCACGGACCGTGCGGCTGTGCAGAAACCCGAAGACCGATTCCAAGGGAAAGCTATGCCGTTCGCCCAGTGAAATGACGATGCCGTTATCCGTCGCCGCCGCCTGCAATTCAAAATCGAACGTCACACAGAAGCGCTTGCGCAGCGCAAGACCCCATGCCCGAGTGATTCGCCCGCCGAACGGCGCATGGATCACCAGTTGCATTCCGCCGCTCTCGTCGAAGAATCGCTCAGCCACAATGGTGTCCTGTGTCGGCACAGTCCCCAGCATCGCCTTTCCCGCCAGCACATACTCGACGGCCTGCTCCGCGCCACGTTGATCCAATCCACAGTCTCGTTTGAGCCAGGAGAGGGGCGAGGGATGAGGAGCCAGGGGTGAAGGATTGGACGCCACGAGTTGATCGATTTGGCTCCGCAGTTCGGCCACTTCGGCCGAGAGCTCGACTGTGCGCGACGGCGCTTCGCCACGCCAAAACGGAATGTTGGGCGGCGCGCCCTTCGCGTCTTCAACCCGGACTTTCCCCGCTTCGATCCCCTTGATCCGCCAGGACGTATTCCCGAGGAGCATAATGTCGCCGGCTAAGCTTTCGACGGCAAAGTCTTCGTCCACTGATCCCACAACCGTCCCGTCCGGCTCCGCCACGACCGCATAGTTCGCCGTGTCGGGAATCGCGCCTCCAGAGGTGATCGCCGCCAATCGAGCTCCCCGCCGCCCTTTGATCCGATGATTGATGCGATCGTAGTAGAGGTGCGCCTGTCCACGGCCTCGCTGCGTCACGATTCCATCGGCCAACATGCGAAGCACCTGTTCAAATTCTTCGCGGGTGAGATCGCGGTAGGGAGCGGCCCGCCGGCACAGCGCAAAGAGTTCGTCGACGTGCCAGGTTTGGGATGCGGCGGCCGCCACCACTTGTTGCGCCAACACATCGAGCGGCGCAGGTGGCACGCTGATGTGATCGAGTACGCCCCTTCGGATCGCTCGTATCAGGGCGGCGCATTCAAGGAGTTCGTCTCTGGTGAGTGCAAACAACCGGCCCTTGGGTATCGCCTTGATCCAGTGACCGGCGCGGCCGATCCGTTGGAGACAGGTGGCGATTGCGCGAGGCGAGCCGAGCTGGCAAACCAAATCGACTGTTCCAATGTCAATGCCCAATTCGAGCGACGCGGTCGCCACCACCACCCGCGTCTTACCTGCCTTCAACCGCTCTTCCGCCGAGAGCCTGATCTGGCGAGACAAACTGCCGTGATGCGCCGCCACCGCATCGGCCCCAAGATCCTGCAATCGCTCTTCGAGATGGTGCGAGACCCGTTCGGCTAAACGTCTGGTATTGACGAACACAAGCGTCGAACGATGCTGCCTGATTAACTCGGCCAAGCGATCGTAGACATCGGTCCAGATCGCATTTGTCGCGACCGCGCTGAGTTCATCTTTCGGCACTTCCACCGCCACATCCATCGTTCGCTTGTGGCCCACGTCAATGATGGTCGGCATCGGTCGATCGCCCACAAGGAATTGCGCGACGGTTTCGATCGGCCGCTGGGTCGCTGACAGGCCGATCCGTTGCGGTTTGATCAACGTCAGCGCCTCCAATCGCTCCAATGACAGAACCAGATGGGCGCCCCGCTTGTTCGGAGCGACAGCATGGATTTCATCCACGATGACCGTCCGGACGGTCTGGAGCATCCGACGGCTCTTCTCCGCCGTGAGTAGGATGAAGAGCGATTCCGGCGTGGTCACGAGGATGTGCGGCGGCCGTTTCAACATCTGCTGGCGATCCACCATCGGCGTATCGCCGGTGCGCACCAACACACGCAATTCAGGCATCAGGAAACCAGCCTGCAACGCCGCCTGCCCGATCTCATTCAATGGCTGCTGAAGGTTTTTTTGAACGTCGTTGCTGAGGGCCTTAAGCGGAGAAACGTAGAGTACCTGCGTGTGATCATCGAGTTCGCGGGCGAGAGCTTGCTTGAACAAGTGATCGATACAGGAGAGAAACGCGGCGAAGGTTTTCCCCGATCCGGTCGGTGCGGCGATGAGCGCGTCTTGACCAGATTGAATTGCAGGCCAGGCCGCTTGCTGCACGTCCGTAGGAACTCCAACAGATGTGCTGAACCATTCGGCAATGAGGGGATGAAAGAGCGTGAGTGGCATCGCGGCGTGATCGTACCACGCTGCGATAAGGACTCGCTACGGAGCGGCTAAGTTGATGTGAAGAAAACGGAAAGAGGAGCTGCTAGCGTATGACAACAGCAGGTTGGAGTGGTTGATCTCCTGCTGCAAACGGCGATCCTGCCGCCGGTGTCAATACTCCGGTCACTTGATTGATTGAGAAAACCGCGATCGAATCTGAGCCCAAGTTGGAGACGAACGCGAATTGCCCTGTTGGATCCAGCGTTACACGCTGAGCTTGGATTCCACCAGTCAGAAACGGAGACCCGGCCACTTGGGTCAATACACCGGTGAGTTGATTCACTGCATACACTGACACGTTGGCCGATGTAGCATTGGCGACAAATGCAAAAGTACCTGCAGGATTCAGCGTCACGGCATTTGGATTCGTTCCAGCCGGGAAGGAATTCGATGGGGGCGGACCTGGGTTCTGGACCACTGTCAAGGCGCCAGTTGCCTGATCGATGGTATAAACCGACACATCATTGGTAATGGCATTCGCGACAAATGCCAACGTGCCTAGCGGATTGATCGTCACGGCGCTTGGGGTCGTCCCAGTCGTATAGGGCGAACCCAGCACGGCAGGAAGAATGAACCCACTATTCGTCTGATTGACTTCGAAGGCAGAGATCGTACCGTCGCCCGCGTTGGCTATGTAGGCAATGAGTTTAGTATTGGGCAGGGTCAGGAACGTCACCCGTTGCGGCGTGGTCCCCGTGGGCAATGGACTTAGAGGGGCGGGAGTCAGAAAAGGCACTCCAACCGGGTTGATAAAAAACATCGAGATGTTGCCATCGGCGACATTGTTGATCCAGACGAAGCGCCCCTGAGGATCGACTGTCGCAGACTCGGGATTGGTCCCGGTTGCGAAAGGAGAGCCCGCAACCGCCGCCAACGCCCCTGTGGTCGAATTGAAGGTGAACACCGAC
>Ga0187821_10000035_pt1 | contig 19359 bp, 10 predicted proteins | sample NC_wetland_sal_i_20_FD_132442 | JGI IMG/M metagenome (GOLD analysis project Ga0187821, IMG submission 132442) | Wetland sediment microbial communities from Neuse River Estuary, North Carolina, USA - SourceSoil_1 | ecosystem: Environmental > Aquatic > Freshwater > Wetlands > Sediment | place...
ATCCCCCGCGAGCGCCTGCGCGATTCCCAGGCGCTGGCGCATCCCGCCGGAGTACCCCTTCACCGGGCGCTTCGCGGCGAACGTGAGGTTCACGCGCTCCAGGAGCTCCCGGGCAACCTTCTTCAGGCCGCCGGGGGCACGCACGCCCTTGAGCTCGAGAAGATGCACCAGCATCGCCTCGCCGCTCAGGTGCGGATAGAAGCCGAACTCCTGAGGCAGATAGCCGAGCCGCGGCCAGAGCTCCTCGGGCTTCTCGAGGATGTCGATTCCGTCGAGGGTGACCCTGCCCGACGTGGGCTCGAGCAGACCGGCGAGGATCTTCATGAAGGTGGTCTTTCCGGCGCCGTTCGGGCCCAGGAGACCGAACATTCCCGGAGCCACGTCGAGATCGATTCCATTCAGCGCCGTGACCGGGCCGGGGTACACCTTGACCAGACCGCGAACTTCGAGCATGGGGTACCTCCTCAGAGTCACGTACGCCCGAGGACCGCGCCGGGTTTCGTCGGGGACGGGAATGGGCTCGCGCGCGCGGAGAAACCCTACCACGAGCCACTCCCTTGCGCCTCTGGGGAATCCCGTCTAGGCTGCGGCTCATGCGCATCGGAACCCCGCTCACCCCCAACGCCACGAAAGTCATGCTGCTCGGCGCCGGGGAGCTGGGCAAGGAGGTCATCATCGCCCTGCAGCGACTGGGGGTGGAGGTCATCGCCGTCGACCGCTACGCCCACGCGCCCGGGCACCACCTGGCGCACCGGTTCCACGTCATCGACATGACCGATCCGAGAACGCTCCGGGCCGTGGTCGAGGCGGAGCGGCCGCACCTGGTCGTGCCCGAGATCGAGGCCATCGCGACCGACGAGCTGGCCCGGATCGAAGCCGACGGCCTGGCCCGCGTCATCCCGACGGCGCGCGCCACCCAGCTCACCATGAATCGCGAGGGCATCCGGCGGCTGGTCGCCGAGGAGCTCCGGCTTCCCACCTCGAAGTACGCGTTCGCGGAGAGCGTGGAGGAGGTGCGGCGCGCCGCGCAGGAGCTTCGCTTCCCCTGCGTGATGAAGCCGGTGATGTCCTCCTCGGGCAAGGGCCAGTCCGTGCTCAAGGGCCCGGACGACATCGAGAGAGCCTGGGAGTACGCGATGAGCGCGGGACGCGTGAAGAGGGCGCGCGTCATCGTGGAGGAGTGGATCGCCTTCGACTATGAGATCACGCTCCTCACCGTGCGCGCCCGGGACGAGCGGGGCCAGCCGGCGACCTACTTCTGCGAGCCCGTCGGCCACGTGCAGATCCACGGAGACTACGTGGAGAGCTGGCAGCCCCAGCCGATGACGGGGCGCGCGCTGACCCGGTCCCGGGAGATCGCGAAGCGGGTCACCGACAATCTGGGAGGGAGCGGAATCTTCGGGGTGGAGCTCTTCGTGCAGGGCGACCACGTCTGGTTCAGCGAGGTGAGCCCGCGTCCGCACGATACCGGCATGGTCACGATGATCACGCAGGATCAGAGCGAATTCGAGCTCCACGCCCGGGCCATCCTGGGCCTGCCGGTGAGCACGGAGCTGCGCTCCCCGGGCGCGAGCGCCGTCATCTACGGCGGCGTGAACGCGAAGGGGATCGCCTTCGAGGGGCTGGAGGAAGCGCTCCGCCTTCCCCACGTGGAGGTGCGTCTCTTCGGGAAACCGGAGGCCTTCACGCGGCGGCGGATGGGGGTGGCGCTGGCCTACGGGCGGGACTTCGGCGAGGCGCGGCAGCGGGCCAAGCAGTGCGCGGCGCTGGTCAGGCCGGTCCTGGCGGAGAAGACTCCGAGTACCGCCGTCCCATGAACGGGTGCCCGTCCGATGCGGTCAGCTGAGGCGCTTCTCCGCGGGCCGATCGAGTACGTCCCGGACTTTGCGCGTCAGCGCGTCCGGCATCATCGGCTTCTGGATGAACGACGCGCCGAGCTCGAGGATGCCGTTCTGCAAGATCATGTCGTCGGTGTAGCCTGACATGAAGAGTACGCGGATCTCGGGGCGGAGGCTCCGGAGACGCTCCGCGAGCTGCCGCCCGTTCATCTTGGGCATGATGACGTCCGTCAGGACGAGATCGATCCGCTCCGGGCTCTCCTCGCATAGGAGGACGGCTTCGCTCGGCGAGGCCGCCACGAGGACATGGAAGCCGGCCGCGCGGAGAATGGCGCCCGCGACTTCGCGCACTTGCTCTTCATCCTCGACCAGAAGGATCGTCTCGGTCCCCCGCGCCCCGCGAACTTCGGGCGAGGACCGCTCGGGCGAACCCGGCGATCCCTCGGCGCACGGAACGTAGATCTTGAAGGTGGTCCCGACCCCGGGCTCGCTGTAGAAGTAGATGCTTCCGCCGCTCTGTTTGACGATCCCGAACACCGTGGACAATCCCAAGCCCGTGCCCTTCCCGCGCTCCTTTGTGGTGAAGAACGGCTCGAACACGCGGGCCTTGGTCGCGGCGTCCATTCCGACTCCGGTGTCGCTCACCGCCAGCATGACGTAGCTCCCCGGCTGAACGTCGAAATGGGTCTCTCCCGCCGTTTCATCCAGCGTCACGTTGGCCGTCTCGATGCTCAGGCGGCCTCCCTGGGGCATGGCGTCGCGCGCGTTCACCACGAGATTCATGACCACTTGGTCGAGCTGGCTCCGATCGGCCTTCACGCGATCGAGGGTCGGCGCCAGCAGCAGCCGGAGCTCGATGTCCTCCCCGAGAAGGCGCTTCAGCATCTGCGACAGCTCGGTCAAGACCTCGTTCACGTCGAGGATCTTGGGCTCGAGGACCTGCTGGCGGCTGAAGGCGAGAAGCTGATGCGTGAGCGAAGCGGCGCGCGCTCCCGCGGCCTTGATCTCCTCGAGGCCGTTCCGGATCGGACCGGCCGGGATGTCGCCGTGAAGCAGAATGTCGCTGTAGCTCAGGATCACCGTGAGAAGATTGTTGAAGTCGTGCGCGATGCCCCCGGCGAGCCTGCCGATCGCTTCGAGCTTCTGGGATTGGCGGAGCTGTTCCACGCTCTGGTGGAGGGCGTCCTCGGTCCGCTCGCGCTCCCCGATCTCCCGCTTGAGCTCTTCATTGGCCCGCCGCAGCTCCGCCGTTCTCGTGAGGACGCGCTCTTCCAGCTCTCCCTGGAATTCCTGCAGCATCCGGTTCGCATCCTGAATCTCCTGCGCACGGCGGAAGATCTCGGCTTCCATCCGCTCCGCCCGAATCTTGAGCTCCTCGGTGCGACGGGTCTGCTCGCTTCCCTGATGCTTCAGCCGGACGAACTCCGTCACGTCCTCGACCCGGTGGATGATGTAGACGACCTCCCCGTTCGCTCCCAGGACCGGAGAGTTGACCGGACTCCAGTGGCGCTCCTCGAAGCCGCCCCCCTCCGATTCCGGGCGCCGGATGTCGTACTTCTGAACCGCCATCGTGTCGGGCGCCCTGCGGACGAGCACCCGGGAGAGTGAGGCGCGCAGGTTTTCGACACCGGTGGCTTCGGGCTCGTCCGGGTTGTCCGGGAAGACGTCGAAGATCCCGCGGCCGAGAATCTTCGCGCGCTCGGTCATGGTGGCGCGCAAGTACGCATCGCTGACCGCCGCGATGGTGAGGTCGGGCTTCAGCACGAGGTAGAGGCCCGGCGCCGCTTCGAAGAGCGTCTGGAAGTCGGGCGGGCGCGAAGCGGCTTCTGGGATTTGCGGGGACATGACTCTTGGGTTATCGGCGGAGTAACTGGGATTGGGGAGGGAAATCGTGGAGCCGATACGCCTGACCGAAGCGATTGGAACGCAGCTGCTTACAATCTGTACTCCAAGTGGATTCGAGCGCGGCGCTACTGGAAACGGCGACCCCAGTTCTCCAGAACGAGAACGGCCCACAGGAGCTGGGAGCGGGCACGCCCTCCGGCCCGATGCTCGGTCCAGAGGCGCCGCACCTCGGACATGTCCAGGAATCGGGAAACGAAGGGACTGTCCGCCAGCACGCGACGCTCGAAGAGAGCGCCTAAGGATCCCTCGAGCCAACGCCCCAGCGGAGGCGTGAACCCACGTTTGCGCCGGTTCAAGATCTGCTCCGGCACGACGCTGCGGAGGGATTGTCTCAGGAGCCGCTTGCCCCTGCCCCACGCCACCTTGGTGGAAGAAGGAAGATGGGCCATGAATTCGACGAGGGGGTGGTCCAGGAGGGGAACCCTGACCTCGAGACCATGCGCCATGCTGGCGCGGTCGACCTTGGTGAGAATTCCGTCGGCGAGATACGTCTTGAAATCGGTGTACTGCAGCTGCGCCGTCGAGTCCCAGCTGCCGGACCGTCTGAAGCATTCCTCGAGCACCGATCGAGCGTCGTAACCGTCCAGGCGCTTCTTCAGAGAGTCGCCGAGGAGCCGCCCCTTCGTCTCGGCGTCACAGATCGACATCTCCCTCGCGTAGGATTCCAGGGGTCCCTCGCTTGCGCTCCGGAAGAGACCCCGCAGGCGCATCGGCTTGGGGACCCACTTCCCGTCGGGAGCCCAGCGGCTCGCGGCCGAGAGGAGGGCCGGCGCCCGGCGCTCGGAAACGAGCTGGAGGACCGCCTTGCGAGACTCGTTGTCGCGATATCTCCGGTAGCCGCCGAAGCTCTCGTCCCCGCCGTCCCCCGAGAGGCATACCGTGACCCGCCGCCGGGCCTCGGCGCAGACGAGGAAGGTCGGAACGGCGGATGGATCGGCGAACGGCTCGTCGAAGTACCAGGCCATCGCGTCGAGCAGCTCCGGCGTGGGCTCCGGGATCGGGACGTCCTTCCATTCCGACCCATAACTCCGCGCGGCCAGCTTCGCGTACGTCTGGTCCTCGTCGTGCGTCCCCGGGAAACTCGCCGTGAACGAAGGAATGCCCTCGGCGAGATGGCCCTTCATGAAACCGAGGACGGCCGTCGAATCGACCCCGCCGGAGAGAAGCGTGCCCACGGGAACGTCCGATCCGAGCTGGCCCGCGACGGCCCTGTCGAGGGCCTGCCTCAGGTCCCCCGCGAGCGCGTCGCCGCCGGAGCGACCCTCCGGCGTGAAGTCGAGGTCCCAGTAGCGCGTCCGCTCGACGCCGCGCGCACTCACGGTGAGCGACTCGCCCGCTTCGAGCTTGGAAATCCCCTCGAGGATCGTGCGCGGGGCGGGAACGTACCCGAACGTGAAGAATTCCTCGATTGCGCGCTCGTCCACCTCGCGCGGCACGCCGGGGTATTCGAGAATGCTCTTCAGCTCGGAACCGAAGACGAACCCGTCATCGCCGCATCGGTAGTAGAGGGGCTTGATGCCGAGCCGGTCGCGGGCCAGGAGGAGCCGACGCTCCCGCCCGTCCCAGATCGCGAACGCGAACATCCCCCTGAGACGGCTCAAGCATCGCTCTCCCATCGCGTCGTAGAGCTGAAGAAGCACCTCGGTATCCGTGCGGGTGCGGAAACGGCGCCCCTCGCGACGCAGCTCCTCCCGCAGCTCATCGTGGTTGTAGATCTCGCCGTTCAGGACCAGCACGGTCCGGCCGTCCTCGCTCACGAACGGATCGGCCCCGGCAGCCAGATCGACGACCGCGAGCCGGGCGTACGCCAGCCCCACGCCATCGCCGTGCCAGATTCCCCGGCCATCCGGTCCCCGATGGGCCAGGGCGCGGCTCATCCGGCGGAGAAGTGCTTCGGGTTCGGAGGAGGAGCTCTGCAAGTCGGATGCATTCGGGCCGAGGCGGCAGAATCCGGCTATGCCGCACATGGAATCACCCGAGGACGCTTCATGAACTTCCATGTTCGGAAGCGCGGGTAAACGGATGCTGAACGGTGGGACCCCACCCTCAGGAGCGGGAAATCCAGGAAGGGATGAAGAGCTCGAAGCGCGCTCCCCCGAGGGGAGACGGGGACACGAGGACGTCTCCTCCATGCGCTCGGGCGACCCGGCGCAGGATGGGCAAGCCGAGCCCGAACCCGTCCTGGGCCGCGCGGGCCTCGGCGCTTCGGTAGAAGACGTCGAACACGCGCTCCCGCTCGGCCGCGGGGATCCCGGGGCCGGCGTCCTCGACGACGACGGTGCCGCGCCCCTCGGCGTTGAACACGCGCACGCACACGGACTGGCCGCCGGAGGTGAACTTGAGCGCATTGGACAGGAGGTTTCGGATGGCGGAGGCGAGCAGGGTCGAGTGGCCGGCGACCAGAACCTCGTCCTCGGCGGCCACCTCGATGTCGCGCGTCCGTTCCAGGGCGGGCTCGCGGAACTCGCGCTCCACGTCCCGGACCAGGTCGCTGAGGTTCACGGGCTGGGTCAGCTCCCACCGGATCCGAGGATTGCGGTCCGAATCGCGCAGGACGAGGAGCGCCTCGACCAGGTCCGCCATGGCGCGTCCCTGGAGCAGCGCCCGGTTCAGCGCGTCACGGGCGCGCGGCGAGAGGGATGAGTCTTGCAACGCGTACTCCAGCTCGCCACAGAGGACCGTCAGAGGCGTCCGAAGCTCGTGGGCCGCGTCCCGGGTGAAGTGCTGCTCCGCCGCGAGGACCTCCCGGATCCGCCCGAGCAGGCTCTCGAACGCGCCCGCGAGCACGGCCACCTCGGTGGGATCGGAGGCGCTGCCGAAGCGCTCCGGGGGCGCGTCCCCGGCCGCGCGCTCCGCCTGGGACGCGATGCGGGAGAGCGGCTTCAGGGCCCGCCGCGCCACCGTGCGGCTCAGCGCCGCCACCACCACGAAGAGCGGGATCGCGGTCAGGAGAAGCGCCGAGATGAGCGCCATGATCGCGCGCTGCCGCGCATCGATCGGCGTGGAGGCCACCACCCAGCCGCCGCCCCGAATCGGAACGCGGACTTCGCGCCACGCGCCGCGGGGCCTCCGATCCGCGCCGGGCGAGGCGCCGATTTCCCGGCCGAGGGCGTCGAGCACTCGAATGCGGACGTTCACGGGAGCGTCCTCCGACAGGGCCGACCTCGCGGCGCGGGCCAGGTCCCCCTCCTCCCGGATCTCCGAAGCGACGCTGCCCGCCATCTGCGTGGCCGCGTTGAGCAGAAATGTCGATTCCTGCCGCTTCAGGGTCTGGGCCGAGATCCCGATCGCCAGCCCGGAGAAGGCGAGGATGAGGCCCGCCGCCATTCCCAGCTGGAGCGAGGCCAGCCGCCGGACGAGCGAGTGCGCCTTCATGACGAGGCCTCGAACACGAACCCTTCGCCGCGAATGGTGCGGATCGAGCATCCCCCCGCGTCGCCTCCGAGCTTCCGGCGAAGGCGGCTCAAGATGACGTCGAGGCTGTCCGACTCCGGGCGTCCACTCCCGTGCCAGATGCTGTCGAGAAGATCCGTCCGGCCGACCACGCGTCCCCGCTTCGCGGCCAGGGCTTCGAGAACCGCCCATTCGCGCGCGGTCAGCGGGACTTCCCTGCCCCCGCGCTCCAGCCGCCGTGCCGTGAAATCCAGGCGGACCGCGCCGGCCTCGATGCGCTCCGGCGGCGAGAGCCCCCGGCGCCGCGCGAGCGCGCGGACCCGGGCGCGCAGCTCGGCGAGCGCGAAGGGCTTCTTCATGTAGTCGTCGGCCCCCGCGTCCAGCCCCTCGACCCTCTCGGCCACGTCCCCGCGGGCCGTCAGGCAGAGCACCGGGGTCAGGACACCCTCCGCGCGGAGGCGGCGGCACAGGTCCAGGCCGTCGCCGTCGGGCAGCATCAGGTCGAGAACGATCACGTCATGCCGCGCGGCCATGGCCTGGCGGAGACCGGTCGAGAAGCGCGCGGCCACCTCGACGGTCATCCGGTCCGACTCGAGCGCGCGGGAGAGGAGACTTCGGGTCGGCCCGCTGTCCTCGATCACCAGAACGTTCACCGGGAGGGCGCCTCCGCGAAGGCCTGGATCATGCGCGCCACGTGCTTCGCGTGCTTCAGGTAGAGATCGATACGCAGGTTCTCGTCGGGGGCATGGGCGCGCGTGTCCGGATTCCCGAACCCGGCCGTCGCGACCGGGACGCCCAGCTCGTGGATGAAGGCGTGGTTGGGGCCCGAGCCGCCGACCATCGGCACGATCTGCATGGGCACGCCGTACACGGGACGCGCGGTCTCCGAGACCACCTGGAGAAACGGATCGTCGGGGTCCGTGCGCCCCGCGGGATTTCCTCCCAGGAAGTCGATCTTGATGTCCGGGAAACCCTCCTGGTCGAGATGGGATCGGAGCTGACTCAGAACCTGATCGGGGGTCATGTCGGGAACGAGCCGGAAATCCACTTTGGCCGAAGCGCGGGCGGGAAGCACCGTCTTCGAGCCCTTGCCCTGGTATCCGGCCGTGAGCCCGCAGATCGTGCACGTGGGCTCGAAGACTTCCGCGATGGAGAGCTCCGGGCCCCCCTTCATGCCGCGCAGGAATTCCTTCACGCCGTAGCGCGCCCGGTAATCCTCCGCCATGTCCGGGGCCAGGCCCATGAGCTCGCGGTCGCGCGCGGTCGGCGGGCGCACGGGATCGTAGAACCCGGGGATCCGGATGCGCCCATCCTTGCCCTTGAGGCTCGCGAGGGCCCACGTCAGCCGCCAGGCGGCATTGGGGAAGATCGAGCCGCCGATCCCCGAGTGGACGTCACGGGACAGGCACTCCACGGTGAGCTCCACGTAGCAGATGCCGCGCAGCCCCGCGTACTGGAGGGGCACGTCGCGGTGATCCACGTACCCGAATTCCCAGAGGCACGCGTCCCCTTTCAGCCGCTCGCGATGCTGTCTCACGAAGCCGGGGAGGCGGACGCTCCCGATCTCCTCCTCCCCTTCGATCACGAACTTGATCCGGCACGGCAGCCTCTTCGCCTGATCGAGCAGAGCGTCCAGGGCGAGGAGTCTCGCGGTCAGGTGCCCCTTGTCGTCGCTCACGCCGCGCCCGTAGAGGCGGCCGTCTCGAAGGGTCGGCGTGAACGGGGGGCTGGTCCAAAGCTCCAGCGGCTCCGCCGGCTGGACGTCGTAGTGGTTGTAGATGAGGAGGGTGCGGTCGCGGGCGCCGTCACGCGCTGCGACCACCACGGGAGATCCGCCCGAAGGCAGTATCTCCACGGCGAACCCGCGCGCGCGGAGCATCTCGGCGACCAGGCGGGCGCAGTCTTCCATCCCCACGTTCTGGGCCGCGACGCTGGGTTGGGCCGCGTAGCGGATCAGCTCGGCCAGACTCTCGTCCAGGTGTTGTTCCAGGTACCGGTCGATCGCGGCGAAGTCGGCCATGGCCTCCCATGATGCGGCCTTGGGTGGCGCGACTCCAAGCCGGAAATGCAGGGAGCGATCTAGAAGTAGGTGGCCGCCGTCAGGGTGAGGCCTGCGAGGGGTGTCTCATTGTTGAAGCGATCGCGCCGTATCTCGTAGTACCAGCCGAACCGGGTGACCGCCATCGGACGCAGGCGGAGGTTCAGGCTGGCCGAGAGCCGCGACCTCGAATCACCCTGGATGGACCGGTCGAAATCCACGGCGTCCGCGCGGATTCCGCCCGTCACGCAGGACCCCCGCCAGCTCCGGAACAGAGGGTCGAAGAGGCTTCGCGTCACTTCCACGGACGCGCCGCATTGCCGCTCCGCGAAGAGCGCCCGGAGACTCGGGGGCACGTCGATGGCCGCGTACGCCGCCTCGGAGAAGAGATGGAACCCATGAAATGCCGTGGTCCCATCGGCGACGATCAGGTGCAGCCAGCGCGCGTGGTCGACGCGGACCCCGCCGATCTCCGTCCTGTTGTAGGGGTCGCTTTCCGCGGCCAGCCCCAGCTCGCTCCCCGAGCGGCCGTGGAGCGCCACGCGCCAGGCGAGCGCGGGGATCCCGTTCTTGTCGCCGTAGTTGTTCCGGCCCGATGGAAGGCGCGTGCCGCCGGGCGACTCGGTGATCACGCCGTCGTCGTAGCCGGTCACGAGATCGGCCTCCCACGAGAGCCGGGACACCCTCCCCGCGGCGGGCAGGCTCCGCGCGCCGATCCCCAGCTGCGCGTTGGGCACGCCGATGAGCTGCGTCGCCACGAGGGACCGCTCGGCGAAATCGTAATCGGGCGCGTCGTGGGACAGGTTGGTGCGGCCCAGCGGGACCGGGAAGATGCCCACGTGCGCCTGACGGGAGCGCATCACACGGACCGAGAGCTCCGCGCGCTCCATCGTGAAATCGTTCGAATCCCGGTCCCAGCACCCCTGCCCCGCCGCCTCCAGGCGGGCGCTCAGGCGCGCGAGCAGAAACCCGTTCACGCGACCGACGGAGAACCATTCGGGATTCGTCACGCCCGCCTGCCGATCCTCGGCGAGACGCAGCTCGCCGTCGCCGCCCCACGCGAGACCGTCGAGCGAGCCGTGATAGGGAATCCCGAGCGCGGGCGGCGCGAAGAGCTCTGGTCTCGGCCCCTGGATGGCGGCATGGGCGTCGCGCGGCCACGAGGGGACGAGGAGGAGCATCGCCGCGGCCGCGGCGAGCGATGCGGCCCGCCCCTTCATCGCGACTCCACGAAATCGAGGAGCGCCGCCTGGTCGGCGGCCGACATGGTCAGGAAGGCGTCGCGCGCCCCCGAGGCCTCGCCGCCGTGGAGGCGGATCGCCTCGTCCACGCTGTGCGCGCGGCCGTCGTGGAGGAGGAAGAGCTGCCCGTTCAGGAATTCACGGGCCACGCGGAGCCCCCACAGGGGCGCCGTGCGCCATTCGTGTCCGTCGGCATCTCCGTCGGGCCGGTTGTCGGCCAGCCCGTCCCCCATGTCGTGGAGGAGCAGGTCCGAATACAGGGTCACGTCGCGGTTGGCCAGAGTCTCGATCTCGTCCGGCCCGGTGCGGAACGTGGGAATGTGGCAGACGGCGCAGCGCGCCGACGTGAACAGGGCCTCGCCCCGGACGCGCGACGCGGTGGGGTCGCCCGGCGCGGGAGGAGCGAGCATTCTCATGTACTGGATGACGCTCTCGACTTCCCGGTCCGTCAGCTCGGGATCCGCCGCGGGGTCGATCGCCGGGTGCGACGCGAGCGGATTCACGTTCTCGATGGGGCGATAGGACGAGGTCATGCCGATGTCCTGGTGGTACGCCTCCACCGTTTGCTGCAGCAGATTCGAGACGCTCGCCTTGCGCCCGAACCGGCCCACGTGGAGCCCCGGACCGCCGCCCGGCACCGTCGCGGGCACGTACGGCGCCGGCGTGACCATGTTCGCGCGCCCGGAGATGCCGTCTCCGTCCAGATCGTTGGGATCCTCGTGCGAGAGGATGGCGGAATCGGGGATGGCCTCGATCAGGCCGACGCCGAACACGGGAGGCGGCAGCCTGTAGGAGACGTCCACGCCGGCCGGAAGATGCTCGGCCTCGGCGCCCGGAATCGCCTTGTCCTGCAGCTGTGGGCCCCCGATGTCGGTCGCGAGATCGGTGCCCCGGCTGAACCGCGTCAGGATGTTCTCGGGGCGTCCTCGCCCGTCTCCGCTGTGGCACGAGGCGCACGACACATTGTTGAAGATGGGCCCCAGCCCTTCCGCGATGGTGAACGCTTTCCGGAACTGGGTGTGCCCCGCCTGGAAGTCGCCGAGCTCCCCGTTGCTGAGCCCGGGCAGCGGCGTGTCGAATCGCTCCCCGGGATCGGGCTTCGTGGTGAGCAGCTTTTCGCATCCGACCGCGTGCAGGTTCACCGCGCAAATCGCAACGATGGCCGCAATCCGCCACCCGGTGCGCCGCGAGGATCGCACCGCGTGCACGATCCCGGACCGGGACCCACGGCGGCCCGGCCTTGCGTCATCTTCGTAATCTCGTTCATGATGCGGCATCGAAACGCCCCCGAGCGTCGATGGGTAGGTCTACGTCGGAGACGGAAAACCGCAAGGATCGGGCCAGGGGGCGGGCTCGGAATTTGCTTCGCAGGACCATGGGCGTCGCAACCGGTCGGGTCCGGACGCCCCAGCTTCCACGAGACCATGCATCCGGAAGGAGTGTCTGCCATGAATCTTCGATGGCTCGGATCGGCGCTTGTGCCGCTCGGCGCCGCAGTGTTGATGGCGCTGCCTCAGGCATCGTTCGGCGCCCAGATGGCCACCCATGAGAAGACGGCCCGGTCCATCCCCGCGGGAACGATCGAGTTCTCGCCCTCGGTTTCGTACAGCCACTGGAACATGAAGCGCGAGGGATACGGGAACGTGGACACGTTCACGAAGCTCGAGATCACGCCGACGCTGGGCTACTGCGTCTCGAGCCACTACGAGGTGACGGGCGGATTCATGACGCGCCACGAGTCCCAGCCCGGCTCGAGCGACACGGCCCTGGGCGCCACGGCGGGCCTGACCTACAACTTCGCGCCGCAGGGCGGGGTGATTCCGTTCGCGAGCGCGGGCTTCGGTGCTCTGTTCTACGACGGCTTCTCGTTCAGCAACACCGCGGTGCTGGCCCCCATGATCACGGGCGGCATCCGCGTGCTGGTGGGGTCCTCCGCGTCCGTGAACGCGAACCTGGGCTATCAGCACGAGAGCAATGCTCAGGGAGAGTTCGGGGCGAGCTCCAACCGGCTGGTTGCCGGCGTCGGCGTGTCGCTCTTCCCCTGGCCGGCGCGCTAGGTCGCGCGGGCCGCGCCCGCGAGCGCGGCTGAGTCCTCGCCGGACGCGGGCGCGACGTCGCAGCTCCCGGCGCCGAACGCCGTGAGATAGGCGAGCGCCTCGTCCCGCCGTCCCACCCGGAGCAGCGTGTCGAGAAGATTCGCCATCATCCTCTTCCAGTCGGGATGATGCAGGAGCGAGCGGCGATCCTCGTCGCTGAGGGACGCCAGCACCTCGTTCATCAGATCCGCCGCGCGCGTGAATTCCCCGGCCGCCCGGCCGAGATCCCCGGATCGCGCATGGATCTCGCCGATCAGGTCCAGGCCCCGCGCCGCGAGAGGACGGAATCCCAGGTCGGTCGCGCGCCGCACGAGATCGCCCAGCTCCTCGAGAGACTCCGCGCCCGTTCCCTCCCCGCAGGCCGCGCGCGCGGCCGTCAACCCCGCGCGGAGCTCGAAGTGCGCCATCTTGGACCACCGCGCGATGTCGCGGGCCTGCCGCGCCGACCGCTTCGCCTCACCGTGGTTCCCGGCCCGGAGCTCGACCTGAGCGGAGGCCACCAGGGCCTCGATCAGGCTCTCGACATGTCCCGTCGGCTCGCCGTAGGAGAGGGCGCGCTTCGCGTGCTCGCGGGCTTCCTCGAGGTTTCCCCGGGCGGAACAGAGAAGAGCCCGCTTGGCCTGCACCTCCGCCAGCATCGGCGCCGAATCCAGATCGGCCGCGATCTGCTCCGCGAGCCCCACTTCCATCTCGGCCCGGTCCAGCTGGTGCAAGTCGAGATAGAGCTCTGCCAGGTTGTCGTGCAGGCCCGCGAGCGATTGATTCCTCTGCGCCTGGGAGGTCCGGATCTCGAGCGACTCGCGATACAGCCGTTCCGCGCTCGCGTAGTGCCCCTGCTCGAACCGGACCAGCCCCAGATTGTTGAGACAGGAGCAGAGGTCCTCGGTGTTCCCGAGCTCCCGGCAGAGTGAGAGCGAGGCCTCCCAGTGCCGCTGCGCGCCGGCGTGGTCCCCTTCCTGGTAGTGGAGGTTCCCGAGGTGGCGCAGGGTCACGGCCTCGCCGCGACGGTCCACACCCTTCCGGTAGAGCGCGAGCGCGTCGTTCAGGTGCTCCTCCGCCTCGCGGGATTCGCCCAGCCGGTAGTGGAGGATGCCGATGTTCTTGTGCGACTGGGCCAGCCCCGACTCGTCCCCCAGGCGCTCCCGGATCGTGAAGCAGGTCCGGTGGCACGTGAAGGCCTCCTCCAGATCGCCGCGCACGTAATGGATGCCGCTCAGGTTGTTGAGCGCCGCCGCCCGGAGTCTGTCGTCTCCGCGCGCCTCGGCCATGGCGATGGCCTCGCGCAGGAATCTCTCCGCCGTCTCCAGCTCTCCCTTGAAGAAGTGGAGCTTGCCCAGCTCCCGGAGCGCCGTGTTGAGCCTCGAGGCATCCCCCGAAGCGCGCGACTCCTCCACGAGCGCGCCGTACCGCGCGATGGCCTCCTCGTAGCTCTTCAGCGACTCGGCCGGCTGGCCCAGGAGATACTGCATCCGGCCGATCGCGCGCACGATATCGGCCTCGGCGCGGGCGTCGGGCGCCGCGTGCGTCAGGGTGAGCGCGGTCTCGTAGCTCACGAGCGCGGCGCGGTAGCGGCCCGCGGCGTACTCCTGGTCCCCGCGCCGCTGCCGTATGTCCACCAGCTGCCGGATCCTCTCGACCGGCGGATGACTCGGATGGAGGTCGTGCAGCAGGCTCTCCGCGCGCTCGAGATAGCGGATGGCGTCCGCGTGCGCGAAGAGCCGCGCGGCCGCGTTGGCCGAGAGGATGAGGAACGGAAGGGCCTCCTCCTTGAGCCCTGCGGCCAGGAGATTGTGGGCGATCACGCCCGCATGCTCCTCCGATTCTCCGAAACTCTCGGCGAGGAATTGCCCGACGACGGTGTGGTACTCGATCCGGAGCTCGGGAGGGATGCTGTCGTAGAGGATCTCTCGGATCTTCGAATGGTCGAAGTGGTATTGCGGCCCCGCGGCGTGGATCAGGTGGTGGATCTGCTCCAGGAACTGGAGGGTCTTCAGAAGGGGCATGCGCTCGAGATGGAGGCCGCGCAGGATGGTTCCCGAATGGAACACGTCCCCCTCCACCGCGCCCAGCTCGAGGATCTCGCGCTCGCGCGGCCCGAGCCGGCTCAGGCGCCGCATCACGACGTCATAGACCTTCTCGGGAATCGAGATCCGATCCACCGTCGTCGCCAGGGTCCAGGTCTCTCCCTTCTTCGCGAGCACCTTCTCCGCCGTGAGGAGTTTCAGGATCTCCACCATGAAGAACGGGTTCCCCTCCGCTTCGCGGTAGAGCAGGGTCCCGAACTCCTCGCCCCACTCGTGGCCGGGATAGAGCCTCTGGAGCACCTCCGACACGTCGGCGCGGCTCAAACGGTTGAGCTCGATCCTCTCGAAGCGCTCGTCGCGTCCGAGGAGCTGCAGGACGTTTTGGACCGGGTGCGGAACGCCCCCCGGCTCGGAGATCGTTTCCTCGGGCCGGTACGTGACCAGGAGGAACATGCGGCGCCCCGCGACGCGGCGGGTCAGGAAGTGGAAGAGGCGCACCGTCCCCTCGTCCGCCCATTGGAGATCCTCGATCACGAACACGAGGGGACGCTCCTCGGATACGAACGCGATCACCTGGTCCAGCACCTCCCAGAGCTCCTCCTCGCTGGTCGGGCCGTTCGTCGCGAACGCGAAGCGCAGGAACCGGCTCAGAACGGGAATCGATCCCGCGAGCCTCGGGGCACGGTCGAAGAGGAAACGCTGCAGCGCCGGAGCGGAATCCACGCCGCGCAGGGCGAAATATTGCCGGAGCGCGTCGGCGATCGGGAGATAGGAGCTGCCGCCGCCGCCGAACAGGCAGGAGGCGACGAGCACGCGGCTTCCCTCACGCCGGCAGGACCGGCAGAACTCATCGACGAGACGGCTCTTGCCGATGCCGGCCTCGCCCGAGATGCACGCCGCGGCCCCGTCGCCGATGCGCGCCTCGCGGTGGAGGGCGGCCAGGCGCTTCAGAGGCTCCTCGCGGCCGACCAGCGGCGCCAGGAAGCGCTCGCGCCGCGTCGTGAACACCTCGTTCGTCGCGACGAGGTCCAGCTCATGGTGGATCCCCGCCCGCCGGAGCCGCTCGTGCTCGCGGAACCGCGTCAGGTCCTCGGCCATCTCCGCGGCGTTCTGATACCGCTCCTGCACGCTCCGCATCATGGCCTTGAAGACGATGTGCTCCAGGTCGGCAGGCACTTCGGGCGCCAGCTCGCGAATCGTGATGGGGTCCTCGTGGAGGATGGCGTGCGCCACCGCCACCGGCTGGTCGCCGACGAACGGCAACCGTCCGGTCAGGAGCTCGTACAGCACGACGCCGAGCGAGAACAGGTCCGTCCGCTCGTCCACTTCCTGGCCCACGACCTGCTGGGGCGACATGTAGGAGGCCGTGCCCAGGATGGCGTCGCCCTGCGTCACCGTGCTGCCGTCGGTGACCTTGGCCAGGCCGAAGTCCATCACCTTGACCCGCCCCTCGGGCGTGCGCTTGATGTTGGCGCCTTTGATGTCGCGGTGGATGATCCCGTGCGTGTGGGCTTCCCGGAGCGCGCCCAGGATCTCGAGGCTCAGCGTCACGACCTCGTTCCAGGGGAGCGGGCCGTCGTGGACCAGCTCGCGGAGGGTCACGCCCGGCACGTACTCCATCGCGAGGAAGATGTCGTCCCCCTCGGTTCCGATCTCGTAGAGCTGGGCGGCGTTCGGATGGTTCAGCGAGGCCGCCACCCGGCCCTCGTTCAAGAAGCGGCGGCGCGCCTCCACGTCCTGGGAGAGGCCGGGCCGGAGGACCTTGAGCGCGACGCGGCGGTGGAGCACGTTGTCGGTCGCCAGGTACACGACCCCCATCCCACCCTGGCCCAGCGTGGATTCGATCGTGTAATGGCCAATGTGCGGCGGGCGGGACTCCATGCAAACCTCGATCGCCGGGGAGAGACGGGTGAAGCGCGATTCTAGCAGGTCGAGCTTGCGGTTTCCAGGACGGCGGGGGCCGTCTCCTTCTTCTTCGCTCCGAACCGGATCGACAGCGCGTCGAGGTACGTGTAGATCACCGGCGTCACGTACAGGGTCACGAGCTGGGAGAACGCGAGGCCGCCGACCACGGCCAGGCCCAGCGGGCGGCGCGCCTCGGCGCCGGCGCCCAGGCCGATCGCGATCGGAAGGGTGCCCATGAGGGCCGCCATGGTGGTCATCATGATCGGGCGGAACCGGATCAAGCAGGCCTCCACGATGGCCTCGCGAGGCGCCTTCCCTTCCTTCCGCTCGGCCTCGAGGGCGAAATCGATCATCATGATCGCGTTCTTCTTCACGAGACCGACCAGCATGATGATGCCGACGAACGCGTAGATGCTGAGCTCGGTGCGGAAAATCAGAAGGGTGAGGAGCGCGCCGAACGCCGCGAAAGGCAGCCCCGAGAGAATGGTGATCGGGTGGATGAAGCTCTCGTAGAGGATGCCCAGAACCAGGTAGATCACGAGCACCGCCAGGAGGAGGAGGAGCAGGAGCCCCTGCTGGCTCGCCTGGAACGCCTGCGCCGTCCCGAAGAAGCTGGTGGTGATGGTGGGCGGCAGCGTCGCGCGGGCCACGCGCTGGACCTCGTTGACCGCGTCACCCAGCGAAACGCCGGGACGAAGGTTGAAGGAGATCGCGACGGCCGGGATCTGACCCATGTGGTTCACGCTCGAAGGTCCCACGCCCGGGGTGAGACGGGCCACGGCACCAAGGGGGACCAGGGTGCCCGAGCTGGTTCCGATGTAGAGGTTCTGCAGGGCGGTGATGTCGCGCTGGAACTCGGGCTTCACCTCCATGATGACCCAGTACTGGTCGGTGTCGGTGAAGATGGTCGAGACCTGCCGCGATCCGAACGCGTCGTAGAGCGTCGTCTCGATCTGCTGGGCGCTCACCCCCAGGGCCGCGGCGCGGTCGCGGTCGATCGCCACGTCCACCTCGGGATTGGCGATCTGGAGGTCCGATGTGACGTCCTGAAGGGACGGAAGATGACTCAGCTTCTCGACCAGGTCGTTCACGGCGGGATAGAGGGTCGACAGATCCGCGCTCTGGAGCGTGAACTGATAGAGGCTCTTCGAGATCCTGCCGCCCACGTTGATCACCGGGGGGTTCTGTAAGTACACGCGGATCCCGGGCACCCGGCTGAGCTTGGGCTGGAGCTCCTTGATGATGTCGTCGGCCGAGAGCTTGCGGTCCTCTCTCGGCTTGAGCCGGATGATCATGCGTCCCTGATTCGTCGACGAGGCACCTCCACCCCCGCCGACGAACGAGGTCAAGGATTCCACGCCGGGATCCTTCTGGACAATCGCGGCGATCTCCTGCTGGTGCTGCGACATGGCTTCGAACGAGGTGCCCTCCGCGGTCTCGGTGCTGGCGCTGATGCGCCCGGTGTCCTCGCTGGGGATGAATCCTTTCGGCACGATCTTGTAGAGAAGGACGGTGCCGGCGAGGATCGCGAGCGAGAACACCATCGTGGAACGGCGGTGATTCATCACCCACCCCAGAGTGCGCTCGTAGAAGCGGTACATCTGCTCGTACCCGCCCTCCACCACTCGGAACGCGCGGCCGTGGGATTGCCCGTGATCGAGCTTCAAGAAGCGGCTGCAGAGCATCGGCGTGAGGGTCAGGGAGACCACGCCCGAGACGAGAATGGCGGCGCTGATCGTCACGGCGAACTCGTGGAACAGGCGGCCCAGGAGCCCGCCGAGGAGGAGGATGGGGATGAAGACCGCCACCAGCGAGACCGTCATCGAGAGAATGGTGAACCCGATCTCGCTCGACCCGTCCAGCGCCGCGCGCAGCGGGTCTTTGCCCATTTCCATGTGCCGGTGGATGTTCTCCAGCATGACGATCGCGTCGTCGACCACGAACCCGACCGAGAGCGTGAGCGCCATCAGGGACAGGTTGTCCAGGCTGTAGTTCAGCAGGTGCATCACCGCGAAGGTACCCACGATCGAGAGCGGCAGGGAGAGGCTCGGGATGATCGTGGCGGGCAGATTGCGGAGGAAGAGGAAGATCACGAGCACCACGAGCGCCAGGGTGAGCAGGAGCGTGAACTGCACATCCTCCACCGAATTCTTGATCGAGACCGACCGGTCGTAGAGGGTGTGGACCTCGACCGAGGGAGGAAGCTGGGAGGCCATGCTCGCGATCAGCTTCTGGACCGCGCCCGCCACCTCCACGGTGTTGACGCCCGGCTGGCGCTGAATGGCCAGCGTGATGTTCCGCCGCCCCTGGAACCAGCTCGCGACCTTGTTGTTCTGCACGTCGTCCGTGATGTCGGCCACGTCGCGGAGCCGGACGGGTGAGCCTCCCTTGTACGAGATGATGAGGTCGCCGAACTCCTTCGCATTCGTGAGCTGGCCGCTGGCCATGACGGTGGAGGACTTCTGGGGGCCGTAGAGGATCCCCGTCGGCAGATTCACGTTGGCCGAGTTCACCGCGTCGTCCACGTCGCTCATGGGGATCCCGCGCGAGGAGAGCGCGCGCGGATCCAGCCGGATGCGCACCGCGTACTTCTGCGATCCGTACACCGAGACCTGCGCCACGCCGTCCACCATCGAGATCCGCTGCGCCAGCACGTTCTCCGCGTACTCGTCGAGGTCAGAGAGCGCCATGAGATTCGAGGTCACGACGAGGAAGAGGATGGGCTGGTCGGCCGGGTTCACCTTCTGGTAGCTGGGAGGCGTGATCCCGGTCGGGAGCGAGCGCAGGGTCTTCGCGATGGCCGCCTGCACGTCCTGCGCGGCCGCGTCGATGCTGCGGTCCAGGGTGAACGTGAGCGTGATCGAGGTGCTCCCCTGCGTGCTGGAGGAGGTCATGGCGTCGATGCCGGCGATCGTGGAG
>Ga0187821_10000037_pt1 | contig 19291 bp, 15 predicted proteins | sample NC_wetland_sal_i_20_FD_132442 | JGI IMG/M metagenome (GOLD analysis project Ga0187821, IMG submission 132442) | Wetland sediment microbial communities from Neuse River Estuary, North Carolina, USA - SourceSoil_1 | ecosystem: Environmental > Aquatic > Freshwater > Wetlands > Sediment | place...
ATCATCGGATTTCTCGCGGTTCTGTATCTGGTCCTACGAGGATTGCGGTTGCTGTGGGAGAACATCAAGAATCCACGTCACGTGTTCTCCTATAGCATCCTGTTCGGTCTCTGTGTGGGATATCTGCTTCTGGCGGTCTTCGAACGGTATCTGGTCAACGTCGGCAATCCGATGTCGTTGTTGTTCCTTTTGAGCGTGATGCGGGCTAGGGTCGTGGAAGATCACGTGCCGGAGGAAGACGAAGTATCACTTCAATCTCTGGAGGAATCGACCGTTGGCTAATTCACTTCAGCCCTCAATCCACGGCGGTTCCCTCTCCCGGTGGAAGTTATTGAGAGACCTGTCCTCGACCATGCTGTCACTCAGACGCTTGCCCCGGGTGGTTGAGCGGGGCGCAGTCGTGCGTACGCTCAAGGAATGGCTCAAGGCACTGCGAGTGTGGGTGATGCTTCGTGTGAAGTACCGGGGCTGTCGGGTCGGCAAGGGATTTCATGTGGGGGCGTCGGTCAGCATCGGTTCCGGACTTGTCGCAGGAGACTATGTCTACATCGGTCCGCACAGCCAGTTGCCCCCCCACGTTCACATCGGCAATTACTCGTCGCTGTCCGCCCATGTGGCGATCGTCGGGTCCGACCATAACTGCGACAAGCCGGGCATCCCGATCGTCTATTCTGGTCGCCCGCCGTCCCAAGTCACGACGATCGGCGAGGATGTGCTGATCGGACACGGAGCGATTCTGTTGCGCGGGGTGACAATTGGAAACGGGGCAGTGGTCGGTGCGGGTGCGATCGTGACGAAGGACGTACCTCCCTACGCGATCGTCGTCGGAGTTCCGGCCAAGGTGTTGCGCTACCGTTTTGATGAGGAAGAACAAGCGATTCATGAGCGCATGCTGGCGCAGCCAGCGAAGCGGGGTCAACATCCGGGGCCACTGATGTGATGGAATGCGAGCGGGCTTGGTTGAGCCTAAGCTGTGCAGCGAACTATCGATGTGAGTTTGCGCGATGATGATCGGTGCCCCTTACAATACGGAGACGGATCATACGTACCATGCGGCGGGCGAATCGTCCGTCGTACCGAAAGCGTCCTCGTATCACGCAAGCCCGCATACTCGCGCCAATCGGCTTATGCGGGTCCTCTGGCAAACCGTCTGGTTGTTGGCCTATCGTCCGAGTCCAAAAATATTCCATGGTTGGAGGCGGTTCTTGTTGCGTTTATTCGGTGCAACGATCGCACGGGATGCCTCTCCGCACCCCTCGGTCAAAATCTGGGCGCCCTGGAATCTGGAAATGGGTACTCGAAGCTGCCTCGGACCGAACGTGGATTGTTACTGCGTAGACAGGGTGGTGGTTGGCTCGTGGGCGACCGTCAGCCAATACAGCTTCCTCTGCACAGCCACGCATGATTATCACGATCCTCTCATGCCGTTGATCACGGCGCCGATCGCCATCGGCGCGCGGGCATGGGTGGCCGCAGACGTGTACGTCGGGCCTGGTGTGACCATCGGGGAAGGGGCGGTGGTGGGAGCCAGATCGAGCGTGTACCGGAACGTTGAGCCCTGGACCGTCGTGGGGGGCAATCCCGCCCGCATCTTGAAAAAATATACGTGTCCGGATGATCACGTGCGACGATGAGTGTGTCGATTCTCATTCTGACGTTGAACGAGCAGGTCAACCTCCCGGAGTGTCTGAAATCGGTCAAGTGGTCAGATGACATCGTCGTGCTGGATTCCTACAGCTCGGACCGAACGGTCGCGATTGCACAAGAGGCGGGCGCACGCGTCGCCCAACGCCGGTTCGACAACTGGGCCGCTCATCAGAATTGGGCGTTAGAGCAGATCCCGTTCAAACATCCTTGGGTCTTTTATCTCGATGCGGACGAACGGATGACCGAAGACCTGAAGAACGAACTCCTTGACATCGCAAGCGATCCTTCTCGATCTCCCGTGGCCTACTTCTGCGGGCACAAAAATGTGTTCATGGGGCGCTGGATTCGCCATGCCATGCCGCCCATGGCGATTATGCGGTTCTTCCGTCCCCCGCACGTGCGGTTCGAGCGGTTGGTCCACCCTGTTCCGGTCATCGACGGCCCGCATGGATATCTGCGAGGCATGCTGATCCACTACAACTTCAGCAAGGGCATTTCCGAATGGATCGAGAAGCATAACCGTTACTCGCAAGCGGAAGCGCATGAGGGGATCACGTTGGTCCGCCAGCCGTTGGCGGTTCCGCCCGGACTCCTGAGCGCTGATCGTGCCGCCCGGCGAAAGGCTCTCAAGAATCTCTCGTTTCGTCTGCCGTGGCGCCCGTTCCTTAAATTTGCCTATCTCTATCTCTGGCAGGGCGGATGGCTCGATGGACGGCCCGGGTTCACGTATTGTGTGTTGCAGTCGTTCTACGAGTACCTGATCGTACTCAAGATGCGGGAGATCGAACGACGCGAGCACGGACTTCCGGTCTGACCGGAGCGCTGGTGCCGTGGATTCCGCTTGTGAGGATCGCGTGGCCAAGATTGTGTTTGTGAATCGGTATTTCTTTCCCGACTACTCGGCGACGAGCCAGCTTCTGAGCGATCTGGCGTTCGATCTTGCCTCGCGCAGACAAGACGTTCATGTGATTACCGGCTCGCAGCTGTACACCGATTCTTGGGCGTCGCTCCCCTTGAAGGAAACCATTCGCGGGGTCCGCGTGCATCGCGTGCGCACGTCGCGGTTCGGCCGTGCTCGGCTGTGGGGCCGGCTGCTCGACTACCTGACGTTTTATACCGGCGCTACATGGCGATTGCTCCGCTCGACCCGGCCGGGGGATGTGATAGTGGCCAAGACGGACCCGCCGATGCTGTCCGTCTGCGCGGCGTGGATCGCGCGACGGAAAGGCGCGGTTTTGGTCAATTGGATTCAGGATCTGTTTCCCGAAGTGGCGGCGTCGATGGATCTGACCGGAGTCCGAACCATCGCGCCGGTGTTGAAACGGTGGCGCAATTGGTCGTTGCGGCAGGGGCAGTGTACCGTGGTCCTGGGCTCGATCATGGCGAAGCGTCTGCGCGACGAAGGGATTCCGGCCGACCGTATCAGGGTAATCGAGAACTGGGCGGACGGCGACGCCATTCAGCCGGTCGCCAAGAAAGAGAACGCGCTGGTGCGCGAGTGGCAGTTGAACGGCAAATTCGTCGTGGGGTATTCCGGGAACATGGGGCATGTCCATGAGTTCAAAACCATGATCGATGCGGCGGAATTGCTGCGACACTCCCCCCACATTGCATTCCTCTTCGTCGGAGACGGTATCTTTCGTCAATGGATGGAGCGGGAGACAGAGCGACGGCGGCTGATGAATGTCCAGTTTCGTCCCTATCAACCGGTTGACCGCTTGAAATTCAGCTTGAGCCTGCCGGATGTCCATCTCATTTCGCTGCGACCGGCATTGGAAGGGCTCATCGTTCCGAGCAAGTTTTATGGCGTGGCAGCGGCTGGACGACCCGTGATTTATGTGGGAGATCCGGACGGGGAAGTCCCTCGAATCCTTCGCCATGAACGGTGCGGCTGGACCTTCCGGATCGGCGAGGCGAATTCCCTGGCCCGGTTCATTCTGGCCTTGTCTGAAAAACCGGACGAAGTCACCGATGCTGGCGCCCAGGCACGGCTCGTCTTTGAGCGACACTATGCTAGGTCGCGGGCATTGGATGCGTGGCGGGAGCTGCTCGGATCGTTATCCGGTGCCGGTGCGGCAGTTCAGCGCTCGACTTCCAAGGCGGTCCCGGTTGCAGTCGGAAAATCGTGATGAGACCGGCGCCGCTGATCGCACTCCTGCTTTTCGGGTTCGGATGGGTCTGTTGGGAAATCTCTTCACCCCCGCTACCGGAAAGCACGGCCTCTTCGGCGAATGCTCCTGTGTCTCAAACCTTCGTCGTGTTCGACGGGACGTTGTACAAGCAGAAGCCCGATTTGAGCCAGTACGGAGTTCGACCGATTACGATTCTCTATGAAAACCGGTTCTGGCCGAATGGACAAGCATCGACGAATCTACCTCAGGCGGGAATCGTGCGGGCACTCGCCGCAGAGGTGGCCTCTTCTCTCTCTCCTGTCGTCATCGATATCGAGCGGTGGCCGGTAAAAGGCAGTCCCTCGCTGGTTCAATCCAGCGTGACACAATACCGAACGATCTTGCAGTGGTTTCACGAGGGTGCCCCGAGCCTTCGAATCGGGTTCTATGGGACCATCCCCGTGCCGGATTATTGGCGGGCGATCCAGGCGACGACGAGCGCAGAATTCAAGTCCTGGCAACAGGACAACGATCGGCTGGAGTTGATCGGGAAGGAGGTCAATGTTCTATTCCCGTCGCTTTACACTTTCTACGCTGATCGCCAAGGGTGGGTCACGTATGCGATCGCTCAGATCTCGGAAGCACGACGCAAGGCCAGTGGAAAGCCGGTCTATGCGTTCCTCTGGCCCCAATACCATGAATCGAACAAATTGCTCGCCGAACAGTTTCTCGATGCGGACTACTGGGAATTGGAACTCATGACGGCCCGGCAATATGCCGACGGGGCGGTTATCTGGGGCGGCTGGGGGAATGGTGGCCCCCAAGCATGGGATGAAGACGCCTCATGGTGGCAGGTAACGAAAACACTCCTCCCGAAGATGGGCATTTCTCCTCTCAAACCGCCGCGCGACGTGTCTGTGTACTGAGGTAGACAACCCCGTGTCTTGGCCACACAGGAGTATCGCGCGCAAAGTCCCAGCGCCCGTTCAGACTGATATTTCTGGCACTTAGCCCTTCCGGACCTCTGACCCCACCTGACGCTTTTCCGCCGCCACCGCGACAGTTTAACAATCTGTTAACACAAACTTGAGAATCGCGTGGCAACCCATTTTCTCGGATTCAGTAGAATTGGCTTCCGCTCCTTTCGAGCTTCATGACCCGGGACATGGTATGCGATGAACACGAAACCAGCCACGGTTGAGAGCGGCCATCAGGCCGGAAAATCGCTGGAGGCGTTCAACGTGGATTCCTTCGCCAGGAGCCGGTACGCAAGTGTAGTTCTGGGCCTCATCACGATCGGCCTTCTGAGTGTGGCATACCGAGAGAGTCTCGCTTTCCTTTTTCAGGTGTGGACGACCGATGAGAACTACGGGTATGGCCCGTTGATTCCTTTCATTTCGGGATATCTGGTGTGGAGCCAACGAGACCGCCTGTTCGAGACTGCTCGAGACGGAGGGTCCTGGTGGGGGCTCCTCCTGATTCTCGGCGGGGTCGGTGTCTTCATCACCGGCGAAGCCGCCGCGCTGTTCTTCCTCGTGCACCTCTCCTTGTGGAGCGTCCTCATCGGCTCCTTAATAATGGTGATCGGTATTCGAGGAGTGAGTTCAATCGCGTTTCCGCTCCTGTATCTCCTGTTTGCTTTCCCGTTACCTACGTTTCTCCATGGAGATTTGTCCACGCAGCTCCAATTACTTTCGTCGGCATTGGGTGTGGGATGCCTGAAGCTGATTGGAGTGATGGCATATCGGGACGGAAACGTCATCGATCTCGGTCCAATCCAGCTCCAGGTCGTGGAGGCCTGCAGCGGCATTCGGTTCCTGTTCCCTCTCCTCGCGTTGGCGAGTTTGTGCGCCTACCTCTATCGTGAAAAATGGTGGAAACGGGTGGTCGTCTGTCTGTCAAGCGTCCCGATCGCGATCGTCTTGAATGGTCTCAGGATCGCGGCCATCGGAGTTCTTGTCGAACTGAAAGGGCCCGAGGCTGCGAATGGCTTCGCCCACTTGTTCGAAGGGTGGGTTTTTTTCGTGGTCGCCCTTGCCCTGCTGATCGGGATCATGTGGGTGTTGACGGGAAAGTCATCCGTCGGTGTGCGCCGATCTTGGGCCGAGCTTCTGATTCTGCCGACGACCGTGTATTCGACTGATCCCTGTGAACGTGCATCTGCCGAAGCGACATTCCCTCGGGTCTTATCACCAAAAACCCTCTGCGTCTGCGGTATTCTGAGTCTCTTGGCGATCGGGTCAACGGTTGATGCCTCCCGTGGCTATGCCACACTCGTCCGGCAGCCACTCGTCGATTTTCCATTGCAGCTGGAGAATTGGCGAGGAGAACCGCTCGCGATGGAAAAGCAGTATCTGGATGCGCTGAAACTCGACGATTACGTCCTCGCCAACTACCACGCCGGCGCTCTGCCTCCCGTCAATTTCTACGTCGCGTACTATTCGGCACCGATCAAGGGACGATCGGCCCATTCACCAAAAACCTGCATCCCAGGAGATGGGTGGGAGATTTCTTCGTTTGAGACAGTCACGATCCGTTCCGGCGTGGGTGATCAGCCTTTGCCCGTCAACCGCGTCCTCATTCAAAAGGGCGACCAGCGACAGATCGTCTACTACTGGTTCAAACAGCGCGATCGGCTGCTGACGAATGAGTATCTCGTCAAGTTTTTCTATTTTTGGGACTCGCTGACGCGGGGACGGACAGACGGCGCCCTCGTTCGGCTGGTGTCCTCAATCATGCCACAGGAAAGCGAAGCCGGTGTTGACAGGCGAATGGAAGAGATTGCGAGATTGATCAGTCCGCGGTTGAGTCCGTTTGTGCCGGATTGAGGCAAGAAAGAAACGGAATGGCCTCGACACTCTTCTTCAGTTTCCTTGGATCCATGCTGATCTGCATGGCGCTCATCCCGCCCTTGATGGCCTCGGCTGGGCGGATGCATTTTCTCGACCTTCCGGATGGGAGGAAGGGTCATCCGGCCCCCGTTGCGAAAGTCGGCGGGATTGCTCTGGCTGCCGGCACGTTTACCGCGATGCTGCTCTGGGCGCCCAAGGATGAAATCGTATTTGCCGGATTACTCGGCGGAGTGGCGATCTTATTCTTTGGTGTCTGGGACGATCGGGTTGGGCTCGACTATCGCGCCAAGTTCCTGGGACAGATTGTTGCCGCCGGGTTGGTCTTGTGGGTCGGTGGAATCCATCCAACGGTCCTGCCATTTCTCCCGGAAGGTTGGTCGATCTGGTGGCTGACCGGCGCGATCATGTTTGTTCTGGTCGTCGGGATGACCAATGCGGTCAATCTTGCGGACGGTCTCGACGGCTTAGCCGGTGGCCTCTCCTTGATCAGCTTCGCTGGCATGGCTTACCTCGCCTACGAGGCCGACGATACCGTGGTGATGCTGATGATGGTGCCGGTCCTGGGCGGCCTACTCGGATTTTTGAGATTCAACACGTATCCCGCTCGCATCTTCATGGGCGACGCAGGCAGCCAGTTTCTCGGATTTTATCTGGGGGTCATGGCGCTCGTCCTTACGGATCCGGCGCGTGGCCCGTACAGTCCCCTGGTAGCACTGTTTCTCTGGGGGCTTCCGCTGCTCGACACGATCGGTGTCATGATTCAACGGTTGCGAGAAGGTCGGTCTCCCTTTATCGGGGATCGCAACCACCTTCATCATAAACTTCTGGGCATGGGGTTCTCCCATCATAGCGCCGTCATCCTGATCTACTCGGTTCAAGTCGGACTTATTGCACTCGCGTACACGCTCCGATGGCAGTCCGATTGGCTCCTGGCGGTGGTCTATCTCGCGATTGCCATCACGGTATTGAGCCTCTTTTTTGTGTCAGTCCCGAACTGGACCTCGGGCAGCAACGTGAAAGGTGTGACGCTCCAGAAATGGACGGTGTGCTGGTCGACCTTGCAGCCGTGGGTCGGAGAGTGGTCGCGCCAGTGGCTGGCGGCAGCGGTGGTCGGGCTCCTGTTCCTGAGCGTCTTCTTTCCGTCCAGCGTACCGTCCGACGTCGGGGTGGTCGCAGCCAGTCTCTTGGTGGTGATGACAGGGGGATTCCTCCTGTTCCCCCGCACGCTCCCGTACCTCGTACGGGCCGGGCTCTATGTGGGCAGCACAGGGGTGCTCTATTTTGCAGAAGTTCAGGGCGTGGCACAGGGCGCGTCATGGCTTCAGCCGGTTAATATCTATTTCGCCATGCTGGCGGCGCTGGTCATGGTTTCAATCCGGGTCAATACGGTTCACCGGTTCGAAACCACTCCGCTGGATTTCTTGATGGTGTTCTTGGCCGTGCTGGTGCCGTTTCTGCCGGAGCTACGGGTCGGAACCATGAATGTCAGCGTCCTGACGGCCAAGCTCATTGTGCTGTTCTTTGCATTTGAATTGCTGCTCCATGCGGACCGCGAGCGGTTATGGCGGGGCGGGGTTCTGGCTGCTTGGCTCCTGGCCGGACTCACGTTCCACGCCTGGTGGTAAGGAAAAAAGAGGTGTGCTCATGAACCATAAACTTATCTCAAGTGTCGCCGCCGGTCTGGTGCTTGTGCTCGTCGCATGCGGTGGACCGGAGGAACGGAAATCCAAGTATCGGCTCAGGGCTCAGGAATATATTCAGGAAGGCAATTTCCCCAAGGCCCGCGTCGCACTTCGTAACGTGTTGAAGATCGATCCCAAGGATGCCGAGGCCTATTTCCTCTATGCGCAAGTCGAGGAGAAGGAACGCAATTGGCGCAATGCCTTTGCCAACTATCAGCGGGTGGTCGAGTTGGCTCCCGAACATGACCGGGCCCTCATTCGACTGGGCAAGTTTTACCTTGAAGCTCGTATGACGGACAAAGCCTTGGAGATGGCGACGGCCGTGCTGACGAAGCAGCCTGATCATGTGCAGGGGCAGGCGCTCAAGATTGCCGTGTCGGCCGTGACCGGGCACTTGCCCGAGGCGACTTCGGAAGCCGAGGTGCTCGTCGCTGGTCATCCCGGCGACCCCGAGACGGTGCTCCTGCTGGCGACGCTGTATGCCGCGCAGGAACAGCTCGATAAATCCGAGTCAATCCTGAGACAAGCTGTGGTGGACCATCCGGAGAACCTCGATGTTCTCGATGGTCTCGCGTCAATTCTGGCTAAGCGGGGCAATGTTCCGGCAGCCGAAGAGACCTATCGGAAGATCGTGGCGCTCGAACCGCGAGTCTATGACCATCGCGTCAGGCTCGCGAAGTTCTACGATGACCATAAGGCGTATGGCAAAGCTGAGGCGGTCTTACGCGAGGCCATTCAACTGGAGCCGGACAATGATCTCCGCCGGTTGACGCTGGCGGAATATCTCCTGTTGCATGGACAGCCGGATCAAGTCGAGGCGGTGCTTGTCGAGGCGCAACGTGCGATGCCGCATTCGGTGAAGATTCAATTCGCTTTGGGTAAGGTTTACGAGGAAAGAGGGAAGATCGAACAGGCGAGAAGCGTCTATGAAGCAGTTCGCAATGAATACAAGAAGGAGCCTTCTGGTCTGGACGCGCTCGTCAAGCTGGCGGCGCTCGATTGGTCCGCCGGAAAAGAAGTTGAAGCCGAACGGAAGCTGCAGGAGGTGCTCCGCGAAAATCCACGCTCGGCAGAAGGGCTTCTGTTGCAAGGGAAAATTGCCTTGGCGCGGAATCAAGGGAAAGAAGCGATCCAGGCCTTTCGGTCGGTACTGAGGGATCAACCGGACTTGGTGGAAGGCCATCTGTTACTTGGGCAGGCGCATGGAATGGTTGGAGAAATTGATCTGGCGCGAGAAAGTTTCGATCGTGCCATCGCGTTGGATCCCGCGAGAACGCAGGCGCACGTCTATCTGGCCACGCTCGATGTCTCGACAGGACGCGCCAAGGAAGCGAAGCAACGCTTGGAATTGGTGCTGGCCCGCGAACCGAACAATGTACAGGCGCTGGGGATGTTATTCCGGCTCCAACTGGAGGAACGGGATTGGGCGAATACGGAGCAGACGTTGAAACGGTTGCGAGCTGCGGGAGCCAATCAAGCAGTGGCCGACCTGAGTGAAGGGGCGCTCTATCAGGCTCAGCAACAATGGGAGGCCGCAAGCGCGGCGTTTGAACGCGCGCACAAGGCGGTCCCCAACGCGCCGGAGCCGCTCGTCGCCCTGGTGCAGTTGGATAGCCGGCGAGGAAATGTCGGCAAGGCTCAAGCCCGGCTGGAGGAGATCCTGGCGAAAGACAGCCGCCATCCGTATGGACATGGGCTGCTCGGGGAATTGCTGATGGTCAAGGGGGATACCGCAGCGGCGGAGTCGCATTTCGTGATCGCAACCCAGGTGAACGCCACATGGACGATGCCCTGGATCCATCTTGCAACCCTGAAGCTGAGGAGTAAGAAAACAGACGAGGGTGTGACGTGGCTTCGCCAGGGTATCCAGGCCAATCCGGAGAGCGGCGAGCTTCGACTGTTGCTCGCGACGACGTTGACTGAACAGGGGCAGGTGGATCAAGCCATCAGCGAATACGAAGCGATTCTCAAAAAGACGCCGGATGCGGTCTTGGCGGCCAACAATTTGGCCGCGTTGCTGGCCGATCGCAAATCGGACCGCCAGAGTTTGGATCGAGCCTTCGCCTTGACCAGGAACTTCGAACGTGTCGCGCCCAATCCGGTCTTCTTGGATACCCTGGGCTGGGTACAGTTCAAACTCGGCCACAACGACGAGGCCATTCGCATTATGCAGCAGGCCTTGGCGAAGGCACCGGATCACCCGGTACTGAATTACCACCTGGGGGTGATCTATGCCAAAGCGGGCCGCACCGGCGATGCAAAGCCCCTTCTCGAGAAAGCGGTGAAGGCTGGTCGTCCGTTTGGCGGTCTCGAAGAAGCGAAGACGACGCTCGCCGAACTTCAAGGATGAAGAGTCTCATGGGACAACAACGTCGCGTCGCTTGGGCGATTCTCGTCGTGATGGTCTGGATGTCCGGATGCGCGCTGTTTTCCGGTGGCGGCCGATCGGGGACTGCTACCGAAATCACGAAAGAGCCGAGTTACATCCTGGGGCCGGAGGACGTGCTGACGATTTCGGTATGGAAGGATGAACATCTCACGAAAGAAGCTGTGGTTCGGCCGGATGGCATGATCTCGTTTCCTTTGGTGGGAGACGTCCAGGCTGCGGATCGGACCGTGGAAGAGGTGCGCGCCGATTTGACCACTCGGTTAAGCAAATTCATTCCGAACCCGCATGTGTCGGTGGCGGTGACGAAGCTACTGAGCTATCGAATCTACGTGCTCGGACGGGTCAATAAACCCGGGGAGTACATGGTGGGGCATCGCACGGATGTGCTCCAGGCCTTGAGCCTTGCCGGAGGCGTGACGCCCTATGCCGCGGAGAACGATATCAAGATCATGCGGCGGGAACGGGGCGAACAACGTGTCTTCGAGTTTCGATATGGCGATGCGAAGAAGGGGAAGGATCTGGCGCAGAATATTGTGTTGCAGCGCGGCGATGTAATCATGGTTCCCTAAGAAGGGAAGGCAGATCGCGCTGTTCGCGACTGTGCATGTATGGGCAAGATGTTCTGGTCGCGCGCGGTCGTTGGTGTGTTCGGCGTCATGATGCTGGTCTGGAGTTGGGGAGGAAATGGGCATGCGGCTGAATGGTCAGTCGCGCCAGCCGTGAGCGTCCGCGGGGTGTACAACAGCAATTTGCTGCTCTTCAACGGGAACAATGAGGTATGGGGATACTGGGTCAGTCCCAGCATGCAATTCAAGGGCTCCACAGAGTCTCTTGACGTTGAAGGGAACGTAAAAAGTGACTTCGTCCAGTACTACGGAGATCAGAACCGGAGCTACACCAATCTCTATTTTCCGTTGCGGACCTCGTATCGATGGGATCGGTATACCTTCGGATTCGAGGGCGGCTTTACGCGCGATAACACCCTGATGGCTGAGTTGCAGCAGACCGGTGTCGTCTTGAACTTCACGCAACGAAATTTATGGACAGCGAATCCGACGTGGACCGTCGGACTGACCGAGCGGCTGAGCTGGCAACTCGGATATCAGTACACGGACGCGCAGTATGAGAACGGATTGAGTTTGGGTCTGGTGAATTACCAGGTGCATGGCGGATCATCCTCGATGTCCTATCAGGTGACCGAACGGGACCAAGTGCAGCTTACCGGGGATTATGTTAGATTCAAAACCCCTCAGATTCATCAGCGCTGGACCTATTACGGAGCCGGAACTTCCGTTTCCCACTCGTTTACCGAATCGCTGGCGGGCACTGTGTCCGGCGGCGTGCGATTCATCACGTCTACGCAGGACTTTTCCGGAGGGTCCTTGAGCAGCCACGATACGGTTTTCTTATTCAGCGCGAAACTCAAACAGGAATTCGAACAGACAACGGTCACGCTGGAAGGAAGCCGTGACATCAATCCCAGCGGGTTCGGCGTCTTAGTGCAAACCGATCGCATCGGGGGCATCGTGTCCCACAACCTGACCGAAACCGTGACAGTGTCGATTGATGCGGCCACGTACTTCGTGGACGCACTCGCCTCCACGTCGCTTACAAGGACCTTTTCGCAGACGCGCTTTACCAGCGTCAGCCCGAAAGTGTCGTGGAGATTCAGCGACTGGTGGTCGCTGGACGTGGCGTACAGTTATGCGGAACGTGCCGTGGGTGACTTGAACCAGTGGAATTTTGCCAACTCGACGTATGTGATGCTCACCTATGGAGGGCCTAAGTGGTCGGTGTCTCGATGACGATCGGACGCGACGCACGGGTGACAGCGGACATGGAATCAACATCGAAGGATCTCCATTATTATCTGTCGATTCTCAGTCGCCGGAGGAAAGTGATCGTAACGGTCGGCACGATACTGGCGGTTCTCAGCATGGCGCTCGCATTCTGGCTCCCGGCCGTGTACCGATCGACTGCCACGATTCTGATCGAAGAGCAGGAAATTCCGCCGGACCTGGTCCGTTCGGCCATCGCCAGTTATGCGGATCAGCGCATCGAAACGATCAAGCAGCAAGTATTGAGCCGTTCGACGCTCTGGAAGATCGTCGAGCAGGACGGGTTGTACAAGGATCTCCGGAAGCGAAGCCCAACGGAAGAAGTCTTGTCCCGTTTCGTCAAGGATATTCAAATCGAGGTCATGAACGTCAAAGTGATCGACAAGCGGACGCAGAATCCCACACAGGCGACGATCGCCTTTACGCTTGCATACGACGGCGAAACTCCCGAGCTGGCTCAGAAGGTGGCCAACGAACTGACCAGTTTGTTTCTGGGAGAAAACCTCAAGACTCGCGAACGGCATGCCCAGGAGACCACCGCGTTTCTGAAACGCGAATCTGAGAATTTGTCGCGGCACATCCAGGAACTCGAAGAAAAAATTGCGGCGGTGAAAAAACGGGCGGAAGGAGCACTTCCCGAGCTGGTGCAGCTGAACATGCAGTTGATGACCCAGGCCGAGCGGGAAGTCATCGACATCCAGCGTGAGATCAGAAGTCTCACAGAGAAAAAAAATTATCTGGAAGGTGAGTTGGCGACGTTGAAGCCACATACGCCGATTATCAGCGCGAGCGGGGAACGTCTGTTGGATAGCGGCGAACGGCTGAAGGCTCTACGAGCCCAATATGCGAGTGCCTCAGCGTATCTGTCGCCTGAGCATCCCGATATCATCAAGATGAAGCAGGAAATTGCCTCCTTGGAGAAGGAGGGAGGATCGGCCGATGGACGGGAAGAAGTTTCCAGGCGTTTGATTGCGGAGCAGGCCTCGTTGGCGGCGCTGCGCGAGCGTGTCGGGGATTTACATCCGGATGCCGAACGGTCTCGGGCGAAGGTCGCCGCGCTCGAACGAGAACTCCAAGCAGCCACCGCAAATCCGCCTAAGCCCACAGGCGTGAAGCCCGAGAATCCCGCCTATATCAATATTCAGGCGCAGCTGGCTTCAGCAACAGCCTCGCTGGAATCCCTCCTACTGGCGAGAGCGGATCTGAAGCGGCGGATGGCGGAGTATGCCAGGAGATTGGAGACGACGCCGGCCCTGGAGCCTGAATATCTAGATCTCGTCCGGGACCGAGAAAATTCCGTGCGGAAACATCAGGAGATTACCTCACGATTGATGGAGGCTCAGGTCTCCGCCGAACTCGAAGTCCAGCGAAAGGGCGAACGGTTTTCGCTCATTGATCCGCCGGAATTACCGGAAAAGCCTGACAGACCTAACCGGGTGGCGATCCTGATACTCGGCGCGTTGCTGGCCGTCGGTGGAGGTCTCGGGAGTGGCATCGCGGCCGACAACTTTGATCGGACAATTCGTACGGCCGATCAACTCGGTCGTGTCATGCGGAGTCTGCCCCTGGCAGTCATTCCCTATATGCCGTCGGAAACCGAATTGGCTCGGTTTGAGCGGCAGCGTATGGTGTTCGGGATTACCAGCCTGGGCATCGTGATGATCGCCGTGGTCGTCGTGCATCTGGCGTGGATACCGCTAGACGTGCTGTGGTACGCGCTGTTGCGAAAACTCAGTTGACCGGTTTTGTGAAGGAGTCGACGTATGGAATATCTACAACAAGCCATTGACCGATTCAAACAGCAGCAGGGATCAGACACGGCCACCACTCGTCGATCGACCGGCGAAGAGCGGCACGTTCCCCCGCCCATCGTCTATCGCTCGACGAAAACGATTGAGCTGGACGACCAGACGCTCCGGGACCAACGCCTGATTACCGGGTACGAAGGAGGCCCGTTCGTTGATGCCTATAAAATGCTGCGCACTCAGGTTGTGCAACGAATGAGGCAGCATGGATGGACCGTGTTGGGAGTGACGAGTCCCACCTTGCGGGAAGGAAAGACGTTGACCGCGGTCAACCTGTCGCTCGCGCTCGCGATGGACCTAGCCCACACGGTGTTACTCGTCGATGCGGACATGCGGCGGCCAGCCGTGCACCGTACCTTCGGTCTGGAGAAGTGCCGTGGATTGACCGAGTATCTCCTCGACGAGGTTCCCCTCGACCAACTGCTGATTCACCCGGGAGTCGGCCGATTCGTGTTTCTCCCGGGAGGGCGGGCGATCACAAACTCCGCAGAAGCGCTCGCCTCGCCCAGGATGGCGTCGCTGGCTGAGGAACTGAAAGGTCGTTATCCCGCCCGCCTGGTTGTCTTCGACCTCCCCCCGCTCCTGACGCGTGCGGATGTCCTGGGGTTTGCCACCCATCTCGATGCTGTCCTGCTGGTGGCAGAGGAGGGGAAGACGGCTTCGACCGATGTTCAACAGGCCGTCAGCCTGTTGAAGGGGAGCGTTCCGCTCCTCGGGGGTGTCTTGAACAAGGCGGGACGATCGGAGTTGAGTCGTCGTCAGGCCCGAGAAATGCTGGCTTCATAAGCGAGAGTCATCAGATGTACGAATCGTTTTACGGGCTTCGAACCAATCCCTTCTCGCTGGCTCCTGACCCGGGATTTCTGTTTCTCGGGAAACGGCACAAGTTAGCTCTGAGCCTCCTGGAATACGGGCTACTCAATCGTGCGGTGTTCTCCGTGATCACCGGTGAGCCGGGAACGGGCAAGACGACGCTGCTCAATGCGATTCTCGATCAATCACAGCATCAGGTCACGGTTGGAGTGTTGTCGAATACGCACGCAGGATTCGGGTCGCTTATGCCATGGGTATTGATGGCGTTCAATTTGAACGGCAAAGGGATGGACAGCGTCGAACTGTATCGAACGTTCGCGACGTTCCTCGCCCGCGAATACGACCAGCGTCGACGAGTTGTATTGGTGGTGGACGAGGCCCAAAATCTGGGCTCCGCGATGCTCGAAGAACTCAGACTCCTGTCGAATTTGAACGACGGCCGACGACAGACCCTCCAGATCATTCTCTCGGGCCAGCCGGGCTTGCGCTCGTTGTTGCAGCGGGGCGATCTGGTCCAGTTCGCCCAGCGTATCTCCGTCGATTACCATCTCGATCCGTTTGATGAGGAAGAGACGCCGAACTACATCCGTCATCGGTTGGCGGTAGCCGGTATGTCCGGCCCTGTAATGACGGAGCTCGCCTGTCGCGTTGTGCATCGTCTGGCTGGCGGGAATGCGCGATTGATCAATCAGGTCTGCGATGTCTCGTTGGCCTATGGATTTGCCGAACAGGCCCGCCTGGTCACAGCGCGTCTGGTGATGAAGGCGTCCACCGATCGAACAGCCAGCGGGATTTTGCCTCTGACCCAATCTCCAGTCACGGATCTGTTCACCGCCGAGTCGAAACACAAAGAGGACGAAGAAGTCCGGTCGGCTGGATCAAGCACGCCTGACACCACGAAAGAACAGAAACCAGACACACGGGGCCACAACTCGCAGTCTTCGTATGAACGGGGACTCGCTTACAAGGAAGCCGGGCAGTACCGACAAGCCATCGTCTGTTTCGATCAAGCCCGCGAGGATCCCGCAATGGTTGTGAAATCCGACGTGCAGACCGCGCTGTGTTATCGGGCCGCGGGTCGCCTGGACGAGGCGGCGGCGCTGTTGAAGCGACTGCTGAAGGACAAGAAAGGCACCGATGGGGAGCGGCTGCAGATTCGCTATTTGCTTGCCCGTGTCTATGAGGGACTCGGACGCACCGAGCAGGCGCGCGCACATTATAAGGTTCTTCAACAGGACGACCCGGCCTTTCGCGATACGGCGGCTCGCCTCGCGCAGCTCTCCACATCCAGGGCATGGTCCTCTGCTCTCACCAGACCTTTCAGCGGGTCGTGGTTCCGCTCGATGACGAAATGCTGGGTACAACTCCTTCGGATCCCCCTGTAACGACCGTTTTCTGGCCCACGCAGCGGGAGTGATTCCCTCTTTTTCTTCCCACCATTGAGTGAGTTAACGGAGACTGGAGATAGCCGTAACTTGGCTGTAATCGTCTCTTCATATTCTCCTTCCGCCACTGTGTCGTGCAGATGTGGAAGGGAATTGAATGCAGGGGACCGGTCGAAGACGGGTGTGGACAGGACTGATGATCCTGGGGGCGCTCGTCGCCGCCTGGCTGCCGGCGCAGGCGGGCAACCTCGAAGACTTTCTGCTTGAAAACAAACAGATTACTATCGATCAGTGGGTTCAGCTGAAAGCGGAGGAAGAGAAACGGCAGGCCAAAGCGCTGGAGGAAAGCAGGAGTGTAGGAGATGTACCGGTTCGAGAGAGATGGTACGAGAAAATCAGCATTCGCGGGTTTGCGCAGTTCCGGTACGAAACCCAGTCGAATTCTCTGCTGATCAACGATCAGGGCGATCGGGCCCTAGGAAGGAACGATCAGTTTTCTCTGCGACGAGCTCGACTGATTGTGAGCGGACAGCCGCACGAGCGGGTCTTTATCTATGTGCAGGAGGAGTTCGCGACAATGACTGGCCCCGATACAGCCAATGGTTCGGGGACTCAATCCACGATGGGGAATAACAGTAACACCGGGACGAATAATACACCGTCGCTCCGCGATTTCTACGCCGATCTCTACTTGACCTCTAACAAGGAATGGCGGATCCGAGCTGGACAGTCGAAGGTGCCCTTTGGATTCGAGACCCTCCAATCAAGTCAAAACCGCCTTGCGTTCGACCGTACAGATTCTATCAACAGCGCAGCACTCAATGAGCGGGATGTCGGGGTCTTTCTGTATTATTCCCCGACGATTATTCGCGAACGGTTTCGTCGTCTTGTAGAGAGCGGGCTCAAGGGATCAGGCGACTACGGAATGCTCGGACTTGGCGTCTACAACGGCAACTATAATCTGAATAATGTGACGGAACTCAATAAGAATAAACATGTCATTTTTCATTCGTCCTATCCGCATGAGTTTTCAACCGGCCAGATTGTCGAGGTCGGGATGGATGCCTACACTGGGCAATATGTGGTCTCAACCACTCCGGTCTTTCCGACTTCGAATATCGTTACTCCGGGGCCAGTGACTCCTATTCTCACGAATAACGGCAACTATCTCGATGAGCGGGTTGCCTGGCATTTTGTCGTGTTTCCACAACCGTTCGGCCTTCAAGGAGAATATACGATCGGACGAGGGCCTCAATTGAACAAAGATCGCACTCAGGTTGAGCTGGGTAGTTTGCGCGGCGGGTATCTACAGCTCTATTACAACTACCAATGTGATACGTATTGCGTGAGCATCTTCCCCTATGTTCGATGGCAGGAATATTTCGGCGGGAAGAAGTTTGAAAACAATGCGCCCCGTTATAGCGTCCGTGAGACCGAATTAGGATTGGAGTATCAATTTAACGCCGCCCTAGAGCTAACTGTCGCGTATTCCTGGACTCAGAGGACCTCTGACGACCCTTCGATGGTGCCCGCAATCCCGGGTGGTCCGGGGGTAACGCTGCCCTGTGGTGGCAGCAGCGGTGTCGGCTGCTCGCAAACCCCCTATCAACTTCAAACCGGCAACCTGCTTCGCTTCCAGCTGCAATGGAATTTCTGACGGATTTTGACGGTCTAGTTCTCGTGCTATTGTATCGGGTCGGACTGACTCAATGAACGAGGCGGCAATTGCTTATACAAGATCGCCAACTCACGATGGTCATATTGAAATAGCTTTTCCAGTCCCCCGATAGGCTGCTCGCGTTTGGCGGAGTACGGTTCAAAAACGAGGCGGCCACGTTGAGGGGCCAGCGATTGCATCGGTGTGAGCCGGTCATCCTCTGTTTCAGGGGAACCAACGTCGGCCCTATAGTGAGTATGCGAGCGGTAATTCGCGAGGATCAGGTGCACCTCATCGCCGTGGACGAATACTCCTCCGGAAGTAACTTCACGATAGAGCGCCGATAGGTCTCGAGTCTGATAGAAGGTCACGACTTCTTCCGGCGTCGCTTTACCCAGAGCCTGAGCCAAGAGCGGAGCGAAGAATGCTATCTCTTTGTCCGTGAAGGCCGGATGGACGCGAGGGACACTGGTGTCATCATAGATAGGGAGTTTGGCCAGGGGCTCCATGATCTTCACCCCGCCTAAGACCGCGGCGACCTGCTCCGGAGTCAACGAGATCGGATGCGAATGTTCCGCTCCTTTCTTGACCGTGCGATCGAACTCCAACCGGACGTACCTGGCAGGTGTCTCGTAAATCGTAACGGTGGCGAATTGGCTGGGGCCACAGGCGCCGACCAGTGCTGCGCTGATGAAACCAAAAAGAACCAGGCGGGCGAGTCGATTCATGGCGGGGCCATTAGGTTACGCTGACATATAACCGCGATGTTCGTCAACGACGGCTATTCGCGGACCTTGGCCGGTTGTTCTGTAGCTGCAGCTCGTACAGGGGTGGTCCACATTATGGTCAATCGGTTGAGTTCAGCTGTCGGGAGGGGATAATACCCGCGAGCGACGACAGTCTGTTGGCCCTGCTGACTGAGCGTGAACTTCACATATTCCATGATGGAAGGAGCGACAGCAACCTTGGGGGGCCTATTAATATACAGATAAAGATTTCGCCTCAACGGGTACGAGCCATCCATCGCGCTTTGAAACGTTGGCGGGACATATCGGCCCCTCTGGACCGAGGCAAGAGGAACCGGTCGGATGTTTGAGATCTGATAACCGATC
>Ga0187821_10000039_pt1 | contig 19170 bp, 15 predicted proteins | sample NC_wetland_sal_i_20_FD_132442 | JGI IMG/M metagenome (GOLD analysis project Ga0187821, IMG submission 132442) | Wetland sediment microbial communities from Neuse River Estuary, North Carolina, USA - SourceSoil_1 | ecosystem: Environmental > Aquatic > Freshwater > Wetlands > Sediment | place...
GAGAACCGCCCGGAGCGTTGCGTAGTCACCAGCAAACCACGCTGATCAGCAACAACGGCGCGACACTTCGCCACCGTGGTGCGCTAACACCGCCCACGATCCTGGCAACCGGGACTCTTACAGCAATAAGGCGCGACCAGGAGCATCACGAACCACAAACGCCTGCCTGGAGCAAAGCTTGAACGGGTTGCGTCAGTAACGGATGGCTGGAAACGACTCTATTGCGCAGCAGAGGTCGGGGGCTGAATGACGATCAGCAGGTGCGTCCCGCTGTCCAAATGAATGTTTTTCTTCGCGCCGACGAGAACGGTACCGTGCGAACCCTCCGAGACAGGCGTAAACACGCGCATGCTCGGATCATCGAATGCGCCCTTGCTATCGGTGGTGAAGCGGCCCTGATGGTCCAGTCCGCCCTCCACAACCGACTCGGGCAGTTCCGACGTCACGGCCTTACGTGGCGTGGTGAAAGTCGAAGGCACAACCATCGTGCCGGTAGGCTCAACTACCTTTGGCGTGGCAGTACCGCTCGGGACGTTCCCGGCGATCCAATCCTCTTCATACTCCTTGCGCGAAGGGATGGTGGCATGCGCGGTCGGCGGCGCGAGCGCCTGAATACCGGCGTTCAAGCCGGCCTGCTGGCCATTAGGCAAAATCGCCCTGTCAAAAACGACGTAAATCGCGGAGCCCTGCTCCGAATCGGCTCCTGTGCGCACCACATGGCCGGCGATCCGGCTGCCCTTGGGCAGCAGCACGCTTCTCTGGTACACCACGGATTCCGTGACCATCGCGGAAACAGAATCTCCGGGTTTGCTATGCGTGGAGTCCAGGGCAGTCGCCAGCGAAGCGTTGATCGCGGTGCCCGCGCTGAGAGGAATGGTAATCGTTGGAGCTTGCACCGCAGCTCTGGGCGGTGCCGCTTGCGCGTCGGGTTGATCCGGCACCTGACTCATGGTGGCTGCTCCCAAACAAACCGCCAGGAGCGCCGCGCTAAAGACTTTGCCCGTCATACGGCCTCCTTTTTCCATTGGGACATCGGGCGGAACGACTGGACAGACCCGTCCCAGTACACTAACACGTTTGTGAGTGCAAAAGGGGAGCCAGTTCTAACCCTTTTGTTTTCAGCAAGAAACGTTTTGCCGAGAAGTCGCGAATAGTGCGATTTGAAGTCCCAGTACCACCGAATTACCCAGCATATGTGGCGCTTTTGCCACGACGCCTGGCCTCGGTTTGGTCGCCACGCACGCACCAGCTGGCGCGGCGCGTAATTCTTAATTGATGATGCCCAAAGGCTTGGCGACCTCAGCCAGGATGTCGGCAGCTTTCACTAACTGATCCTTCTTATGTCCGGCGCTGACGATGGCCCGCAGCCGGGCCTTGCCTTCGGCCACGGTGGGGTAGCCTACGGCGGGAGCGAACACTCCGGCGTCGAACAGCTTACGGGAAAACTCGAAAGCTTTGGCCGCGTCGCCAACGTGGATTGGAACGATGGGGGTTTCGCTGCCCTTGAACTGGAAGCCGCGCTTTTTCAGCTCGCGTTTGAAGAGTTTTGTATTGGCCCAGAGTTTCTTGACCAGCTTTTCGCCGGCGGGAGAATCCAGCAGCGAAAACGCCGCCCTGCATGCCGCGGCGGTGGCCGGGGTATGAGAAGTGGAAAACAGAAAGGGCCGAGCGCGCAGATAAAGAAAATCGATCAAGTCGCGCGACCCACAAACGTAGCCGCCCATGACGCCGATGGCTTTGCTCAGCGTACCGACCTGAATGTGCACGCGACCGTGGCAATTGAGATGGTCCACGGTGCCGCGGCCGCCGCGGCCGAGCACGCCGCTGGAGTGCGCGTCGTCCACCATCATGATGCAGTTGTATTTTTCGGCCAGGTCGCACAGTTCGGGCAGCGGGGCAATGTCGCCATCCATGGAGAAGACGCCGTCGGTAATGATGAGCTTCTTGCCGGTGAAGCCGGCGTGTTCCTGCAGGATACGGTCGCAGTCTTTTACGTCCTTGTGCTTAAACACTTTGATGGTGGCGCGGGACAAACGCGCTCCATCAATGATGGAGGCATGATTCAATTCGTCGGAGATGATCAGGTCTTCTTTACCGAGCACAGCGGAAACCGTGCCGGCATTGGCGGTGAATCCGGATTGAAAGACCACGCAGGCTTCGACGTTTTTGAACTTGGCGATCTGTTCTTCCAACTGCATGTGGAGCTGCATGGTTCCGGCAATGGTGCGGACGGCGCCAGCGCCCGCGCCAAGTTTCTTGGTAGTCTCAATCGCGGCTTTCCGGAGCGCTTTGTGGGTGGTGAGGCCGAGATAGTTGTTCGAGGCCAGGTTGATGACTTCTCTGCCGTCGAAAACGCAAACCGGCTTCTGCTCGCCCTCCAAGATGCGGAGTTTGGGCGCGATACCTTTGGCGCGCAGCTCCTGCAACTGTTCGCTGACATACTGCAGCGGATTGTGGCGAGACGGCACAGCGGACTCAGACATGGTCCATCGCTCCTTGTGACTGGCTGTTTGCCAGGCTCCTTTGGGCGGACGGCGGGCAAGAATTTATTCTGCGCCTTTGCCCGGCTGCCAGCAAATGCAGTTTCGTTCAGAACTACTGCGGCATGCCGTTGGGATACATCAGGATTTTGCCGGCCAAGCCGCCCTGCAACTTGGCAAAAGCATCTTCAAACTGCTCAAGATTGACGCGCTCGCCGAAAAGCGGCTCCAGATTCAGACGGCCCGCTTTGAGCAGGGCGGTCATCTGCACCCAGGTTTCATACATGCGGCGGCCGTAGATGCCCTGGACCGTCGCGCCTTTGAAAATGACATCGTTGACCAAGTCGAGGGGAACGTTTTCGGTGGGAATGCCGAGCAGGGAAGCGCGGCCACCGGCGCGCAAGGCCTTAAAGCCCTGCTGGATGGCGGTGGGGTTGCCGCTCATTTCGAGGAGGACATCCACACCGGTGCCGCTGGTCTCGCCGATGATTTTTTTCGGGGCGTCTTCCGCAGCGGGATTGATGACTACATCGGCGCCCATTTTTTTGGCCATGCCGCGGCGGTGTTCGTTGGTTTCGGTGGCGAACACTGTGGAGCTCCCACAAGCTTTGGCCACGGCGATGGACATTAGGCCGATGGGGCCGCAGCCGGTAACCAGAACGGTTTGTCCGGCAATCGCGCCGGCCAAAACGGTGTGCACGGCATTGCCTAGCGGATCGAGAATGGCGCCGTAGCGCTCCGGAATGGCGGGATCCAACTTAACAATGTTGGAGGCGGGAATTTTGACTAGTTCGGCGAACGCGCCATCCTGGTCAATGCCGATGATTCTGACGTTGGGACAGATGTGGGCTTCGCCGACGCGGCACTGGTGGCAGTGGCCGCAGTTGACATGCATTTCGGCGCTGACAAAGTCGCCAGCCTTGAGCGCGGTGACTTCATCGCCGACTTTTTCGATGACGCCGCAGAATTCGTGGCCGAGGGTGACGGGAGGTTTGATGCGGCCCTGCGACCAGCGGTCCCAGCCGTAGATATGCAGGTCGGTGCCGCAGATGGAAGCGGCTTTGACGCGCACCAGCACGTCGGTGGGACCGATGGCGGGAACATTCGCCGTTTCCAGCGACAACCCACGCGCCGCCTGCATTTTGCGCAGTGCCTTCATTTAGCGTTCAATCATTTTCCGCGAAAATCGAGCGTAAACCGAGCCCCGAAAACCCAGCTCTCGATGCTAGCACACGCATTCCTCACCCGCGCGTGCACGCATTTTCCAAGAACCCTCAGTCTTCGCAAATCTTGCTGCGGTGGCCGACGCCGACAACAAGCACAAGGAGCTTAGCGTTCTGCAGCTGGCAAATGACGCGAAAATCGCGCCAGCGGTAACGCCACAGGCCGAACTTGCTGTGCCGGAGCGGTTTGCCGAAGGAGCGAGGATCGGCGGCGCGGGCGACGCGCTTTTCCATGAATTGGAGAATTTCCCGCTGGGCCTACAGATCGGCCACCGCGCCTTCGTCGTACTCAATCTTTCAGGCCAAGCTCGCTCCGAACTTCCTGACTGGTATAACGCTTGCCGCGTTTTTCCAGTCGAGCTTCCGCGAGATAGCGGTCCTCGAGATCCTCGATGTTTTCTTCGATGAGCTTGGTGGCGTAAAAAGTCTTGGTGCGGCCGGTTTGCCTGGCCAAACGGGACAGACGGCGCTCTAGCGCGGGTTTTAGTCGGATTGAGAGCATGGCTTCAGCTTCAGGTGTCAGTGTAGCACACGTAAGACTTGTCACACGTCCGTCAGGTTATGGTTTGCCTGCCCGGCTAAACGTCGCAGAGGTCGGCGGCTTCACGGAGGGAGGTCAGAGGGTCGCGCTTAGGGACAAATTCGTGCGCCACGTAGCCTTTGTAGCCTGCGGCGACGATGCCGCGCATCACGCCGTCCCACTGGACTTCCTGGGTGCCGTCGAGTTCGTGGCGGCCCGGGACGCCGCCGGTGTGGAAGTGGCCCATCCACTGGATATTTTTCTGGATGGTGCGGACCAGATCGCCTTCCATGATCTGCATGTGGTAGATGTCGTAGAGCAACTTGACGTTGGGTGAGTTGACGGCGGAGACGACTTCAATGCCCCAGGCGCTGTGATCGCACATGTAGTCGTGGTGATCCACTTTGCTGTTGAGCAGCTCGATGCAAATATTGACGCCGTTATCTTCGCCGATTTTCTTCAGCTTGTTCAGTCCGGCGATGGTGTTCTTGGCGCCTTCGGCGTCGGACATGCCGTCGCGATTGCCGGAGAAGGTGATGACGTTAGGGACGCCGGCCTTGGCAGCGAGAGGAATATTCTTGCGGAAATTTTCCTCGATTTTGGCGTGGTTTTCGATGCGGTTGAGGGCGTGAGGGATATCGCCGCCGCCGGCGTAGCCCATGCTGCAAATGAGGCCGTAGCGGCGCGGAACTTCCCATTCGGAGACTTCGAGCAGGTCCACAGCCTTGAGGCCGATATGGGCGGAGTATTCGCAGAGCTGTTCGAGAGGAATTTTCTGGTAACACCAGCGGGAGACGGATTGTTTGATGTTGCCTTTGCGAGCGATGGGCGCGCTGTCCTGCGCCCAGTTGAGAGACGGAAGAGTGGCCATGGTGGCTCCCGAGAGAGCTGTCTTCAAAACATTGCGGCGGGAAAATTTCGACATGAGTGTACTCCGCAGAAGGTACCGGACAAATGAGCATCCGGCTCACGCGAGGCCAGATGTTAGCACACGGCTTGCGTCCGGCCATCGGGCAACGGAGTCATCTATACTCGGACGCCAAGGAAGTCGCGCTTGAAGAGTATTACGCGAATGGAGAAAACGATGGAGTATCCGCGGTTTACACTGAGCGGCCAAGTGGCGCTGGTGACGGGAGCGGCGCGGGGTTTGGGACGGGCGATTGCGCTGGCGTTAGCGAATGCAGGAGCCGAAGTGGCGCTGGGTTTGCGCGATGTGAAAGCCGACGCGGGATTGGCGGCGGAGATCACAAAATTGGGGAGAAAGGCGCTGCCGGTGCAGATGGATGTGAGCGAGATGGAGCAGATCTTTGCGGCGGTAGAGAAAACCGCCAAGGAGTTCGGGCGAATCGACATCCTGGTGAACAACGCCGGAATCGCCCCGGAAAATCTGGCCGAGAATGTGCGTGAAGAAGATTTTGACGCGACGCTGGCAGTGAACCTGAAAGGGACATTTTTTGCGGCCCAGGCGGCGGGACGCATCATGATCGGGCAGAAGAGCGGAAAGATTATCAACATGAGTTCGCAGGCAGGGTTTGCGGCGCTGCCCACAGAATCCGTTTATTGCATGACCAAGGCGGGAATCGCACATTTGACGAGATGCCTGGCGGTGGAATGGGGCAAACACGGGATTACGGTAAATGCGGTGGCGCCAACGTTCATCCGCACGCCTGGGACGGAAAGCGTCCTGGCGGATGCGGCATTCCGCGCGGACACCGTGGAACGGATCGCGGCGCTGCACCGAATTGGAGAGCCGATGGAAGTCGCGGGCGCGGTAGTGTTCTTGGCTTCGCCCGCAGCGTCGTTAATTACCGGCGAGACAATTTTGATTGATGGCGGTTGGACGGCGCGGTAAGGCTACACCAAGTTCGGGCTCGCTACCGAGAGAACTTCGCGGCTGACGGCCGGCGGGGGAAATGGGACTGTGTCGTGGGTGCACCTGAGCTCATTGGCGGTAGGCTCTGCACGGCAGGAGAATTTGGCGGCGGCAGCTTCGGGCTTCTTGACGCAGCTCAACGCGGAGTTTGGAAGCAAGTTGCTGGGCATCGTGGGCTACGACTTTTTGCGGCATTACCGCGTGACGCTAGATTACCCACGAGGGGCGCTCACGCTGGAGTAAGGCGACACGGGAGGCTCCTGTGGCGATAAAGTTTTGGCGGGGCTTGTTGCGGGCCGGAGCCATTGGCTGACGGGTTCGCTGATGGCGGCTACACACAGGGCGGCGAGGAGCCCGGTGAAGACGTCCATGGTGTAGTGGGCGCGGAGGACGATGACGCTGGCGACCTCAAAAAAGACCAGCAAAATGGCGCACGCGGTGAGCCAGGGCTTATGGAGACGCGCTAACTCCGTCGCGCCGAAGACGGCGATGGCGGTGTGGCCGCTGAAAAAGAAATCGTTGGCCACATTATAGGTGACCAAGAGCGAGGGGAAGCCGGGGTAGTGCCAGATCATTCCGGGAGGGGGAGGCAGGGCACACAGCGCCTGCATCAACTGGCGCAAGAGGAGCAGCATGGCCAGCCCTACGAAAGGCCGAAGTTTGCCGGCGAAAATCCAGCAACCAAGCAGAAACAACCCCAGCGCGTCAATGCCCGCGGAACTAGCAATCAGCAACGAATTCGCCGCGCGCGGAGAATTCGCGAAATAATCGTGAACGGGCGCGGTCCAGCGGTGCAGGCCGTCGCCGATGCCGTCGGGGCTGCCGCCGCGCGCGCCCAGCAACGATTGCGTCCAAAACCACGCGGCTAGAGCCAGCGTGGTGACGGCAACGCGCAGCGTGAAGGATTTCCAGCGCGCCCTCGACGGAATGACACGCGCAATTTCGGGTGCGATTTCAGGCGAGCTCATTGCCAAGTTCCTTGACGCGCCGCAGGTCGAGTTTGCCGGTGCCGAGGTACGGCATGGTTTCGATGCGGCGGAACTGGTCGGAGCGGGGCTTCCAGAGCGCGGGCAAGTCCAGTTCGCCCAGTTTGGCGAGGACTTGCTTCAGCGCTTCCTCAGCGAGCGTGTGCAGAATAATCAGGCGCTCGCCTTTTTTTTCGTCGGGGACCGCGGTGACGACAAAGACCTGTTCGGGTGCGCCGGACATTTCCTGAAGTTTTTCTTCCACCTTGATGTGCGGAACCATTTCGCCGCCGATCTTGCTGAAGCGGCTCAAGCGATCGGTGATGCGGACGAAGCCATCTTCATCAATGGTGGCGATGTCGCCGGTGTTGTACCAGCCGTCGTGCAGAACTTCGGCGGTTTTTTCAGGCTTGTTGAGGTAGCCCTGCATGACGTTGGGACCTCGGACGAGGAGCAGACCCGCTTGGTTGACGGGTTGAACGGCTTGCGTTTCCGGATCGACGGTGCGCAACACAATTCCGGGAAGAGGATGGCCAATGCTGCCGCGCTTGGCCCCCACCTGGCGGAAGAACGCGGCGCGAAAATCCATAGTGTTCACAGCGACGACCGGCGAGCATTCAGTGCAGCCATAGCCTTCGAGAGGCCGGATGCCGAACTGGTCCTCGAAGGCTTCAGCGACTTGAGCCGGCAATTTTTCCGCGCCGGCGATGACGTAGCGGAGGCTGCCGAAATCTTCGGGAGCGCAGCGCTTGGTGTAGGCGCGGAGAAACGTGGGTGTCGCGAGAAGCAAGGTGATGCGGTACTGGGCAACGAGAGCGCCAATGGTGCGCGAATCGAGCGGATTGGGATGGTAAACGGCGCCGATGCCGACGGCGGTGGTCAGGCACAGCGTGCCGGTGAATCCAAAGGAATGAAAAAAGGGCAGGATGCCGAGGATGCGGTCGTCGTTATGCAGCATGAAGACCTGATTGAGTTGTTCGACGTTGGAAGCGACGTTGAAATGGGTCAGCAAGACGCCTTTGGGATCGCCGGTGGAACCGCTGGAAAAAATAATGGTGGCCAGGTCGTCGAGGCTGGGCTGGCGTTCGGCGCCGGTGAGTTTTTCAATGACGCGGGCAGGGAAGAACAGCGCGGCGAAGAGTGCGACCATGCGTTCGCCCAGGCGCGGTTTTTCGGCGAGGTCTTCCAGGTAGATGGCTTTGCCGGGAGGCTGGACTTTAATCTTTTCCAGAAAGGCTCGCGAAGTGACGGTGGTGGTAAGGCCACTCTGCTGCGCGCAAGACTCGACCACCGTTTGCGACGCGGTGTAGTTGAGGTTGACGGGAATCTTGCCGGCGAACATGGCGGCAAGATTGACCAGGGCTCCGCCGATGGAAGGAGGCAGAAGGACGCCCACGCTTTTCTGGCCTTGCCAGTGCGGACGAAGGCGCCGCGCCAAAAAAATGGTCTTGGTAAGCGCTGAGAAGAAGCTGAGCTTCGGCGTCCGGAAATCGGCCATGGCGAAACGGAATGGATGGTGGCGCGCGGTCTGCAGGAAGGAGCGCGGGATGGTTCTCATCAGGCGCTTGCGACGGGCGAAGGCATCCGCGCCGAGTTCGAGCACGGATTGCCGCGCTTCCGTAGCGGTAACGGTCGCGGGCAGGGGCGCTCCAAACGTCACGCGCACGGGATAAGGTATCTTGCGCGGCCACTTCCAGAAAAATTTGCCGCCGGCAAAGCTGAAGATGGAGCCCCAGATGCCGTCAATGTTCACGGGGATGACTGGAACGTCCACGCCTTTGAGGATGCGCTCCATGCCGCGGCGGAAAGGCATCATCTGGCCGATGCGAGTCATCTGGCCTTCGGGGAAGATGCAGACCAGTTCGCCGTTCTGCAGGGCGCTGGTGGCTGCGCGGAGGGAGTGGATCATTTCGCGCGGGCGCTGTTGCGCGGAGATGGGAATGATGCCAAGAATTTTGGCGAAGGGTTTTACCAGCGGGTGTTCGTAGGATTCTTTAAACATCAGGAAACGCACCGGACGATCAGTGGCGGCGATGACCAGCGCGGCATCTGCCATCGAGGCGTGGTTGGGAACGAGCAGCGCGCCGCCGCGCGCTGGCACGTGTTGGCCGCCAGCGATGTCCATGCGATAGATGGTGTGGGTGGCGAACCACAGCAACAGGCGCAACAGCGAATCGGGCAGCAGGATCACCGTGTACACGCCGGCGGCCAGCGAAACAAACGCCGTGGCAACAAAAAAAGTGCGCAGGCTGGTGTGCAGATAATGCGTGAAACCGGAGTAGATGGCCGAAGCGATTAGTACGCCGACGAAGGAAAGCCAGTTGGCGTAAGCAATCACCCCACCTTTCTTGTCTTCGTCGGGGCGATGCTGGATGAGCGCGTTGATAGGGACGACGAAAAAACCGCCGGCAAATCCGAGCAGAGCCAGCAGCGACAGGACTTGCAGAAAGCTCAATCCATGCAACGCCAGCACGCTGCCGAAGACGGCCATGCCCACGCCGCCGAGCGGAACCAGCCCATATTCGATCTTCCCACCGGAAAGATAACCGGCGGCGAAGCTGCCTACCCCGATGCCGATGGCCAGAGCAGCTTGCAGGTAGCTGCCACGCGTTTCGTCAAGGTGCAGGATTTCGCGGCCGTAAAAAACGATAACGAACTGAAGCAGCGCACCGAGGAACCAGAAGTAGGTGTTGCCGATGACCGCCAGCTTCAGTGCGCGGTCGGGGCGCACCAGGCGCCACTGCGCTCCAATATCGCCAAAAATGTTCCAGCGGAATTTCTTACGGGGATCGCCGGCGGGCACACGCGAGATGAAAAAACTGGAAAAGAGCCCGAGGAGAGTGAGCGCACCAAAGATCATGCCGGCGAATGCTTCTCGTCCGTGAAACGTTTGCGCCAGGTAGGAGCCGAAGACGGTACCGGAAATGATGGCGAGGAACGTGGTCAGTTCCAGCACGCCATTGCCCCAGGAAAGTTCTTCCCCGGGCAAAAGCTCAGGCAGCAGGCCGTATTTCGACGGACCAAAAAACGCAGCCTGCGTGCTGGCCAGGAAAATCACGGCGAACGCCAGATATGGATTGCCGCTCCAAAACGCGAAAATGGCAAACAGCATGGCGGCAAATTCGAAAACTTTGGTGGCAATTGTGACGTCGCGCTTGCTGAAGCGGTCGGCCAGGTAGCCGCCGGTCATCGAGAACAGCAGAAAAGGAATGGCGAAAAGATTGCCAATCAGGAAAACTCCAAAATCTTTCTGCGATTCCGATGGGTTTTGACCGAGGATCAGAAAAATGACGAAAAATTTCAGGCCGTTGTCGTTGAACGCGCCCTGGAACTGCGTAACGATTAGGCCCCAGAAACCGATGCGCCAGCGGCTGCTGCGTTCGGGCTGGCTTGGTTGCATTCGCAGCCCCTCCCAAGGGCGTACCTTGCTGCGCGCTGCCACGGATGGTGCGGAAACCGACTTTGCCGATTATAACGGCGACGCGGCGCGGGACGTAGGCTAAGTGCAATCTTAGTTGCGGCTGGTACGTAGTACCCTTGAGGGCTACTTTTGTGGTTGTGGAGACCATTACGGATACGCAAACGGCGATTGGGATCGAGAGTGTTTCACGGCACTATGCGATGGGCGACACCGCAATTCGCGCGGTGGATGATGTTTCATTGACCGTACCCACGGGCGAATTTCTGGCGCTGCTGGGCAGTTCGGGTTCGGGAAAATCCACGCTGCTGAACCTGATGGCCGGGCTGGACCGGCCGACGGCGGGCAAAATTGTGGCGGGTGGGCGCAACCTCGCCGAGTTGTCTTCGCTGGAACTGGCGCGCTACCGGCGCGATACGGTGGGCATGGTGTTTCAGTCGTTCAATCTTCTACCGCGCATGACGCTGGAAGAAAACGTGGAGCTCCCGCTGCGCCTGGCGGAAGTGGAGCGCAACGACCGCGGTGCGCGAGTGCGCGAAGCGCTGGAGCACGTGCGGCTCACAAAGCGTATGGGTCACCGGCCCAGCGAACTTTCCGGCGGCGAGCAGCAGCGCACCGCCATTGCCCGAGCGTTGGTGAACCGCCCCAAACTTTTGCTGGCCGACGAGCCTACGGGAAATCTCGATTCGGCCACCGGCGAAGCGATCCTCACGTTGCTCCGCGAAATTCAAAGCAATTTAGGCATGACGATCGTCATGGTTACGCATGAGCGCCACCTCGCCGAGCGGTTCGCGGACCGGCTGGCCACGATGGGCGATGGCAAGCTCTTATCTACGGCGGCCTCTTCGGGCTATGTTGCGTCGGCGCAAACTGGCGAGAAGGTGCAGCGATGAAGCTCCGCGACATGACCGAACTGGCGGTGCGCAACCTGCGTGAAGCCATCCTGCGCAATTCGCTGACCACGCTGGGCGTGGCCGTGGGTGTGGCTTCGCTGGTGGCGATGCTTTCCCTCGGCGTTGGCTTGCAACAACTGGCTACCAGCAGGCTCAGCAAGAGCGGCCTGTTTGACTCGATTTTTGTCACCGCAAAAACCAACTCCCGTGGTCCGGGCGCGGGTCCACCCGCCACCCGCGCCGCCGCTCCCAAAGCCCGCCCGCTGGATGAAGCGGCTCGTAGCGAGCTGACACACTTGCCGAATGTGATCGAGGTGTACCCCCAGATCCGCTTTTTCACCGAAGTTCGCTACGACGGCAAACCCTTCGCCACCATGGTCGCGGGCATGCCGGAGTCGTCCAAGGCCAGCGGCTCTTTCGACGGCATGCAGGGAAGTTTCTTCTCTTCGGGCAACGCCGACGAGGCCATTCTGCAAAGCGAATTTGCCAAAGAACTCAGCGCTCAAACGTCTGCTCTTATCGGAAAGGATTTGGTGCTGCGCTATGCCGAGCGCCAGACCATCGCGCCGCAGTCGGGAAATTCGAGCGACACCGGCGGCGGGTTTTCCGTGGTGCCCAAGGAAAAACATCTCCGCATCATCGGCGTGGTGGATACCGAGCCGGCCTCCGGCTTCGGCGGATTTGGCAGCGGCCGTCTGCTGATTCCTCTCTCCGTCGCGGAAACGCTCCGCGCGGCGCAGGTCAACGATTTGCGCGACGTGCTGCGCGACACTTCCGGTGACAAGCCGGCCTATGCCAGCCTGACCGTCCGCGTGAAGAGCCCCTCGCTGGTGGATACCACTGAAGCAAAGATTAAGGATATGGGTTTTGGCGCATTTTCCTTGCTCGACGCTTCCAAGAGTTTGAAAATTTTCTTTTCCGTGTTCGATCTGCTGCTGGGAATTTTCGGCAGCCTGGCGCTGGCCGTGGCTACGCTCGGCATCATCAACACTTTGGTCATGGCGATTCTCGAGCGGCGGCGCGAAATCGGCGTGCTGAAAGCGCTGGGCGCGGCAGACAGCGACGTGAAGCAACTATTTTTCGTGGAAGCCGGCGTCATGGGCCTGGCCGGCGGAGTCCTCGGTGTTCTCTTTGGCTGGCTGATCGGCCGCGCACTCACTCTGGGCACCAACATTTACTTGAAGCGACAGGATCTTCCGGGCGTGCAGATTTCCGCGGTTCCCTGGTGGCTGATCGGAGGAGCAATCGGCTTCGCCGTTTTCGTCAGCCTGGTCGCCGGACTCTACCCGGCCTCCCGCGCTGCCAAACTCAACCCCGTGGACGCACTGCGGTACGAGTAAACTATTCAGGCCAATGAAACCGTTCCTTCGGACTTCAGCACTCCTTATCCTTCTTTGCCTGGCCGCCCTTTCCGCAGCTTGGGCCGCTCCGACGGCCAGAATCGAATGCAAGACGCTTCCTAGCAAAATCATCGGGCATCCCGTCAACTACTGCGTTGTCCTTCCGCCTAGTTTTGACCAGGACAAGTCGCGCAAGTATCCCGTGCTCTATTTCTTCCATGGGCTCGGCGACAACGAGCAGATGTTCATCCACGCCGGAGGCTTCAACCTGGTGCAGGACCTTTGGGAGCGCAAGCAGATCGGCGAGTTTTTGATCGTCACCCCGGAAGCGGGCGCAACCTTTTATATCAACTCGCGCAACGGCAAAGTCCGCTACGAAGATTTTCTCGTGCAGGAATTCCTGCCGGAAATCGAATCGCGCTATCGTGCCAGCCCCGGCCGCGAAAATCGCGGCGTCAGCGGGGTTTCCATGGGCGGCTACGGCGCGCTGCATCTGGCCTTTCGCCATCCGGAAATGTTTGCAGCGGTTAGCGCGCACAGCCCCGCCTTGATCGACCAGATTCCGGCGTTCGCTTCGCCAAGCCCGGGCAGCGGACTGCGTTCCCGCGTGCTCGGTGAAACGTTCGGTGACCCGCCCGATCCGTCGTTTTGGGACCGCAACAGTCCGCTCAGCTTGGCGCATAAGGCCAACCTCACCGGCCTCAAAATCTATTTCGATTGTGGCGATCAGGATGATTTCGGATTTGAAGAGGGCGCCAAAGCGCTGGATAAGACTCTAAGTTCGCGGCACATCCCTCACGAAGCGCACATCTATCCCGGCCGTCACGACTGGCAATACTTTGCCGAGCATCTGCCGGCCTCGCTCGAATTCCAGTCGCGCGCTTTCCCACGCTAGCTGTTTGTCGCTGGCCCGCGGACGTTGACCGTCCGACGGATACTCCCTAAGATAGCGGCACAGCAGGTTTATTGTGCCGTCCGAATCGATATCTCATTACAAAATCATCGCAAAGATCGGCTCCGGAGGCATGGGCGAAGTCTTTGAAGCCGAGGATATGAATCTCGGAAGGCATGTCGCACTGAAGTTTCTTCCCGAAAGTCTGGCCAATGATCCGCTGGCGCTGGAGCGATTCAAGCGCGAAGCGCGCGCGGCTTCGTCACTCGATCATCCCAACATCTGCACCATCTTTGAAATTGGCGAACACGAGGGCCGCACCTTCATCGCCATGCAACTGCTGGAAGGCCAGACGCTGCGTGAGCGGATTGGCGGCCGGCCATCGGAACTGGATTTCGTGCTGGACATCGGCATTCAGGTGGCCGACGCGCTGGACGCCGCGCACAGCAAGGGAATCGTGCATCGCGACATCAAGCCGGCAAACATCTTTATCACCAGCCGCGGCCAGGCCAAGTTGCTGGATTTCGGTCTGGCAAAAATCAGCGAATCCCAGGGCAACGGAGCACATCCCGGCTTAGAGCTTACGATCACGCGGGATCTGGTTACTAGTCCCGGCTCCACGCTCGGCACGGTGGCGTACATGTCACCGGAGCAGGCGCTGGGAAAAACGCTGGACCATCGTACCGATTTGTTTTCTTTCGGAACCGTTTTGTACGAAATGTCGACGGGAATGCTGCCGTTTTCCGGAGGAACTTCCGCCGCCACTTTTGATGCGATTCTGAACAAACCGCCCGTTCCTCCGTCACGCATGAACCCCGGCGTGCCTGCGGAGTTCGAGCATTCCATTCTGAAAGCTTTGGAGAAAGAACGTGATGTGAGGTACCAGAGCGCGGCCGATTTGTGCGCGGACTTGAAGCGACTAAAGCGCGAGACCGATTCCAACCGGGTCAGCACGCATCGTACTCCGGCCAGCGTTGCCGCCGCGACTTCGGAGGTTAAGCCGTCTCGGCGCAGGGTCTGGATTGCCGGTGCTTGCGTTCTGCTAATCGGCTTGCTTGTGGCTGCAAAGCTTTTTTTGCCAGAACCTGCACCGCGAATTCTGGGCTCGAAACAATTGACCAATGACGGCCTGCAAAAATCAAATCTGGTGACAGAAGGCAACCGCATCTTATTCAACGAAACCAATGGTGTCGGCGAATTCAGGATCGCCGAGGTATCAGTGGCGGGCGGAGAAGTTAGGACCCTGCAAACGGGCTCGGATGTTCCCGGTGTCTGGGATCTTTCTCCGGACGGATCGGAGCTTCTGGTTGCGAGTGGCGCTCCTGGGCTTCAACCACTCGGTGTCCTTCCGCTTCCCGCCGGAGCGCCTCGCCCGATCGGAGATCTGAAGGGTCACAATCCTGCCTGGACTCCGGACGGCCGCCTGATCTATGCGGTAAATGGCGACATTTTTACGGCCGACCATGACGGCACAAACCCTCGGAGGCTCGCCGCGACCCAGGGCAGCCCGACAGGATTCCGATATTCTCCCGACGGAAGCAAATTCCGTTTCACCTTGATTGATAATGTCAATCTGACCACTTCGCTTTGGGAAGCCCGTGCTGACGGTTCGGAACCTCGCCCGCTCCTGCCGGGTTGGAACAAACCACCAGGCGAATACCACGGGCGATGGACCGCTGACGGAAAGTATTACATCTTCATTAGTCATCGGATTTTGGCAAGCGATGTGTGGGTGATCCGCGAGCCTTCTCTCTGGCACCAAGGCTCCCGAGAGCCAATGCAACTGACGGCTGGACCGCTGCGCTACACCAGCCTAGTTCCCAGCAAGGATGGAAAGAAGCTTTTTGTGATTGGGGTTCAACCGCGGGCGGAGCTGGTGCGCTACGACACCAAGTCCGGCCAGTTGGTTTCTTTTCTGGGCGGAATTTCCGCCGGCGATGTCGATTTTTCGCGCGACGGACAGTGGGCGGCGTACGTCACCTATCCCGATGGAGCGCTCTGGCGCAGCAGACTCGATGGCAGCGAGCGCTTACAACTTACTTTTCCTCCGATGCAGGCGGCGCTGGTGCACTGGTCGCCGGACGGCAAGCGGATCGCTTTTTCCGGCACGCTGCCGGGCAAGCCGTGGATGGTGTATCTGATCTCCAGCAGCGGCGGCGGCGCACAAGCGATCTCGGACGTTGCCTGGGCTACGGACCCAACCTGGTCTGCCGATGGCAAGTCGCTGGCTTACGGTGTGAATCCTGCGGCGGGCAAGGGCTCCATCCAATTGGTGGATGTCGCTACTCGCAAGAATTCACAACTTCCAGGGTCGGATGGAATTTTCGCTCCACGCTGGTCACCGGACGGCGCGCACATCGTTGCCATCTCCGACGACAACAACAAGTTGTTTCTGTACGACACCAAGTCTCAGCAATGGCGGCAAATTGCGAAAGACATGGATAACTTTGGATACTTGGCGTGGTCCGCCGACAGCAGTTTTATTTATTTCGACACGGCTCTCAGCAAGAATGCCGCTTACGTCCGGCTAAAAATCAGCGATGGCAAGGTGGAACAACTTGTAGACATGAAGAATATGCGGACGTTCGTCAATCAGTTTGGTCCCGCTTCCTGGACCGGCCTGGCGCCGGGCAATCAGCCGCTCTTCGTGCGCGACATCAGCTCACAAGAAATCTATGCGCTGGACGTCGACCTTCCTTGAACCAGGACTATTTGCAACCGAGGATGATCATTGTTGCTGTTGTTGCTGCTGGTCGGAGACGACGGGATTTTTTGATTCGGGGCGCTTGGTGCGGAACACCATGGCCGGAGGCAGATCCTCGGGCGGCGGAGCATCCACTGGAGACACCGTAACTCGCACACTGAGTTCGCTTTCGGCCTCGCCTTTATGCACCCCGCGCGTCGGAGGAACATCGGCATAGTCGCGCCCAACGGCAACGTGCACGTGCCGTTCGCAGCCGAGAAGATTGTTGGTAGGATCAAAAGCCACCCAGCCTGCTTCGCCCAGAAATGCCTCCGCCCAGGCATGCGTGGCGCCGGCAGGAGAACGATCTTTAATGCTGTCCTCGTGATACAGGTAGCCGCTCACGTAGCGGCAGGGAACTTTCAGTCCGCGTACCAGCGCAATCATGATGTGCGCAAAATCCTGGCAAACCCCGCGCCGTGATTGCAACGCGTCGTCAATCGGCGAATCCACCTTGGTACTGTTGGGGACGTACTCGAATTTGTCATAAAGCGCCTGGTTGAGCTGCAGCAGAAGCTGCAAGGGAGTGCCCCGGCGCGCGACATTCAGCTCGCCGGCAAGTTTCTCCAGCGATTTCGTGGGCATGGTGTACTGGCTCGGTAAGAGCATTTCCCAGTAGTCGCCTTCAGCAACGCGCGCGTCCAGCTCTTCCCACCTGCTCGGTTGCAGCTCTCGCGGCGTTGGATTCACTTCAACGATCGCATGGGCGGTAACCTCGATGAGCTTATGCCGGCCCGGAATGTCAAAGTGATGCACTACATTGCCGAAAAAATCGTGGTACATCATCACGTTCGCGCGCGGATTCACGTCCAGGGAAAATGTGATGCAGCGCTGGCGCAGGTCAGAACGCGGCTGTGTGCGCACTTCCATCACACTCTCGCCCACCGCCGGGTGATAGCGGAACGTCGTGATGTGTTTGATCGAATAGGCCATGGTGTAGTGTGATCGGTCTCCGTACTTCAGTCAGCCTTTCTTTCATCGTTGATTGTTTCGCCGCAACCTCGCTGCGGTTCTTGGATTCCCCTTTGCTCGGATAACAGAGAGAGGAGCGGAGGGATCCCTCAGGAAGCAAGCTCGGCTTCAACGGAGTAATCGAAATAAATCTGGTGGATGGCGGCGTGAATTTCGCCGCACTCGCTGCGTATGCCCGCGAGATATGTGGCGACTCCGCTTTGCATGATTTCATCAATCTGGCTGAAGCTGAGTTTGGCGCGCAGCCGTCCGGCGATCCGCGAGGGGATTTTTTCGCGCCGCTCCGTCAGGTCGCCGATGATATGCAGCGCCGCGTTCATCCGGTCCACCGAAAACCGGATGGAGTGTGGCAGCTCCGGATTCAGGATGAGAAATTCGGCGACCCGTAAAGGACGGATCTCCGCTGTCTGCGCTTTGCAGTAGGCCTCAAAAGCCGCGCACCCGCGCAGCAACCCCACCCAGCTTAAATACTCCGCGCTATCCACGGGCTGATCCGAAGCTTGGGCGGTGCGATTGAAATGCGTGTCCATCAAGGCGGCCAAAGTGTCCGTGCGTTCTACATAACGGCCCAGCTGAATGAATTGCCATCCCTCCCCGTGACTCATGGTGGCATCGGTGATGCCTTGAAACAGATGCGCGCCCTCTTGAACCGCGCGGAACAGGTCGTGCGAATTAAGAATCCAGCCCTTTTCCGGACGCCGCTCCATCACCTGCAGGTACAGCTTGTTCAGCTGCTCCCACATTTCAGAACTGCATTGTTCCCTTACGTGGCGAAGATTTTCGCGCGCCGAGGAGATGCACGAAACGATGGAAGAAACATTTTCGCGACTGAACACCAGCGTTTCCGCCAGCTGCAGCGGATCCAGCCGCCCCTGCACGCCGCGGATCTGCAGCGCATCCACCAAAAACCTCCAGCGTCCCGCGCCCACTTCGGGGGACTGGTCGAGCCACAACTGCAGTTCGACGTCCAGCAGCCGCGCGGTGTGCTCGGCCCGCTCCAAATATCGGCTCATCCAGTAAAGATTGTCGGCGACGCGCGAAAGCATGCCGGCTTCGCGCTGAAAAGTGCGAACGTAAAAATTGCGCGGCGGCCTCATGCGACGCTGGCGCCTCCGGCGCGATCGCCGTCGCGCAGCACCCAGGTATCTTTGCTGCCGCCGCCTTGCGAAGAATTCACCACCAGCGATCCGGGGCGCAGCGCCACGCGAGTCAGTCCGCCGGGCACGATGGTCGCTTTGTCGCCCATCAAAATGTACGGCCGAAGATCAATGTGGCGAGACTCCACCGCGCCGTCAATCAGGCAGGGCGCACACGACAACGAAAGCGTCGGTTGCGCAATGTAGTTGCGCGGATCGGCCACAATGCGCGCACGGAAATCTTCCCGTTGCTGTGCCGTGCTCTGGGGACCAATGAGCATGCCGTAACCGCCCGACTCGCCCACGGTTTTAACCACCATCTTGTCGAGATGTTCGAGCGTGTGCTGGCGGTGCGTGTCGTCGGTCATCAAAAAAGTCGGAACGTTGGGCAGAATCGGATCTTCATTGAGGTAGTATCGGATGATTTGCGGGACGTACGCGTACACCGCCTTGTCATCCGCGACTCCCGTCCCAATGGCGTTCGCCAGCGTCACATTGCCCGCCCGGTAAGCGTTAAAGAGCCCCGGTACGCCCAGTATTGAATCGCGCCGAAAGCACAGCGGATCCAGAAAATCGTCATCCACCCGCCGATAGATCACATCCACCCGGCGCAGCCCCGCGGTGGTGCGCATGTACACGATGTTGTCGTGGGTCACCAGGTCCCGGCCTTCCACAAGGTCGATGCCCATCTGGCGCGCGAGGTAGGTGTGTTCGA
>Ga0187821_10000040_pt1 | contig 19163 bp, 15 predicted proteins | sample NC_wetland_sal_i_20_FD_132442 | JGI IMG/M metagenome (GOLD analysis project Ga0187821, IMG submission 132442) | Wetland sediment microbial communities from Neuse River Estuary, North Carolina, USA - SourceSoil_1 | ecosystem: Environmental > Aquatic > Freshwater > Wetlands > Sediment | place...
GCCAGAACCAGACCAAACGCAAGTTTTTGATGAGGACGAGCTACTTCGGGCAGGCGGTAGAACTGGATGGGCAGGGCCGGGTGCTGATTCCGACGGTGCTAAGGGAATCGGCGCAAGTCAAGGGCGACGTGGACGTGATCGGGAAGCTGGACCATCTGGAAGTGACGAACCATACCCGGATGTTGGACGAAATGAAGAACGACCCGTTCACGGCGGATGACTACCGGGTTTTGGAAGGTTTGGAAGGCTAAACGGAGAAGTGGCGAGTGGGGCATGGCGAGTGGCGAGAGCGGAACGAAGCGCCACACACGCCGGTGATGTTGCAAGAGGTGCTGGAATGGCTACGCATAAGGCCGGAAGGAATCTACATAGACGCCACGCTGGGAGCCGGCGGGCATTCGGAGGCCATAGCCGAAAGACTTTCCACGGGCAGGTTGATCAGCCTGGACCGGGACGCACAGGCGCTGCAGATCGCGCAGGAGCGTCTGAAGAGACTCGGATCGAGAGTGAGCTGCGTTTTGTCGCCGTTCTCAAGGATTGCGGAGGCCGCACGCGAGTTGGGGATTCCGACGGTGGACGGGGTCTTGGCCGACTTGGGGGTTTCGAGCATGCAACTGGACAACGCTGAGCGGGGCTTTTCCTTTCGCGAAGCGGGTCCGTTGAGCATGCGCATGGGGATTAGCGCCGAAAGCCCGCAGAGCGAGCTGACGGCGGACGAAATTGTGAATCGGTGGTCAGAGAAAGAACTGGCCGATTTGCTCTACCGCGAGGCGGATGAGCACGATTCCACAAGAATCGCCAGGGCCGTAGTAAGAGCGCGGCCGATCCGAGACACGGCGCACCTGGCAACGGTTGTGGCAGGGTCCCGAAAGCAATGGGGAAGGCAGAGACTGCATCCCGCGACAAAAACGTTTCTGGCGCTGCGGATAGCGGTGAATCGAGAGATGGAGGAACTCGGGCAGTTTCTTTCTCGGGTCCCCGCCACAATGAATCCAGGAGGGCGGTGCGTGATTCTGACGTACCACTCCGGCGAAGACCGGATGGTGAAAGAGGCGTTCCGGGAGGCAGAACGGCAAGGCGAGCTGAAAGTTTTGACGAAGCACGTGGTCCGGCCCAGCGAAGAAGAAGAACGGGCGAATCCGCGGTCGCGAAGCGCGAAACTGCGGTGCGCAGAAAGAGCATGAGCGATGCGTAGCAAGAAAACAGCACCGATGATGGAGTTCCGGACGGTAAAGCGCATTGACAATTCGCGGCTGGTGCGGCACGTGGAGCCGGCCAAGCAGAGAAATCTCTACCGAACGGCGGGCCTGGGAGGCGTGGTGGCGCTGTTTTTCCTTTTCTATATTTTTCAGCACTTCAAATGCATTGACCTGAGCTTCCGGCTGGAAGACTTGAAGGCGCAGGAGGCGCAGGCAGCGGCGCTGAATTCGGAATTGAAGCTGGAGATCGCGAATCTGCGCGATCCGATGCGCATTGATGTGATTGCCCGCAAGCAACTGGGTTTGACGGAGCCTTTGCCAACGCAGATGCGCGAATACGAGGCGCCTACGGGTATGCAGGTGGCGGCGGTGCGGCTTGTGAGCCGCAATCGAGTGCAGCAGCGGTAAAACGAAACAACGCATGGCATGCAGCGAGATTACGAAGTGCTGTTAATTCAACAGGCGGAGCGATTCCCGAACGCAGCGGGCCATGCAAGCAGAGAAACTCCACGTCCGTTTGCTGATCGTCGCCGGCGTGGCCCTGTTGTGGATGACGGCGGTTTTTGGACGCCTGGGTTACCTGCAACTGGTCCGGCATAGCGAATACCTCGCCCGCGCACAGCGGCAGCAACAGCGCACCATCGAAATCACACCAAAGCGCGGCGCGATTTATGACCGCAACCTGCATCCGCTGGCCATGAGCGTGCCGGTGGAGTCGGCATTCGCGGTGCCAGCGGAAATCGGCGACAACAAAATGATGGCGGCGCGGCTGCTTTCCGGGGTGCTGGGAGTTCCGCGCGACGTCCTGGAGGCGCGGTTCGAATCGGGCAGCTCGTTTGTGTGGGTATTACGCAAGCTGCCGCCGGACAAAGCGGAAGCGGTCCGCGCGTTGAATCTGAAAGGCGTGTACCTGCAGAACGAAAACCAGCGCTACTACCCGAAACGCGAACTGGCTGCCCACGTGGTGGGATTCGTGGATATGGACGAAAAAGGACTGGGTGGCATTGAATATGAGCTGGACAATTTGATTCGAGGCAAGAGCGAAAAAATTGTGGTGATGGCCGATGCGCGGCAGCGCTGGTTCGATGGCGGGGCGGCGCAAAAGGACCAGGGTGCGAACGTTGTCCTGACCATTGACGAAAAAATTCAATATATCGCGGAGCGAGAACTGGCCGCGGCGATTGCCAAAACCCACGCGCTGGCCGGCACGGTGATCGTCCAGAACCCGAACAACGGAGCGATTCTGGCGCTGGCTAACTGGCCGAAGTTCAATCCGAACTCGCCAAACGATTCGAAAGCAGAATCGCGGATGGATCGCGCGGTCAGTGCAATTTATGAGCCCGGTTCAACGTTCAAATTGATCACCTTAGCGGCGGCCTTTGACCAAAACCTGACCAATCCCGACGAAGTCTGGGATTGCGAGAATGGCTCGGTGATTGTGGCCGGGCACCGCATTCACGATCACAAGCCATTCAAACTGCTGACGGTTTCCGAGATCCTGGCAAAATCCAGCGATGTCGGCGCCATCAAAATTGCGATTCGCCTTGGCGCACCGAAATTTTATGAATACATCCGCGCCTTTGGTTTCGGGCAGCAAACCGGCGTCGAGCTGCCCGGCGAGAGCAAAGGTCTTCTGAAGAAAATTGAAAACTGGAGTGGGTTTTCGATTGGATCGATTTCCATGGGACAGGAAGTTGGCGTTACTCCGATACAGTTGGTAACGGCGGTTTCGGCCATCGCGAACGGCGGCACCCTCTATAAGCCACACGTCGTTGCGGAATTGCGGCGCGGTGATCAGCTTCTGGCATCGAGTGGCCCGCTTACTCCGGGAGAGCCACGGGAGATCATTCGACCGGAAACCGCCGCGACCCTTCGCCGGCTGATGGAAGGGGTAATCTTGAATGGCACGGGTCCGCTGGCGCGGCTCGATGGTTGGACCGCCGCGGGAAAGACTGGCTCCGCGCAAAAAATCGATCCCGCCACGGGACGTTATTCGCCGACGCAGCTGATCGCCTCGTTCACCGGATTTGCGCCAATCAACGATCCGGCGGTGACCATCCTGGTTTCCCTGGATTCCCCGGTCGGTCAGCACGAAGGCGGGCAAGTCGCGGCACCGGTCTTCAAGCGCATCGCAGAACAGGTGCTTCCCTATCTGGACGTGCCGCGTGACGTGCCGTTGAGGCCAAAACTGATCCAGACCGCCTACAAACAGAATGAATCCGAGAGCGATGAAAATCTGCAGGATTTCAGCCCGGTGGACTTTACGGCGCAGCCCGACGATGCCGCGGCGCAAAAGAGCGACAATAAAGCCGGGGCGGCGCAGCCTGCGGTGACCGTCGCGCTCGATGAGGGCGGAGACATCGCGGTGCCCGACTTTCGCGGAAAGACCATGCGCGAGGTGACCGAAATGTGTTTGCGGCTGGGGTTGGACCCTGTACTGGTTGGCAGCGGTCTTGCAACGGAGGAAGCTCCGGCGAGCGGGGCGAAAGTCCGCCGTGGCGCCAGGATCACCGTGCGGTTTGCGGCGCCTGCAGACGCCGGTGGTCAAGCGGGCAAACCGGCCCCGAAAACCAGGATTCGATGACTTCGAGCTTACAGAGGACAGAAAGAATTCATTTGGTTGACCAACAAGAATCGAAGCCGCCCGGGCAAGCCCAAGCGCGAACTGCGACCCTGGCTGAAGTGTTTTCCGGCGTAGAAGCCGCGAATTTCCCAGCTAGCGCGGCGGGCTTGGCGATTCAAGCGATCGCTTGCGATTCGCGCAAGGTGATACCGGGAAGTTTGTTCTTCGCGCTGCACGGCGCGAAGGACGACGGGCACAAGTACATCAGTGACGCGATCGAGCGTGGCGCGACAGCGGTGGCAAGTGAAGGCGCCGCGCCACAGCAATTTGCCGGCCGGGTCGCGTGGGTGCAAGTTTCGGAAGCGCGCAAGGCGCTGGCGATGGCGGCGGCAGACTTTTTTGGCCATCCGGCGAAAGCTTTGCAGCTGCTCGCGGTGACAGGAACCAACGGAAAGACCACCACAACTTCGCTAATTGATTCGATGTTGCGTGCATCGGGAGCCAAGACTGGTCTTTTCGGAACGATTGCTTATCACACGCCTCTTGGGGAGTATCCTGCGCCGAACACCACGCCAGAGTCACTCGAGCTGCAGCGTTTTTTTGCCGAGATTCGCGACGCCGGCGGCAAATATGCGGTGATGGAGGCGAGTTCGCACGCACTGGTGATGGACCGTCTGTGGGGTTGCCACTTTCAAGCCGCCGTTTTTACCAATCTGACCCGCGAGCACATGGATTTTCACAAGAGTTTCGAAGACTACTTTGCCGCCAAACGCCGACTTTTTGAAGGAACCGGCGCGGGCGTGCCCGAAACCGCGGTCTTGAACGCCGATGATTCCTATAGCAAGCGCCTGGCAGGACTCGCTAAACACACCGTTACTTACGGCATCGAGAACGCGGCAGACATTTCAGCCCGGAAGTTTCACCTGGCGTTTTCCGGGCTGACGTTCACAGCGCACACTCCTCACGGAAAGCTGCAGATCGAGTCGCCATTGGTTGGCCGAATCAACGTTTACAACATCCTGGCGGCCATCGGGGGGGCGCAAGCGGCAGGCATGGCCAAGGAAACCATCGAAGCGGGAGTTCGCAATCTGCAGAATGTTCCGGGAAGATTTCAAAGCGTCGATGTTGGCCAGCCCTTCCTGGTGATCGTGGACTTCGCCCATACCGACGACGCGCTGGAGAATCTGATTAAGACGGCGCGTGAACTGAATCCCAAGGGCCGTGTCATCACCCTTTTCGGCTGTGGCGGCGGTAAAGACCGCACCAAACGCCCAGTAATGGGCGAAGCCAGCGGCCGCCTCTCGGATCTGACCATCCTGACCAACGACAATCCGCGCCAGGAAGATCCACTGAAAATCATCAGCGACGTCGTGGTAGGTCTGCAGAAAAGCAGCGGAAAATATTTGATTGAGCCGGATCGCGAAAAGGCCGTAGGCATGGCGTTTGACGCCGCACGAGCCGGAGATATCGTTCTGCTGGCGGGGAAGGGACATGAGGATTATCAGATCCTCGCGGACAAAACACTTCCCTGGGATGATCGAAAAGTGGCCCAGCAGGAGCTGCGCAAACGTGGATTTGAGGGCGCCGGCACGATCGCGAGCAAGGTCGGCGACGGGTTTGGCAACTGACGCGCAATCCTGAACCGTAGGGCGGCGCACCAGGGTTTCGGCCTGAACATAAGGCGGCCGGAACTCGCCAGAAGCAAGGCGACACACTGCCCGCTCCGCGGGCAGCACTTCCGTAACGGAGGAGCCCTGCGAACCGGTGAGCACTAAGCGAACCCTGGGTTTTGCCCATAAGGCGAACCCGCTGAGGCATTTATGCGGTGGACGATTGCACAAATGGCTGGCGCTGTTCTGGCCCGGGCTGGAGCGGGACTCGATCCCCTGGCCCGGCTGGCCGGCGTCTCGATTGATTCTCGCACGGTACGTCCCGGCGAATTGTTTGTCGCCATCCACGGACCGCGTCACGATGGACACGATCATGTGGCCGCAGCGCTGGGGCGCGGAGCCGTCGCAGCCCTGGTGGCCGCGAAAAAAGTGGGCGGCTATCCGGACGAGATTCAAGCGAAGTGCGTCGTCGTGGATGACACCTTCGTGGCTCTCAAGCAGTTCGCGCGCGCGGTGCGCGAAGCCTGGGGTGGGAAAATTGCCGGGGTCACGGGTTCGGTTGGAAAAACCACGACCAAGGAGATCCTGGCGACATTGCTGGGCGCGCGGTTCCGCACACTGAAGTCGGAAGGAAATTTCAATAACGAATACGGGCTGCCGTTGACGTTGTTTCGGTTGGACCAGACACACCAGGCGGCGGTGCTGGAAATGGGCATGTCGCGGCGCGGAGAGTTGGCGCGCCTGGCCGAGATTGCACGGCCGGATGTGGGTGTGGTCACGCGAGTTTCGCCGGCCCATCTTGAATTTTTTGCTTCGGTGGACGAGATCGCACTGGCGAAACGCGAACTGATCGAAGGGTTGAAAGGAAAGGATTCAACGGCCGTGCTGAACGCGGACGATCCACGTGTCGCAGCCTTTGCCGCGTATGCGCCAGGGCGCGTCTTGACCTATGGAATCGAAAACTCGGCGGTCTTCATGGCAGGAAATATTGAAGACCGCGGTGCGCTGGGCACAACTTTCGATTATGTGAGTCCGGAAGGCCGCGTGCGACTGGAACTGGCGCTGCCCGGGCGCCATGTGATTGCCAATACTCTGGCTTCGCTGGCGGCCGCCAGCGCTTGGGGAATTGGAATTGAAGAGGCACGCGCGGTGTTTCCGGCATTGCGGCCCCCGTCCATGCGCGGCGAACTCTTGCGGTTTACGGATGGAGCGGCGCTGATCAACGACAGCTACAACTCGAGTCCCGCGGCGCTGCAGGCCATGACTTCGTTGCTCTCGGCCACGCCCGGATTTCGCCGGCGCATCCTGGCGGCTGGCGAAATGCGCGAGCTGGGTCCCGCGTCCGCGGAGCTGCACCGTGAGGCCGGAGCCTTTGCGGCAAGAACCGGCGCGATTGATTGGATCATCGGGGTCGAGGGCGACGCCGCTCAGTTGATTCAGGGAGCGGTGAGCGCGGGAATTCCGCAAGAGCATGTTCGATATTTCGGCTCGTCGGCAGACGCAGCTGATTTCTTAAGCGGCTGGTTGCAACCCGGCGACCTGCTGCTGATCAAGGGATCGCGTGGCGTCCAGATGGAGCGCATCGTGGAAGCGCTGCTGACAAAACATGGCGTGCCGGGAAACGCCGCGGAGGTTAGCCACTAGATGCTGTACTACCTCCTTTACCATCTCCTGCAGAAGTACTTCAGTCCGCTGAATGTGTTTCGCTACATCACCGTGCGCACGGTGTATGCCAGCCTGACCGCGATGTTTCTCGCATTGGTATTTGGACCGTGGCTGATCCGGCGTTTGCGCGAGTTGCAGATCGGGCAGTACATTCGCGAAGAGGGTCCACAGCAGCACAAGAAAAAGGCGGGAACTCCGACCATGGGCGGCGTGCTGATCGTGCTGTCCACCGCGGTGCCGGTTTTGCTCTGGGCCGACCTGACCAATCCATTCGTCTTGCTGGCGCTGTTTGCTCTGAGCGGATTTGCCACCATCGGATTCATTGACGACTATGCCAAAGTCGCCAAAAAACAGAACCTAGGCTTGACGAGCAAACGCAAGTTCCTGTTGCAGGTACTGGTCAGCACGGTGGTTGGCATTGCTTTGCTGGAACTGGCTACGCACAGCGCCTACTCCACGCAGCTGGTTGTTCCATTCCTGAAAAAGTTTCATCCCGACCTGGTGATTCACTCGCTGCTGGCCAGCCCGCATCTGTGGCCGCTGGCATTTGCGCCATTTCTGATTTTTATCGTCATCGTCATCACCGGCTCTTCCAACGCCGTAAATTTGACTGACGGTCTGGACGGTCTGGCCATTGGCTGCACAGTCATCGCCGCCGGCGCGTTGACCATCCTGACCTACGTCAGCAGCAATGCCCGGTGGTCCACCTATCTGGATATTCAGTTCATTCCGCGCGTCGGCGAACTGACGGTTTTTTGCGGAGCGCTGGTCGGTGCGTCGCTCGGCTTTCTCTGGTACAACGCGCATCCGGCCGAAGTCTTTATGGGCGACGTCGGTTCGTTGTCGCTCGGAGGCACGCTGGGTGTCATCGCTGTGATCATTAAGCAGGAGATCCTGCTGTTCTTTGTCGGCGGAGTCTTCGTCATCGAAGCGCTATCGGTGATTGCACAGGTGGTTTCGTTCAAATTGCGTGCGAAACGCATTTTCCGCATGGCGCCAATTCACCACCATTTTGAATTGCTGGGATGGAGCGAGTCGAAGGTTATTGTGAGATTCTGGATTCTGGCGCTGGTATTTGCGCTGTTCGCGCTTACGACTTTGAAGTTGAGGTAGCAATAGGTGATGTCGAGGGAAGTCCAATTGAACGGGAAGCACGTGCTAGTGGTCGGATTGGCGCGCACTGGTGTGGCCACTGCTCTCTTTTGCGCGGCGCGCGGCGCGGTGGTTGCGGCCACCGACATTCGCAGCGCCTCGCGGTTGGGCGACTCGATTGAACATTTGCGCGGTGCCGGTGTTCGGCTCGAATTCGGCGAGCAATTTGACAACCTCCTGCAAGGGCAAGACCTGGTTGTTCCAAGTCCCGGTGTTGCGGCGGATGCTCCATTGCTGCTGCGCGCGCGCGAATCGCACATCCCGGTCTGGAGCGAGATTGAGCTGGCGGGGCGCTTCCTGCGAGGCCAAGTGATTGGCATTACCGGCTCAAACGGAAAAACCACCACCACGTCGTTGATCGAGCACACCTTGCGCACCGCCGGATTCCCGACCGTTCTGGCGGGGAATATCGGCACTCCTCTGATTGCTCAGGTGGAAAAAACAACCGATGAAACAATCACCGTTGCGGAGCTCAGCAGCTTTCAATTGGAACTCATCGAAAGTTTCCGGCCAAATATTGCAGTCTTCCTGAATTTAACGCCCGATCATCTCGATCGCCACAAAACCCTCGACGCTTATGGCGCCGCAAAAGCCCGGATTTTTGCGAATCAGACCAAGAATGACTCGGCGGTTCTGAACGCCGACGATGCCGCCAGCGCCGCCTATGCGCCCGCGCTCTCGCGAGTGCTCTGGTTCAGCCGTAAGAAAATGGTCATGCCTGGAGCGTACGTTCGCGATGGCAAGATTGTTTTCGCGCACCACGGCGAAGAAGAACTCATCATTTCGGTCAGCCAGGTGCAGTTGCCGGGCGCCCACAATCTCGAAAACGTCTTGGCCGCCGTGGTTGCAACCAGGCTGGCGGGAGTTCGGCCGACGCAAATTGAAGCAGGCATAAAGTCCTTCGCCGGGGTGGAGCATCGCCTCGAATTTGTCGCGGAAATCAACGGCGTCCGCTACTACAACGACTCCAAAGCCACCAACGTGGACGCCACACTGAAAGCCCTTGACTCGTTTCCCGGGCGCGTCCTGATCATATTGGGCGGGAAAGACAAAGACAGCGATTACACGCAGTTGCGCACCGCGCTGCTCGAAAAAGCGATTCTCGCGCTGCTCATCGGTGCCGCGGCAGAAAAGATCGAAAGTCAGATTGAAGGCAGCGTCGCCATTCGGCGATCCGGCACCATTGAGAATGCGGTCGATACAGCCTTCCATTCCGCCCATGCGGGCGACGTGGTGTTGCTGTCCCCGGCTTGCGCCAGCTTCGACCAGTTTCAAAATTTCGAGCATCGGGGGCGAGTCTTTAAGGAATTGGTCCACCAACTGGAAAAGCGCGCGCCGCCCCGGCCCGAAGAACTTTCAGCCAATCCAGTGAAAGCGGAGAAACGGAATGCCTAGACGTCTCGAAAATGACCGTTGGCTGTTTATCGTGACCCTCGCGCTGTGCCTGCTCGGCGCGGTAATGATTTTCAGCGCCTCCGCGGTCACCGCCGAACATGAATACGGCCACTCCTACATTTTCCTGCTGCGCCAGTCCGCCTGGCTCGCAATCGGGCTTGCGGGAATGTTCGTCCTGATGCGGACCGACTACCGCCGCCTTCGCGAACCCGCGGTGGTTTACACGGTGATTTCCGGCGTAGGACTGATGCTGCTCTGCGCATTCTTTCTGGACAAATCGCACGCCACGCACCGCTGGATTCGCTTCGGACCTATCGGCATTCAGCCTTCGGAAATCGCCAAGCTTGCGGTCATCCTTTACTTGGCTTGGTTCCTGGACCTGAAACGCCGCAACGCCGCCAGCATGGACTTCCGCAAAGAAGATTTTCTGCACAACATTTTGCCTGCCATCGGTCCAGTCCTGGTAGGCGTAGCCCTCATTCTCGCTCAACCCGACCTAGGCACCTCCGTGGACATCGTCCTCATCGCCGCCGCCGTTCTCTACGTTGCCGGACTCTCCTGGAAATGGATCGCGGTTGGCGCGGCCGCGTCTCTGCCGGCCCTGTACATCCTCATCACTCACGTGGCTTATCGCCAGGCACGGCTCATGGCCTTTCTTAACCCGGACAGCGATCCGCAAGGCGCCGGCTTCCAGCTCCTGCAGTCCCTGATTGCTGTGGGTTCCGGGGGGTTCACCGGTGTCGGCCTGATGGAGAGCAAGCAAAAGCTGTTCTATCTTCCGGAAGCGCACACCGATTTCATTTATGCCGTGATTTGCGAAGAGCTTGGCTTTATCGGCGCCCTCATCGTGATCGCGCTGTTTGCGATTTACGGATGGCGCGGCGTGCGCGCGGCCTTCTCCGCGCCAGACAATTTCGGTCGTCTGCTGGCCCTTGGCATCACCGCCATGGTTATTTTTCAGGCGCTCATCAATTTTGCGGTCGTGCTCGGAATGGTTCCCACCAAAGGGATCCCGCTGCCATTCATCAGCTACGGCGGGTCAAGTTTGCTGGTCATGCTGCTGGCCACCGGCGTGCTGCTGAATATATCTCAGCAGGCTACGAATCGATGAGTTCACGCGGGCCGTGTTCATGAAGCTTCTGATTGCCGGCGGGGGTACCGGGGGCCATGTTTTTCCAGCTATCGCCATCGCGCGGGAATGGCTTTCGCGCGGCCACGAAAGGGAAGTAGTGCTGGTGGGAACACAACGCGGAATCGAAATGAAACTGGTGCCGGAAGCCGGTCTGCCGCTGGAAACGCTTCGCGCCGCCGGGCTGAAAGGCAAAGGCGGCCTCACGCTCGCCAAGAACCTGGCTAAGCTTGTGCCCGGTACGCTCGACGCTTTCGCGATCGTCCGCAAGCACCAGCCGGTCGCCGCGTTCGGCGTCGGGGGCTACGCGGCCGGTCCCATGCTGCTCGCTACCTGGCTGCGCGGCATCCCGAATGTGATTTTCGAGCCCAACGCCGAACCCGGCTTCACCAACAGAGTCCTGGCGCGCCTCTCGAAGCGCATCGCCACCGGTTACGAAGTTACCGCGCAAGGCCTCGGCGGCAAAGGCGTTGTCACCGGCAATCCCGTTCGCGCCGAATTTTTCGCCATCGAACCTCGTGCCCCGCAAAAGCCATTGCGCCTACTTGTCACCGGCGGCAGCCAGGGCGCTCTCCCCATTAACCGCAGCTTCGTGGACGCCATGGATCAGCTGGCTGCCCGCAAGAGCGAACTCAACATCGTCCATCAAACCGGCGAACGCGACTACAACGCGGTAAGAACTGCCTACGCCCGGCGCGAATTTCACTCGGCCGAAGTGCTGCCGTTCCTTGCCAATATGGCGGAACGTTTCGCCTGGGCCGACCTGATCGTGTGCCGCGCGGGAGCCATCACTGCCTCTGAAATCGCTGCCGCCGGCCGCGCCGCCATTTTTATCCCGTTCGGTCACGCCACCGACAGCCACCAGCTCCGCAACGCTCAGGAAATGGCCAAAGCAGGCGCCGGCAAGGTCATCGTCGAAAATGAACTTACCGCCGCTCGCCTCACCGCCGAAATTTTCACGTTCCTTGATGGCCCGGACCAAATCCAACAGCTCGCCGCCAACGCACGATCGCTGGGGCGGCCGAACGCCGCCCGCGACATCGTTAACCTCATTGAAGAGGTCGCAGGCGTGCAAGCAAGCACTTCAGCGGGGCAAAGCCGAGGAAAAAATTCACTATGATGGTTTCCTTCCGCAACTTCCAGCGCATCCACCTCGTCGGTATCGGCGGCATCGGCATGAGCGGCATAGGAGAAGTGCTCCTCACCCTCGGCTACTCCGTTTCCGGCTCCGACAGCAAGCTCACCACGATTACCGAACGGCTGCAAAATCTCGGCGCCACCATCTATGAAGGGCACCAGGCCGCCAACGTGGAAGGCGCGCACGTCGTCGTCACCTCTTCGGCCATTAAATCCGACAACCCCGAAGTGGTGGAAGCCCACAAGCGGAAAATTCCCGTAATTCCCCGAGCCGAGATGCTCGCCGAACTCATGCGTCTCAAGTACGGCATCGCCGTGGGCGGCGCGCACGGCAAAACCACCACCACTTCGCTTGTCGCATCCATCCTCACCGCCGCACATCTTGACCCCACTTTTGTGGTCGGCGGCAAAGTCAATCAAGCCGGATCCACCGCCCGCCTCGGCCGCGGCGAATATTTTGTCGTCGAAGCCGATGAAAGCGACCGCAGCTTCCTGTTCTTTGCTCCTGTCGTCGCTGTGGTCACCACCATCGACCGCGAACACCTCGATCAATACTCTTCGCTTGCCGATATCCAGGACGCCTTCACCCAATTCGTCAACCGTGTCCCTTTTTACGGCGCCGCCATCCTGTGCCTCGACGAACCTAACGTTCAAGCCATCATTCCCAACGTCAAGCGCCCCATTCTCACGTACGGTACTTCCAGCCAGGCGGACCTGCTCATCAGCGACATCGAATTGCGAGGCCTGGCCAGTGAATTCCGCCTCACCTATAAAGGCGAAGACCTCGGCTTGTTTATGCTTCCGCATCCTCCCGGCATCCACAACGTCCGCAATGCAGCCGCCGCCGCGGCTGTCGCTCTCTATCTCAATGTCCCCGCGGAGCTTATTCGCCTGGGCCTGGCAAATTTCGGCGGAGTCGGCCGCCGCTTCGACATCAAAGGCACCATCAACGACATCACGGTCATAGACGATTACGGCCACCATCCCGCCGAAATCAAAGCCACTCTCGAAGCCGCCCGCGGTTGCAAATTCAACCGGCTGCTGGTCCTTTTCCAGCCGCACCGCTACACCCGGACGCAGCATCTCTGGGAAGAATTCACCCGTGCTTTTAATCAGGCCGACCTGCTGGTCCTTACCGACATCTACGCCGCCAGCGAGCCACCCATCCCCGGCGTCACCAGCGAAGCCCTGGCCGCCGCCATCCGCGAAGCCGGTCACAAAAATGTCCACTATATCCGCTCCATGCAGGACAGCATCGGTTTCCTCCTCAAAAACGCCCGGCCCGGTGACGCCATCCTCACGGTTGGTGCTGGTAGTGTCTCCCGTGCCAGCAACGAACTCATGCTCTTGCTCGGCACGGAACACCCGACGCATTTTGCATCCGATCCCCATGCGAATTGACCACTCCACGATCCGCGCCGAACTCGCGAAGCTCCACGTCGAGTTGCAACCGGGAATGGCTTTGTCCAGCCTTACGTCCCTCGGCATCGGCGGTACCACCGACCTGCTCCGCATCTCCAGGCACGACTCCCTTCCCGCTGTCCTCGATCTTCTCGACCGCCACGAGATTCCGCACAAGTTCCTCGGCGGCGGCTCCAACCTGCTCGTCCGCGACGGCGAACTTCCCTGGGTCGTGCTGCAACTCGCCAAGCCCAACCCGGAAGTCTGCTTAGAAGGGAAGCTCGCCCGCGTGGACGCCGCGGCCGACCTCGGCCGTACCGTCACCTTCTGCGCCAAGCACGATCTCGGCGGCATGGAAGGCCTCATCGGTGTGCCCGGCACGGTCGGCGGCGCCCTCCGCATGAACGCCGGAGCCTACGGCACTCAGATCGGCAGTTATGTCCGCGAGGTCAAGGTCTATCGCGCCGGCCCGCGCAAAATAGAAATCCTCAGGGGCGATCAAATTTCCTTTGAATACCGTCACACTTCTTTTTCGCCTGATGATATGATGCTCGCAGTGACGCTGGAACTTCCCTCCAAACCGTACAAAGAAATTCTTCAAGGGATTCGTATCTGCAATGAGAAGCGGCGCTCCAGTCAGCCGATGGGGCAAAAGAGCGCCGGCTGCATCTTCAAAAACCCGCCTGGAGCCTCCGCCGGCCGCATGATTGATGAGCTTGGGCTCAAGGGTTTCAGCGTAGGCGATGCGCGCGTCAGTGACCGCCACGCCAATTTCTTCGTCAACTCCGGCCGCGCCAGCGCCCACGATATGCTCACTCTCATTGCTGACGTGCGCGACCGCGTCGAAAAAGCTTACGGTGAGAAGCTCGAAAACGAAGTGGTGGTGTGGAGCGCATGAAGGCCATACCCAAAAACGCCATGGCGCGCAATGCCGCGGCTGCTGACGCCGAGCCCTACCGTCCGGAGCTTGTCGAAAGCGACGAGCCGCGATACCTCCGCCGCCAGAAGCCGGTGGAAATCCGCCGCAAAAAATTTGGGGGCAAGTCCGCAGCTTTCTATCGCAACGTTTTTCTTGCCCTGCTCGTCGCCGCGGTTTGCGGCGTTTCCGCGTATGCTCTCGGCAATTTTCTCCTTCACTCGCCAAAAGTTCTTCTTCTGAAGCCTGATCAGGTCGAAGTTACCGGCAATCATATCGTCGCACGCGAAGCCGTACTCGCTCCTTTCTACAAAGACCGTGGCCGCAGCGTGCTGCGCATTCCGCTCGACACGCGGCGCGCTGAAATCGAGCAAATCTCTTGGGTGCAGACCGCCAGCGTCCAGCGTATTCTTCCCAACCGCATTCGAGTGGACGTTTCCGAGCGTATTCCCATCGCTTTCGTGCGCAATGGAGCTGAGCTCGCGCTTATCGACGACTCCGGCGTGATTCTTGATCGTCCCAAGGAGCAGGATCTTCATTTCCCGATTGTCACCGGCCTGGCCGACAACATGCCCCGCGCCGAACGCGAAAAGCGCATGCAGACTTATCAGGAATTTCTGGGAGATGCCGACGCGGTGCATCCCGGTTCTTCCGATTTCGTCAGCGAGATGGATCTCTCTAATCCGCACGACCTGCGCGTGGTCATGGCAGGCCTGCCCGGACTCAAGGTTCCGCAGGCCATCACCCTGCATTTTGGCCAGGGCGAATTCACAGGAAAATATCGCATGCTCGTCGAAAATTTTGCGCAATGGCAGTCAAATGCGGGCTGCGTGCAGTCCGTCGATTTGCAGTACGCTCGTCAGGTCGTCTTGAATCCGGATTCCAGTGGCTGCGGCGAGCACATCACGGTCAAGGGAAAGAAGTAGGGGCCCAGCACTGCTGCGGCTGCGAAGTATAGTGATTTACAGTTGGAGCGGCGATTGTCGAAAAAGGATAAGTATCTCGTAGGGCTGGACATCGGCAGCACCAAGACTTGCGTGCTGATCGCGGAACTCGCCGAGGATCAGGTCAAATTCCTCGCGCTCGGAGCGGCCGAATCCAAGGGCCTGCGCAAGGGCGCCATTGTCAACCTCGATTCCACGGTCAGTTCCATTCGCCGCGCGGTCGAAGAGGCTGAAGGCGTTTCCGGCGTGCCGGTCGAATCGGCGCTGATCGGCGTCGCCGGCGGGCACGTTCGCGGCATCAACTCCCGCGCCGGCGTCACTCTCGGCAATCGCGCCCGCGATATCGAACGGGAAGATGTCCGCCATGCCATCGACGCTGCTCGCAACATCAATCTTCCTGAAGACCGCGAGGTTCTCCACGTCCTCCCGCACGAATTTATCGTGGATGCCCACGACGGCATTCGCGACGCCATCGGCATGGTCGGCCAGCGCCTCGAAGCCAATGTTCACATCGTCACTTCTTCGGTGATCGCCACGCAGAATCTGGTCACTGCCGCCAACCGTGCCGGCATTCTGATCAGCGACACTGTTCTTGAACCCCTCGCCTCGGCCGAATCCTGTCTCACTCAAGACGAACGCGAACTTGGCGCCTGCCTCCTCGATATCGGCGGTGGCACGACCGAACTAATCGCCTACAGCGGCGGCCTCGTCCGCCATACTGGAGCCATCCCCGTCGGCGGCGATCATTTCACGAACGATCTCGCCGTGGGTCTCCGCACTCCCATTCCGGAAGCCGAACGCATTAAGCGCCACCATGGTTGCGCCGCGGCTTCACTTTTGCCCGAAGATGCCTCCATCGAAATTGCCAGCGTTGGCGATCGCCCGCCGCGCACTATCTTTGCCCGAATGCTTACCGATATCATCGAGCCCCGCTCGCAGGAGTTTCTCGCCTTGATCCGCGACGAAGCCCGCCGTGCCGGCCTCGACAAACAGATTCCCGCCGGTTTTGTTCTCTCTGGCGGCGGGGCGCGCCTCACTGGCCTTGTCGAAATGATGGAGCAGGCGTTTCATGTGCCGGTTCGCATCGCCGAACCGCGCGGCCTGGCCGACATGCCCGAACAGGTCGCCCAGCCTGAATATGCCACGGTCATCGGTCTTGTGTTGTACGGCGCCAAGGCGCGCCGCGCGCAAGCGCAACGCAACGGCAACCTGGTCGCCAAGATCAAGGCCATGTTCGCCGGCGCCTAGCTTTTGCAGCACGGACTCTTGGCTGTGCGCTTGGTTTGTGTAGTGCCGGCTCCAGCCCGGCGATTTTGAAGTTGTAACCGGCGCCAAAATTTTCTGCGAAGCCCGCGCGGCTTCGCAAAACAACACGACTTCACCCAGTCCGCAAGGGGGAAACAGAATGACGGCGAAAGACAACGCAATCCGCATGAGCTTCAGCGAGGAACTCTCTCCGGCCAAGATCAAGGTCATTGGCGTCGGCGGAGGCGGCTGCAACGCCGTCAACCGCATGATCCGCGCCAAGGTGGAAGGCGTCGAATTTATCGCCGCCAACACCGACCTCCAGGCGCTGAAGTTGTGCCAGGCTCCGGTCAAACTGCAGCTTGGCGCGAAACTCACCAAAGGTCTCGGCGCGGGCGCCAATCCCGAAGTCGGCCGCAAAGCCGCGCTCGAAGACACCGACAAAATCATCGAAGCCCTCGAAGGCTCGGACATGATTTTCATCACCTCCGGCCTCGGCGGAGGCACCGGCTCCGGCGCCGCGCCCGTGGTAGCTTCGCTCGCCAGCGAACTCGGCGCCCTCACCGTCGCCGTCGTCACCAAACCTTTTGCGTTTGAAGGCAAACGCCGCATGCTCCAGGCTGAACAGGCCCTTCAGGACTTGATTGGCGCCGTGGACACCGTCATCGTCATCCCCAACGAGCGACTTATGGAAACCGTCGAGCGCGGCACCAGCTTTTTCGACGCCTTCCGCATCGCTGACGATATTCTCCGCCAGGCTGTGCAAGGCATCTCGGACATCATCACTGTCCCCGGCATCATCAATCGTGACTTCGCCGACGTGAAGGCCATCATGTCCGGTCAGGGTTATGCCGTCATGGGTACTGCCGTCGCCACCGGCTCCAACCGCGCCGTGGACGCCGCCAACCGCGCCATCGCGAGCCCGCTCCTCGAAGACAACTCCATTCAAGGCGCGCAGGGCATCCTCATCAATATCTGCGGCAGCCCCAGCCTCTCGCTCCATGAAGTCCACGAAGCCTCTTCCATCATCCAAAAGGCCGCCCATGAAAACGCCAACATCATCTTCGGCGCTGTCCAGGACGAAACCATGAAGGACGCCGTCAAAATCACCGTCATCGCCGCCGGTTTCAAAGAAGCCAACAAGAAAAACACCGCGCAGAAGCCGCAATTCCTCCCGCGCACCTGGAAAGCTGGCAAGGAAGTTCCAGTCGCTGCGGCTGCCGCCGCGGGCGCCGGCTCCGTTTCCGCCTCTTCCGTTCCGGTTCACGAACCGCAACAGACGGTCATCCAGCAGGTCCGCGAGAACGTCCGCGAAGTCGCCCACGAAGTCCCGGCGGACGACCTCGACGTCCCGACTTTCTTACGTCGCCAAGCCGCCCAAAAGGCCTGATTCCTTTGTGCCGGTGATCCCGTATTTTTCTTTGTTATCCTTCCGCAGAGGCGCAGCACCGCTGCGCCTCCTTCGTTTTGTGGCAGCGGTTTTCGCCGCTGCCCTTGCAAGGGCCAACTCCACCGCCCAACCGCCGATGCGACCTCTCCGCTGCCGCCATCTCCCAACAAAAAAAGGCACGACCCCTAAGGATCGTGCCTCGTACAGCGTTAAATTCCTGCCAAATCTACTGCGGCGTGCGATCCGCCCGGCTCCGCGCCTCCCGCAAATCGCAAAGATACCAGTGCCAAACAAACCGCTCCGCAAAGATCACCACTGCACACAGTTGTATCGTCAATCCCACCAGAAAATCCCCATGCCGGATCTGGTTTCCCGCCAGAAACAGCACAATCACTCCCAGATCCCTCATCCAGCTCAAAACTGCCAATGCTCTCACCACACGCGGCCTCCCAGTAGCTGGTACTAGTATTGCCTGCCGCCAGTAACCGCGCGTAGCCCAATCTCCTCCCGCTGTGCCGCCCTTGCAACCTGTCCCCGCCGCCAGCCGGTCATTAAAAGATAAGCCGCGCGGGAGGATCTCCCGCGAGGCTTATACCTTTCATCACCGGAGCTATCGGCTCCCTATTTCGTCGTTATGTTGAACTCAATCCGCCGGCTCCCAGCGCCGATGCCGCTGTGCTGGCGGACAATCCCGCCTTTGACGCCATCCTGCTCAGCGTGTCTTTCCCTAGGGCCGTCTCTGTATCCGTGGCGCTGGCGGTCGGCGCTCCTCCGCTCAGCCAACTGGAAACCGTATCTCCCATGCCGTTACTTCGGAAGCGATCTAGAAGGCCGCTCAGTCCGCGGCCTTGAAGCAGTCACCGGGCCGGCAGCAGATTGAGCAGACAAGGCAATGAGATGTCTCCTCTTGTCTTAAAGTCGCGCGAAAATCAAAATGCCTTGTTGTTGGAGGTTAACGAGCGCGGGCTCGCCACGGTGCCATGCGATTGAAAAGCCGGTCTCGAACCACCAGTGTGTGATACAGCACGGCTCCAAAATGGGCAAGGAATGCGAGGAATAACAGGTAAGCAAGAAAGGTGTGCAGCGTTCTCAAGGCCGCATACAGCATCACACTGTGCGGAAGGATGGGGAAGAGATGCAACGGCCCGTACAGGATGATCGGATACCGCGCCGCTGACAACATTCCCCAGCCGACCAGAGGCTGTAGAAACAGCAAGCCGTACAACAACATTTCCGACGCCGTTGCCACCACCCGCTCCCGCGGCGAAACCGTGGGCGGAAAAGCGGGCAGCGTGTGCAGCCTCCTGTTGACGTAGCGGATGACCACCAGAATCAGGATCAGAATCCCCAACGGTCTGTGGATGGACACCAGCTTGTGGTAGTTGGCGAGCGAGGCAACCATCGCGACGCCGATCCC
>Ga0187821_10000041_pt1 | contig 19047 bp, 18 predicted proteins | sample NC_wetland_sal_i_20_FD_132442 | JGI IMG/M metagenome (GOLD analysis project Ga0187821, IMG submission 132442) | Wetland sediment microbial communities from Neuse River Estuary, North Carolina, USA - SourceSoil_1 | ecosystem: Environmental > Aquatic > Freshwater > Wetlands > Sediment | place...
TGTGGTCGGTGGGTTGTTATCTGCAAGCCCGACTATGCGATGCCGAGTTCCTGCCGCGTGTCGAGCGTTACAATCGCAGTCCGCTGCTCGAAAGCTTCCGATGCCGCGACGAACGCTGGTTCCTGCTCTCGATCGTCAACCAGGTGAAGGAGTGGCCACAGCTCGCGACTTGTGTCGGGCATCCCGAATGGATCGACGATCCTCGCTTCGCTACGCCCGAAGGACGCACGGCGAATGCCGATGTACTGACACGTTCGCTCGAAGAAATCTTTCGCTCGCGAGACTGGCACGATTGGCGAACGCGCTTCATCGAGGCGGGGATCACTTTCGGTCCGATCGCCGAATTGGAGGATCATGTCGGCTGCCCGCAAGTGGCTGCAAACGGCCTGTTGCCGGAAATCGCGGACATGGGTGGTCTACGAACGGTCGACAGCCCCATCCACCTCAAAGGCGAAGCCAAGAAGACGCCGCGTGTCGCGCCGTGCGTGGGCGAACACTCGCAGCGCATTCTCGAGGAACTGGGACTCTCCGCGAGCGAGATCGAACGCCTGAAGACGGCTGGTGCGGTCGGGATGGCAGAGCGTTAGCTGAGATTTCCTTAGGACTCTAACTATTTGGCGACGGTCGGCGCGCTCGCCGCCGGCGCAGTCAGCGCCTGCAGGTATGTCGCGTAGACCCAGCCGTCCTCTTTCGCCGTACCGGCGGTGAAGGCGATGTGCACCCAGTTGCCGCGACGCTCGAGCGTGCGCACTGCGACGTTGGCTTCGAGCGTCGAGACCAGGGAGGCTGTCTTGGAAGGGCCGGAGCGCACATTTGCCGGCTTGAGGATGATGTCGGTCGGTTGATTTTCCGGCGGCGTTGGCGCGGGCTTCGGCGCGACGGGCTTGGCCGGCGCGGGCTCGACGTCGTCGGAATAGGAACTGTCGGGCTGCCAGTCATAAGGCAGAAGCGCCATGATATGCGGGTAAAGAAGGAAGATCGCCACGGCGGCTGCGCCCACAATGCCGATATCGCGCCACGGCATCTTCTTCTTGGTCTGCTGTGGCAGCGAGCGATTGCGCCCCGTCGAGATCAGAACGCGATCGGAATGCGGTCGCGTCAACAAGTCGAGCGGCTCGCCCGTGAGCCGCGCCCGCGTCTGTTCGGCTGTCGCGCGCGCTTGCGCAAGCTCGACCTCGCGGACCGCCATTTTTTGCTTCAACCGTTCGACATCATCGCGCAGTCGCAGCACTTCGACGCTGTCACGCAGCGCCGACGCTTCGCCTTGGGACGCGCTCGGCGCGGGCGCCTCTGGCGCTTCTCGTTCGGTCGATGGCTTAGCCTGGCTTGCGGCGAATTGTTCGCGCCATTTCGTTTCGACGGTTGCGAGCCTTCCGGCTTCCTCGGCGTTCCATTGGTCTCGTGCCTGCTCCAAAGCGACCTCCCCTTGGCGGCGCAGCTCTGCATTCTCGACTTCCGCTGAACGCCGCGCCTGCTCCAACTCGCTTTCGCGTTCGGCGAGCCTGGCCTTGACGAGCGCGAGTTCCTCGCGAACTGCACCAAGCTCGCGCGCCTCCTCTTTGGCACCCTGCTCCAGCAGATTTCGAGCCTGTGCGAGTTCCCGGGATGATTGCTCGTTCCATTGCGCGCGAGCCGCGGCGAGACGCGAGGCTTCTTCTTCGCTCCATGTCTTGCGCGCATCGGCCAGTGCCAGTTCGACGTCGCGACGTGCTCTATCGCCGGCATGTTCGAGATTTTGCCGAAGCTGGGCCAATTCGGCTTCGCGGTTGACGAGGGTTGCGTTCGCGACGGCAAGCTCGTTGCGCAATCCGTCGATCTGGCCGGCGTTATCTCCCTTGCCGTCGCCGTCGGCGCGCGCTTCCGCCATCAGCTTGGCGGATGCCTCGTGCCACGTGGCTTCGGCGGCTGCGAGCCGCGCCGCCTCGCCGGTCTTCCAGACGCGTTGCGCCGCTTCAATTGCGCTGCGCAGTTCCTTTTCGCCGCGCGCGCGCTCGTCTGCCAACGCTTTTGCCGACTGTTGCTGCCAGGCCACCTCCGCCTCCGACAACCGCGCGTCCACTTGCGCCTTCCAGTCGCTCTCGGCCTTCGAGCGCAGCATCTGGGCTTCGTCGCTCGAGCGATTGCGGAATTCCGCCAGCGCTTTGTCGGCTTGCGCTTGCCACTCCGCCTTGGCGGAGGCCAGCCGGTTCGCTTCGCCGTCCTTCCAGACTTTTTGTACCCTTGCCAGATCCGCTTCGAACTCCTTACGCAGGCGGTCGTGCGCTTCGCTCTGCCCCGCTGCGGCGTTCAGTTGCCACTGTGCCTGAGCTTCGGCGAGACGCCCGGCTTCGGCTTCTTTCCATGCAGTCTTCGCCTTGGCGAGATCGGCTTCGAACTCGCTGCGTGCGCGTTCGTAGGTTTCGCCTTTCGATGCCAGGAGCCGGAATTTGTCTTCGGCGGCAAGGCGTGCCGCCTCGCTTTCTTTGCCAGCGCGTTCGGCCTGAGCGAGCTTGGCTTCGAATTCCTTGCGCCAGAGTTGGCGTTCCTGCTCCAGCTCACGCCTGTATTCGAGCTCTGCTTTGATAAGGCGGTTTTCTTCTTCGGCCTGCCAAGTCCTTCGGCTCTGTTCGAGGTTGACGGCTTCGCGACGGGCAAGTTCGGCTAACTGCTCCCTTGTTTCCGCCTCCCAGGCAGTTCTAGCAGCAGCTAGTTCGGCCCGCGCCATCTGCCCGGCACGCGCCTCCCAATCGCTTTCCAGACCCTGCCGCACATCTGCGAGCATGCTTTCCTGAGCTGCGCGTGCCGCTTTTGCTTCTGCGAGTTCGATCCGCAAGCGCTCGGTCGAGGCACGATCCTGGCCGGCATCGTGCTGCGAGCGACCACCTTCGACTGCCGTGATCCTTGGACTGTCGAGCGCCGAGAACGCGTGTTCGAGGACGGCAATGGTTGCACCGTCGCCGCCATCGAGGCTCACGACTCGGATCGAAAGCTTCTGCTCGCCAACGAGATCTTGGGGCGCCAGGAACTGCAACCCCTCGAGGTCATCGAGCACGAGCGACCAAGAGCGATCACCATTGTTTTGTCCGCGCGAGAGGCGAGTGCGATGCGGCAACCGTTCGACGCGAAGCGATATTCTTCCCTGCCCGCGGTAGGGCGAAATCAGCGGCGCAAGATCGAGCGGAATCGCGTGTACCGGTGGTTCGCCATCATGGAGAGCACGAGCCGCTGCGCTCGCCTGAACCGTCACCGGTCCGGCAGGTCGTTTGGCAAATCCCGTACCGCGCAATGCCATATCCGAAAGATCCCACACGCCGCCTTTTCGCAGCGCTCGCGCCAGTCACAATCTAGGCGCCATACTTTCCCGATTTGGGTAAAGTATTCGTTCGTTTTGGGATGGCGCGCTGAACGGAATGCTCAGCGAAAGACGCAAAATTCGTTCAAATTGTTGCTATCTCGACGACCGCACGACGCCGCTTGCGCAAGACGGGAACCCTCGACTTGACCGCCTTGGGGGACGCGGATACCCGGCGCTTCGGCTATAGTCCTTGGGCAGGGTGACCGGCGTTTCAACAAACGGGAGGATGAAGCATGGCCAAGAAAAGTTCGGGTGGAGTCTATCGCGTGACCGAAATCATCGGCAGCAGCAAGACCTCCTGGGAGGATGCTGCGAAGAACGCCGTGCAGACGGCTGCAAGAACTTTGCGCGATCTGCGCGTTGCCGAGGTCAACAAACTCGACATGACGGTCGAGAACGGCAAAGTTTCCGCCTATCGCGCCCGAGTGACGCTATCGTTCAAGTACGAAAGCTAGACACTCGATTTCCGGCGACGCGCCTTCGAAGACGCCGCACACGCACGCGGCGCCTAGTGACTTCGCGCGCATAGTGGCAACGATTCGACAATAAAGTATGGAACCATCCTGCTTTCTTTCAGTTTGTGTCCCATATCAGCTGACAACTCCTCACCGGTTATTCGCGCTAGACTGGCCGCGCACTCAAATGGTCTTCCCATGAATGTTTCAGCTTTGAGGAGCCCGGCTCATTCCGCGCTCGAACTCATCGGAAACACGCCCCTCGTCGAACTGACTCGGCTTGACGCCGGGCCGTGCCGACTCTTTGCAAAACTCGAGAGTCAAAACCCTGGTGGCTCGATCAAGGACAGAATCGGACTTTCGATGATCGAGGCAGCGGAAAGAAACGGCCAGCTGTGCCCCGGCGGAACAATCGTCGAAGCGACAGCCGGCAACACCGGTCTCGGCCTTGCCCAAGTCGGCATCCTGAAGGGCTACAAAATCCTTCTCGTCGTGCCCGACAAGATGGCGCGCGAAAAAATTCAGCATCTGCGCGCGCTGGGCGCCGACGTGCGCTTGACCAGATCGGATGTCGGAAAGGGACATCCCGACTATTACCAGGATATGGCGGAACGCATTGCGACCGAGACGCCGGGAGCGTTTTTCGTCAACCAGTTTGCCAACCCGGCCAATCCATTGGCGCATGAGACCACGACGGGGCCCGAGATCTGGAATCAGATGGACCGGGACGTCGATGCGGTCATAGTGGGCGTCGGTTCGGGTGGGACGCTTACCGGCCTTGGAAGGTTTTTTGCCCGCACATCGCCCAAGACTCAGATGGTTCTTGCCGATCCCGCGGGCTCAGTGCTTGCGCCCCTCCTTGAGACGGGAAAACTGGGCAAAGCCGGGTCATGGATCGTCGAAGGCATTGGCGAAGATTTCGTCCCCGACAATGCCGATCTGTCATTCGTAAAAGCTTCTTATTCGGTAACGGATCGCGAAAGCGTCGAGGCTGCGCGCGAATTGCTGGCGAAGGAAGGAATCCTCGCCGGATCGTCTTCGGGCACGCTGCTGGCAGCGGCGCTGCGCTATTGCCGCGAACAGAAGACAGCCAAGCGCGTCGTGACACTTGTCTGCGACAGTGGCAACAAATACCTCTCCAAAGTCTTCAACGATTTCTGGGTCGCCGAACAGGGGCTTTCCGACAGACCGCTCAAGGGCGATCTCAGCGATCTGATCTCGCGTCGTTTCGATACCGGAGCGACCGTCACCGTTGGGCCGGACGATACGCTCTTGACCGCCTATCACCGCATGCGTTCTGCAGATGTTTCTCAGCTTCCGGTTCTGGTCGAACGCAAGCTTGTCGGAATCATAGATGAAAGCGACATTCTGAACGTCATTGTCGGTCTCGAAAGCATGCGCGGCGCAGGATTTTCAACCCCCGTAAAGGAGGCGATGACATCGACGCCACATACCCTTCCTGTGAGCGCGTCCTTGTCGGCGCTTCTGCCCGTCTTCGCTCATAACGAAGTAGCGCTCGTATGCGAAGGTGATACCTTCGTCGGTCTCATAACCCGCATCGATCTGATCAATCACATCAGGCTGCATCCATGAGCAAGCAACGCAATCGTCTATCATTTTCGACGCGCGCCATTCATGCCGGACAGCACCATGATCCTACCACTGGCGCAGTGATGGTTCCCATTTACGCCACGTCGACCTACGCCCAGGAAAGCCCCGGCGTCCACAAAGGTTTCGAATATTCCCGCAGCCAGAATCCGACCCGGATGGCGTTCGAGCGCTGTATCGCCGATCTTGAGAGCGGCACGCACGGCTTTGCCTTCGCGTCCGGCCTTGCTGCCATCGCCACAATTCTTGAATTGCTCGACTCCGGCGACCACATCATCGCGACGGAAGATATCTATGGGGGCTCGTTCCGCCTCTTCGACCAAGTGCGCAAGCGCTCGGCCGCGCTTCACTTCAGCTTTGTCGACATGTCTGACCTGTCCGCGATCGAAAGAGCAATCCGTCCGAACACGAGGATGATCTGGATAGAGACACCCACCAACCCCCTGCTGCGGCTGGCCGACCTTGCGGGCATCGCAGCACTTTCCAAAAAACACCGCCTGATCGCCGTCGCCGACAACACCTTCGCCAGTCCCTATGCGCAGCGACCGCTGGAAAGCGGCATCGACATCGTCATGCATTCGACGACCAAGTATCTGAACGGGCATTCCGATATCATCGGCGGCTGCGCGGTGGTGAACACTGACGAACTCGGCGAAAGACTGAAATTCCTGCAGAATGCGATCGGCTCGATCGCCGGGCCGTTCGACAGTTTTCTCGCGCTGCGTGGTCTCAAAACGCTGGCACTGCGCATGGAGCGACATTGCAGCAACGCCATGACCATCGCGCGCTGGCTGGAAAAACACTCGCGAGTTGCGCGTGTCCTCTACCCGGGACTCGAGAGCCACCCCCAGCACCGGCTTGCAAAAAAGCAAATGAGCGCATTCGGCGGCATCGTGACGTTTGTGGTGAACGGCGATCTTTCCACGACGACGCGCGTACTCGAGCGCACCAGGCTCTTCACGCTGGCTGAAAGCCTTGGCGGAGTGGAAAGCCTCATCGAGCACCCGGCGATCATGACGCATGCCTCCATTCCGGCGCATAAGCGAGATCAGATCGGCATATCCGATTCGCTCGTGAGGCTTTCTGTCGGCATCGAAGATCCGGACGATCTGATCGCCGATCTCGACGCAGCCTTGCGCTGAATGCTTTCTAGGACGATGGCAGAAGATTCTTAAGCAAAGGGCGAAGTTTGCCTCGCCGAACGTAGCTCGTTGCTGCTGCGATATCCGGTGCAAAATAGCGGTCCTGATCGTAGGGGCGCGCGAGCGAGCGAATGTCCCGAGCTGCCTGTTCGAGCGCAGGCGAGGATTTGAGCGGGCGGTGGAATTCCAGCCCCTGCGTGGCCGCCAAAAGCTCGATCGCGACCACCGTGGCGGCGTTTTCGGCCATATCGAGCAACCGTCTGGCCCCATGCGTGGCCATCGAGACATGATCTTCCTGATTGGCGCTTGTGGGAACCGTGTCGATGGAGGCTGGGTGCGCCAGAAGCCGATTTTCTGCAACCAATGCGGCTGCGGTGACCTGCGCGATCATAAAGCCCGAGTTCAGGCCCGACTCTTGGACCAGAAATGCCGGCAACCCGCTCATCTTGGGATCGACGAGGATAGCGCTGCGGCGTTCGGACATGTTGCCGATTTCGCATAAGGCGAGTGCCAGCTGGTCCGCAGCGAACGCAACCGGCTCGGCGTGGAAATTGCCGCCGGAGAGCACATCGCCGTTCTCCAAAATCAATGGATTGTCGGTCACGCCGTTCGACTCGATCTCCAGCGTTGTTCCCGCGCTTCGCATGAGATCGAGCACGGCACCCATGACCTGAGGTTGACAGCGCAGCGAATAGGGGTCCTGCACCCTGTCATCGCTGTCGGGTGCGCGATGCGATTCACGTATCTCGCTACTCGCCATCAGATCACGCAATATAGCGGCGACAGCGATCTGGCCCGGTTGCCCACGCAGGTCGTGGATGCGAGAATCGAATGGCGTATCCGACCCCCGTAACGCATCGGTGGAGAGCGCGCCGGCAACGAGTGCGGCCGAGAATGCTTTTTCCGTTTCGAATAGACCGGCCAACGCCAGAGCAGTCGACACCTGCGTGCCGTTGACAAGGGCAAGTCCCTCCTTTGGTCCCAACGAATGTGTGCCGAGCCCTAATCGTCGCAGTGCAACCGACGCGGCAAGTGTTTCGCCCTTCACCTTGACCTGCCCGATGCCAAGGAGAGCGGCCGCAAGATGGGCGAGTGGTGCCAGGTCGCCCGAGGCGCCAACCGAACCCTTTGATGGTATGCAGGGACAGATCTCGGCATTCAGAAGTCCGATGAGCCTTTCCACTGTTTCCACGCGAACGCCTGACGCGCCTTGACAGAGCGATGCGGCCTTGAGGACTAGGACGAGGCGCACAACAGGATCGGGCAGATCGGGTCCAACACCGCAGGCATGACTGAGCACCAGGTTGCGCTGTAGCGCTTCGAGATCGTCGCGGCCGACGACCTTGCTCGCGAGCAGGCCAAATCCCGTGTTGACGCCATAGACGACAGAGCCGCTGTCGACGATCTTTGCGATGACGCGCGCACCCGAATCTATTCGAGTTCTGGTTGCGTCGCTCAGGGCGAGCCTGACGGGGCCCTCATAGACTTCTCTCAGCGAAGAAAGCGTGAGAGGTTCGTCGAGCAAAATCGTCATCGATGGAGACCCAGCGACGGAAGATTTAGATGTTTGTCGCGCGCGGTTTCCAAGGCAATGTCATAGCCGGCATCGGCATGGCGCATGACGCCGCTCGCGGGATCGTTCCACAAAACGCGCTCGAGCTTTTCGCGCGCTTCGTCCGTTCCATCGGCAACAATGACAACACCCGCATGTTGCGAATAGCCCATGCCCACCCCGCCGCCATGATGCAACGAAACCCAGGTCGCGCCCGAAGCCGTATTGAGAAGACCATTCAGCAGGGGCCAATCGGAGACTGCATCGGAACCGTCCCGCATGGCTTCGGTCTCGCGATTGGGACTTGCGACCGAACCGGCATCGAGGTGGTCGCGGCCGATGACGATGGGTGCGCTGAGCTCTCCGCTCGCCACCATCTCGTTGAATTTAAGACCGGCACGATGGCGTTCGCCTAGGCCGAGCCAGCAGATGCGTGCCGGAAGCCCTTGAAAAGCGATGCGCGACCTCGCCATTTCGAGCCAGCGATGCAGCGCCTTGTTCTGCGGAAAGAGCGCCTTAACGGCATCGTCGGTCTTATAGATGTCCTGCGGATCTCCTGAGAGTGCGACCCAACGAAAGGGTCCGACACCGCGACAGAAAAGCGGGCGAATATAGGCAGGCACAAAACCCGGAAAGTCGAAGGCATCGTCGACCCCTTCGTCGCGGGCCACCTGCCTGATGTTGTTGCCATAGTCGAATGTCGGAATTCCCATGCGTGAAAACGCGAGCATGGCGCGCACGTGTTTGGCGATCGATTTTTTCGCTTCGATCCCGACAGTATGTGGCTCGCTCAATCTGCGCCTTTCCCATTCGGAAACCGTCCAACCCTCCGGCAGGTAGCCGTTCACGACATCATGGGCGCTGGTCTGATCCGTCAGTGCATCCGGCTTTACGCCACGGCGCAAGAGTTCGGGCAGAATTTCCGCGGCGTTGCCGACAAGCCCGACCGAACGGGCGCTGCGCTTAGCAACGGATTCGTCGATCATTGCAAGGGCATCGTCGAGACGATCTGTAGCGACGTCGAGATATTTCGTTTCGAGACGCTTTTCGATTCGCGAACGCTGACACTCGATGGCGAGAAGCGAGGCGCCGGCCATTGTCGCGGCCAACGGTTGTGCGCCCCCCATTCCGCCCAGTCCGGCGGTAAGAATCCATTTGCCGGAGAGATCGCCGTGATAGTGCTGGTGCGCCATTTCGACGAAGGTTTCGTACGTGCCCTGAACGATGCCTTGGCTACCGATATAGATCCACGAACCCGCAGTCATTTGGCCATACATCATCAAGCCCTTACGATCGAGTTCGTGAAAGTGTTCCCAGTTCGCCCATTTTGGCACCAGGTTGGAATTGGCGATCAGAACGCGTGGTGCCGCTGCATGTGTCCGAAAAACGCCGACCGGTTTTCCAGACTGGATGAGCAAGGTCTCATCGTATTCAAGCGTTCTTAACGTGCTGACAATGCGATCGAACGCGTCCCAGTTGCGCGCCGCCCTGCCGATGCCACCATAGACGACGAGATCCTGTGGACGCTCGGCAACTTCGGGATCGAGGTTGTTCATCAGCATGCGCAGCGCCGCCTCGCTCGACCAATTACGGCAACTGAGCTGCGCACCGCGAGGGGAGCGAATGACACGACTATTTCGAATCTCGGTCATGGTGATCTCACTTGTCGGGTCGACCTTCATAATAGCGTTCGCGCAGCAAACTGGCGCCAAGCCAATAGGCCAATTCGCTCGGTTCCGACACATTCCACACCGCAAGATCGGCGATCTTTCCAGTTTCTAGAGTCCCGATCGAATCCTGCATTCCCAGAGCTTTCGCAGCTTGCCGCGTCATTCCTGCCACCGCTTCCTCGGCCGTCAGTCCAAAAAGGACGCATGCCATGTTGAGTGCAAGCAAAGGCGACACCGTCGGTGATGTCCCCGGGTTGCAGTCCGTGGCGACCGCCATTGCGACGCCCGCCCGGCGCATGTCTTCAATCGGCGGCAGCTTGGTTTCGCGCGTGAAATAGTGGGCAACCGGCAGCAACACCGCCACGGTTCCGGCGTCAGCCATCGCCCGAATCCCTTTGCTGTCGAGATATTCCAAGTGATCCACAGATAACGCTCCAAGTCGCGTGCCGAGCGCAGCGGAGCCTTGATTGGACATCTGCTCGCCATGCAACTTCAGCGACAGATTGTGTCGTTTGGCGACGCGCAATATCCGCTCAGCTTCGTCCAGCGTGAAAGCAAAGGATTCGCAAAACACATCGCACGCCTCGGCCATTCTTTCGTGCGCGATCGCCGGAATCATCGTATCGCACAACAATTCGACATATGCGGCGCGCCGTGCCTTGTACTCCGGAGGAATTGCATGGGCTCCGAGAAACGTCCTCGCCACGCGGACGCGTTCCTTTGTGCCGGCCTGTTTGGCAACGCGAAGCATCCTCTTTTCCGTTTCCAGATCGAGACCATAGCCCGACTTTATCTCGATCGTGGTGACACCCTGCGCTGCCATCGCGCGGACGCGGACGAGCGCTTCACGCAGCAACTCCGCCTGCGATGCAGCGCGCGTGGCCCGCACCGTCGAAAGAATTCCACCTCCGGAAGCAGCGATTTTCTCGTAAGTCTCACCGGATTGACGCCTTCGCCAGTCGCCGATGCGCTCGCCGCCAAACACAAGGTGGGTGTGGCAGTCGATCAGACCCGGCGTGACCCAAGCATGATCAAGACGGCGTGTCCGACGGGCCCTCGTTGACGGGCGATCTTTGGCACGTCCAATCCAGGCGATGCGGCCGTCGCGGAGGGCGACCGCGGCTTCCCGAATTGTGCCGAAACCGTCCGCGAAGTTCTGCCTCATGGTGGCGGCGTGGCAATCGAGGAGTAGAGTGTCCCACATCGCGAAGCTCCTTGTGACAGGCAGACGTTATAGATTGCGCGGCAAGAGACGAGGACAATCTTAGATGGCTGCAGCACATTCCAACGCAACAGAAATGTCCGAGAACAGATCCTGGCATTCGATTCATGCGCTCCTGACCGATAAGCCTCAGCGTCTCGCGCTCGCGGGAGCGCCTTTGGTCAAGGAATCGCTGACCACGTGCCGCTACGATTTGGCGCCCGACACCATTCGCGCCGCGCTGAAGCGACTCAGCGTTTACGATCTTGAAGCGCAGATCGACTTGTCGGACTTGCGCATCCAAGATTTTGGCAACCTGCCGATTTCGGACCTCACCCCGGCCAACGCTTTCGAGCCACTTGCAACTGCCGTCAGCAAATCGCGCCGGCAATCCGACCTGACGATCGTGCTTGGCGGACATAATGGCGTAACGCGTCCCTCAGTTCACGGTATCGGCTCGCTGGATTCGGTCGGCTTGCTCACGCTCGATGCACATTTCGATCTTCGCGACACAGATGGCGGGTTGAACAACGGCAATCCGATTCAGGCGTTACTCGAAGACGGAATGCCCGGCGCGCATATCAGCCAGATTGGCCTGGCGCCCTTCGCAAATACAAGAAAGGCCCACGCGAAAGCGCTTCAGGCAGGAATCTGCGTGAAAACTTTGAGCGAGTGTTTCGAGCTGGGATTTGTTCGCCTCGTCGTCGGCGAACTGAATCGCCTCGCGGACAGTTGCAGTACGATCTATGTCGACTTCGACATCGACGTCATCGATCGAGCACAAATGCCTTCCGCACCGGGCGCCCGTGTAGGGGGAATTCCGGCGCGCGACTTTTTCTCTGCTGCACGCACCATCGCCGCTCACCCTAAAGTGCACTGTGTCGATCTCGTGGAGTTCGACCCGGGCATGGACGTTCATTCGACCGGCGCCTTGATCGCGGCGCGCTGGCTGGCGGAAATCCTAGCCGGATTCAGCGTGCGAAAGATTTGAACTGCCCTTTGGTGGCGAAGCGTTAACCACAATAGCTGTGCCGGGCGCGAAGAGATCAGCATTAGCGAACTGGTAACAGGCGTGATGTATTTATGGTCAGTCCCATAGCGGGAAAACGGATCCGCAAGATCGTTAGCCAATGGCGCAGAGGTCCGCGGTGTGTGAGAGGAATTAGCGTTCAATGCTTCATCTCTTGGCTCAATTCCCAGCACACGCTTTCAATGCGATCCTGTTGGGCTCGCAGACCGTATATTGCCTGATCACGGGCAGTATCCCCGTGTTGGGTGGCGTTGTGGTTCGCGCCCAACGCCCGGGTTTCTATTCGCTCGTGATCGCGCTCATGACCAGCGGCTTCGGCCTGCAGCTTTTCGGTCTGCACCTCTAAACCAATCTCTCCTCACCCAGAGTTGGTCCGCTGAATTTCTCCGTGACGTCGACGCTGGCGTTTTGCAAGGGATCGCGGCCGTTAACGTGTTGTCGTATCCATGCCTGAGCAGCGGAACGCTCGGCGAAAGGGCCGATATGATGCGCGAGGCCGTCGGGTGCGACGACCTCGACATAATACTTATTGTTCATGGTCGGCACTCCTGTTCACTCCGGCGGCGAGGTCGTGAGCGCGGGGCCGCAATCTCAACCCGTCTGTTCCTGGCGGATCTTAATAACGTTGGGCTCGAAAACCTGAGCGGGGCGCTTGCGCACGCGATGGGCGATGTGCGGAGCGGCGATGTTGACCGTAATTTTTTCCGTACGGGTCACGGTTCCGATCTCACCCATGATGACGAAATCCTGGTACGGAAAAGCCGTCTTCAGGCGGGTGATTTCCTTTCGTGCCTGATCGAGCGTCATCTCCGGGACGATCGGTCCGCGTGTGGAATAGCCGGAACCCTCCCGCCTGAATATCGCGTAGTTTGTTGTCACGACGTGCCTCCTCACCCCTGTCGACTGTGCTAGTCCGGGACTCGAACGCCCGAGGCGACCGCATCCCCGCATCAGCGCAAGTCACAGACTGAAACTAGTGCCAGCGGGTAGGCTCAGCTCGAGAAGCAGGGGACCGCGCAAACTGCTCCTGTTCCCCGCTGACGGCGAATAAACGTCTGGACGAGACATTGGTTCCCACTGCTGGGTCAGCGAATGGGCATGGCCAATCTGAGCAGGCGGCCATGGAAGTAGCCGCAATCCGCCGTCGGGCACACTACGCGATACAGTTGCATGAAAAATAGCCACCGAATTCTTCGGTAGCGCAGGTGCGCGCCGCAGAAGGGACAAGTCTTCGAGGAGCGATGGTCCATCTGCAAGATACCATTCTTTGCCCCACTGATTGTTCTGCCCGGAATGGCCCCGCCGACATTGGCTCAACTCCCCTGCTGGGGCCTGGTTCCTCCGGCAACCTTCAAATGCGCATGATTAGTCAGGATTCACGCTGCCTAGGCCAATTTCTGCCTCTTTTCTCACGCAATTTGTAAACGGGACCGGAGGAGACGCGGTGACAAAAGCCGAACAGCCCGCCGTTATCTACGTGATCGGCGCCGACGGCGACATCATCACGCGCGGGAGTCTTCCACCGAGTTCGACCCAGCATTGGCGCCTTCGCCTGAAAGCCAAGGTCGTCGCCGCCGTCGAGAGCGGGTTAATAACCCGCGAAGAGGCTTGTGTGCGCTACCACATGTCAGTCGAAGAGTATTTCGAGTGGCGGCGCAGGGTAGAGAACTCAGGCCTGGCACGTTGGGTCACGCGTCGTGCCAAACCTGGCGGACGTCCCAATACAGCTTAGATTGAAAGACCCCATCTTTCCAAAGAACCACCGCCGCGAAGTCGCGGCGGTGGCGGTAGTTTCACCCGACGTTTCTAGTACGACCTGTAGACTTCGTTGCGGGCGTCGCTGATTGCGCGATCCGCCTGGTACATCGCATGACGCACGCTCGTTTGGTAGCAAGGCGGGTTATTGCCGTATGACACCGGATAGCGAATGTTGAGTCTCTGGCAAAGGTCATTGGCCGTGTAGCGAATGCGAAGCTTCAATTCATGCGCCCCGCGAGCAGTCCTTAGATCCAGATCGTCGAATCTGACATCGCGGGACAGCGCAACATCGCGGATTGGCGCACCGATTTCGCTCCGCGGATGATAGCGCGGTGCGGTCACCACGATTTCTTCATCCGAATTTCCGTACATCGCATCGCCGTAGCGATCATATTGGCGATCATATTGCTGTGCGTTGGCAGGCGCGGCGAGCGCTAGACCGATAGCTGTCGCGGCGAGAAGCGATAGCCGGCGGGCGGTTCCCGAAAGACATTTCGTAGACATTTTTTTCTCCGACATTTTTTTCTCCCTGATTCCTTCCCGATTACAACGTCTCAACGAAGACGTCGGTTCCGGTTTGGTTTTGAATCCACGCGCCGATCGAGCGCTCAGCTCAATCGGCGCCAGGTGTTACTCATCTGCTATTTTGACGCACGAGATCAGCGGCGCCCATGACGGAAGCCGCCGCTGCGGAAACCGCTTCCCGCATGCCATCCGCCGTGCCAGAAAAACTCGCGACGACCGTCGAAGTCTCTCCACCTCAGCGGACCGCTCGTCCACACACCGTCGATGAAGACGGGACCATAATAAAAGTCATCATAGCCATAGCCGGCGTAGTAGTAGCGGCAACGATACGGGTCGTACCAACGGCTATAGGGATCGCACACGGCGCGAGCCGATGGACCATAGTAGTAGCCGGGGTAATAGCCGGGGTACCCGTCGTAGTAACCGGGGTAGCCCAAGCCGATTCCGATGGATACGCGTGCCTGCGCCGGAGCGCTGGTCGCAACGGCTGCCAGGATTGCGCAGGTACCCAATGCGATTCTCGTCATCTTTCTCATGTTGCACCTCGCATTCTTTTGCACCCTCGCATGCCAGCTAAAACGTCCGTGAACTGACGAGGTTCCGGGCCAATACCGGGTTCCCAAGGACGCCATTCCCACTCGGGAGCCATCGACGCATCTGAACGTTTCCGTCGTGCAGCGGTTGTATCGCTGCGCGAAGAGTGGGGCCAACCAGCGATTCACAAAGGAACGTGCTTATGAAACACATACAAAACGGCTTAGCAGCAAGCGTGCTGGTAATTTGCTTCTCGGCGCCAGCCATGGCTGCCGGCGCCCGGGGGACAGGTCCGATGATGAGGCCGATGTCCACCAATCCAATGATGACCAATCACACGACAACGACCACACCACTCGCGAGCACGCCACGCGCCCTTGGACAGCCCAATCAGAGTTGCGGCAGCGCGAACGCGCCCAACACGCCGGGTAACGCGGCATCTGCACCGGGTTCGGCGTTCAACCCCAACGGTACCGCAGGTATGATGTATGCGGGACAGCAACCGCAGAACAGCCGCAATCCGGCTTCCGTCGCACAATATGACGTGGCCCGCTCACACCAGCCGCGGTGACGCATAAGACAATGTTATCGCTGAGCTCGGTTCGGCCGGGCTCCGCATCTTATCCAACACGACCAGGAATGCTTACGCGAACTCTGATTGCGCGTTCAACAACGTAGTCGTTTTCGACTTTCTCGATCCCCTCCCCCCTTGTGCGCGAAATCGGGGCCGTTTTTCTGGAACAAACATTCATTCGTGTACGCGGATGCTTCGGCAATGGAATTGTTCCGCAATTCTAGCGATAGAACCGTCATCATCCGCTTCATGCCGATGACAGACTTGGAATGGATGGAGTCGCCAAGTTTGAACACGGAGCTTTCCTTCGCCTCAAGAGCAGGAGATAGGTGCCAAACAGCATCACGTTAATGCGGATAAGGTGGGTGCGTGCGAATAAATTGGCGCGAGGCAGTTCAACGGCTTGCGAACGATAATGCCGACTTGGAGGAAAAACTTATCCAACACCCTTCCGCAAGAGGCGCCAATCCTTGCCTCATCCTGAGCTTGTCGAAGGATGAGCCAACGCCCTGCTTCCATCCTTCGGCAAGCTCAGGATGAGGTTATGGCGCTTCGTCACCGCCTCGGACAGGTCGTAATGCGCTCTGTGCTTGTCTCGCGCGAGGTGCAATTGTTCGATGCCCTCGCATAGTGGCGGCGATGATAGCTCGCTGAATGCCGCCAGATCGGCGTGCCGAGATTGAGGTCGCGGGAGCTAGTGAGTGCACCGATCGCCGCTCCGCCAAGTCCGCCGATCAACGCGCCTTTGCCGGCCGAACCGGTAACCGAGCCGATGATGGCGCCCGTTCCGGCGCCGAGCAGTCCGCCCGACAGTGCGCGATCGGATTGCGTGGTGCCGCAGGCCGAAAGCGACAGGCTCAAAGCCAGCACCAATACAATGGTTTTTGAACTGTTGAAATTTACACGGGCCATGGACGTCGCCTCGAATTGGCTGCGACCACCAAAACGACCTGGGGAAGCGAAAGTTCCCGATGCAACAATTCGCAAAATGGGCGCGATTCAAACCTGATTACGCAAGCACACAACGACTTCGAAGCCGCCTTCTTCGCGATTGCGCCCCGCTACGGTGCCGCCAAGTCCTTCGATGTTGCGCTTCACGATCCACAAACCCAATCCGGCATGCTGACCAGTCGAACCGACCGGCGTTGTCGCGTCGCGCGGAATCGGCCGGTTGGAGACATAACGATCGAAGATCCGCGGGATGACGGTCGCGTCGACGCCGGGACCACGATCCGCAACGGTGATACAGGCAAGGTCGTTGCGCCGCGAGAGCCTGACCTCGACAGTCTGCCCCTCCTTGGTGTAGCTCGCGGCGTTGTCCAGCAGATTTTCGATCGCCGTCTCCATCAGGTCTTCGTTGGCGTATGCCGTGATCCCGTCATCGATATGGGCGCTGAGGCGTTTGCCCTGCAGTGATAAAGCGACTTCGTGGCCCGCGATGAGCCGTTTGAGGAAATCCGAGACGTTCAACAATTTACGTTCGGGATAGACTGCGTCTGCGGTTGCCTGTTCGATGTCGCGTGCGGAGGTAACAAGCGCATCGAGCCGCCCAAGCGAGCGCTCGACCAGCTGCAGCGCACGATTGGCCGGCGCATCGCTCGGCGGGATGGCGCGCCGAATTGGCTCCAGCGATTGCGAAATGACGGCAAGCGGAGCCTTGAGCGAATGCGCGCTCTCTTCGGCAGCCTTTCTGACCGCGTCCTGCGACGCCACGAGTGCCGCCACGAGCGCGTCGAAGTCGCCGGCGACATGGGCGAGCTCGGGAATGTTGTTCAATTCCTGGAACGAGGCAGCGCCGGTGTTGCGCAGACGAATGAGACGCGCAGCCTCCTGAAAGCGCGCGATATTCCGTCCGATCTGCACGAACAAACCGATGATGAGGGCAACACCGACGAGATAAACCGCGACCGACATGCGCATCGGCGGCGTCGTCCAGATCGGCGTATCGAGCGGCACGGGTGCGAGATCGGCCGCATTCTGCGAGGTGATGACGATCCAGCAATCCTTGGCGGTATGAACCGGCGTCATCGAAGTCAGGATTTCCGGCCGGCCGCTCGGACTGACGAAACGCAAGGATAGATCGGTCGCCACATCGCAGGTGGGTGCGAGATTGGCGAAAACGCCAGAACGAATGAGTTCGGCGCGTTCCTTTTTCAACAGCGGTGCGGAGAGTTGCGGGTAGGCGCCGACATAAATGAATTCATCGGGTTTCGCGCCCGCCGGCCGGACCAGAACTTTTATGTTGGTAGAACCGACCGCGGCGGCCTTGAGTGCGTCGCTCAGATTCTTCGGCGCCTCGATCGAGAAACGTTCGAAGCGCGGGCGCAGCATGGCGGCAATGACGCGTCCAGTCTGGCTTGCCGAGTTTCTGATGAGCTTCGCCTGGTCCAACTCTGCGCGCTGGAACTGCCAATACATGATCAGCGGCACCGACAGCAGGATCAGCGCCAGGGCCACCAGCTTGAGCGAGAAGGAGCGAAACAGGCGATAGAGGGCCCGCACGGACTTACCGTTCGACTTCGTCGAGCCACCGGTAACCGAATCCGGGGTAATTCTCGATCTGTGAGAAGTCCGGGTCTGCGTCCTTGAATTTCTGTCGAATGCGTTTGATGAAGGCGCGCACGTTGGTGCGATAGCCGATGTCGCCGTCCCCGGCCATGAAACCCTCGCCGCGCACGATGTCGTAGATCTCGCGATAGCTGACGTCGCGACCACGCCGTTCGGTGAGATAGGCCACGATGTTGAATTCGGTCAGCGTCAGATTGACGTCGGCACCCTTCCAGAGCGCGCGGCGAGAGGCGTAGCGCAGCGCCAGCGAGCCGTGCCTGATGAGATCGTCGCCATCCTGCGGCGCGAGTTGCTGGCGGCGCGCCTTCTGGCCGTTCAGAATGAGTTCGATACGCCGCAGAAGAATGGAAAAGCTTCGCGATTTTTCCACGAAGTCCACTGCGCCGCCGAGAAGGCCCGCCTCTTCGTAGATTTGCGCTCCGAGCACGGTCAGGAAAATGACCGGGATGTCGATCTTTTCCGCCCGCATTTTCTGCAGCACCTCGATGCCGTTCATGCCGGGCATCTTCCAGTCGAGCAGCACCAGATCGGCATCCGACTTCTGTTCGAGATGACGAATGGCCGTCAGTCCTTCGCCGAAGGCATCTGTCGAGAAGCCCGCGTCGGTCAGGTTGGTGCTCAGCGATTCGCGGAACAGATCGTCGTCGTCGATGACGAGGATTCGGCCACGAGATGATTCGACTTCAGCCTGGTGCATTGGTTTTGGCCGTCAAAATGCCGCGGATACACTGTTCCGACATTGCCATTTGCGCTCCATTGCCGTCGACACCGCCATATTTGAGCGCGTGCAGCGCCGACGTCTTCACGTCGGGATAAAAGAATATCTGAAAGGAACAGCTTGGCGCAGAAAATGTCCACACCAGCGAAATCTCGCTCTTGCTGATCTTGGATGGCGCGCCAAGAAGTTTTTCCACGGTCGGCGGGTCAAGCCCGATCAGACTCGAGGGATTGACCTCGGCAAGTTTCTCGGGAGGCTTTTCGGGCTTCGCGATTTCATGCGCCACCGGCTTCGGCTTCGGCAATTGCGTCGGTACCGGTGGCGGCGGCGTGACCGGCGTTGCGATGACGGGCGGCGGCGGCTTGGTATCGTGCGAAA
>Ga0187821_10000042_pt1 | contig 18859 bp, 16 predicted proteins | sample NC_wetland_sal_i_20_FD_132442 | JGI IMG/M metagenome (GOLD analysis project Ga0187821, IMG submission 132442) | Wetland sediment microbial communities from Neuse River Estuary, North Carolina, USA - SourceSoil_1 | ecosystem: Environmental > Aquatic > Freshwater > Wetlands > Sediment | place...
GATCCAATTCATGCGAAAGGGCTGGCCGCGCGTCACGGCCCGCGTGCCGCGGGCGAGGCTTCGTGTCGTGGGCAAGAGCCCGCCGCGCTCGATCCACCGCGCCGCCGACAAGATCGGGGTGGAAGTGGCCGGCGCGGTGGATTCCATCGCCGAGGAGTTCGCGCGCGCCACCGTCTTCGTGGTCCCGCTCTGGACGGGCGCCGGCGTGCGGGTCAAGATCATGGAGGCAATGGCCGCGCGGGTGCCGATCGTCGCCACGCGTCTCGCCGCAGAGGGGCTGGATCTGCGGGCGGGCGAGCATTACGCGCCGGGGGACACGCCCGGCGAGCTGGGCGGGCAGATCGCCACCCTCCTTCTCTCGCCGGAATTGCGCGAGGTGTTCCTGAAGCGAGGGCGCGCCATCGCGGAGGAGCGATGGGCCCAGGACAAAGTCGCCGATCTCCAGAACAATCTGTGCGCCACGGTGGCGGAACGGTCCGGCGCGTCCCGATGAACCCCGCCGTGATCGCGCGCAAGGCGGCCCTGGCGCTCGCCGATCCCCGGCGGCTGACTTGCTATCTGCGCTGGCAGATCAACCGGCGGTTCGTCCGGGAAGTGACCCTTCCGACAGGAGTTCACTACGCCTACCGCGGGGACCTCTACCCGGATTACCTGAATCACGGCGATGCCTGCTCCTTCATTCGTGAGAAAGCGCTCCGGTACTGCTCCGGTGTCGGCATCGACGTCGGCGCGGGGGAATGGCCCTTGCCGGGCGCGATCCCGGTGCGCGAGGAGAAGCATCAGAATGCCTACGCGCTGGATGCCTTCCCGGACGCCTCGCTCGATTTCATGTTCAGCTCGCATTGCCTCGAGCATCTGAGACACTGGGATGAGGCGCTCCGGCTCTGGATCCGGAAACTGAAGCCCGGGGGGCGCCTGTTCCTCTATCTCCCCCACGAGTCGATGAAGCTCTGGCGCCGGGCCGGACCCTGGGTGGGGCTCCGCCACGAATGGATTCCCAGCTGGGAGGTACTCGTTCCGTTCCTGAATCGACACGGCGTGGAAGTCGTGGAGCTGGATCGAGGGAAAGATTCCTACTGGAGTTTCTTCATCGCCGGCAGGCGAAGCTGAACCTGCCGCCACACCCTCCGCCACTCGTCGGGGCGCACCACCAGGGCCGCCCACAGCGCCCAAGCGAGCACGCCCAGCCCCACACCGGGCAGCGTCCGGGGCGTGAACGCGCCCAGCCCCACCAGGAGCGCGATCGAGGCCAGGAGGAGGCGCCGGTTGTCGGGCCCCAGGTGGAACCCGAGCGTCTTCCGCGCGAGGGCGTAGTGGAGCGCAGCGTGACTGATGTGCGCGGCCACGTACGCGATCACCACGCTCCGGATCCCCACCCGGTCCACCAGCAGCGAGAACGTCACGAGCATCGTGATGCCGTAGACCAGGTCGAAGAGCACCCACGGGCGCAGGCGATTCTTCGGCACGAGCCAGATCCCGCACACCCACGCGATGGTGCGGAAGTAATCCCCCACGAACTGGAGCGGGAGCAGGTCCAGGGCCGGCAGGAACTTCCCGGAATAGAAGAGCGGGATCCAGATCGGCGCGCCCGCCAGCATCGCCCCGCCGGCCCCCGTCATGAGAAGGAGCGCCAGCCGGAGCGACTGGCGCATGGTGGCGGCCGTCTCCTCGTCGTTTCGCTGCGCCGCGATCTGCGGCCAGACGATCGCGGTGATCGAGTTCAGGATGAGGGGCATGTAGAGGCCCGAGATCCCCACGCACACCTGGTAGATGCCGTTCGGGATCAGCCCCAGCTTCGAGACCAGGACCGAGCGCAGGATGAGGAGCGTCAGCGTCGAGGAGAGCCCGACCAGGAGCGCGCTCGACCCGTAGCGCAGGAGAGGCCGCAGAAGCGCGCGATCGATGCGCGCGCCCGCCGGCGCCTCGGCACGATCGGCCCCCTCGATCGCCCGCTTCTGCCGCGCTTCCATCCAGCCGCCGGCGAGCACATAGACCGCCGCGACCGCGACCAGCTGCGCCGCCGCGCCCGGCAGGCGGAAGAACCACGCCAGCGGCACGATGGTCACGATCGAAGCCAGGGCGATGATTCCGTTCAGCCCCGCCATGGCCTTCACGGCCTGATAGCCCTGGAGAATCGAGACCCGGAGCGACGCGATGGCCGAGAGCGGCACGGACGCGGCCCCCACCAGGACGACCCAGGTCCAGCGGCGGTCGTGGAAGAGCGCATCGGCGAGCCACGGGGACGCCAGCGCCGTCAGCGCCGCGAGCGACAAGCCCACGAGCCAGGTCAGCGTGAGGGAGGTGGAGCGCACCCGCCTCACCAGGGCCAGATCCCCCTGCGCCCGCGCGCTCGCGATCATCGCGGTGACGCCGTTTCCCAGCCCCAGCGTGGCAAGCGGGACCAGCATCGTGGTGAGCGTGGAGAGCTGGGCTAAGAGCCCGGTCCCGGCCGGACCGAGCAGGTAGGCCAGAACCTTGGCGCGGAGAATCGCCGCAATGACGGTGGCGGCCGAGCCCAGCCCGAGGAGGGCGGTCGACCGGATCAGGCGGCGCATGCGGCCTCGAAGCCCCCGGCCCTAGCGGGCTCCGTACATGCGCTCGTAATAGTGCCGGTATTCTCCGGAGCGGACCGCTTCCCACCACGGCCGGTTCTGGGCGTACCAGTCGATCGTGGCCGTGATGCCGCGCTCGAACGGGATCGCGGGCGAGAATCCGGTCTTCTTCTTCAGCTTGCTCATGTCCAGGGCGTAGCGCCGGTCATGCCCGGGGCGGTCGGTCACGTGCCGGATCAGCTCCGCCGGCTTCTTCAGGCGATCGAGAATGAGGGCCGTGATCTCGAGGACCGATTTCTCGTTCCCGGCTCCGATGTTGAAGGTCTCTCCATCCACGTCGCGCGCCTCGAGAATCGCGATCACCGCCGCGCAGTGGTCGTCCACGTGGATCCAGTCGCGCGTGTTCTTACCGCTTCCGTAGACCGGCACGGGCAGGTCTTGCAGGGCGTTGGTCACGAAGAGCGGGATCAGCTTCTCGGGGTGCTGGTACGGCCCGTAATTGTTGCTGCAGCGCGTCACGACCGCAGGCAGCCCGTACGTGGCGAAGTAGGAATACGCCAGCCGCTCTCCCCCGATCTTCGACGCCGCGTAGGGATTCCGCGCCAGGAGCGGGGACTCCTCGGTGGCGGCGTCGCCCAGGATCTCGCCGTAGACCTCGTCGGTGGAGACCTGGATGAAGCGGCGCACGCCGGCGCGGCGGGCCTCCTCGAGCAGGATGTAGACGCCGAACGTGTCGGTGAGCACGAATTCGTGGGCGCGCTCGATGGAGCGGTCCACGTGGGTCTCGGCCGCGAAGTTCACCACCACGTCGCAGCCCTCCATCGCGCCCGCCACCGCTTTGGCGTCGCAGATGTCGCCCTTCACGAACCGGTAGCCCGGGTCGCCGGCGATCGACTCCAGATTCGCGAGGTTCCCCGCGTACGTGAGCTTGTCGAGGACCGTGACCCGCGAATCCGGAAAGCGCCTCCGGATCATCCGGACGAAATTCGACCCGATGAAGCCCGCGCCCCCGGTGACGAGGAAGCGCGCGCGTGTCAGGTCCGGCGCCTCAGCCATCCTTCCGGTCCCAGTCATAGGGAATGTCGTTCTTGTGCGGATCGATCCGGTACTCGTCGGGCTTGTCGTACTTGTAGAGCTCGGTCGGAACGTTCACCAGCATCGCGGGCTCGGTCCCGATCCCCTTCATCCCGTGCACGACCCCGGGCGGGATGGTCACGAGGATGGGATTCTTCTCTCCCATGAAGAACTCGTTGATGAGCCCCTTCGTGGGAGAGCCCTCGCGCTGATCGTAGAGGACCACCTTCATCATCCCCTTCACGATCACGAAATGATCGGTCTGCACCTTGTGGAAGTGCCAGCCCTTCACCACGCCCGGGTAGGCCACCGAGACATAGGACTGCCCGAATTTCTGGAAGAAGGGATCGTCGGAGCGCATCATCTCCATGAGATAGCCGCGCTCGTCCGCGATGAGCTTCAGCGGCTTCACGTTCACGCCCTGGATCAACTTCATCAAGCCCTCCCCACCGAGGTGTACTGAAACCCGAGCCGTCGCACGACCTCGGGCTCGTAGACGTTTCGAAGATCCACGATCGCGCGCCGGCGCATGGCGCGCCGGATCTTGACCAGGTCCAGCTTCCGGAACTCGTTCCACTCCGTGACGAGGATCAGGACGTCGGCGCCTCTCGCGGCGTCGTACGCGTTCGATCCGAACGCGACCTCCGACGGCACTTCGGGATGGCCGCGCCGCACGGCCGGATCGTACGCCCGGACCCGGACCCCCTTCGCGAGCAGGGCGCGGATGATCTCGAGCGCCGGCGATTCCCGGAGGTCGTCGGTGTCCGGCTTGTAGCTCAGCCCCAGGATCGTCGCGACGTGGGGACCGCGGCCCTTGAGCGCCGCCAGCACCTTCTCCACCGCGACCCGGCGCTGCGCCTTGTTGGTCTCGATGACGGCCCCGACGATCCGGAGCGGCACGCCGGCCGCCTTGGCGAACGCGCGCAGCGCCACCGTGTCCTTGGGAAGGCACGAGCCGCCGAACCCCGGCCCCGGGTGGAGGAACTTGGGCCCGATCCGCCGGTCCAGCCCCATGCCCTTCGCCACGTCGCGGATGTCGGCGCCCAGAGCCTCGGCCAGGTTCGCCATCTCGTTCACGAAGGAGATCTTGGTCGCGAGGAACGCGTTGGCCGCGTATTTCAGGAGCTCCGCCGTACGCACGTCCGTCACGAGGGTCGGCGTCTCGATCAGGTACAGGGGCGCGTAGATGCTCCTCAACAGCTTCCGCGCGCGCTCGGTGTTCGCGCCGATCACGATGCGGTCCGGGCGCATGAAGTTCTCCACCGCCTGGCCCTCGCGGAGGAACTCGGGATTGCTGGCCACGTCGAAGGAGACGCGGCGCTTGGCGTGCTTCTTCAAGATCGCGTGCACTCTCTCGCCCGTGCCCACGGGGACCGTGCTCTTCTGCACCACCAGCCGGTAGCCGGGCATCGCCTGCGCCACGCTCTTCGCCACCTCGAAGACCGCGCGGAGATCCGCGGTCCCGTCCCGGCGCGGCGGCGTGCCCACGCACGTGAAGATGACTTCGCCCCAGCGCGTGGCCTGCTCGAGGGAAGTGCTGAACCGGAGCCTCCGCTCGCGCATGTTCCGCGCGACGAGATCTTTCAGCCCGGGCTCGTAGAACGGGATCTCCCCGCGCTCGAGGAGGTCGATCTTGCTCCGATCCACGTCCACGCAGACCACATCGTTCCCGAAATCGGCCAGCCCGGCCCCGCTCACCAGCCCCACGTACCCGGTGCCGACGACGACGATCCGCAACGTCTCCCCCCTCAGCGCCCGGTTTCGCGCCGCACCCGCTCGCGCGCGTCCCGGAAGAGATCCTCCAGCGTCCGCTCGATCGGGATCTCGGGCGACCAGCCCGTCCGGGCCTCGATCTTGCCCGGGTCGCCCACGAGAAAATCGGAGTCCCGGGTCCGGACCCGCGCCGGATCCTGGACGATCGTGGGCTTGAACCCGGCGACGGCGCACAGGCTGTCCAGCAGGTGCCGCATGATGTGTCCGTGCCCGGTGCAGACATTATAGGCTTCGCGGGATTCGCCGCGCTCGAGAAGGAGCCGGTACGCGCGCGCCACGTCGCGCACGTCGCCGTAGTCGCGCACGCCCTCGAGGTTCCCCACCTTGATCTCGGCCGCGACGAGACCCGCGTCGATACGCGCCAGCTGGTCGGCCCACCCGGCGAGCGCGAAGCGCGCGGTCTGACCCGGGCCCGTGTGGCTGAACGTCCGCGTCCGGATGACGCGGAGCCCGTAGCTCGCCGCGTAGAGCTCCCCCAGGGAATCCTGCGCGGCCTTGCTGAGCGCGTACGCGTTCATGGGCCGGATCGGGGCGTCCTCGCGGATCTTCTGCCCCGGCGCGCCGGTGCCGTAGATGTCGGCCGAGCCGACCAAGAGGACGGTGGCCCCGGGTGCTTCGGTCCGCGCGGCCTCGAGCAGGTTCAGCGCGCCGATCGCGTTCACGCGATAGGTCTCGGCGGGTTTGCGGATGGATTCGGAGCCCGAAGCCTGCGCCGCCAGGTGCACGATGCGGTCGGGCTTCGTCTCGAGAATGCACCCGCGCACCTGCTCGAAGTTGGCCACGTCGAGCGGCCGGTGACTCTTGAGATGGCAGCGGAGGACCTGGTCCGCCTCGGAGTCGCCCAGATCGAGGTGGTCCGCGCCGTTCAGCTCCTCGTGCTCGTCCCGGGCCAGCTCGTGCGCGAGATGCCGCCCCACGAAGCCCGCGACGCCGGTGATGAGCGTGCGCAAGGAGCTAGCGGGCCCTCCAGTACTCCAGCAGGTCCTTGAGCGTGGTCTCGAACGGGATGACGGGCTCCCACCCGGTCGCCTTCTTGAACTTCCCGGCGTCTCCGAGGAGAACCGGCACGTCCGAGGGACGCATGCGCGCCGGGTCCTGCTCCACGCTCACCCTGGCCTTCGTGAGCGACAGGAGGTGGTCCAGCATGGCGCGGATGGTCCAGTCCTTGCCCGAGCAGATGTTGTAGACCTCGCCGGGCTCGCCTCTCTCGAGCGCGAGCCAGTAGGCCCGCACCACGTCGCGCACGTCGGTGAAGTCGCGGCGCGCCTCGAGATTTCCGACGCGGATCACCGGGGGGCGGCGCCCCTTCTCGATGTCGGCGATCTGCTTGGCGAAATCGGAGCAGACGAACACGGGCCCGCGGCGCGGGCCCTCGTGATTGAAGCCGCGCGTGCGGATGACCGGCAGCTTGAAGCTCATGAAGTACTGGTACCCCAGCATGTCCTGGCCCACTTTGCTCACGGCGTAAGGCGAGAGCGGGCGCAGCGGGTTGGTTTCGCGGATGGGAAGCTCGTTCTCGTACACCATGCCGTACTCCTCGCTGGAGCACGCGAGCTGGATGCGCGGCATGATGTGGAGCTTCTTCACGGCCTCGAAGATGTTCAGCTGGCCGATGATGTTGGTGTAGAGCGACTCGGTGGGCGCGGTCCAGGACGTGGGCACGAAGCTCTGCGCCGCCAGGTGGAAGATCCAGTCGGGCCGCACCTCGCCCAGCACGTCGCGCACCGAAGAGGCGTCGCGGAGGTCGCACTCCACCATGCGCACCTTGTCGAGGAAGTGCTCGACGTTCTCGGTGCGGCTCCTCCAGCGCTGGATCCCCACGATCTCGACGCCCTTCTTCTCCGCGAGGATGTAGTCCACGAGGTGACTGCCGGCGAACCCGGTAATCCCCGTGACCAAGACTTTCATGATCCGGTCCTTTCACTAGAGAGCTGCGCGAGCGATGTCTCGTACGCGGCCAGCACGGCCCGCGGGTCCGGCGCCTCGAGAATGGGCCGCCCCACGACCACGAAATCGGCGCCCCGCTGGAACGCCTCGGCCAGGGAGAGGGTCCGCTTCTGGTCCCCCGCCTTGTCCCCCGGTCCGCGGATCCCGGGAGTGACGATCAGAAACGGCGGCTCGTGCTCGAGACGAAGCGGCACCAGCTCGAGCGGCGAGGCGATGACGCCGGCCAGGCCCGCCTCCTCGCAGGCCCCCGCCAGCGCGAGGACCTTCTCCTCGAGATCCGTCTTGGGATTCCAGAGCGAGGGACACTCCGACCCGTCGAGGCTCGTGAGCATCGTGACGCCCAGAACGCGCGGCCGGTCGCGAAGCGCCCCCGCGGCCTCCGCCGCGGCGCGCAACATCGCCGGCCCCCCGGCCGCATGCACGGTCAGGAGCGAGACCGGGAGCCCCTCCAGGGCCCGGATCGCCTTCCCGACCGTCGCGGGAATGTCGTGGAGCTTGAGATCGAGAAAGACACGCTTGCCGCGATCGGCGATCGCCTGGATGGCGGGACGCCCGGCCGCGGCGTAGAGCTCGAGCCCGACTTTATACCACGACGCGGCCTCGCCGATCCGGTCCACGTGGGCCAGCGCCGATTCCAGGTCCGGGCGGTCGAGGGCGACGATGATCCGGTCGCGGATCGGGTTCTGGCTCACGAGGCGATCCCCTTTCGTTGGCGCGGGGCGGAGGCTCGTCCCGCGCGGATCAAGCCGCGCTCCGGCGGCACTTCCAGGGCGCCGATCAGGTCGGTCACCGAGGGAACCCCGGCGCGGCGCAGATAGGTTTCGATCTCCTCCACGCAGCCCTCGGGCAGCGCCGGATTCGCGAAGAGCGCCGTGCCCACCTGGACCGCGGTCGAGCCGACGAGGATGAACTCGAGCGCGTCGCGGGGATGGGTGATCCCGCCCATGCCGATCACGGGGATGTCCACGGCCTGGACCACCTCCCACACCTTGGCCAGGGCGAGCGGCTTGATGGCCGGTCCGGAGAGCCCTCCCAGGACGGTGCCCAGGATCGGCTTCCGCGAGACGGAATCCACGGCCATGCCGACGAACGTGTTCACCAGGGAGACCGCGTCCGCGCCGCACGACTCGCACGCGGCCGCGATCTCGGCGATCCGCGTCACGTTCGGGGTGAGCTTGGCGATGAGCGGCAGCGTGGTGAGCGGACGGATGGCGGTCATGACCTCGCGCGCCATGTCCGCGTCGGTGGAATAGCGAAGGCCGTGCGGACCCACGTTCGGGCAGGAGATGTTCACCTCGATCGCGTGCGCGACCCCCGAGCCGCTCACCCCCTCCACCAGCTCGCAGAATTCGCGGACGTCCTCTCCCTCCACCGACACGATCACCGCGCAGGGAAGCTGGGAGAGGATCGGAACCTTGACCTCGAGGAATCCCTCGAGACCGGGGTTCTCGATCCCGATCGAGTTGAGCATCCCGGACGGGGTCTCCACGACGCGGGGCGGCGGATTGCCCGCTCGGGCGCGGCGCGTCACCGTCTTCGTGACGATCCCGCCGAGGGCGCCCAGGTCCACGAGACGGTCGTACTCGACCCCGTACCCGATGATCCCCGAGGCGACGAGGACCGGGTTCCGGAGCCGGAGAGAGCCGATGCGGACCTCGAGCGAGGGCGTCACGGCAACCGCTCCCAATCCACGATGGTCGCGTCCATGACCGGGCCCTCGACGCACATCGCGGGATATCGCCCGCCGTTCCCGCTCACGCCGGAGCGAAGCGGCACGGGGCACCCGCGGCATGCGCCCACGGCGCATGCCATCGGCCCCTCCAGCGAGGCCTGGCAGCGGATCCCGTGCGTCCGCGCGAACTCCGCCACCTCGTGGAGGAGCCCGTGGGGGCCGCAGGTGAAGATCTCGGCCGTGAGCGGCGTGTGCCCTCCGGATTCCCATTCGCGCTGGAGCAGGGTGAGAACGCTCCCGTGGAAGCCCACCGAGCCGTCGTCGGTCGCGAGGTGGAGCCGGCCGCCCCGTACCTCGCGAACGCCGTAGAGCTCCCGGGCGCTGCGCGCGCCGAAGAGGAAGACGTAGGGGCGCCGCTTCGCCCGGAGCTTCCGCCCGAGGAAGAGAAGCGGGGCCACCCCGCGGCCGCCGGCCACGAGGATCGGCGTCCGGCGGGGGTGGGGCGAGAACCCGATGCCCAGGGGTCCGATGAGGTCCAGCTTCCGCCCCTTGGGCTGGGTGGCCAGCGACCGGGAGCCCCGGCCCACCACCGAGTAGTAGATCCGGACCGCGCGGATGCCCCCGCTCTCGACGAATCCCTCCAGGCTGTAGGGGCGGCGCAGGAGCGGCTCCACCTCCGGGGACACGCGGAGGTGCACGAACTGGCCCGGCTCGGGACGCGAGAAGGCGCGCGGGACCTTGAGGGTGAGAAGAAAATTCCCCGGAGTGACTTCACGATTTTCGACCACCGAGCACGAGACGAGGTTCATCGCGAGGGTCCGATGATGCGGGGGCCCGTCGTGTCGGCCGGCGCGGGCGGCGGAGGAGGCGGCGGCGCTTTCGTCCGCGTCGTGTCCGCCGGGGACGGAGGAAGCGGAGGATTCTTCCCCTCCCGCTGGGCCTTGAAGAGCGCGCGGGTGTAGGCCGCGAGCGAGTCCCGGCGGGCCTCCTCGGCGGGCGTGATCCCCGGCAGCGGCGGCCGGGTCTTCAGCGTATCCCGGACCGCCGGAGCCGGCGGGAGGAGCTCTTCCGCGCGCTCGCGCGCCAGGGTGGTATCGGGGTTCGCGAGCATCGAATCGAGGAGCGCGGTCCGCGCGTCGGTGCGCCCGCTCCACCGGCGCCAGAGATAGAGCGCGGATTCGGCGTAGCGCGTCTTCCGGTACTTGCTCGCGATCGAATCCGTGAGCGCCGCGGCCACGGCCGTGTCTCCCTTGTCGTGGGTCCAGATCCACAGCCGCGCGAACGCCGCCTTGGGCGCGAACTGGCTCGTGGGGAATGCCTGCTCGACGGCTTGGTATTGGATCAGCGCCGAATCCACCTTTTCGATCTGGAAGTAGTAGAGCTCCGCCAGGAGAAACGCCGAGCTCGCCCGGGCCTGGGTGGTATCCGAGAGAAGCGTCATTCGATACTGCTTCATCGTGGCCAGATTGGCCGACCGGCGCGAAGCCTGAACCTGGAAGTCGGAGTACCCAGGCTCGAGCTTCAGCTTATCGTATTCGCGCCCCGCCGCATCGAAGTCGCTGAGCTGGGACTCATAGAGGTATCCCACGCGAAACTGGGCCTCGTAGGCGATCTGGGTGTGCGGGTACGTCGTGATGAGACCCTGGTAGCCGTCGATCGCCGCCTTCGTCCGGCCCAGGAGCCCCTCGATGTGATACACGCGGATCAGAAGCTCCCCTTCGCGCTTCTCGTTCACGGCGAAAGGCTTCCAGCTCTGGTAATAGGAAAGCGCTTCCTCGTAGCGCTTGAGCTGCTCAAGCGCGTCACCCCGTTTGAGGGCCAGGTCCAGCCGCCGGCTTCCCACGTCCTCGGCCTTCAGGCACTGCGCGTAGATCATCTGCGCGCTGTCGTAGCTCGCGCTGTCGTAGAGCACGTCCCCCATGCGCCGAAGCGCGAAGGCCTTCTCGCGCTTCTTCTTCGAGAACTCGACGGCGCGACGGTACCACGTGATGGCGGAGGAATAATTCCGCAGCGCGGCCTCCGTCTCCGCGCCGTAGAAGTAGAGCTCCCACTTCCGCCCGAACTTCGGGTAGTCGGTCTCCACCGACCGGAGCATCGCTTCCGCCTCCAGGTACTCCTTCCTGCGATACTGGGAGAGCCCTTCCATCAGCTTGGAATCCGGCACGAAGGGGCTCTTCGGGACGCTGGCGCGGAGCTCGGTGAATTTCTTGATCGCGGCCTGGTAGTCGCCCTTCCCGTAAAAGGAAGCGCCCATGTAGTAGAGGGCGTCGTCCAGCCACTTGCTCTTCGGATAGTCCACGAGGATCTTGGCGCACTGGCGGGCGGCCATGTCGAATTTCTGCGCCGCGTCGGGCGCAGGCGCGTCGCTCAGGCTGCGCTCCTGGGCCCGCTCCGCGTCGCGGTAGTAGCGCCTGGCGAGATAGAACGTGTTGTAGTAGGCGCATCCTTGGATGGCGACGAGGAGGACGATTCCGATGAGCCAGGAACCCGGGGGTTTCGCGTGCGGGGTCTGCATGAACGGCCCCATCCTAACATTTCGGGTGTGCCCCCGCTATCGGGCGCTCGTTTCCAGGGCCGCGGCCCGGTAGGTGACCCGGCCGCCGAGCATCGTGAGCGCCACGCGGCCCGGCAGCTCCCAACCCTCGAAGGGGGTGTTCCTTCCCATCGAGGCGAACTCGGCTGCGCGGACGGTCCAGCGCCGTGCCGGATCGAAGACCGTGACGTCGGCCGGCTGACCCGCCTCGAGGGTCCCGCCCGGAAGCCCCAGCACCCGGAGCGGATTCACGGTGAGGCGCAGGATCAGCTCCGGGAGCGAGAGGTGCTTCGGCTCGACCAGCGCCTTGATGTAGAGGCCGAGCGCGGTCTCCAGCCCCACAATTCCAAACGGTGCGCTGTCGAAGTCCGAATCCTTCTCGATCTCGGTGTGGGGGGCGTGGTCGGTGGCCAGGCAGTCGATCGTGCCGTCCACGATCGCCTCGATCAGCGTGTCCCGGTCCTTGGCGCTCCGGAGCGGCGGGTTCATCTTGGTGCGCGGATCGAACCCCTCCACCGCCTCGTCGGTCAGGACCAGGTAGTGGGGCGCGGTCTCCGCGGTCATACGGATGCCGCGGGCCTTCGCCTTCCGGATGATGTCGACCGAGCGCCCCGCGCTCACGTGCGCCACGTGAACGTGGCCGCCCGTCAGCTCCGCGAGGAGCGCGTCGCGGGCGACCATGACGGACTCCGCCGCGTCGGGGATCCCCTTCATGCCGAGGCGCGTGGAGGTCCAGCCCTCGTGCATGACGCCGTCCCCCTTCAAGTCGGGATCCTCGGCGTGCTGGATCACGGGAACGCCGAGGGCCCGGGTCAGCTGGAGCGCGCGGCGCATGATCTCCGCGTTCCGGACCGGCTTGCCGTCGTCGGACACCGCGACGGCGCCGGCCTGGACCAGGTCCTCGATCTCGGTGAGCGCCTCGCCCATCTGCCCGCGCGTGACCGCGGCGATGGGGTGGACCCGCGCGTGCCCCGACTCGCGGGCGCGCCGGATCACGTACTCGATCCGCGGCCGGTCGTCGAGCGGCGGCGCGGTGTTGGGCATGCAGGCCACCGTCGTGAACCCGCCGCGGGCGGCGGCGCGGGTTCCGCTCTCGATCGTCTCCTTCTCTTCCTGACCCGGCTCGCGAAGGTGGACGTGGATGTCCACGAGGCCCGGGCAGATCACGCTGCCCGGCGCTTGAATCACCTCGGCCGCGCGGTTCGAGCGGACGTCGGCGGGCGCGTCCTCGCCGAGGCCCGCGATCGCGCCGTCCACGATCCAGAGATCCTGGACGCGGTCGATGCCGCGCGCGGGATCGAGGATCCTACCGCCTCGGATGCAGAGAGGGCTCGCCATGGGCCTTCTGGGTCTCCGTCGCCGGGGTTTCAGGGACCGACTCGTCGGGCGCTTTGTGCCCGGCCAGCAGGTAGAGCACGGCCATGCGGACCGCGACGCCGTTCGTGACCTGTTCCAGGATCACGGAGTGCTTGCCGTCGGCGACGTCCTGCGCGATCTCCACGCCGCGGTTCATCGGGCCGGGATGCATGACGGTGACGTCGGGCTTCGCGCGCCGGAGACGCTCGCCGGTCACGCCGTAGACGCGCGCGTACTCGCGGAGCGAGGAGTAGAGGGTGCTCCGCTGGCGCTCGAGCTGGATGCGCAGGATGTTCACGACGTCGGCGCCCTCGATGGCCTCGTCCACGCTCCGCGCCACGCTCACCCCGAACCGCTCCACCTCGAGCGGCATCATCGTCGGCGGACCGGCCACCGTGACGCTGGCGCCGAGCTTGATGAGCCCCCAGATGTTGGAGCGGGCCACGCGGCTGTGCATGATGTCGCCGATGATGGCGACCCGGAGCCCCGCGATGGATCCCCGGCGCTCCCGGATGGTGAAGATGTCGAGGAGCCCCTGCGTCGGGTGCTCGTGGGTGCCGTCGCCGGCGTTGATCACGCCGGCGTCCAGGTTGCGCGCGAGGTAGTGCGGCGCGCCCGAGGATTGATGGCGGATCACGACCAGATGGATCCCCATCGCCTCGATGTTCCGGGCCGTGTCCTTCAGCGATTCGCCCTTCGAGACGCTGGACCCCGAGGTCTGGAAATTGACCGTGTCGGCGCTCAGGCGCTTCTCGGCCAGCTCGAAGCTCAGCCTCGTGCGGGTGCTCGCCTCGAAGAAGAGATTGGCGGCGGTGAGCCCGCGCAGCGAGGGCACCTTCGGGATGGGGCGGTCCAGGACCTCGCGGAAGGTGCGCGCGGTGTCCAGGATGGAGACGATCTCGTCGGCCGAGAGGTCCTCCAGCCCGAGCAGGTCCTTCCGGGTGCCGATCACGTCAGGATCTCCCCGATCGAGACGCCGTCCCGCTCGTCCACCTCGGCCACGTGGACCATGATGACCTCGCGGCGCGACGTGGGCACGTTCTTCCCCACGAAGTCCGCCCGGATCGGGATCTCCCGGTGCCCGCGGTCGACGATGACCGCGAGCTGGATTGCCTTGGGCCTGCCCAGGTCGATCAGCTCGTCCAGGGCCGCGCGCACGGTGCGCCCGGTGTAGAGGACGTCGTCCACCAGGACGACGATCTTGTCGTCGATGGTGGTGGGAACGTCGGTGCCGCTCACGACGGGCTGGTGCGCGATCATCTGCAGATCGTCGCGGTAGAGCGTGATGTCCAGCGCGCCGACCGGCGGCTCCACGCCCTCGAACTCATGGATCTTGCGGGCGAGCCGCTCCGCCAGCGGGACGCCGCGGGTACGGATCCCGACCAGGACCAGGTTCTTGGCGCCGTCGTTCCGCTCGATGATCTCGTGCGCGATGCGGGTGATGGCGCGGCGAAGACCTTCTCCATCAACGATTTCGGCCTTCTCGCGTACCCGCTCGGCCGGCTTTTCGGTGGGCATCAAAAAACCCCTTCCAGGGACAGGAAGGGGCCGCAGGTGAAGCCTCCCCTTTCTAGTCTCTCGGAACTAGATTCAAGGGTATCGAATCAGCGGTGCTCGAACCAAGCGGAGCATACCAAAGAAGGGGTGCCCCCTCAACCGCTATCGATACTTGATGAAGAGGGCCTGGATCTCCTTCTTCTCCTCGTCGGTGGTGGTGCTGCTCCCGTGCGTCCGCGTCTTCCGCCCCCGGTCCTCGGTCGTCTCGTGGTAGTTGGTGTTCTCGCCCGACTTGTAGCGCTCCATACCGAGGAGCACGACCGCATCCGCGCCCTTCTCCTGCGCTTTGCGAACGATCTTGTCTTGCAGTTTCTCGGCGCTCACGAGGTCGTTGGCGGTGGCGATGACCTTGCCCATGACCGTGTACTCGTTCGGCACGTCGCCTTCCTTGAAGAAGACGTCCACATGGCTGGTTGGGGCATAGGACTGGCCCACGTAATCCACGTGCGCGCAGGCGGCGACGAGCAGGAGAGCCGGAATCGCGAGCATCGTTCTCATCGAGTGTCTCCGTCCTTGGGTTTGGGAGCCGAGCCAAAGCGGCGTGGCGACCGCATTCTAGCGGACGGAGAGGGGGTTTGCCACACGCGCGTCGAGTGTTAGGATGCCGGCGTGATCTCCCGCATCCGCGTTCTCGTCCTGGCGGCCGCGCTCTCGAGCCCGGCCGCGGCGGCTTCCGCGCCCCCGCAAGCCCCCTCCGTCCCGGCACGCCTCGCGGAGGAATTCCGCTCCGGGGTGTACGCCCTCGCGGACGACAGCATGGAAGGGCGCGGCCTCGGCACCAACGGGATCGTGCGGGCCGCGAACTGGATCGAGCGAGCGCTCCGCTCGCGCGGCATGGAGCCGGCGTTCGGGAAGAGCTACCGCCAGCCCTTCGACATCAAGACCGGCGTCCTCCCGATCCCGGGCAATCGCCTGGACGGCGTGGCGGATTCCTCCTGGGTCCCGCTCGGGTTCTCCAACTCCGGGGCCTTCTCCGGGGAGATCGCCTTCCTGGGTTACGGGATCGAGGCCCCGCCGCTCGGCTATCGCGAGATGGAGGGCATCGACCTCAAGGGCAAGATCGCGCTCATGCTTCGCTACGAGCCGCAGGAGCGGGACAGCGCCTCCATCTTCGACGGCAAGAGGCCGAGCCGCTGGTCGGCGCTGCGCTACAAGGTGCTCCAGGCGCGCGAGCGCGGCGCCTCGGCGATCATCTTCGTCACCGGACCCCTCCAGGACGAGGGCAAGGACAAGATCCCCGCGCTGGCGAACGACGGGCCCGAGAGCCCGGCGGGCATACCGGTCCTCCAGGTGAAGACCTCGGTGGCGCAGCGCTGGCTCGACAAGGCGGGCGTGGACCTGAAGCGCTTCCAGGAGGACGTGGACCGCGACCTGAAGCCCCGCTCGCTCGCATCCATCGGTGTGCGGATCTCGGGGCAGGTCGCGCTCAAGCCCATCTTCGCCAAGGCCGAGAATCTGGCGGGCATCATCCCCGGCCGGGGCGCGCTCAAGAACGAGTACGTGGTGGTGGGGGGACACTACGATCACCTGGGGTACGGCGGCGAGCACTCCATGCGGCCGAACGAGCACGCCATCCACAACGGCGCCGACGACAACGCGTCGGGCACGATGGGCGCCATGATGATCGGCGAGGAGCTGAGCCGTTCGCTCGCGTCGGCCAAGGATCGCCGCAGCATCCTCATCGCGCTCTTCTCCGGCGAGGAGGTGGGACTGGCGGGCTCGGCCTACTTCGTCCAGCACCCCCCGGTTCCGCTCCCCCGGATCGCCGCGATGATCAACCTCGACATGATCGGAAGGCTCCGCGAGGACCAGCTCGTAGCGCTGGGCTCGGACTCGGCCCCCGAGTGGAAGGACATGATCGACCGGGGTGCGACAAGGGCCGACATCCACGTCACGAGCAAGGGAGACGGGTACGGGCCCTCGGACCAGACCAGCTTCTACGCGGCAGGCGTTCCCGTGCTCTTCCTCTTCACCGGAGCGCATGAGCAGTACCACACGCCGGAGGACAAGCCCGCGACCGTGAACCCGGAGGGCGCGGCGAAAGTGATCACCTTCGCGGTCTCCGTGGGCGAGGATCTGGCTACCGAGCGGGTCCGGCCTCAGTACGTGCGCGCCTCCTCGGGACCCGCGATGGGCGGGGACAGCCGCGGCTACGGCTCCTACTTGGGCACGATCCCGGACTACAGCGCGATGGAAGCGAGCGAGGGAGGCGTGCTCCTGGCCGACGTGAGGCCGGGAGGACCCGCCGACCACGCGGGCATCCGGGGCAAGGACCGGATCGTGGCCATGGCGGGGACCCGGATCGAGAATCTCTACGACATGACCTATGCGTTACAGGATCACAAGCCCGGGGAGACGATCGACGTGGTCGTGATCCGGGACGGGGAGCGCGTCACGCTGCGCGCGACCCTCGGGCAGCGGGCCGCCGCGGGCGGAACGCCGGGGGGCGAGGGGCACGGAGGCGCGGCGAGCGCGCCGGCCCCGCCGCAGCACGACCTGGTCATCAAGGCGGGAGCTCCCTACCTGCACCCGGTCGAAGGAGAGCGCCATCTGACCGACATCCGCCAGCTCACCTTCGGCGGTGAGAACGCGGAAGCCTACTGGGCCCCCGACGGAAAGAGGCTGATCTTCCAGGCCACGCCGCGCGGCGCGACCTGCGACCAGGAGTACGTCCTCAACCTCGAGACCGGCGAGCAGCACATGGTCTCGACGGGCAAGGGGCGCACGACCTGCGGTTATTTCGAGTACCCCGAGGGGAAGCGGATCATCTTCGCCTCGACGCACGCCGCGTCCGACAGCTGCCCGCCGCCGCCCGATCGCTCGCACGGATACGTCTGGGCCATCTACGATTCCTACGACATCTACGAGGCGAACCCGGACGGAACGGACTTGAAGCCGCTGATCCGCTCGCCCGGCTACGACGCCGAGGGGACCTGGTGCCCGGGCGGCGGGAAGTTCGTCTTCACCTCGATGCGCGACGGAGACCTGGATCTCTACGTGTGGAGCCAGGACGGAACGGTGAAGCGCATGACCAACACGCTGGGCTACGACGGCGGCGCCTTCTTCAGCCCGGATTGCTCGGAGATCGTGTGGCGGGCGAGCCGGCCCCAGGGCGCCGAGCTTCAGGAGTATCGGGATCTGCTGAAGAAGGGGCTCATCAAGCCGCACTCGCTCGAGATCTACATCATGAACGCGGACGGCACGAACGTGCGGCAGCTCACCAGGAACGGCGCCGCGAATTTCTGCCCGACCTTCCACGCCGACGGAAACCGGATCCTCTGGAGCTCGAACATGAACTCACCGGATCCGCGCGAATTCGACCTCTGGATGGTGGACAAGCGGGGAGGCGACCCCGAGCGGATCACCTTCGCGCCGGGGTTCGACGGATTCCCTCACGTGAGCCCGGACGGGAAGTGGATCGTGTGGGCATCGAACCGGGCCGACCCGGCCTCGCACGAGACGAACCTCTTCATCGCCCGCTGGAAGGACTGACCCGCCCCTCGAGCGGGGCGAACATCTTCACCGGCTTCGCCGGAGGAGCCGGGTTTTGGATCCGCTCCAGCCCCGTTTGGGCCGCGGGGTATCCGGGCTCAACCCGGAGCGCCGCGCGGAACATCTCCGCGGCCCGGCCGGGATCCTTGCCCTCCTCGCACGCCTCCCCCGCCCGGGTGAAGAGCTCCGCGGCCCGCTTCGGCAGGAGCCCCGCCGCGACCGCGTATTCCTGACCCGCCGGGCCGTAGTTCTCCTGGTCGTAATAGACCTCGCCCAGCGTCTCGTGCGCGGCGGCGTTTTCCGGATCGAGACCGACCGCGGTCAGGAGGTGCTGCTCCGCCAGGATGCCGAGCCTCTTCTCGAACTCGAGCCGGCCCCAATCGGCGTAGAAGTCGGCGGACCTCATGCCTCCCTTCTCGGCCGAAACGAAGGCGTCCTGGGCCGAGCGTGGATTTCCGGCAGCCTGGTACGCCCGTCCCACCAGAACCCAGCCCTCCCCCGGCTGGGGCCTCGGGAAGCGCGGCGAGGGCGCCACCACGAACGCCGCGGCGCACCCGAACAGAGCCAGCGCCGCTCCGTGCGCGCGCGCCGCCCGGAAGGGGGCTCCGGGCCAGGACCCCGCCTGGGCGGCCGCCCGCGACAGGGCCGCGAACAAGCGGTCGATTCCCTGGCCCGCCAGCGGGAGGGCGGCCGCGAGGAGCACGAGCCGCGTCCGGTCGCAGACCTGGGTCGCGGCGAGCGCGAGCGTGGCGAGGACGAGATAGCCGGCGAGGAGCGGCGCGCGGCGGCGCTCGGTCCACGCCGTCACCAGCGCGATGGGTCCCACGAGGGCGAACGAGGGAAGCCAGGGGAGACGGAAGATGGGCGAGCTGTACGAGGCGAAGAAGAACTGATCGATGGCGC
>Ga0187821_10000043_pt1 | contig 18796 bp, 13 predicted proteins | sample NC_wetland_sal_i_20_FD_132442 | JGI IMG/M metagenome (GOLD analysis project Ga0187821, IMG submission 132442) | Wetland sediment microbial communities from Neuse River Estuary, North Carolina, USA - SourceSoil_1 | ecosystem: Environmental > Aquatic > Freshwater > Wetlands > Sediment | place...
AGGATGAGTGTCAGCGGTGGCCGCCGGGTATAACTGCAGGCCGCGCGTGGTGCCCACCAACTGCATGAACCGATCAACTGTAGGCTGAACCTGCAGGCGGTCCGCACCACGGACCGCCACCCGTGCGCCATCCACAATCTCCACCACGCCTGAGGAGGCAGGACGTACGTCAGCGGGCGGGGGCAACAGCGACCAGGTGGCTGTCGCTGACGCCGCGAATGGCATCCCGGTTGCCGCCAGCCACGCGAACGCAATCGAAAACCCGTTCGGCACCGTCCTAGGGCGCGGGAACATCGACGCGGCGCGCTCAGGCGTGCGACCGACATCCGCCGCTGGAACTGGCGTCGCTCCATGTAGACCCCGATGACCGATCGCCGAGTTCATCTCTGCGCCATGGCGTTATTTATTCGGTCCCCTGACGAACCAATGTTGCCATTTAGTTACATTAGTGGTCAAGACGATGCCTTTATTTGACAATACGGCTATGATAGTTCGGTGGTATGACGAATCAAACGAGAGCGACGATGCCTTCACAGCCAACGGGCAGCGTGACCCGCCAGCTGTCGCGACGGGGCGTTTTCGAAGCCCTTCTGCACCGCAGCCCTATCTCACGTGCGGACCTTTCGAAGGTGACCGGACTGTCAAAGCAGACGACTTCCGAGGTCATCGACGCCTTCGAGCAGCAGGGCTTGGTTCACCCGATCGGACGAACCAGCGGCAATATCGGACGGACCGCCGTGTTGTACGAATTGAGCCCGGAAGGTGGTCACGTACTCGGCATCGACCTAGGAGCCCGGCGATTGACAGTCGCTCTGGCCGATATTGCCGGCAGAGTCCTCGCCGAGGCCGACGAACCCACCGACAGCCGCGGCGGAGCCTGGGTGCTCGATCAGATCGCCCGGCTCTCGGACCGTCTGGCCCGTGATAACCACACTCACCCCAGCCGAATTCGCTCAATCGTGCTGGCCACCCCCGGGGTGGTGAACCCCAAAAGCGGCGCGATCGAAATGGCTCCCAACATCGCCGGCCTGGGTCATCTCAATGTCGTGGGCCTGCTGAGTGAGAAACTCGGCAGTCCCGTCATCCTTGAAAATGACGTCAATCTCGCGCTGCTCGGAGAGATCTGGCATGGCTGCGCGCAAAACGTCGCCAACGTGGCCTTGCTGGCGCTCGGTACCGGCGTCGGGCTGGGCCTCTACGTCAACGGCCAGCTCGTGCGCGGCGAGAATGGCGCCGCCGGCGAGATCGGCTATCTGCCGATCGGTGGCGATCCGCTTCAAGCCGAATCCCGCTTGCAGGGCTGCCTCGAGTACCAGGTTGGCGCTGCGGGTGTCTTGCGTAGATTCCGGGAGGTCGGGGGTTCCGAGGTCGATTCGGTCCGGCAGGTCTTTGACCGAGCGCAGGCGGGAGATCTGCTTGCCGCAGGCGTAGTCGACGAGACGGCGCGGCTGACTGCTCTTGCAGCCGCGACGGTCATCGCAACAGTAGACCCGCAACTGCTCGTGCTGGGAGGCTCGGTCGGGGCGCGTCCGGACTTTGCGGACAAGGTCGCGCGCGTGCTGTTGCAGCTGGCACCGCGGCCGGTGGAGATTCGCACCAGCACTCTCGGCAAGCGAGCCGGGGTAGTAGGCGCCTTGTCCGTCGCCTTGCGACGTCTCCATGATGAATTCTTCGGGGTCGCGGAACTCGCGGCGGCTCTGCCTCTTCCCCCGCCCCGCGCACCGTAGCGTTAATGACGCGCGAGGCTGTCTATTGCTATGCGGCGGACCTGGGCGGCACGAAGCTCGCCGCAGCCTTGGCCGATGCGCGTGGTCGGATCGTGGCGGAAATGACCGAGCCCACGGACCGCCGCGGCGGAGCGTGCGTGGCCGAACAGATCGCAGCCTGCGCCGACAGGCTGGCGCAATCCGTCGGAATCGAAGTTACGCAGGCGCGTCACGTCATGGTGGGTGTCCCCGGAGCAATCGATCCTCGCACCGGCCGCGTTTCTCTGACCCCAAACATCGCGGGATTGCAGGACTTCGATGTCCTTGGCTATCTGCGCGGTCGCTTCGGACCGTATGTTGCAATCGAGAACGACGTGAATCTCGCGATGCTTGGCGAGCAGGCGCTCGGTTGCGCCAAGGGATGCCGCAACGCCGCGTTCCTCGCGCTCGGAACAGGCGCAGGTCTCGGCCTGCTCATCGAGGACAAGCTATTTCGGGGGACCCGCGGTGCGGCCGGGGAAATCGCCGATCTGCCACTCGGGCACGACCCGACTTCACACATCCCATCTGCCATGGGCGGATTCGAGCTCCAGGTGGGCTCACTCGCCATCGTGGAGCGATACCGCCGCCAAGGTGGAACCGCGGCGGTCACGGTGCGTGACATTTTCAGGCTCCTCGAGGCAGGAGACGAAGTGGCGGCGTCGGTCCTCGACACAACGGCGCGCTGGGTGGCCCTCGCCGTAGTGACACTGCAATCGCTTCTCGATCTGGAGCTCATCGTGTTCGGGGGCAGCATCGGCATTCGTCCCGAGCTGTATGAGCGGGTCCGCGGTGCCCTTCCCGCACTCTTCTCACGACCCATTAGCACCGCACTCAGTCAGCTTGGCGATCGAGCGGGGCTTATTGGCGCCGTGTGCGCCGCGGCGCAGGCGGTTTCTCAGAGCCCTGAGGCCGCGCAGTGCGCCCCGGATCTGCGGTAAGCCAACACACACCGCCGATGAAGCTCGCGCGAATCGATGGTGGTGGATCCGGAAGTCGCGACCAGCCGAACGACAATGGGCTTTGATCGAATGACAACGACATCCGCTGTGCGCGCCGGAATTGGCAGCAGAAGTCGCTTTCTGGTGGCTGTTGTGTTCGTTGTGTTCTTCGTGATCTCCTTTCTCACGAATATCCTTGGGCCGCTGGTCCCGGACATCATCGCCGACTTTCACGTGTCGCTCACCATGGCGGGGATCCTGCCGTTCGCGTTCTTCATTGCGTATGGTGTGATGTCGATTCCTGCAGGCTTTGCGGTGCAGCGCTGGGGAGAAAAGAATCTGATGGTCGCGTCCTTTATTGCGGCGACCCTCGGCGCGACGAGTTTCGCCGCATTTCCCGGTTATGGAGTTGCCGTGACTTCGCTCTTTGTGATCGGGGCGGGAATGGCTGCACTGCAGGTCGCGATCAATCCCCTGTTACGCGTGGCCGGTGGGGAGGAGCATTTTGCATTCAACTCAGCGTTCGCACAGCTCATCTTCGGCGCGGCTTCCTTCGTGAGTCCTCTGGTGTATTCCGATCTCGTGAGGCAGCTCGATCCCGTGCATCGCGATCTCAAGGGCTTCTACGCACTCCTGGGCAGCATTACTCCTCGCGCGCTTCCGTGGGCATCCATCTATTGGATATTTGCTGCGATTTCCGGCGTTTGCGTGGTGGTGATCGCCGTGTTGCGCTTACCGAAAGTGCAGCGTACAGCGGAGGAATCGGCGGGAACACTCTCCATGTACCGGCAGCTGCTGCGCAATCCAATCGTCTGGCTTTATTTTTTTGCAATAGTTGCCTACGTCGGCTGCGAGCAGGGCACGGCCGACTGGATGTCCCCGTTTCTGGAGCGCTATCACCATGTTGACCCCCACAAGGGAGGTGCGGACGCGGTGGCCTATTACTGGGGACTTCTCACCGCCGGCTGCATCCTCGGGATGGGCTTACTGAAGCTCTTCGACAGTCGCCGCGTATTGATCGGATTTTCACTGGGGGCCCTCTGCATGCTGTCGGTGGCGTTGTTTGGATCGGCCGAGGTATCCCGAGTGGCCTTTCCCTGCATCGGGTTCTTCGCCTCGATCATGTGGCCCACGGTGGTGTCGCTCGCGCTGAACTCGGTACCCCAGCACCACGGCCCCTTCGCCGGGATCCTGTGTACCGGGATTATGGGCGGTGCGCTCGTGCCCTTGGTGATTGGCGGACTCGGTGATCTCTACGGCTTGCGATTTGGAATGCTGCTGCTGTATCTCACTTTTGGGTTCGTTTTGAGCGTGGGAGTGTGGGCACGGCCGCTGATTCCCAATGCAACCAGGGGCGTCATTGGGTGAAGCGGCGCTACGGCTGAATCGTCGAGGCATGCGGCGCTCGCGTAGCTTCGCTTTACTGCAAGTACGATCGCCAAGTCTCCCTGACAACGACAACTCTCTCAGAGGACGCCTGCGCGACTGACCCAGCTGGGCCTACAATGGCTTTAGAGCGATTGCCGCAGGGCGTATCGTAGACCACACAACGCCAGAAACGTAATTTGGCCCTCGATCCGCCTCAGACGCTTATGCGTCTGAGGCGGCTGCGTTTCTGCTCGACGCTTACGAGGGCGCGATTTTGCGAACGCGCCTCGAAACCGCCCAATTTCGCGTATTGGTCAAATTTGGGCAGCGCTTCGCGATGACGCGCTCGCTGTTCGCTGCAATGATCTGGCGGCTCCCGGCCGGCGCTTAATCCAAGAAGCCGGGGGTCAGCTCTGTTTCCAAGGAGCAAAGCGCTTCAGCAGCTCGAACCACGTGAGGCAAAGAACCCCGGTGATCAAACTGGCCGCAAGGTCAGCCGCATGGAGGGGCGAGAAGGAAAACAGCCTCTGCAGCGCAGGCACAGTCAAGATCGCGCTGAGGAATACAGTGGTTCCCGAGAGCACCCACCACAACGCCCGGTTGGGTGCCCGCAGCATGCTCACGAGCGACCGGGTCCATGACCGATTGACAAGGATGATCATCAGGAAGGACACAACAAGCGCGGCGAACGACAGCGCGCGCGCGGCGTCGGGTCCGTGGCCGGGACGGGCGAGAGATACAATCACCAGGCACGCTGCCAGCACGCTCAATCCCTGAAGCACTGCAGTCGCGACCGTCCGCCCGGTGAAGAGCCGCTCCGACGTGCTTCGTGGGCGGCGACTCATAATGTTGTCCTCCGCCTGCTCCGCCTCGAAGATCAGTGAACAAGACGGATCGATAATCAGCTCCAGGAACGCAATGTGTACCGGCAGCAAGAGCAGTGGCCAGCCTGGAAGCAAGACCGACGCAATAGATAGCCCCGCGATCGGGACATGAACCGCGATCGTGAAAGTGATCGCCTTCTTGATATTGTCGTAAATTCGTCGACCGAGTTTCACGGCGGCTACGATCGACGAGAAATCGTCATCCAGTAGAACTAGCGATGCGGCTTCACGCGCGACGTCGGTACCCCTCCCGCCCATGGCGATCCCGATGTGGGCGGCCTTCAAGGCCGGAGCGTCATTGACTCCGTCGCCGGTCATCGCCACCACCTCGGAATTCGCCTTCAGCGCCCTCACAATGCGCAGCTTCTGTTCCGGAACTACGCGCGCGAAAACCTGAGTCTCCCGGATTCGATCGGCGAGCTCGAGGTCCGATATGCTTGCGAGTTCTGTCCCGGTAATGACCGACTCGGGGTGGCTGAGGCCCGCCTTGCGGGCGATGTTGCAGGCGGTCTCGGGATAGTCTCCGGTGATCATGATGATCCGGATACCGGCTGCGCGGCATTCGGCCACGGCTGCCGGAACGCTCTTGCGCAGGGGATCCTCGAAAGCCACGAGCCCCAGGAACCGCTGCACAAGCTGCGCCTGGTCCGCGGGCAGCTCTCGAATAGGAAGTTCGGTTCGGGCTACCGCCAGGACACGAAGACCGCGTGAGGCGAGCTGCTTCAGCTGAGCGCTGAGCTGCGCGCGCCCATCCGGGGACAGACGGCACAGTTCGGCAATGGCCTCCGGCGCTCCTTTGGAGGCGACGACCACCGAGCTGTCATGTCCGGACCGCCAGACGTGGCTTACTGCGAGCAGCTCGTGCGTCAGCGGGTATTCGCGGGTCATTTCCCAATCGCGCTGGGCAGCCTTGGCCCCTGGCAACAGGCGGTCACGCGCCGCCAGAAGCGCCCTTTCCATCGGATCAAATGGGTCCGGCTTGCTCGCGAGTACCGCCGACTGCAAGACAGCGTCGAGCCCGTTCGAGACGGTACGTAGGCTCTCGTCCACTTCAACTGCAGCCGCCTCGGTTGCTACTACCCGCAGAGTCATCTGGTTCTGGGTCAGAGTTCCCGTCTTGTCGACACACAAGACCGTAGCCGCACCCAATGTTTCGATGACCGGCAGTCGCCGAGTCAACACTCGGCTGCGCGAAATACGCCAGGCCCCGAGCGCGAGAAACACTGTCAGTATTACCGGAAACTCCTCCGGCAGAATTGCCATTGCCATCGCAATACCGGCGAGCAGTCCATCCCTCCAGACCTGCCAGGATCCCCCACGGGTCAGACCATACACGACCGCAACGGCAGCGCAGGCCGCCAGGCCGACGCTCGCCAGGATACGTACAATTCGTCCGGTCTCCCGTTGCAGAGGAGTAGGTTCCGGCTCGATCTTTTGCAGCGCCTTGCCAATTTTCCCGAGCTCACTGCGCACTCCTGTAGCCACGACCTCAGCGATTCCCTGGCCGGACGTCACCAAGGTACCGGCGAATATTGACGGCAGTTCATCGCCGCCGGGACTGTCGAGCTCTCGCGCGCTGTCGGAGGGCACCTTTCGGACCGGTACAGATTCGCCTGTCAAAAGTGATTCATCAACGCTCAGGCTGCTGCTACGCCTGAGGATCGCATCGGCCGGAACGCGGTCCCCTTCGTTGAGCAAAAGGATGTCTCCCCTCACCACGTCCGTTCCGGCAATTCGCTGTCGGCGCCCCATGCGCAAAACCAACGCGCGAGGGCTTGATAGGTCGCGCAGGGCATCGAGTGCCCGTTCCGTGCGGCGCTCCTGGATGATCGTGATTCCCATGACAACGAGAACAAATCCAAGGAGCACCAGGGCGTCACCGGGCTTTCCCATCAGCAGATAAAGCGTGCCAGCCGCAACCAGGAGCATGAACATCGGTTGCCGAGCCACGTCCACAGCAATGCTGAGAACGCCTCGCGCTTTACTCGATGGCAGCTCGTTTGGGCCGTCCGCCAAAAGGCGCTCGCGGACGGTGCGATCATTCAACCCTGTGAACGGGCTGCCATCGAAAGTCGCGGGGCGCCCGTGCACAAGCTCAGGATTAGCTGCCCCGGAAAGGGATGCACCCACGGTCATCGCTCGACTGCCCGTAGAACTAGGCCGCAGCGCGCTAGAGAACATCCCGGAAGAATTGCCGGTTCGCTCCCATCTTGAAGTCCAGCACATCTTCCGTATGCGTGCTGCTCAGTAACCCGTGCGCCTCCTCCGGATGGACGATTACAACGCGTATTTCCCTAACTGCGGCCAACCGAGCGTTGATAGTCATCGATTCCTCGACTGCGGTGACCACTATGCCCGCCACGCGCTCGCGCGCGTCCACATCTGCCCGCGCAAGCTTGCGGTCCCTGATCGATACATTCACGAGAGCCGAACTCGCCAGCACCTCAATGGATCCGGGTGAATACTCGGTGGACGATGCAATCGCGGCCTGCAGTTGTTCCTCCACCGCGGTCCAGTCGCGATCCGAAACTCCAGTACCTCCGCACCCTCCAGCCGCAACGCAAAGCATTGCCACGATCAGCAGTCTTGGAAAGCTCGCGATTGCACTGATGTCCACTGTAGGACGCTACTGTACTGTAGCCGATATCGAGCACATCAGGATTTATCCGTATCTGGCTAGAGATAGTCACGCCAACATAGGCCTGATAACGGCGTCTCATGAACCGCGGGCATCTCGCCTTACCGCCTGACAGCGCCAATCTCCCAGGCGGCTGGTCTACTGTGCCAGTCGCCCACCCGGACAACATCCGGGTTTGTGCCTACAGCTACCGCTGCAACGATAGGCGACACTGGTACAAACCGTTATGGATGTCCGGATACCCGACAACAGCTCAGGCCCTGGCTCGCTCGTATTCAAACGCGCTCTTCTTGGCATTCTTGTGGGCGCGCTCGTCGTGCTTTGCGTCTTGGTCCTGCGCCCCTTTATCGCTCCAATACTATGGGCAGCGATCCTCGCGTACGTCACCTGGCCGCTATACGATCGACTGCGGCTGCCGTTTCGAAGGTTCAACACCGCAGCAGCATCGGTGATGACCCTGCTGGTTGTAGCAATGGCAATCGTGCCCTTGAGCTGGCTCCTCGTTCTCATGCAGCGCGAGCTCATCGATGCTTACCGCATTTTCAACACGTACGTTTCACAGGGCTCACACACGCTGCCTCAAGCCATTCGCGACACTCCCTGGATCGGCGCATGGTTGCAGGATCGCCTTGACCGGTATGCAGGTGACCCATCGGCAGTGGGCCGCGAAATTGCCGCTGGCCTGCAAGACTGGAGTGGCGCCTTACGCGCATTGCTCAGCGGACTCGGCCGAAATCTCGGCAAGGGGTTCCTGGCCTTGCTCACGCTATTCTTCTTCTTTCGCGACGGTGACTCGCTGGTTCGCCAGATGCGTCGCGTCGAAAGGCGACTCTTTGACGTTCAACTGGATCGTTTCATATTTGCCGCAGGAATCATGACCCGGGCGGTAGTCTATGGGCTGCTCGTCACCGCGCTGGCACAGGGCGTGATAGCGGGAATCGGATACTGGATCGTTGGGCTGGAAGCGCCCGCCATGCTCGGCGCACTCACTGGCCTGCTCTCGACCGCGCCTCTTCTAGGCACTGCCTTCCTGTGGGTGCCGCTGGGCGTCGGCCTTATCCTGGCAGGGAGTACCTGGAAAGGCGTCTTGCTCTTGGCGTGGGGTCTCCTGCTGGTTCATCCAACGGATAATGTACTCCGGCCCCTCTTCATCAGCAGCGTCACGCGCGTGCCGTTTCTCCTCGTCATGCTCGGTGCGTTCGGCGGCTTGGCTGCATTCGGGCTTGTAGGGGTGTTCGTCGGGCCGGTTCTGCTTGGAGTTGCCAATGCAGTTTGGCGCGAATGGGCGGCGGAAGAAGATTACAACGAAGATTTCACAAGCTAACCGTGGAGCTAAGTAATCAGAACGTGAAGTATCGCTCGCAGCGTAGGAGCGTGGCGTGACCGCTCGTCGGGACGAGCGCCATGCACGTGGGGTGGCGCCTGTTCGCGTCCACGTACTAGACCTGGCGCAGCTGTACAACTCGCTGGACCCCTCCCCCTTCTGGGATCGGGATCTGGACCGTAGCGCGGCGGAATTCATCGAGGGGGAGTTCCGCGAACGGCCCTGGGCAGACACATGGCATCTGATCGTTCACGTACGTACCGGAGAAGCAGATGCGCAAACTCTGCAGAGTGCCCTGGAAAGTTACTACGATCGCCTCGCGACCTCTACTCACCGCGAGCTTAAGGAGCACTTTCGTCGTGCGCGCATCGGGCTGCTGGCAGGTCTCGCCTTATTCGCAGTCTTCATGGGGGCGCGCACCCTCCTGAGAGCCACTACCCCGGCGATGCCGACCGCCGTTGACGAAGGGTTGATTATCCTCGCCTGGTTAACGCTATGGCGGCCCGCCGAGACTTTGACGTATGAATGGCTACCCCTGTATCGCCGCCAGAGACTGTATCAACGCCTTCGGGCCGTACGTGTCAGCGTGAAATTGGAGCGACAGGTCGCCCCGGCGGTCGACAAGCTACCCAAGCCAAACGAGGTCGACCGCAGGAGTTAAACCATGCCCGCTCTAGACTGGCATCTCAGGTCTGTCTGGATTTAATCTGGTGCTCAGCACAGACAAGTCTTCAACCTCGTGGCCTGGTGCAAATCCGCGGCGTTCTGAACCTAGTACGCAGCTTCGGCGATCGTTGCATGTCGCTCAACGATGCTGTCGGTACCGCATTCGCACACGGCATTCCCGCTCGAAAGAATCGGCGTCCCAAGGCTTTCGCCTCCCGAGCGTGGCGTTCCTCGTCCTCTCATCGATACGGCACTCATCAACGGCCTCCCTCAAGTCTCCCCCTGCCACATTCGCGCACGCGGAAGGATTGCGCGATCCGCAGAACTACCTAAAGGGCGCCCGCCACGGCGCAGGCTGGATCGTAGTGTGCAAGCCTGGATATTCGCTTTCCCGGTAGCTCTTAGTCAGCGACTCAACTCCTCTGCGGCGCTTCCGACCCCTTCCGATGCGCGGTCGTGCCTTATTGGGCCTGGCGCCGATAAAAGACCAGTAGCGGGTAGAGCCGGCTCGCAAGTGGCCGCTATTTAGAAAAGAAGACCGGTACCCGCGCGTGTCGCATGACGTGATGCGTCACACCCCCCAGGATGGTCTGGCGGATGCGATTATGGGTATAGCCGCCGAGCACGAAGAGATCCGCACCCACGGCAGCGACCATGCCGAGCAACCTGGCGCCGACGGACTCGTCGCTTGGCGTCGTTGCGTGGACTTCGCTGCGAATGCCGTGCCAGGCGAGATAGCTGCGCAGTTTCTGCCCCTGCTCGACCGAGGTCTTCTGCGTGTCAATCGTGAGTATGTGAACCGACTTGGCGGCGCTCAGTATTGACAGCGCAGCACTCACGGCATGAGCGCCCTCGATGCTACCGTTAAATCCGATTGCAATATTCGATCCGAATGCCCGCGGTACATTGATAGGCGCAATGAGAATAGGCCTGCCGCAATCCTGTAGCGCGGACTTGACTGTCGTGAGACCAAGCGACTCGGTTCCCGCAGTGCAGTTGTCCGGATTGAACAATATGAGGTCGTGGAAAACGGCTGCCTCCTGAATCGTCGCTTCGATCGGCCCGCGGCGAGCTTCGAAACTCAGCGTACCAGCGCGGTGACCGTCGGGTGTATCCGTAACCGTCAGGCCATGCTCGCTGACAATAGACTCGAACGCCCCGCGTGCTTCCTCAGTCTGCTTGGCCAACAGTGTTCGTGCTTCAATCTGCAGCCACGGTTTTACCCGCCCGTAGCTGGGCGGATCGGCAGACACGAGTTCACTCAGATGGCCGCCGGATAACATAACTGTCACGTGCGCGCCGAGGGCCCGCGCAATCTCGACCGCACGCAGAATGGACTGTCGATCGTCGGGCGAATCGAATAGCGGGACCAGCAGTTTCTTAATGGTCATAACTTGCTCTCCACGGATCGCGCGCGCCGATTTGGCGCCTAGTCCGCAGTCGTCGGGGACACGTCACCCGTCTCTCGCAGACTCAAGAACGTCGCGATCTGTTTGAAGACATCCTCTTGATGGCCGACCAACACGTGACCTCCGTTCGGGTATCCAATGAAGCGTGCGCCCACGATGTGCTCAGCGGTGTAGCGTGCGGCATCGAAGGTGCCAAACAGGTCATCAGCAACGCTTATGGCCAGAGTAGGTGCAACAATGTGCTCCAAGTCATAGCGCGGCAGCGTGGAAGTCACGGCTGCATCGTTCTTAAGACCAAGACGTCGTGCGCTAACCGGCAGGATGCTTTCTAACATCATGGCGACGCGTTCTTGTTCTGCCGGGCTTGCCGCGTCAACCACCTGAGGGGGCGTGGCGAGCAGCGCTTGCACGAGCGTCCGGCGCGCAACCCGAGTTGCTGCCCAAAGCACGAAGTCCGATCTCAGCGCTGTGTTGAAGGCCAATTCAGTCCCTGGCGCCACTTTGAGCGGCGCTCCATGATCAGGGCGCGGTACGTATGCAGCCGGGACCAACAGAATCAGCGCCACCGTCCTTTCAGGGTATCGCAAAGCGAATAGCATCGAGGACGGTGCGCCGGCCGAGGCGCCGATAATTGCGATTCGTCTGATATGCAGGGCGTCCAGTAAACAGACGTGGGCGGCAGCTTGTGCCTCGGCCGATGCATCGTTGGGCAAAGGCGTGCGCAGGTAGCCAAACCGGGACATTGCCACGATCCGAAAGCCCCGCTCGGCAAGCGGCGCGGCGAAGCGCAGCCCCTGATCAAATCCGCCGCCTGCCCCATGCACCACCAGGATGGGCACACCTTGTCCGAGAACCGAATACTCAATCGGCCCGCATGGTGTTTGGGCTATCCGGCTTCCGGCCGTACTCCGATCCCCCGCGACTCTCAGGTCTCGGCGGTACGCTGCGCAAATTAGGCCGATAGCCACAACTAGCGACAGGACAAGGAACAGCACCAAGCTCGTCCGCCGCGCTCGTGCATGGCTCGGAGAAGGAACAGCGCTCGTCGGATGGGTGTACTTAGGCCTAGACACTTGCCCCTCAGTGCGCACGGAATCGCGCCGCTGAGTACGCGTGCGATTGTGTAACCCTAGTCCCTTAGGGGCGATCTCACGCTTGTCCCCCTTGCAGGGCCAGACGTATCAGCACAAAGCAACGCAAAGCTCAGCAGAAATACCCACTTAGACACACCAGGATTGTCCGTCGTAATAGTTTCCGAGCGCCGCGAAGATTCATACTGTCCGCGACATGGATTCCCTGACGTCAACTGCGAACTGCAAGTTCATTCCGCACGCTGGTCACGCCTGGTGCCGACCATGCCGTCGCTTGCGCCTGATCATGTTCGGCCCATGAGCGCACCTCACCACGAAGGGTGATTTCGGATCCGGCCGCCTCCACGGAGATTCCCTCGGCGTCGATGTGAGCGAGCCGTTTGAATGCCGCCTCGATGTGTTGCTTGACGTTCTTCTCCGCACCGGCCCGCGGCTTGACCTGAATAGAGTTGCGGACACTGACCACGCCATACACTCGATGCATGATCTTTTCGGCGAGCTCTCGCTGGTAATGCCACTCTACGTGGCCCAAAAGCGAGACGTGGCCCTCATGCACGACCGCCTGGATATTCTCATGGTTGACTGGCATGTCGAGCTTGAGGGCATTGGCCGCGGCATGAGCAATCTCGGTATCGCTGCGCGGACTGCCCGGCACGCGTACTACGATCTCGTTGGCGATCGCCGCCACGCCTTTCACTCGTCGCGCGGCGCGCTCGGCCCGATATCTCTCAAAAGAACTCTTTACCGATCCACTAAGTGTTACCACCCCATCCTGTACCTTAATCGCGACCGCAGTTTCATCCACCTCGGGGGCCCACTTAAGTTCGGCCTCAACGTCTCGCTCGATCTCGAAATCCAGTCTCATGGCCGTCATCCTGTTTGCGGTGCTGACGTTGCATAGCTTCTTCCCGGCCGCTCGGTTTAGCCATGCGGACTTGTACCTAGGATGCGCTGTGTACTCGCTGAGTTCGAGGGCAAAGAACGCGCGACACGCGTGCGTCACCTCGGGTGGTGGTTCGCGTAGCGGTTCAACCGTGAACCGCTTCATCGCGACGCTCTCCCACGCCTTGTCGTACCGTCTCTGCGTAGTCCTTCGCGAGCGCATCGAAACTTGTTCGTCACGCGGCGGCGTATGGAAAGTGTCGCGCCTCACGGATCGCTGCTTCGATGGAAACCGCCCAGGCCTTTGCCTCCTTCACGTTGGGAAAGGTTGCGCTCCGGCCTCACTTGCACGCGATAACTTATCTCTTGGGTGCGCGGTGAAACGATGCGCTGTATGGGGAGCCACTACGAGACTCCTTCGCCACTGCACGCCGTGCAGTTGTGAACATCGGCCATCCGATTCACTGCACGGAGCGGGCACGAAATTTAAAATTGAGAAAGGCACTTGGCGACGTGTGTCACCAAGTTCATGTTTTTACTTAGTTTAACTGGGGCGTGACGGAATCGAACCGTCGACCAGCGGATTAAAAGTCCGATGCTCTACCGACTGAGCTAACGCCCCACAGAAGCCGGCGCGCGTGGCGAACGGCCCGGATTTTGACCGGCCGCGCGGGGGCGGGATCATACTACAGTGGCCCGGCATGCGGGCACGCAAGAGCGCGCGAACGCAGACGCGACCGCGGAATTTCCGCGCCCGGCGGCCGCGTTGACGCGGGCCCGCCGCGCGGCCTACATTGTTAACGAGCCGGGCTCGCGCCTCGCGCGTACAACGATCCGACATACTGCCCGCCACGTTTATGTCCAGCGAAGCGCAAACGGTTCTGCACACGTGGAGCCGCCCTACCGAGTGGAACGCGCCGACCATCATCGGCGGAACCGGCGCGCGCCTTCAGACCGCCGACGGCCGCTCGATCCTCGACATGAGCAGCCTGTCGGAGTGCTCCAACCTCGGCCACCAGCACCCCCGCGTGGTGGCGGCCATCCGCGCGCAGGCACAGCGGCTGTGCTTCGTCACCAGCGCGTGGGGTGCCGAGCCACGTGCACGCCTGGCCGAGATGCTGCTGGAGAAGTCGGGCTTCGAAGGTGGCCGCGTGTTCTTCACCCTCGGGGGTACCGACGCCAACGAGCACGCCGTGAAATTCGCCCGCCAGGCGAGCGGCAGAACACTCGGCTGGGTCATCACGCGTCAGCGTTCCTATCACGGCTGCAGCTACGCGGCCATGGCGTTCTCCGGGGACTCACGCACCGCCGACCAGACGGATCCGGCGCTGCATCGCGTGGTGCACGTGCCCCCGCCGTACGCCTACCGTTGCCCGTTTCGTTCATCGAACGAGCGCGCCTGCGGCATCGCCGCGGCTGATTGCGTATCCGGAGAGATCGATGCACGTGGCCCGCAACAGATCGCCGCGGTCCTCATGGAGCCGAACGCAGGGACCAACGGCATCGTCGCGCCGGACAGCTTCTGGCCAGCTCTGCGGCACGCCACCCGGGCGCGCAACGTTTACCTGATCGCGGACGAGGTCATGAGCGGCTTCGGGCGCTGCGGCGAGTGGTTTGCCTGGCAGCGTTACGGCGCGGAGGGCCGCCCCGATCTGATGACCCTCGCCAAAGGCCTCACGGGGGCCCACGCGCCGCTCGGCGCGGTGCTCGTGTCAGCCCCGGTGGCGCGCATTCTCGAGACCCAGGTGCTGATGACCGGACTCACTTACTCCGGTCACCCTCTATCGTGTGCCGCGGGGGTAGCGGCGCTCGAGAGCTACGAGTCGGAGCAGCTGATCGCGCGCTCGCGCGCACTTGGGGCCACCATGCTCACGCGCTTGCGCGAGCTGCAGGTGCGCCACGCGCTAATCGGCGAGGTGCGGGGCGGCCAAGGCCTGTTCGCCGTCGTGGAACTGGTGCGCGACCGCACCACGCGCGAGCCGCTCGCTCCTTGGCCGCAGATGCACGCCGGCCTGCGTCGCCTGCTGGCAGCGGCGCTCGAGGCCGGAGTGTCGTTCGCCGCGCGCGGCAACCTCCTGCTGATCGCCCCGCCTCTGGTGATCGCCGAACCCGATCTGACCGATGCGTTGGACCTATTGGACCGCCTGCTCGGCGCGCTGGCGCGCGAGCTGTCCACGGAGCACGCCGCATGAGTTTCAAGCTGACCTACGCGACCATGTTCGAACCCCCGGCCGAGCTGCATTCCAGCTTCGACGCAGCCGTGGCGCGGGTCCGCGAACAGCTCGGGGGACGCCAGGCGCTGTTCCTGAACGGTGAAGACCGCGCTGCCGAGCGCTATTTCACCAAGACCAATCCTGCGGATACCTCGCAGGTGCTGGGCGAATTTCCTGCCGCCGGCCCCGAAGACGCGGACGCCGCGCTGCGCGCGGCGGCCGCGGCGTGGCCTGCCTGGCGCCGTACACCGGTTGCGGAGCGCGCGCGCCTGCTGCGCCGCGTGGCGCAGCTGATCGAGGAACGCGTCTACGACCTCGCCGCGGTACTGAGCTTCGAAGTCGGCAAGAACCGCATGGAGGCACTGGGCGAGACGCAGGAGGCGGCCGACTTCTTCACGCTCTACTCCGCGGACTTCGAGCGGCATGGCGGATTCGATCGTCCGCTGCCGAACGATCCGCTCGCCAGTCACACCTCGCGTAACCGCAGCGTCCTCAAGCCCTATGGGCCGTGGGTGGTGATCGCGCCGTTCAACTTCCCGCTGGCGCTCGCCGCCGGACCGACCGCGGCCGCGCTCATCACCGGCAACACGGTGGTGTGCAAGGGCGCGAGCGCCACGCCGTGGGCGGACCGCCTGCTGGCGGACTGCATCCGCGACGCCGGCCTGCCGGCCGGGGTGTTCAACTACCTGAGCGGCCCGGGTGCCAAAGTCGGAGCGGCGCTCGTCTCCCACCCGCTGACGGCCGGCGTCACGTTCACCGGCTCGTTTGAGGTGGGCATGGGCATCGTGCGCGCGCTGCAGGCGCCGCCCTTCCCGCGACCATGCGTGGCCGAGATGGGCGGCAAGAATGCCTGCATCGTCAGTGCCGCGGCTGACCTGGAGCGCGCCGCCGTAGGCATCATGCGCTCGGCCTACGGCATGGGTGGGCAGAAATGCTCGGCCTTGTCGCGGCTGTACGTCCACCGCGAGGTCGCCGACGCACTGCTCGCGAAGCTGGCCGCCCAGGTGGACGCGATCCGCATCGGCGATCCCACCCGGCGCGAGCACTGGCTCGGGCCGGTCACCACCCAATCGGCCTACGACAACTACGCGCGCTACACCGCGCGCCTGCGCAGCGGCGGTGCACGCCTCGTCAGCGGTGGCGAGCAGCTCAAAGGCGGCGCTCTGGACAAGGGCTTCTTCGTGCGCCCGACGATTGCCGAAGCTGCGCTCGAGCACCCGCTGTGGAACGAGGAGATGTTCCTGCCGATCCTCATGGTGCACCGGGTGGCCTCGAACGAGGAGGCCATGGCGCTCGCCAACCGCTCACCGCTCGGCCTCACCGCCGGGTTCTACGGCAGCGCCGCGGAGATCCCCTGGTTCAACGAGCACATCGAGGCCGGCGTCACGTACGCAAATCGTCCGCAGGGCGCCACCACCGGCGCCTGGCCCGGCTATCAGGCATTCGGCGGCTGGAAAGGCTCGGGCAGCACCGGCAAGGCCATCGGCTCCTTCTACTATCTGCCGCAATACATGCGCGAGCAGTCCCAAACCGTGGTCGAGTGATGTCGTGCCGTTGCTGAGTCTGAGGGAGGCGATCGCCGGTCATGTCCGCGACGGACAGAGCATCGCGCTCGAGGGCTTCACGCACCTGATCCCGTTCGCCGCCGGGCACGAGATCATCCGCCAGGGCCGCCGCGCACTGCATCTGATTCGCATGACGCCGGACCTGATTCACGATCAGATGATCGGCATGGGCTGCGCCACGCAACTGACCTTCTCGTGGGGCGGCAATCCGGGCGTCGGCTCGCTTTACCGGTTGCGCGATGCCATCGAGCGTGGCTGGCCCCAACCGCTCGCCATCGCCGAACACACGCACGCCGAGATGGCGGTCGCCTACCAGGCCGGCGCCAGCGGCCTGCCCTGCGGCCTGATGCGCTGCTACGCCGACACCGATCTAGACCGGGCGCGCGGCGGCCGCTTGGCGCGCATTGCCTGTCCTTTTACCGGCGCGGCGTTGCGCGCCGTACCGGCGATTACCCCAGACGTGACCATCCTGCACGCCCAGCAGGTCGATCGCGAGGGCAACGTTCTCCTGCGTGGCATCATCGGCGCTGCGCGCGAGGCGGCGCTCGCGGCGCGCTGCCTGCTCGTCACCGTCGAGGAGCGCGTGGACCGGCTCGCGGCGCCTGCCAACGCGGTGGTCCTGCCGCACTGGCTGATCAGCGCCGTGAGCGTGGTGCCGGGTGGCGCCCACCCCTCGTATGCGGCCGGCTGTTACGAGCGCGACAACCGCTTCTACGTTGAGTGGGACGACATCGCCCGTCAGCGCGAGCGCTTCCAGCTGTGGATGCAGGAGCACGTGCTGGCGAGCGCCGACCACGCCGAGCTGCTGCGCCGGCTGCGGATCACGGCATGACCACGGCCTACAACGCCGACGAAATGATGACCGTGACCGCCGCGCGGCAGCTGCGCAACGGCGCCGTGTGCTTCGTCGGCATCGGCCTGCCGAGCGCTGCCTGCAATCTGGCGCGCCGCACGCACGCCCCGGACCTGGTGCTCATATACGAGTCCGGCACGGTCGGCACGCGGCCGCAGGTGCTGCCGCTTTCGATCGGTGACGGCGAACTCGCTGCCACGGCCACCTGCGTGGTTTCGCTGCCCGAGGTGTTCGCGCACTATCTGCAGCGCGGGCGCGTCGACGTCGGCTTCCTGAGTGCGGCACAGATCGATCGCTACGGCAATCTCAACAGCACCGTCATCGGCGACTACGCCCGTCCCACAGTGCGCCTGCCCGGCTCCGGCGGTGCGCCGGACATCGCCGCCTGTGCACGCGAGGTGCTCATCATCATGAAGCAATCGCCGCGCAGCTTCGTCGCGCGGCTGGACTTCATGACGAGTTGCGGGTACCTCGGCGGCACGGGCGAGCGGCGCCGCGCCGGCTTTCCGGGCGCCGGCCCGCGGGCGGTGATTACCGACTTCGGCATCCTGCGGCCCGACGCCGTAACCGAGGAGCTGCAGCTGGTGGCCATCTATCCCGGGGCCACGGTGGACGCAGCGCGCGCCGCCACCGGCTGGCCGCTGCGCGTTGCTCCCACGCTCGAGACGCTGCCGGCACCGGACCCTGCCGACTTGGCGGTGCTGCGCGAACTGCAGGCCGCTACCCAGGCGGCCCACGCCCGCGCGCTGCGCATCGACCTGCCCCGACCTGCCCAAACTTGAGGATCAGCCATGCATCCACCCCACATCCGTACCGAGTTGCCCGGACCCAAGGCCCGCGCGCTCCTCGAGCGCGACCGCCCGGTCAGCTCGCCCTCCTATCCGCGTGACTACCCCTTCGTCATGGCCAGGGGCCGTGGCGCGGAGGTCTGGGACGTGGACGGCAACCGCTTCCTCGACTTCGCCGCCGGCATCGCGGTATGCAGCACCGGGCATGCGCACCCGCGGGTCGTGCAGGCCATCAAGGACGCGGCCGAGGAGTTCCTGCACATCTCGAGCGACTACTGGCACGAGCGCATGACGCGGCTCGCCGAGCGCATCAACGAACTCAGTCCGATGGGCGAACCCGTACAGGTGTTTGCCTGCCAGAGCGGCACGGAGTCGGTCGAAGGCGCCCTGAAGCTGGCCCGCTACGTCACCGGGCGCCCGCGGTTCATC
>Ga0187821_10000044_pt1 | contig 18761 bp, 20 predicted proteins | sample NC_wetland_sal_i_20_FD_132442 | JGI IMG/M metagenome (GOLD analysis project Ga0187821, IMG submission 132442) | Wetland sediment microbial communities from Neuse River Estuary, North Carolina, USA - SourceSoil_1 | ecosystem: Environmental > Aquatic > Freshwater > Wetlands > Sediment | place...
CGTCAGATGCGTGACGTGATCGATCAGGCGCGCGGCGCCGGCCCGCGCCTCCTTTGCCGCTATCTCATAGGCGAGTGCGATGTCGCCCAGATAACGGCCACTGGCGCCGACAGCCGGAAACGAGAGTACGTTCGTCGCCTTGTTCTTGCCACGAAACCGGCGATTGAGCAGTCTGAGACGCGCGTCGTCGGCTAGAAGAATGGTGAGCTCCGAGCCGCGTGGCGCCTTGGCGCGCTTCAGCGCCAATTCCGCTGCCCGTTGCACCTGCGCCGAAAGACCGCGCACTCTGCGCCAGCGCCGATCAGCCATCCGGATGTCGATGCAGAAACTCACGGCTCGTGCTTTTGCGCGTCCGCCTTATTATAGGCGGCGATGATGCGCGTGACGAGGGCATGGCGCACCACGTCCGTTTCGGAAAAGTGAGCGACTGCAACACCTTCAACGCCGTTCAGAATGCGAAGTCCGTCGTTCAGCCCGTCGGCGCGTCCACCTGGAAGATCGCTTTGCGACGGGTCGCCGGTCACGACCATGCGGGAATCTTCGCCGAGCCGCGTGAGAAACATCTTCATTTGCGCCGTCGTCACATTCTGCGCCTCGTCGAGGATGACGAATGCACGCGCCAGAGTGCGGCCGCGCATGAAGGCGAGCGGCGCGACTTCGATCGTTCCGAGCTCGAGCAGCTTTTCGGTTTTCTCGCCGAGCACATCGAATAGCGCGTCGTAGAGCGGGCGAAGATATGGATCGATTTTTTCCTTGAGGTCACCGGGCAGGAAACCCAGCCGTTCGCCGGCTTCCAAGGCGGGACGCGAGAGGATCAGGCGCTCCACCTGCCGTTCGTACAACAGATGGGCTCCGAACGCGGCGGCGAGGTACGTCTTACCAGTTCCGGCAGGGCCGATCCCGAATACCAGAGGATGCGTGCGCATGAGATCGAGATAGGCAGCTTGCGCAGGCGACCGGGAATAGGTGACGCGCCCGGGGGCAGTCCGAATCGACGGTGATCCGAATGACGCTCCAACCGGCGCCGCGGCCTGTTCGCCGGCAAAACGAATCTCGGCATCGACCTCCGGCAGGCTGCAGGTTTCGCCGCCCTCGAGCCGCGCATACAGCGCACGCAACACCGAGGCAGCGCGCTCGCGCTTGTCGGGGTTACCTTCCACGGCAACGAGATTGCCCCGCATCGCAATGCGTACGTCGAGCTTTTGCTCGAGGCGAACGAGGTTTCTCTGATGCGTTCCGGAGAGGCCTGCGAGCAGCCGGTTGTCGGGAAATTCCAGCGTCACCTGTTCCTTCGTCGCGCGCTTCGACCTGACGGTACTCAATGGTCTATCGCCTCTTGGCGAGCGGAGACGAGCGTCCCTTTGAGGCTATTGGGAAAGACCGCGTCGATGTGGACAGGGCGAACCTCGCCGATGTAAGCCGCTGCGTTTTCGACGTGAACAGGTTGCAGATAGGGTGTGCGGCCGATCGCCTGTCTTGCGCGGCGACCTGGCTTCTCGAACAGAACATCGATCACCCGACCGACCGAAGCGGCATCGAATGCAGCGCGTTGCTCGCCAAGAACAAGTTGCAGTTTACGCAGCCGCTCTTCTTTGACGTCGTCAGGGATTTGCTTGTGCGCTGCTGCGGCCGGCGTGCCAGGACGCCGGCTGTATTTGAAGGAATAGGCTTGTGCGAAGCCGACATCGCGCACCAGAGCAAGAGTCGCTGCAAAATCCACATCACTCTCGCCTGGAAATCCGACGATAAAATCGGACGATAGCGCAATATCCGGCCGCGTGGTGCGAATGCGATCGACTAGCCTGCGGTAATCGTCCACCGAATGGCCGCGGTTCATCGCCTTGAGTATTCGATTCGATCCAGATTGCACCGGCAGATGCAGATAGGGCATGAGCTGCACGAGATCGTGGTGCGCGGCGATGAGATCGTCGCTCATGTCGCGCGGATGGCTGGTCATGTAGCGCAGGCGCGCGAGACCGTCGATGTTTGCGAGCCGTCCAAGGAGCTTCGCAAGCGACCACATCTTACTGTCCGGTCCCTCGCCGCGATAAGCGTTGACGTTCTGACCAAGAAGCGTGAGCTCGCGCGCGCCACGCGCCACCAAGCGCGCAGCCTCCTCCTCGATTTGCGCAACGGGGCGCGAGTATTCGGGCCCACGCGTATAGGGCACGACGCAGAAGGAACAGAACTTGTCGCAACCTTCTTGCACCGTGAGAAACGCACTTGTACTACCAGGACCTTCGCCTTTCGGCAGCGCATCGAATTTCTCGAGCACTGGAAATTCGGTTTCGAGCGTTTGGCCGCCACAACGCGCAGTGCGCGCGATCATCTCTGGCAGGCGATGGTAGGATTGCGGACCGACGACGATGTCGACTTGCGGTGCCCGTGCCATGATTTCCTGGCCCTCGGCCTGCGCCACGCACCCCGCGACTGCAATGGTCAACTTGCGCTCGTCCTTGAGCTTTTTCAGCCGGCCGAGTTCGGAATAGAGCTTTTCCGCCGCCTTTTCGCGGATGTGACAAGTGTTGAGGATGATCATGTCCGCGTCGTCGGGCGTAGCGCTCGAACAAAAGCCGATCGGCGCCAGCAATTCCGCCATGCGAGCGGAATCGTAGACGTTCATCTGGCAACCATAAGTCTTGATAAAGAGCTTCTTCATGACGGCCGGTTATGGGCGAGAGCCGCCCCACTGACAAGCATACCCAGCCTCATGCGACGGCCTGAGCAAGTTCGTTTTCGCTGCGCGCCTTGGAAGGCAAGGCCTCCGAGACGGTCGGTCCGGAAAGCCCCGCGAGAGCGCGCCACTGGCCGCGGCGAACGATGGCCTCGGCGCGCGCGGCCAGTGCTTTTCGGCCGCCAAGCTGGTCGACGTCCATCGGCGGATGAAATTCGACGATGACGTCGATCGGCCCGGTCTTCAGAGCTTCCCAAAGATGCGGCACGAGTTCCATGTCGCCATACCAGGCATAGAGCGGTCGGTTCTCGCGGCCCATCGGCATTCCATGCAGGCTGACATAGGCGGTCGAAACCGGCTGCACCCGCACGGCGCGTTCGCCACCCTTGCCATCTGCCACGCGCGCTTCGACTGCGCCCATCAAGGCACTCTTGAAGTTCAGGACCATATTGCCGTCGTTGGACGTCCCTTCGGGAAAGAGCACAAGCGTATCGCCGGCGAGCAGTCGTTCGCGGATGATGTCACGTGCCTGGCCGGTGGCATGACGGCGGGTACGCTCGACGAAAACCGTCTCCTGCAGTTTTGCCAGCGTCGAGAACAGCGGCCAGGTCGCAACTTCGGCCTTCGCGACGAACGAGACGTGGCCGACGGCCGAAAAGACGATGATGTCGAGCCACGACGTGTGGTTGGCGACGATGAGCACGCCCTCACCCGTCAAGGGCTTGCCGATCGTCTTGATCCTGACGCCGAACAATTTCGCCATGAAGCGATGATAGGCGTGCGGAAACGTCTTGCGCCTCTTCCAGCCGAAACGCAGAGACATGCTCTGATAGGGAATCCCGATCAAAGTGACGCTCAGAAAGACGATGACGATCGCCCAGGCGCGCAGGGTCTGCATCAGCGCGGCTTCTTGCTGCCTTTGGGCACGGCATAGAGTTCGAGGCGATGATCGACGAGTTCGAATCCGAGTTCTTCAGCAACGCGCCGCTGCAATTTTTCGATATCCTCATTGCGAAACTCGATCACGCTGCCCGACTGAATATCGATCAGATGGTCATGATGGGATTCCGGCACTTCTTCATAGCGCGAGCGGCCGTCGCGAAAATCGTGGCGCTCCAGGATGCCGGTCTCCTCGAACAGCTTCACGGTGCGATAAACCGTGGCGATCGACATGTGGGGATCGACGGCCGAGGCGCGGCGGTAGAGTTCTTCGGCGTCAGGATGGTCGGCAGCATCCGACAGAACGCGCGCGATCACGCGACGCTGCTCTGTCATCCGCAGACCCTTTTCGACGCAGAGCGCTTCGATCCGCGTCAATTGATTCCCCGAAGGCATGGTCTCATGGCGAGGATTTTAGCCAGAGGCGGGCCGATTCCCAAGGGCCGTAAGGGGAAGATTGCTCCGCAAAATCAAGGCATCGTCGTATTTTCCCGGGGCGGCGGCGTAATAAGCCTTGCGCCTGCCGACTTCAACGAAACCGAGCCTCTCATATAACTTCAGTGCGGGCACGTTGCTGAGGGCAACTTCGAGAAAAAGGTGCCTCGCGCCCAAGCGATATGCGTGTTCGCTGGCCCTCGAAACTAACACCTTGCCCAACCCCCGACGGCGATAACGCGGACGAACCGCAAGGGTGAGAATTTCCGCTTCATCGGAGGCGGCACGTACAACGATGAAGCCCTCCTCACACGCAAATGCGAAACTTCCCGGCGTTTGAAGAAGTTCGCGCAAAGTGTCTTCGGTCCACGACGCAGTAAACGACTCGGCATGCATCTGAGCGAGCTGCGAGAGACCCGAACCTGTGCCGACAAGGATGGGTGTCACGCTCGCTCCGGAAGCTTGGCATCGGGCGGGCGCAAATAGAGCGGCTTCGGCGGACCACCCGGCGCCGGGGCCACTAGTCCCAGCTTGGCCACCCAGAGCGCATCGGGTTGGAGCACGCTCGACAGCACTGCATCGGGCAGATGCGGTTTGGCGCGCGCAGCCGCGGACCCTGCCAGTACGGTCGCTTCGTTGATTTCGACGATACGTGCGACGGCGTCTTCGAACGACAGGAGACGAGATGGCGAGGAGATCGATCCGCAGATTTCGAGATAAACTTCGTCGCGGCGCGCATCATGCAGTACGATGCCTGTCCCGACTCCACGCTCCGCCATCGCTTGATGCGCCATAACCGAAAGCGTCGTCAGTCCGACGAGCGGAATCTCGAGCGCGACACGCAGCGCGCGCATGAATGCGAGACCAACGCGTTGACCTGTGAAGGTCCCCGGGCCGGTCGTAACCGCCAAGCGCTCGAGCGCGTCGTAATTTAGCGACGCGTCTCTCATGGCCGCTTCGACCATGGGCGCCAATGCTTCGGCATGGCCGCGCTGCATGATGGCGAAATGATGCGCCAACAACTGAGCGTCGTTCAGAATCGCGACCGAACAAGCGCCGAGCGCCGCATCGACGGCCAGGATTTTCACGCTTGCACCGACTTACTCAAGCCGGCAGGCCTCGTCGAACGACAGGCGGGGACTCCTCGCGAACACCCCGGACGGATCGCCGTGGCCGACGCTGCAGATGAAGTTCGACTTGATTCGGGTGCCGGCAAAGAACTCTTTGTCGACCGCCTCGTTGTGGAACCCCGACATCGGCCCGCAATCCAGACCGAGCGCACGTGCGGCGATAATGAAATAAGCGCCCTGTAGCGTGCCGTTGCGAAACGCCGTCGAATGTTCGAGAGCCAAATCCGTGAACCAGTTCTTGGCGTCCTGATTGTGCGGAAAAAGTTTTGGCAGCCGTTCGGCGAAGTCGAGATCGTAGCCGATGATGACGGTTGCGGGCGCCGCCAGAACCTTGGGTGCGTTTCCTGGAGAACAGTGAGCGGCCAGTCTTTCCTTGGCAGCCTTCGAGACGGTGAAGACGAAACGCGCGGGCGAGCAATTCGCGCTGGTCGGACCAAAGCGCATGAGGTCGTAGACTGCCATCAGCATGGCGGGACTAACAGGCTTGCCGAACCACTTGTTCTGGGTTCGGGCGTTGCGAAAAATCGTGTCGAGAGCTTCGTCGTTGACGGCGTGATGTTCCATGAGTGCAAGCTCCGGCTTGAGCCGCTGGTTGAATCGATTCGCGTTGGGATTATACGGCTTCGACCGCGTTCACTTCCGGAACATAGTGGCGGAGCATGTTCTCGATGCCGTTTTTCAGCGTCATGGTCGAAGACGGGCAGCCGGCGCATGAGCCCTGCAGATGCAGAAAGACGATTCCGGCGCTGCCATCGAAGCCCTTGAAAATGATATCGCCGCCATCCTGGGCGACCGCTGGACGCACCCGCGTGTCGATCAGTTCCTTGATCTGGGACACGATCTCGGGATCGCCCTCGCCATAGTCGGTATCGTCGCGTTCCTCGGCGGTACCTTCGAGAACGGGCAGCCCACGAGTAAAATGTTGCATGATCGCGCCGAGAATGGCGGGCTTGATGTGCTTCCAATCGCCATCGCGCTTGGTTACGGAAATGAAGTCGGCACCGAAAAAGACGCGCGAAACATCAGGCGTCTCGAACAACGCAAGGGCGAGCGTCGAACGCGCCGCGGACTCCTTCGACGGAAAGTCGGCCACCCGTCCCTCGCCCATGACGTCGCGTCCGGGCAGGAATTTCAACGTTGCTGGGTTCGGCGTGGATTCGGTCTGGATGAACATGGCGGTTCCGTCTGCGGGCTAAAGCCTTTGCAATCGTTATTACATGGACCCTCGCACCAGAGGGATCAAGGGCGACAAAAAAGCCTAGAAATCCGAGGCTATTCCCTTGTTTTCCCAGTCGCCATAACGCGTCGGATCGGGGCCTTTGCGGCCCCCGATTTCCTTCGGCTGTTCCTTCGGAGGTTCCTTGCGCCGACGCTCGTCCGCCTCGGCCCTGGCCCGTTCGCCAGCCTCTTTGATGCGCGCCTCGATTTCGGCTTTCGAGAGTTTTGGCGATCCCATTTGGAAAATCGTCCGCTTGACGCTGCGCGTGGCCAGCTTACATCACGAGGGCATGAACATAGTACGTACCGCTGTGCTGATGGCGGCCCTTTCGGCTCTCTTCCTGTTCGTCGGATTTCTGATCGGCGGAGAGGCTGGGATGATGGTCGCGCTCCTTTTTGCCACCGCAACCAACCTCTTCGCCTATTGGAACTCCGATCGCGTTCTCTTGTCGATGTATGGCGCGCGGCAGGTCGATGAAGCGGCGGCGCCCGATCTGGTTCACACCGTGCACCAGCTTGCCGAGAAGGCCGGCCTGCCGATGCCGAAGGTCTACATCGTTCAGAACGACCAGCCGAATGCCTTTGCCACCGGGCGAAACCCAAAGCATGCCGCGGTCTGCGTCACGAGCGGGCTTCTGGCACGGGTGAGCGGGGAAGAGCTTGCGGGCGTTCTGGCGCACGAACTGAGCCACGTGCGCAATCGCGATACGCTGACCATGACGATCACCGCCACGATCGCCGGCGCCATCGCCATGCTCGCGAATTTTCCCTTCTTCTTTGGCGGCGGCCGGCGAAACCCGCTCGGCCTTGTTGGCTTGATCCTGGTTGCCGTCATGGCGCCGATTTGCGCCATGCTGGTGCAGATGGCCGTTAGCCGCACGCGCGAATTCGAAGCCGACCGCATGGGCGCGGAGATTTCCGGCCGTCCGCTCTGGCTCGCATCGGCGTTGCAGAAGATCGATCGCGCCGCGGCCGTCATCGATAATCCGCCAGCCGACGCCAATCCGGCCACAGCGCATATGTTCATAGTCAATCCCCTGCATGGCGGCGCGTTGGCGGGAATGTTTTCCAGCCATCCTTCGACCGAGGATCGCATCGCGAGGCTAAGGGCCATGGCCGACCGGCCATCCATTCAGGCCGGACCCTGGGCGTGAACGCAGGCATTCCGGCGCGCGCCGCGGCGCAGGCGATCCTGTCCGATGTCTTGCGTCGAAAGCGCCCATTCGATGCCGCGGTTGAATACTTGGAGGGGCTGTCGCCTCGCGATGCCGGATTTGCCCGTACCATCGCCGCCGAAACGTTGCGTCGTCTGGGACAAATCGAGGCCATTGCCCGCCACTTTGTCCCCAAATCACCGCCGCCCCACAAAGCAGGCCCTACGCTCGAGATTCTCTACGCTGGGATCTGCGAGCTTCTGTTCCTGGACGTGGCACCGCACGCTGCCGTCGACGCCGCCAATCGTCTGGCATCGGTTGACGACAAGGCGCGCCACTTCAAGCCGCTGCTTAATGCCGTCCTGCGCCGGGTGTCGAGCGAAGGAAAGGCGCTTGCAAATGCGCAGGATGCCCTCCGCCTCAATACGCCGGATTGGCTGTGGGAGCGCTGGTGCGAAAGCTATGGCGAGAGTCGCACGCGCGCCATTGCGCTGGCGCACGCGACTCAGCCACCGATCGATCTCACACTCAAAGACAGTGCATTCGCAACTCAACTCGATGGTCGAATACTTTTCGACAATGTCGTTCGCCTTCGCGAACCGTCCCGCATCGAGGAGCTTCCGGGATTCGATGAAGGTCTTTGGTGGGTCCAAGATGCAGCGGCGAGCTTGCCAACCTCGCTTATGGGCGAGGTCTCCGGGCAGACGGTGATCGACCTATGCGCCGCTCCAGGCGGGAAGACGATGCAGCTTGCGGCGCGCGGCGCCAAAGTCGTCGCGGTGGAGCGTGACAGGAGCCGCCTCGCTCGACTGAAGGACAATCTCGCGCGCGCCAAGCTCTCCGCTACACTAATCGAAGCGGACATGCGTGATTTTACACCCTCCGCTCTTGGGCACTTCGTTCTTTTGGATGCGCCCTGCAGCGCCACCGGGACAATCCGTCGCCACCCCGATCTGCCTTGGAACAAGAATGCTTCGGACGTGAATTCGTGCGCTCAGGTGGCGGAGGAGCTGCTCGACGCGGCTGCCAACATGGTCGCGGCCGGCGGACTACTGGTGTTCGCCGTTTGCTCGCTCGAACCCGAGGAGGGCGAGGAACAAGTCGCAGCTTTTCTGCGCCGAAGACGCGATTTCCGGCGCGAGCCGGTCACGGGGCGAGAGCTCTTTGGCCGCTCGGAATGGCTCGACCGACAAGGCGATTTGCGTACGCTGCCCTCCCATCTCGCCAGCGAGGGCGGCATGGATGGCTTTTTCGCCGCGCGATTGCGCCGTCTATAGTCGGCCGAGCGCGTAGGCAACGGCGAGATAGATCTTGCCGGTATCCGCGCTCAGCATGGTCGAAGCGAGCAAACCGCCGCCATCGCCCTCCTTTGCGCGCGCCAATAACGCCTCGAATTCTTCCAGATAGGAATTCGCCGCTTCGCGAAACTTGACGTCCTCACGATAGAGTGTGGCGACGCGGTTGACCGTGTCGTCGTCGATCGCCTCCGCCAGCCGGCGCGCGAAGACGCTGCGGTCGCCGGCAAGATAGCGCCGCCATTCCTCTTCGCCCGGCGCGGCGTCGCTGGAAATGGCGCTCAGATCGACCGCAAGATCGGCAAGCGCCACTTCGAGGGCGCCGAGAGCCGCAGCGCTGGCCGGTTTCAGCTCGCGCGACTCGCTCGTTTCGACGGCGGCAAGAAGCGTACGCATTTCCCATGGCTTGGCGTCGCCTGCAGTCTCGGCCGGTTTTTTCCTCGAGCGCTGCGTCAGTCGTTTCGCCATGCCCAACAGGCTCTCGGCTTCCGGTTGTTCTGTTTCGGAAGGTTCTTGCGGCTTGCGGGCCGCGGAACGCGGCGCGCTGCGTGCCTGAAGAGTCGACAGGGTCCGCGCCGACAAATCGAGAATTTCTTCCGCCTCGGTACGCACCATTTCGCGCACACGCCGGGCTTCCTGCTGGGCGATGCCCGGCAATGTCAGCAAATGCTGCTGCACGTCCTCGACGGTCTTTGCGAGCGTCGTGCGGATCGCCGTCGCTTCGGCGGACAACTCGCCCGAAGTTCTGAGCAAGCGCTCGCACTCTGCCATTGCCTCTCCAACCAGGGCGCGCGCGTTAAGTTTGGCTTCCGAGGCGGTTTCGCCGATCAGGGTCTGGGCGCCGGCGTTGGCGTCGTGCAATGCGCTGATCATACCGGCGAGCGTCGCGGTGGCGGCATCGCTGGCGTCCTTCAGTTTCTCTGCTTCACGCATGAAGTTTTCGCTATGTTGCGAGGCGCGGGCGGCAGCAGCAGCCATGATCTCTTCCAGACGCCGTTCGGCGTCACCGGTGACATGCTCGAACTTCCGCGCTTCGCCGCCCAGCGTCTCGATGGCATGCTCGATCGACGAGCGCTCTCTCGCCAGGGCCGACTCGAAGGCCGCGCTCTCGTCCTTTAAGCGTTGCATCAATTCGTTCATGGCGCCGCGATGCCGTTCCTGTCGGCCGAGAACAAATTCTGCCCGCGCCATGGCGGCGTCCGAGACGGCCTCGATACGCTTGGCCTGGCGATCGAGCTCGACGGCTGCCGCATGCGGCGCATCGGCGGCAGCGCCCGCCGCAGCACGAAAGCCGGCCGCCTGGGTATCGAGCGTCGCGCTCGCGCTCTTGAGCGAGCCTTCGGCGCTTTCAATCAGAGCCTTTAGTTGTGCGACGCGACCGGCAACAGTTTCGGCGGTGCGTGCCGCGGAATCGCTGAGTGTTCCGGAGACCGTTTCAATGCGTTCGCGCTCCGCCGTCAGTCGCGCTGCCATGGCCTCGCCGCGCACCTCCGTGCGGGCGCCAGCCTCGTCGAGTGCCGCGATCTGGCCTTCTAGTACCGACTCGAGCGCACGCAGGCGCGACAGCGCTGCGTCAAGACCGGCGTTCAATGCGTCGAGTTCGCGGCGCACCGCGCGGCCGAGTCTGGCAGCGGTGCGAGACGCCGTCTCGTCGGCCGAAAACAACCTATCGGTCGCATCGGCAAGTATATTGGCGGCTTCGCTCAGTTGCTGCGCGCGGGTGAACGCCCAGGCCGTGGCGATGAAAAGCAGTGGCGGAATGAAGGTTGCCGCGATGAACATCGCCAGCTCTTGAACGTCGAGGCCGGACAGACCCTTGGGTCCGAAATAACCCCAGAGATAGGCCGCTGCGGCGCCCGTCCAAAAGGCCGATAAGACACCGGCGAACACGATCATGCCCATGGCGAACCTGGGTTCTGTCCGTGGAGCAGGTCGTGCGACCGAATCGCCGATAGTTTCGGCAGCCTGCAATGCGACGGGCTGATTTGATCCGACTATAGCCATCGTTCCCTCGACCATTGTCCAGACACTGCTGTACCTTAGCGAGCGCTCGTCGCGAGCGCGAGAGGACCCTCGTACAAGCTGGCCGGCAGCAAAGGATAGGCGGCTTTATTTACAATCATCTTAAGGGAGTTGGCCGGTGACACCATTGATTGCCGCGGGGCTCGTGTTCCTGGCCCTGCATCTTGTGATTGCAGGCACTCGGGTACGCGATGCGATCGTGGCGCTGATCGGAGAACGCGCCTATCTGGGGCTCTTTTCGCTGGCTTCGGTCGGCGCCATCGTTTGGCTCGCCATGAGCTATCGCTTGGCGCTGGCGAGCGCGTCGGACGTACGGCTCTTCAATCCGGGAAAGGAAATCGACAACTTCGCCATCCCGTTTGTGCTCCTCGCCTTTCTGCTGGGCGTGCCCGGACTGCTGCTGCCGAACCCAACCTCGGTCGGACAATCAAGTTCTGCGGCGAAGGCAGAAACGGTGCGCGGAGTGTTGCGCATCACGCGGCATCCGTTCCTCTGGGGCGTGGCGATCTGGTCCGCGTTCCACTTTTGCGCGACAGGCGACTACGCCTCTGTCATTTTTTTCGGAACATTTTTCGTTCTGTCGCTTCTCGGTACCGCGTCGATCGATGCCAAGCGTGAGCGCAAGTTGGGCGCGCAGTGGACCACGTTTGCCCAACGCACCTCGAACCTGCCTTTTGCCGCGATCGCGTCAGGGCGAAACTCATTTCAGGCAAGGGAGTATTTTGATTGGCGCTTCGCCGTCGCTCTCGTCCTCTTCCTTGTGGTTCTTTTCCTCCATGCGCGCGTAATCGGAGTCTCGCCGTTTCCAGGCGGGTGGACGCCGCTATGAAGTGGCGGGTTCGTTAACATTGTCTTGAACAATTTCGTCCATCGTCGCATTCGACTTCCAGGAATGCGCAATGCCGACGGAAGCTGTCATAGATCTGGAGCATCTTGCCCGCTATACCGGTGGTGACGTCGCGCTCGACGGCGAAATTCTGCGCTTGTTCGAGACGCAAACGAGCGAGATGGTCGCCAAGCTCCGCGTCATTCTCGACGCGCGCGATGCAAAATCATGGAAGGAAGTCACGCACACCATCAAGGGCGCCGCGCGCGGCGTCGGCGCATTTGCGATGGCGGACGCCGCGGCCCAATGCGAGTTGCTCGGGGTCGAAGATCCTGGCATCACCGCGATGGCGATCGCCAAGCTGAAGAGTGAAACCGAAGCGGTCCAAGCCTTCGTCAAGGCGCACTACGCCGCCTAAACGTCAAAAAAAACGGCTTCTCTTGCACTATTGGCGGTTTTTGGCGCCCCCGCTCAGCGGCTGTGCTGCGTCACATTGCGGCCCCACATCTTGAAAGGGTTGTTGTGCGACACATTTTTACATATGAAGAGCGCCAGTTTTCTAAGTCATACACTAATCAGTTGTGGAATAGCGCATGAGCACGCCAATCGAGACGGACGTCGTCATCGTCGGGGCCGGTCCGATCGGTCTCTTTGCGGTCTTCGAGCTCGGCCTGCTCGACCTGAAGGCTCATCTCGTCGACATCCTGGATCGGCCGGGCGGACAATGCACCGAGCTCTATCCGGAAAAGCCGATCTACGACATTCCGGGCCTTCCCATCGTGACCGGCCAGGAACTGACGAACAAGCTTTTGGATCAGATCAAGCCGTTCGGCGCACAGTATCACTTCAACGAAATGGCCTCGGGGCTCGAAAAGCTCGCCGATGGTCGCTGGCGCCTCAAGACAGACGCGGGGACCGAACTCGTTGCGCCCGTCATTGTGATCGCCGCGGGCGGCGGCAGCTTTGTGCCCAAACGGCCGCCGGTGCCGCACATCGAAGCCTATGAGAATCGCGGCGACGGCGTTGGCGTGCACTATGCGGTTCGCAAGATGGAAGCGTTCCGTGGCAAGAACATTGTGATCGCGGGCGGCGGCGATAGCGCACTCGACTGGACGATCAATCTCGCGCCGTTGGCGAAATCGTTGACGCTTGTCCACCACCGCGACGGTTTTCGCGCCGCGCAACACAGCGTCAATCAGATGCGCGAATTGGAGCGCGAAGGAAGAGTAAAATTCCATGTCGCCAGTGTGAAGCAGCTCCATGGCGAGCACGGCAAGCTGACCGGCGTCACGCTTTCGGGCGCGGACAAAAAGGAGTGGCAGCTCGAGACAGACGCCTTCCTTCCCTTCTTCGGACTGACGATAAAGCTCGGGCCGATCGCCGAATTCGGACTCAATCTTCATGAGAATCTGATTCCCGTCGACACCGCCAGATTCGAAAGCATGACGCCGGGAATTTTCGCCATCGGCGACATCAACTCTTATCCGGGTAAGCTGAAACTGATCCTTTCCGGATTTCACGAAGCCGCGCTTATGGCGCAGGCGGCGTTCCACATCTGCCGGCCGAACGAGAAGCTGCGTTTCCAGTACACGACGTCGTCATCCAGCTTGCAGAAGAAGCTTGGCGTGCACGCATGAAAATCTTCGCCACCGATCGCAAGGGCGCCGAGCATGTCATCGAAGGGCGCGACGGCTGGAGCGTGATGGAGATGCTGCGCGATGCCGGTCTTCCGGTCGCGGCGGAGTGCGGCGGCGCCTGCGCCTGCGCGACATGCCATGTCTATGTGAACGATGGTTGGTACGAAAAGCTGTCGCCGCCATCGGACGCGGAAGTCGACATGCTCGACATGGCGCTCGCGGTCGAGCCCAACTCGCGTCTTTCCTGCCAGATCGTCTGTGCCGAGGCGCTCGACGGCATCAAGGTGACGGTCGCCCCGGAATAGGTGTTGCCCGGTCGTTGCCTCCATTCAGCGAGGACGAGCTCGCAGATTGGATCAGAAAAAAAATATCGAACCGCTTTAGATTGTAGGCCAGAATAGCTTCGACGGGAGCAAAGCATGGGATTCTACGACAGACATATCCTGCCGCGGCTTCTTAACGCGGCGATGAGCGCCAAGCCGATTTCCTATCAGCGGCGCAAGGTCGTGCCGCGGGCGCAGGGCCGCGTACTGGAAATCGGCTTCGGGGCGGGACACAATCTGCCCTATTACGATCCCCATAAAGTGGAGCGAATTTGGGCGCTCGAGCCCTCGGCCGAAATGCGCAATCGCTCCGCCGCGCGCCGCGCGGCCTCGCCGATTGCTCTGCAATTCATTGATCTTCCGAGCGAGACAATTCCGCTCGATGCCGAATCCGCCGACACGGTCCTTGTGACCTATACGCTGTGCACCATTCCCGACGTGATGGCAGCGCTTGGCGAGATGCGCCGCGTCATGAAAATGACCGGCCAACTGATTTTTTGCGAGCATGGCGAGGCGCCCGACGAGGGGGTTAAACGCTGGCAGCACCGCATTACGCCGGTGTGGAAGAGAATTGGAGGCGGTTGCCACGTCAATCGACCCATCCCGAAGCTGATCGAAAATGCCGGCTTCAAGCTGACCGACATGCAGACCATGTATCTGCCGGGCACGCCGCGGTTTGCCGGATACAACTATTGGGGCGGCGCGACCAAAGCCTGAGTGAGATTACCAATGTTTCGTGTGACGGCGTTCTTCGGAAACGGAATTGTGCCGAAAAAAATGCGTTACCGACGGGAATGCACGTAAACGTGAACCGCCGCGAACTTTTCTTCCCAAGTCGCACGTGATTTGTGAACTCGAACAGCTGTGAGGGCAACATGTTCGACCGCAGAAGCCTCTTAAAGTCCGCCGGCGCGACCGCCGCCTTGCTGGCACTTACGCCAAGATCATGGGCGGCAAGCTCGCCAGCAGAAGCGTTGAACGCGCTGTTCGATACCTTCGTCAACGAAAATCTCGATCTGTCGCCGACCTTTGCCACCTCACTTGGTGTCGATACAGGGGCACGAGCGCACCAGAGAAGCGAGATCGACGAGTCGTCGCTTGCCGCCAACGACCGCGCGCAAAAGCTGGTCGCCAGTCAGCTCCAGCGGCTTCAGGCTTTCGACCGCGCTTCGGTCGGTATCGAGGACCAGGTCAGTTACGACGTGGTGATGTTCAATTTGAAGAACACGGACGATGACAATCGCCGTTATTCCTATGCTGGCGGCGCAGCCGGCGCGCCTTACATCATCGATCAGCAGACCGGACTGTATAGCCGCATCCCTTCCTTCCTCGACAACCAGCACCGAATCGAGACCAAGTCGGACGCCGACGCCTATCTCTCGCGTCTGGAACAGTTCGCATTGCGGCTCGATGAAGAGGCTGAGGTCGTCCGTCACGATGTTGCACTCGGTGTCGTGCCGCCGGACTTCGCGCTTCAGAAGACGCTCATCCAGATGAATGCACTGCGCAGCCAGCCGGCCGAAAGTGCGACGATGACCATGTCGGTCGTTCGCCGCACAAAAGAGAAGAACATTGCCGGCGATTATCAGACGCCGGCGGCAAAAATCCTGAGCGAAAAAGTGTACCCGGCGCTCGACCGTCAGATTGCGCTCGTCACCGACATGCAGAAGAAGGCGACGCACGATGCCGGCGTGTGGAAGTTGCCAGATGGCGAAGCCTATTACCGCGACAGCGTTCTGACCTGGACGACGTCAACCAAGAGCCCTGCCGAAATTCACCAGATCGGCCTCGACATCATCAAGGACCACAGCGCGCAGATCGACGCCATCATGCGCCAACAGGGCATGACGAAAGGCACGGTCGGCGAGCGGCTGCGCGCAATGTACGACGATCCGAAGCTGGCTTTTGCGAACACCGACGCGGCCAAGGATCAGCTGATCGCGGATCTCAACCTCAAGGTTGCTGCTATCCGCGCCAAGCTTCCGGACTATTTTGGACTGTTGCCCAAGGCCGATGTGAAGATACAGCGTGTGCCAAAATATCTGGAGGCCGCCCAGCCCGGCGGCTACTACAACGCGCCGTCGCTCGACGGAAAGATTCCCGGAATCTACTGGATCAATTTGCGCGATGCCTCGGAACAGCCCCGCTGGCTCTTGCCGACGCTGACTTATCACGAATCGATTCCGGGCCATCACCTGCAACTGTCGATCCAGCGCGAAGCAAAGATGCCGTTGATCAGGAAGCTCTCGTACTTTTCGTCGTACATCGAAGGCTGGGCACTTTATGCCGAACAGCTGGCCGACGAGATGGGGATGTACAAGGAGGATCCACTGGGTCGCATCGGCTTCCTACATGACGCGATGTTCAGGGCTGTCAGGCTCGTGGTGGACAGCGGCATCCATGCCATGAAGTGGACGCGCGAAGAGGCGATCAAGTTCTTCATCGATACGCTCGGCGACAAGGAGACTGCGACGATCACCGAGATCGAGCGCTATTGCGTCGCGCCCGGACAGGCCTGTGGCTACATGCTGGGCAAGCTCACGTTCCTCGCGGCGCGCAAAAGGGCGCGCGATGCGCTTGGCGACAAGTTCGACATCAAGAGTTTCCACGATGCCGTGCTGGTTGGCGGCGCCGTGCCGCTCGCGATGATCGACGGAATAACCGACCGCTACATTGCATCGCGCAAGTCGTGATCGCGCCTATCGGCTCATCAGCGCGTACTCGCCACCTTTCTCGATGCCGCGCTTGTAGGCGGGCCGCGCGTGCATGGCAGCGCGATATTTGACGAGTTCAGGATAGGGTTCGAGCCGCGCACCGGCCGCTTCCAACACGAAGAGAAGCTGGATGTCGGCGCCTGTCAGTTCGTTGCCGACAAAGAAGTTGCGGCCTTTGATGCCGGCTTCCAGGTAGGAGAGATTGTTGGCGATCTCGCTATCGACGCGCGGCTTCAAGGGTGCGGCCGCATCGCCAAGCATGCCGGTATAGAGTGCCATGAGCAGCGGCAGCATCGCTGAACCTTCGGCGTAGTGCATCCACTCGACATATTTCCAGTAATCGTCGCTGCCGGCTTTCGGCTTGAACTTACCCTTGCCATAGGTGTCGATGAGATATTCGACGATGGCGCCTGACTCGGCGATCGTCTTGCCGTTGTCGGTGATGACCGGCGATTTTCCCAGCGGATGGACCTTCTTCAGCTCCGGCGGAGCGAACGGGACAGGGCTCATGCGCTGGTATTTCACGATCTCATAAGGCGTGCCGAGTTCTTCGAGCAGCCAGAGGATGCGCTGCGAGCGCGAATTGTTGAGATGGTGAACCTTGAGCATGATGTTCTCCTGCCTCTGTTATCTGTTTGGACCCGCATTTGCGCCGCCTCATCCTTCGGCAAGCTCAGGATGAGGCGCAAATGGAAGCCCTCACCCTGAGCTTGTCGAAGGGCGAGGGCGACCGTAACAAGTCATGCAGTCGAGCCAAAATCAAGGCGCCTCAAGACCGAGGTTCGGCCGCAACCGGCGGCACGAAATCGTCGTCGAGCACGCGCTTGGGATGATAGGCGGTGACCATACCCATGAACGGCGGCCAGATGCTGTAGCCGATGAGTTCCTGCAGGCGCGGCGGCATGGTCCTGGCGATCTCTTTCGGAATCGCCAGGAAGAAGTTTTCCTGCTGCCTGAGCCAGCCTTCGCAATATTGATAGGTGATGGCGAGCCGCACGGCCTTGCTCCGATTGGCGCCGCCGCCGTGAAAGAGCGTGCCGAGAAAGACGACGCAGGAACCGGCCTTCATCACGACGGGTTGGCGCGGAAGCGTTTCGCGTACCGCGTCGGCGCCGAGTTTGTGACTGCCCGGACAAATCACGGTGCTGCCATTCTCTGCTGTGAAGTCGTCGATGGCGGCAATCATGCTGACGCTGAGCGCCGAGCGCGGCCGCGGCACACGGTAAAAACTGTCGTCGAAGTGAAGTGCCTGCGCCGCTTCGCCGGGATGGATGCGGATCGCCTGCGCCGCGCTCAAGAGGAAATTCGGCTGCAGAAAGTGTCCGATGAGCGCGAGGAGCCGCGCGTCCTCGGCTATTTGCTCGAACACCTTGCCGCGTCCGACGAGCGTGTAAACCCGTTCTGTTGTAAAGCCCTCGAAGGCATTGCGGCCGCGATGGACGCCGACATGCGCAGCAAGGCCCGAGCGGACGTCGGACAACTTTTGGGCGTCGAGAAAATCTTCGATGATCGTAAAGCCGTCGCGCTCGATGCGTGCGACATGGGAATCGCAAGAGAACCGCGAGTCCGCATGCGCCGACATCGCGCTAGCGATTCAGTTCTCGCATCGCCGAGTCGAGGCCGCCGAGCGTCAGAGGATACATGCGCCCGTTCATCAGCTGCTGCATCAGCCCGATCGAGGGCGTGTAGTCCCAGTGTTTTTCCGCCACGGGATTGAGCCACACCGTGTGCTCGAACATCGTGGTCACGCGGTCGAGCCACACCGCGCCCGGCTCTTCGTTCCAATGCTCGACGCTGCCGCCGGGATAGGTCACCTCGTAAGGGCTCATGGTCGCGTCGCCGACAAAAATGATCTTGTAGTCCTTGGGATACTTGTGCAGCACGTCCCAGGTATCGAGCTTTTCGTTGTGACGGCGGCGATTGTCCTTCCACACCGCCTCGTACAGGCAATTGTGGAAGTAGAAGAAGTCCATGTGCTTGAATTCGGTATTGGCAGCGCTGAATAGCTCCTCGCACAGTTTGATGTGCGCATCCATCGAGCCGCCGATGTCGAAGAAGAGCAGAACCTTTACGGTGTTGTGCCGCTCGGGCACCAGCTTCAGGTCGAGATAGCCGCGATTGGCGGTGTCTTTAATTGTACCCGGAACGTCCAGTTCGGTTTCAGCGCCGAGCCGCGCCCATTTGCGCAAGCGCCTGAGCGCCACCTTGATGTTGCGCGTCCCGAGCTCGACGGAATCGTCGAGATTCTTGTACTCGCGTTTGTCCCAGACCTTGACCGCCTTGCCGTGGCGCGACTTGTCCTGGCCGATGCGCACGCCTTCGGGATTGTAGCCGCCATTGCCGTAAGGCGAAGTGCCGCCGGTGCCGATCGCCTTGTTGCCCTTTTCGTGGCGC